>Ga0187892_10007802_pt1 | contig 15029 bp, 13 predicted proteins | sample MA1701073metaG_FD_139345 | JGI IMG/M metagenome (GOLD analysis project Ga0187892, IMG submission 139345) | Bio-ooze microbial communities from a basaltic lava cave in the Kipuka Kanohina Cave System on the Island of Hawaii, USA - MA170107-3 metaG ... | reverse complement strand
CGTGGGTCGGATCGTGGCCATCGGTCGCACGCGCGCGGGCGCGAACGCCGCGCTGTACCGCGTGTCGTCGCGCTCGTTCCCCAACCGCATGGCGGTCGAGGTCGACGGCCGGCTCGCGATCGTGCCGCGCCCGGGCCACGAGGGCGACCTGCACAAGAACCCGTACATCGCCTACAACGCCGTGCGCATCGCGGGCGAGTTCGCGGTGGCGACGAACGGCAGCCAGACCGATCCGATCGCCGAGAAGATCGCGCTCGGCGTTCCGCCGCGCGACGCGCTTGCCTCCGCGCTGCTCGCGCTCGACTACGAGAAGGACTCGCTCAACACGCCGCGCATCGCGGGCATCGTGCCGCTCGAGGGCGACACCGGCTGGCTCGCGATCGTGCGCCACGACGCTCTGGTGGTGAAGGCCGTGCCGCTCGCGCCCGGGCGCGCCTGGTACGTGGCGACCTACGAGCACGACGACGTGCGCGACTCGCAGGCGGTCGCCTTCGACGCCTCCGACGCGGCCGGCGCGGCGCGCTTCGCGGTCGACGGCGGGGCGTTCGCCGCGCTCGAGAAGCCGGTCACGGCGGCGGCGGCGCTGGCCTTCGGGCGCGGCTTCCGCCTGGGGACGTTTCTCGTCAATTCCGCGTGAGATCGCGCCGATCTGGAGGGAAGATGCGTCTTCCTGAAAGTCTTCGCGTCTATGCGAGCTCGCGAATGCTGGCGATCCTGGCCATGGGCTTCGCCAGCGGTCTGCCGCTGGCGCTCACCGGCGCGACGCTCCAGTACTGGCTGGCGGAGTCGCAGGTCTCGCTCACGAACATCGGCCTGTTCGCGCTGGTCGGCGTCGCCTACACGCTGAAGTGGGTCTGGTCGCCGGTGCTCGACCGCGCGCCGCTGCCGTGGCTGACCGCGCGGCTCGGCCAGCGCCGATCGTGGCTGGTGCTGATCCAGGTGCTGCTCGCGCTCGGGCTGGTCGGCCTCGGCGCGGCGGATCCCGCGGTCGATCCGTGGCGCACGGCGCTGTTCGCGGCGCTGGTCGCGTTCTTCTCCGCGAGCCAGGACGTGGTGATCGACGCCTACCGCATCGAGCTGCTCGGCGACGAAGAGCAGGGCGCGGGCGCCGCGGCGACGCAGTGGGGCTACCGCTTCGGCATGATCGCGTCCGGCGCGGGCGCGTTCGCGCTGGCCGAGCTGTGGGGCTGGCCGAGCACGTACCTGGTGATGGCGTCGCTGGTCGGTGTGGGTCTGGTGACCGTGCTGCTGACGCCCGAGCCCGCGCACCCGCCGTCGAGCACGCGCCCGGGCTTCGCGGCGTTCCTGCGCGGGGCGGTGATCGAGCCGTTCCGCGAGTTCGCCCTGCGCCCGCGCTGGCTGACGATCCTGGTGTTCATCGTGCTGTACCGCTTCGGCGACGCGCTCGCGGGCGGGATCTCGACCGCGTTCTACGCGCAGCTCGGCTTCACCAAGCTCGAGATCGCGAGCGTCGTGAAGATCTTCGGCGTGATCGCCACCATGGCCGGCATCGCGCTCGGCGGCGTGATCGTGTTCAAGAGCGGCACCGGCCGGGCGCTGATCGGCGCCGGCGTGCTGGCGGCGCTCTCGAACTTCGTGTTCGTCTGGCTCGCCTACGCCGGCCACGACCTCGGCGCGCTCACCGCCGCGATCTTCGTCGAGAACTTCACCAGCGGCATCGTCGGCGCGGCGTTCGTCGCGTACCTGTCCGCGCTCTGCAATCTCGAGTTCACCGCCACGCAGTACGCGCTGCTCTCGTCGCTCGCCGCGACCGGGCGCACCGTGCTCGCGTCGTCGGCGGGCTGGCTCGCCGAGCAGCTCGGCTGGCCGCTGTTCTTCGCGCTGACCGCGCTCGCTGCCGTGCCGGGCATCTGGCTCGCGGTCTCGCTCGCCGGCTCAGCGAGCGCGCAGCGCCTCGAGCTCCTCGAGCGTGCGCGGCCAGTCGGACTTGAGCAGCCGCGATAGCGCGCGGTCGGCGAGCAGCCGCCCGCCGGTCTGACAGGTGGCGCAGTAGTTCGTCTCGTTCTCGGCGTGCACGATGCGCTGCACGGGCGAGCTGCAGACCGGACACGGTTGGCGGTACTTGCCGTGCACGGCCATCTCGGGCCGGAACGCGGTGACCTTCTCGGGGAACGCGCCGCCCGCCTGCTCGCGCAGGCGATCCGTCCACTCGACGAGGATCTCGCGCGTGGCCCGCTGGAGACGCGCGACCTGCTCGTCGTCGAGCTTCTGCGTGAGCGCGATCGGCGAGAGCTTCGCGCGGTGCAGGATCTCGTCGGAGTAGGCGTTCCCGATGCCGGAGAAGATGCGCGGGTCGGTGAGCGCGCGCTTCAGCGTGTGGTTCGAGCGGCGCAACACCTCTGCGAAACTCGCCAGATCGATCTCGAGCGGCTCGATCCCGCCCGGATCGTGCTCCGCGAGCGCGTCCTCGCCGCGCACCAGGTGCAGGCTCGCGCGCCGCTTCGAGCCCGCCTCGGTGAGCGTCAGGATGCCCGTGCTCCAGTCGAACGCGACCAGCGGCTTGCGGCCCTGCTTCTTCGCGCCGCGCTCGTACCAGTGCAGGCGGCCCGCGATCATCAGGTGGACGACGACGAACAGCTCGCCCTCGAGCGCGATCACGACGCGCTTGCCGAGCCGACGCAGCTCGGTGACGGTGCGACCCTCGAGCTCGGCCGGCGCGGGCGCGACCGAACGCAGCACGAACGGCGTCACCAGCCGCAGGCGCTCGAGCCGCGCGCCGAGGATGCGCTGCTCCAGCGCCTCGCGGTAGACCTCGACGTCGGGCAGCTCCGGCATCGCGCGAGCTTCTCGCGCGCGCCCGCCCGCGGCAAGCGCGCCGCAAGCTGCGGCTTGCGTGTCGCCGCGCGACTGCACCGCCGCGGGCGCGCCGGCCCGCTGCGCTGCCCGCGCGCCGCGGCACGGCGCTTGCTCTCGCCAGCGACGAAGAGGAGGATTCCCCTTGATGCCGGAACAGCGCTACGACGATCCGTTTCTCCCGCCGGCCCGCGTTCCCTCGCCCGGCCTGGCCGCGGTTCTGTCCGTGCTCATCCCCGGGCTCGGCCACATCTACGCCGGACGGCTGGGCGCGGGGTTCCTGTGGTTCCTGGCCGCGAGCTTCGGCTACTGGGCGATCCTCGTGCCGGGCTTCCTGATCCACGTGGCCAGCGTCTACTTCGCGTACCAGTCCGCCAAAGAATTCCGCGGCTACTGAGGGCCGCCGCCATGCGACGACTCCTGGTCTCCACCACGGTGATCCTGGCACTGATCGGTGTAGCCGCTTCGCTCGAGCACCTGCTGGTCGGCGACCACTACAACCCCGGCTTCATCGAGCGCCCGTGGCTGACGCGCGCGCACGTGATCCTGGGCGCGGTCTACCTGTTGCTCGCGCTGCCGCAGTTCCTGCCCGGCTTGCGCGCGCGCCGGCCGCGCCTGCACCGCGCGTTCGGGCGGATCGCCGTCGGCGCGGGGCTCGTCGCGGGCGTGACCGCCATCGTGATCAGCATCGCGATCCCGTTCTCGGGCGCACCGGAAACCGCGGTCACGTTGCCGTTCGCGCTGCTCTTCGTGGTGGCGCTCGGGCGCGGCATCCAGCTCGCGCGCGCGGGGCGCTTCGCGCTGCACCGCGAGTGGATGATCCGCGCGCTCGCGGTCGGGACCAGCATCGCCACCATGCGGCTCGTATTCGTGCCGGCGCTGCTCCTGCTCGGCGAGCCGAGCAACGAGCGGGCGCGCGAGCTCTCGACTCCGTCGTTCCTGATCGCCTTCGTGCTGCACGTCGCGATCGCGGAGTACTGGATCCGGCGCACGCGGCGCGACGCTTCGGACTCAGCGCTCCTCGAGCACGAAGGCGAACTCGTGGCCGCCGAGCCGAAAGTGGTCTCCGTCCTTTAGCTGCACGCCGCGCGCGTCGCTCTCGAAGTCGCGCAGCTCGAAGCCGGAGTCGCCGAACAGGACGAGCGCGTGGCGGGAGCGCAGCGCCTCGTCGTCGAGTGCGAGGTCGACGCCGGGGCCGCGGCCGAGCGCGGTGCGCGGCTGGTCGAGCCGGTACTCCATGCCACGCGCGTCCCCGGACAGGATCACGAGCGCCGCGCGGTAGCGCGCCAGGAAGTCGGCGAGGGTCGATGTCGGGTTCGCGCTGCTCATGGTGGGTGTTGGACCTCGAAGGCCGGTCCGGTGTTACTTCTCCCCCTTAGCTACGGCCGGATTTGCGCGACCTTGAGTGCGCGGTCCGCGCGCGCCGAAGATCCGGCGAAAGCTCTCGTTCGCGCTCGAGCTCGGCACGCGGCAGCCAAAGACCGTGGAAGCCGTACGGGACGCGCTGCGGCAGGAGCACGCGCGCCAGCGGCGCCCGGGAGAGATCGCGCGCGTCGAGCACCACCAGCTCCGAGCGCGCCTCGGCCTCGTCGTGCACGAGCGAGAGCAGGAGGCCGTCGTCCTCGTCGCTGGCGCCGGGCCGGGGCACGAACACGGCCTCGCCGCCGTTGCGGTTGCGCCCGTACGCGTGCGCCTGCGACGTGCCGCGCTCGAGGTCGTACTTGAGCACGCCGTCGGCGAGCGGCAGGCCCACGTCGCGCCGCATGCGCGCGGCCCAGGCGAAGCGCGCGCGCCGTCCGGTGTAACCCTCGTGGATGCGCGGCAGGTCGGCGCTCTGGTCGTCGAGCTGCTGCTCGCGCACCGCGCCGGTGCGCGTGTCGATCCGCCAGCGCCACAGGACCGGGCTCTCGCCGGGCGCGTCGGGAGAGTCGTCGTCGCTCGGCAAGCGCGCCGACGCGCGGTGACAGACGTCGAGCACCACGGCGTCGTCACCGTCGTCCCACGCGTTCACCACGTGCTCGACCCAGCAGGGCGGGATCGCGAACCAGCGGATCGCCGCGCCGGACGCGCGCCGCGGCAGGAGCCCGAGGAAGGAGCCGCGCTCCGGCTCGAAGGCCGCGATCGGCTCGCCGCGAAGCATGCGGCGGATGTCGTACGTGTACGGGTGGTTCATGAACACCGCGTAGCGCGCGGTGATCGCGAAGTCGTGCATGCGCACGCCGATCGGCAGCTCGATCGCGGTGGTGTGCGAGAGCGCGCCGGCGGCCGAGATCGCCGAGTACTGCAGGTGCGGCTTGGCGACCGCGCTCGCGCCGAACGCGAACAGCTCGCCCGTCTCGGGATCGCGCTTGGGATGCGCGCAGAAGGCGTGGCGGAGCTTGCGCCCGAACGTGTACGGCGCGCGCGTCTCGAGCGACGGCAGCCCGATCTGGTACGGCTCGCCCAGCTCGCCGAGCGCGAGCAGCTGTCCGTGGTGCCAGACGAGCGCGCTGTTCGCCGCGTTCTTGGTCGCGCCGTCGGGGTGATCGAACTGCGGCCGCTCGAGCACCCCGGTCCAGAGCGCGCGGCCGCGCTTGCGCTCGAGCTCGAACGCCTTCGTGCGCACCCAGCGGTTGCGGTAGCTCGCGCGCCCGCCGCGCAGCTCGATCGCGTGCAGCATGCCGTCGCCGTCGCACGCGTGGTAGCGGCCGAGCGGGGGAAACGCGGGGTTCGCGCCGTTGCGGACGTACAGGCCGTCGAGCTCGGGCGGCAGCTCGCCCTCGATCGCCAGGTCCAGGGCCTCGATCTCGCGCTCGACGGGCGCGAAGTTGCCCTGCAGATAGGCGCTCTTCCCCACGCGGGGACTCTAGCGCGCGATCTCTTCGCGTCGCTCCCCATCGAGTAGCGAGAGCCGCCGCTCGCCGGGGTGGAGCTCGAGCTGCGGGCTCTTCGCGTGCTTCGGGACGAGGGCGGTGTCGCGCACCTCGAGCGTCCCGCGCGCGAATTCGAGCAGGCGCGACTCGCCGCGCGCGTCGGCGGCGACCAGCGTTCCGGTTCCGCCCGCGTATGACGCACGGCGGCGAAGATGGTCGATGCCCGCGTCGAGATCGCGCGCGCGGAACAAGAGCTCCTGGGCGTGGAAGCGCAGCGACGGCTCCTCGCCCGGCAGATCGCGCGTGCAGATCACGGCGATGCCCTCCGCGTTCACGCCGCACAGGCAGCCGGCCAGGTGCGCGAGCGCGAGCTCGACGCTCGGGAAGCCGCCGGCGTCGGGGCGGCTGGTGCGCAGCACGAGCAGGGGCGCGAGCGCGTTCGGCAAGTCGAAGCTCGCTTGCAGCCGCGCGCCGTCGACGAAGGCCGCCCCCTGCACGCGCACGCACGCCTCGGCCAGCTCGAGCTCCGCGAGCCCGACGCGCGCGTCGAGCGCGATGCCCTCGATCCGCTCGCGCTGCCAGGGCAGCTGGGTCGCGACCGCGCGCGCGCTGGTCTCGCGCACCCGGCGCACGAGCGTGCGGCGCGCGAGCCAGGGGAGCTTCTTGCGCTCGCGCGCGAGCTCGGCCGCGATCGCGCGCGCGAAGCGGGCGCCCTGTGCGCGCCCCTGCTCGACGGGCGCTCCCTCCGCGACCAGCTCGCCGGCGGTCACGAGCGCGGCGGCTCGATCTGCAGCACCTCGTTCGCGGAGCCCTGCCGGTAGCCGTCGACGTCGAGCGAGACCCAGCGGAAGCCTGCGTCGTGCACGCAGCGCGAGATCGCCCGCAGCGCCTCGGGCGTGAGCGCGCGCACGAGCTCGTCGCGCGCCAGCTCCACGCGCGCGAGATCGCCGTGGTGGCGCACGCGCAGCTGGCGATAGCCGAGCGCGCGCAGCGCGTCTTCCGCGCGGTCGATCTGCGCGAGCTTGGCGGGCGTCACCTCCATGCCGTACGGCACGCGCGAGGAGAGACACGCGGACGCGGGCAGCTCCGCGGCCGACAAGCCGGCGTCGGCCGCGAGTGCGCGGATCTCGCGCTTTCCGAGCCCCGCGTCGAGCAGCGGCGAAAGCACGCGGTGCTCGTCGGCCGCGCGGTGGCCCGGGCGGAAGTCGCCGGTGTCGTCGCGGTTGATGCCGTAGGCGACCGCGGCGATGCCGCGCTCGGCGCGCAGCCGCTCGAGCAGGTCGAACAGCTCGGTCTTGCAGAAGTAGCAGCGGTCGGGGGCGTTCTTCTGGTAGTCGGGGTTCTCGTGCTCGCGCGACTCGATCCACTCGTGGCGGAAGCCGACCTCTTTCGCGGTCTGCTCGGCCAGCTCGCGGTGGCTGCGCGGGTAGGACGGCGAGAGCGCCGTCACCGCGAGCGCGCGCGGGCCGAGCGCGCGGTGCGCGGCCCAGGCCAGGTACGCGGAATCGACACCGCCCGAGTACGCGACGATCAGCGTCCCAGCACCGGCCAGCCGCTCGAGCAGCCGCGCCTGCTTGGCGCGCGCGTCGCGCGTGTCGGCTTCTTCGGCGACAGGGGTGTCCACGTGACGAGGGTACGGACGCGCGGCGAAATGTGTCAATGACAGCGCGGCGCGCGGCGCTACTCTCGCGGCGTGTCGAAGCAGCGCGTCGGGATCATCTTCGGGGGCCGGTCGACCGAGCACGAGGTCTCGGTGACCTCGGCCACGACGGTGCTCCAGGCGCTCGATCCATCGCGCTACACCCCGGTGCTGATCGGTGTAGGCCACGACGGGCGCTGGCACGTGGCGGAGCACGAGCTCGAGCTCCTGCCCGAGGCGGTGGTCGGGAACCCCGAGGCGCGGACCAGCTTCGCGGGCCTGCGCGCGGGGCTCGAGCTGCTGCGCCGCGACGACGCGCGGCCCGCGCTCGACGAGCCGCTCGACGTGGTCTTTCCGATCATCCACGGCCGCGGCGGCGAGGACGGCACGCTCCAGGGCATGCTCGAGCTGGCCGGGATTCCGTACGTCGGCTGCGGCGTGCTCTCGACCGCGCTGTGCATGGACAAGGCGCTGACCAAGTCCGTGCTGCGCGACGCGGGCGTGCCGATCGTCCCGTGCCGCGAGATCTCGCGCCACGAGGCGCAGCGCTCTACCAGCGGCTTCGTCGACGCCGTGGAAGAGGCGTTCCCCTATCCGGTGTTCGTGAAGCCCACCAACACCGGCTCGTCGGTGGGCGTGCACAAGGTGCGCTCGCGCGCGCACCTGGTGTCGGCGATCAAGGACGCGTCGCGCTACGACCACGACGTGCTGGTCGAGCCGGGGCTCGAAGCGCGCGAGATCGAGTGCGCGGTGCTGGGCGGCTTTGCTCCGCAGGCGTCGGTGCTCGGCGAGATCCGCTACGCGTCGGAGTTCTACGACTACGAGGCGAAGTACGCGGCCGAGTCGACGCAGCTCCTGATCCCCGCCGACGTCACGCCCGCGCAGAACGACGAGATGCGCGCGCTCGCGCTGCGCGCCTTCCGCGCGCTCAAGTGCTGGGGCATGGCGCGTGTCGACTTCTTCCTGGAGCGCAAGACCGGCCGCCCCTACCTGAACGAGCTGAACACGCTGCCCGGCTTCACCGACGGCAGCATGTACCCGAAGCTCTGGGAGGCCTCGGGCATCGCGCTGCCCGAGCTCGTCGACCGCCTGATCGAGCACGCCTTCGAGCGCCGCCGTGAGACCGCGTCGCTGGAAATCAAGTTCAAGAGCTGAGCGACTGATTGACTACGCTCGCCTTCGGCTCGCTGCGCGCGGCTTCGCCGCTTGCGGGGCTCGCTCGGGGCGGTCCTCGCTCGCCCTTCGTGCTGCGGACCCCTAAGTACTGAAGAAGCGGAACAGGTCGGCTTCCATCGCCTCGGCGTCGCGGTAGCCGAGGTCGATCAGCTCGGCGGCGTACTCGCCGTCGAAGAGCAGGTAGCTCAGCAGGTCGGCCTCGTTCTCGGGCGAGCCGCGCGTGAGCGTGGCGAAGGCGAGCGAGCCGAGCCAGGTGCGACTCGCGGAGCGCACGCGGCCGGCGTGGCGCGCGGCGATCGCGCCGATGTCTTCGCTCGGGCGGATCAGGCAGTCCTCGACCACGCGGAAGCCGAGCCCGCGCTCCTTGCGGACCTGCACGTTGATGCGCTCCAGGTAGTCGTCGCCCCACAGCTCCTGCCCGGCGCGCAGCACGCGGTCCAGCACGCGCATCTGGCCGAGGTCGTACTCGAGCCGGTCGATCAGGAGCGCGTTGAGCACCTTGCCGATCAGGAAGCCCGCGGCCTGCATGTTGTCGATCCGCTGGCTGGCGAGCGGATCGCTGAGCGACGGCGCGCGGCCGTGCCGCAGGCCCACGACCAGCACGCGATTCGAGCCGAGCCGCAGCGCGGGCGCGAGCGGCGTCTGCTGCCGCAGGCTGCCGTCACAGAAGTACGTATCCCCCACGCGCACCGCGGGGAAGAGCAGCGGGATCGCGGCCGAGGCGAGCGCGTGCTCGGGCGCGATGCGCGCGGGCCGCGCGACGTGCAGCGAGTCGTTGGTCCAGGTCGGCACGGCGCGGTCGTGGTGGTCGACGAAGGTGACGGTGCGGCCGGTCGCGATCTCGGTCGCCGACACGCACACCGCGCTGAAGCGGCCGGCGCGCCGGTTCTGGCGCAGGCGCCGCCAGGGAATGCCGTGGATGACCAGCTGCTCGAGCGGCCCGGTGTCGAGCAGGCCGTGCATGCGCGGCTGCACATCGCCCGACTCCGCGTCGCGCCCGGTCACGAAGCCGAGCAGCGCCTTCGACAGCCCCCACGCGTCGCGCGCCCCGAACCTGTACACCGACGAGAACGACATGCGCCGCCAGACCTCGACCAGCGCGCGCACGCCCGCCTCGGGATCGTCCGCCATCGCCGCCAGGTGGCAGGTGTGCACCGCGCCCACCGACGTGCCCGAGTAGATGTCGAAGCGCGGCATCCAGCCCAGCCGCCGCGGCAGCTCGCCGAGCACGAAGCGCATGACGCCCGCCTCGTACGCCCCGCGCGCCCCACCGCCCGACAGCACGATCGCCCGCCGCACCGTCTCCGAGCGCGGCTCGAACGGAACAGACGCCGAGCTCGTCATTCCCATCCGTTCGGCAGATTACCGCGCAACGGTGAGTGATCCCGCGCGCAGGCCGGTAGGTGGAAGGGAACCTACGCAAGCCGCGCGCTTCGCGCGGCGCGCAGCGAGGCGAAGCCGAGCGAAGTCAGGGTGGCGCGGCTTCGCCGCGCCGGGACCCTTAAGACGTGAGAAAGCCCGGACCGGAACCTCGCACAGTGCGAGGGGAGGGGTTTCCGGCCCGGGCACTCCCATGCCCAAGGCACCGAGCCCCGGGCACCCCCGAGTTGAGCAATCGATATGCCAAGCGCGGGGCCGCGCGCAGCTCCGCGCGAACTCGCTCGTGGCTGCGAGGGAACGCGCGGGCGCGCAACGGCGCGTCGGGCTCACGCGCTGGCAAGCGACCTGTGTGCGATACGCAACAGAGCGCCGTTTTGCGGCGCGTGGCGACGGTGCGCGTCACCGCCCCGCGGTGCCGTACAATCGCACTCGACTCGGAAAGCGGGGGAAAGCGCGTGCGGAAGTGGTTCATCGTCTCGGCCGTCGGGCGCGATCGGCCGGGCCTCGTGGCGGATCTCGCGCAGCTCGTGTTCGACTGCGAAGCGAACCTCGAGGACTCGCGCATGACGCTGCTCGGCAACGAGTTCGCCGCGATCCTGTTGTGCTCGGGCCAGGCGGCGGACCTCGACGAGCGGCTCGCGCGCGGCGCGCGTCGGCTCGAGTGGGAGAACCGCCTGACCGTGTTCATCCGCCCGCTCGAGGGCGAGCCGCGGCCCGCGGTGCCCGCGCCGGGCACGCGTCTCTACTCGATCGAGACGCAGGGCATGGATCGCGCGGGCATCGTCGCGGGTATCTGCCGCACTCTCGCCGACCACCAGGTGAACATCGCCGACCTGCGCTCGAGCACGGTGCCCTCGCCGTCCGGCGCCGCGCTGTACCGCATGAACGTGCTGGTCGAGGTGCCGGACTCGCTCGATCCGGCGCGGCTCGCGAAGGCGCTCGAGGAGCGCGGAGCACAGCTCGGCGTCGATGTCTCGATCGCCGCGGCCTGACGGCGCGCGCGCGCCGGACTGCGTCGTCGTCGTCGGGGCCGGGCTCGCGGGTCTCGCGGCGGCGCACCGGCTGCGCGCGCGCGGCTGCGCGGTCACGGTGCTCGAGGCGCGCGCGCGGGCGGGCGGCAAGCACGCGCCCGACGCGCTCGGCGACCTGCACGCCGACGCCTGGCCGGCGTTCCTGCCGCGCGGCGCGCGCGCGTTCACCGGGCTGTGCGCGGAGCTCGGCGTGGCGGACGCGCTCGCGCGCGCTCCGGTCGGGCGCATCGGCTGGCTGCGCGGCTCGCACGTGCACACGCGCGCGCGCGAGCTGTACGCGGCGATGGGCTGGTCTCCGCTCGCGCCGCTGCGCCTGCGGCGGCTGGTGACGCTCTCGAGCTGGCTCGGCGGCGAGCTCGATCCCGACGCGCCCGAGCGCGAGACGCGGCTCGACGATCGCAGCGTCGCAGACTTCTGCCGCGTCTACCTGGGGCGGCGCGTGCTCGAGCGCCTGATCGCGCCGCTGTTCGCGACCTGCTTCGGTCTCGACGCTGCGGAGACCAGCCGCCAGCTCTTGTTCGCGCTGCTGGACGCGCGCGCGGAGCTCGGGCTCGACCTGGTCGAGGACGCGGAGCCGCTCGTCGAGGCGCTGATCGCGAGCGCCGGTCAGGTGCGCACCGGCGCGCGCGTCGCCGCGCTCGAGCCCGACGCCAGCGCCGTGCGGCTCGAGGGCGGCGAGTGCGTGGCCGCGGACGCGATCGTGCTGGCCGTCGGCGCGGCCGAGGCGATGCGGCTCCTGCCCGATCCGTCGCCGCAGCTCAGCGCCGCCGGCGACGCGCTGCGCACCGGCTCGGCGCTGGCGCTGCAGCTCGAGGTCGACGCGGCCTTCGCGCTGCCGGCGCGCGCCGTGCTGCTTCCCGAGCGCGAGGGCGGGGAGCTGGCGGGCGTGCTCGACACCACACCGCGCGGTGTGACGCGCTCGCGCCTCCTGCGCCTGGTCGCGCGGCCCTCGCTCGCGGCGCGCCACGGCCACCGGCCCGACGACGAGCTCGCGCACTTCCTGATCGAGTCCGCGAACCGCATCCTGCCCGGGCTGGCGGGCCGGGTCGAGGCGCAGCGCCTGCAGCGCCTGTTCGCGCTGCCCGGCTTCGGGGTCGGCCACTACCGCGCGCTGGCGCGAGCGCGCGACGCCCTGCGCGAGCGCTCCGATCTGCGCATCGCGCTCGCCGGCGACTGGCTCGCGGCGCCGCACCTCGAAGGCGAGCTGGCCTCGGGCCTGCGGGCAGCGGATGAGATCGCGGGCGGCTAGAGCCGCAGGCGAGCGAAGTCGATCAGTGCGCCAGGGTTGCGACGGTGACGCCGTTCCCGCCTTCGCGCGCGTCGCCGGGTGCGAAGCTCTCGATGCCGGGCATGAGCCGCAGCCAGGCGCGGATCGCGTCGCGCAGCGCGCCGGTGCCGTGGCCGTGGATGAACACCACTCGCCCGCCGCCGCGGCCGAGCACGCGCTGCAGCGCGGACTCGGCGCGCTCGATCGCCTCGTCGACGCGCAGGCCGCGCAGGTCGCAGTCGATCCGGCTCGGCGCCTCGTCCTGCGCGCGCTCGACGTGCACGCGCGACGCCGCCTGCGCGCGCGCGGCCGGCGCGGCCAGCACGCGCGCGATGCGCGCGAGCGGAACCACCGTGCGCGCGCCGCCCACGCGCACCGCCACGCGCCCGCGCTTGTCCGGCGCTTCGACCACCACGGCCGGCTCGCGCACGCCGCGGATCTCGACGCGCATGCCCCGCGCGAGCTCGCCGACGTTCGCGGCGGGTTCGGCGTCGGCCGCCGGCTCGTCGGCGTTGCGGCGCTCTGCGGACGCCGTGCGCTCGCGGATGCGCCCGAGCGCTTGCTGCGCGGCGTTGGCCGCCTGGCCGCGCGCGCGGTCGGTGCCGTCGCCGCCACCACCCCTTTGCAGCGCGTGCACCACCTGCGCGATCTCGGCGCGCGCGCGCGCGAACGCGGTCTCGAGGTCCGCCTTCATCGCGGCCAGCGCCTGCTCGCGCGCGCTACGCAGCGCGGAGAGACGCGTCTCGTACGCCGAGCGCACGGCCTCGGTCTCTTCGCGCATGCGCAGCGCCGCGAGCCGCTCGGACTCGAGCTCCTGGCGCAGCTCCGACAGCCCGCGCGTCAGCGCCTCGAGCCGCGAGTCCTCGCGGTCGAGCAGCTCGCGCGCGCGCTCGACCACCGGCTCGCGCAAGCCCATGCGCTGCGCGGCCCACATCGCGCCGCTCGAGCCCGGCTGACCCTGGTGGATCCTGAACGTGGGCAGGAGGGTCGCGAAGTCGAACTCCGCGCTCGCGTTCACGAAGCGCGCGTCTCCGCCCGCCAGCTCCTTCAGCCGGTTGAAGTGGGTAGTGGCGAGCACGAACGCGCCCTTCTCGACCAACGCTTCCAGGATGGCCTGCGCCAGCGCCGCGCCCTCGCCGGGCTCGGTGCCCTCGCCGATCTCGTCGGCGATCACGAGCGTGCGCGCGTCGGCCTGCTCGACGATCGCGGCCAGGTTCGCCATGCGCGCCGAGAAGGTCGAGAGCCCCGCACGCAGGTCCTGCTCGTCGCCGATGTCAGCGAACACGGCGTCGAAGATCGGCACGCGGCTGCCGGGATCGCAGGCGACGTGCAGGCCCGCGCGCAGCGACAGCGCCGCCAGCCCCACGGCCTTCGCCGCCACCGTCTTGCCGCCCGCGTTCGGGCCCGAGATCACCATGGCGCGCGCGCCGTGGTCGAGCGTCAGATCGTTCGGCACGACGTCCTCGGGCTCGAGACCGGCCTCGAGCAGGAGCAGCGGGTGCCGCAGGCCGCGCAGGTCGAGCTCCGCATCGCCCGACACGTCGGGCGCGACGCCGTTGCACTTGCGCGACAGGCGCCCGCGCGCGAACGCGGCGTCGAGCGCCTCGAGCGTCGCGCCCTGCGCCTCGAGCTCGAGCCGCGACTCGCGCGCGCGCTCGCACAGCTCGCGCAGCAGGCGCTCGACCTCGCGCGCGAGCTCGGTCTGCGCGAGCCGAAGGCGGTTGCCGAGCTCGACCAGCTCCTCGGGCTCAATGAACACCGTCGTTCCGCTCGATGAGACGTCGTGTACGATCCCTCGCACCTTCTGGCGCGCATCGACGCGTACGGGCAGAACCGGCCGGCTCTCGCGGAACGTCGAGTACGAGTCCTGCAGGTGGAGCGCGATCTCGGGGTCGCGCAGGTGACGCGCCATCCGGGTCTCGATCTCGCCCTCGAGCTCGCGCACGCGGCGGCGCAGCCGGCGCAGATCGGGGCTCGCGTCTTCTCTCACCTCGCCCGCGGGCGTGACCACCGCGGCGAGCGCGTGCTCGAGCGCGCGCAGGTCGGGCAGCGTCCCGGCCAGCCCGGCGAGCCGCGGCGCCTCGGCGCTCTTCTGCGCGAGCGCCTCGCGCACGCGCCGCGCGGCCTCGAGCGTGACGAGGAGCTTCGCGAGCTCGGGCGCGGGCAGCGTCCGGCCGCGGCCGAGCTCCTCGAGCGCCGCGCGCAGATCGGCCACGCCGCCGAAGCCGGGCTCGCGGCCCTGGTCGAGCAGCGCGCGGGCCTCGCTGGTCTCGGCCAGACGCTCGCGTACACTTCCCTGCGTCGTGAGGAAGGCGCCCTCGCGCAACGCCTCGGCGCCGCGCGCGGTGGCGGCCTGGGCGGCGAGGCACTCGAGCAGGCGCTGCCACTCGAGGCGCGAGAGCGTCGCGGGATCACAGCGGAAGGCCACGGAGCGGGATTCTAGATGGCGGACGCGGACAAGCCGCAAGCGCCGGACTCGGTGACGGAGTCGGCGAACCCGCGCACGCGGGACCTCGACCGGCTGCCGCTCGGCGAGCTCGTCTCGCGCATCCTCGACGAGGACGCGCGCGTCGCGGGGGCGGTGCGCGCTGCGCGGCCGGCGCTGGAGCGCGCCTGCGCGGTGCTGGTGGCGACGCTCGAGGCCGGCGGGCGCTGGGTGAACCTGGGCGCGGGCACGAGCGGGCGGATCGGCGTGCTGGACGCGGCCGAGATCCCGCCCACGTTCGGGCTCGAGCCGGATCGCGTGCAGTCGCTGGTCGCGGGCGGCGCGCCCGCGCTGGTCGGCGCGGTCGAAGGCGCGGAGGACGACGTCGGCGCGGCGGTGCGCGATCTGCGCAAGGCCGGGCTCGCGCGCGGCGACGCGCTGGTCG
>Ga0187892_10007801_pt1 | contig 15029 bp, 9 predicted proteins | sample MA1701073metaG_FD_139345 | JGI IMG/M metagenome (GOLD analysis project Ga0187892, IMG submission 139345) | Bio-ooze microbial communities from a basaltic lava cave in the Kipuka Kanohina Cave System on the Island of Hawaii, USA - MA170107-3 metaG ... | reverse complement strand
TCGTCGTGCTGACTGAGCCCATGGGTCCGTCCAATGCTACGAGCGTCGTACATATCCGCGACGCCCGGATGGGCACGTTGCTCCGAAGGATTCATTTCGATGCGGCCGCCGGCCGCTCGACCGTCGATCCCGATACAGGTTTGATATTCGTGCCGATCCAGGATGCGTTCGGCCGGGTGGCGGTGATCGATCCGACTAGTGGCGACGTGATCGAAACGCTTGCGGTGGGTCAGGCTCCGATAGCGGTTGCTGTCGGTCCTAGCCGACCCACTGCTTCGCCCACTCCCATCGTGCGTCCGACGCCCAGCCGTTCCCACCGACAGCTGCAGCTCTGCGCATACGTGACTCACCCTGCCACCCGCGATGCTGCTGGAGCGCTTACGGTGATCAACGCTGCAAAGAGCACTTTGAGCCGCTGGATGCCTATCGGCAAGGCGCCGACCAGCCCGCCGTGGAGCGGTGACGGCTCCGGCGCAAACGCAGTCGCGCTCTCGGTCGACGGACTCTCGATCTTCGTCGCGACAACGAATGCAGTTCTGGTCATCGACAGCGCCAGCGGCGTGATCCGCAATGAGATACCAGTGGGCGACGGCGCCAGCGCTATCGTCGTGCGACCGGACGGTGCCATTGCTTATGTGGGCAAGGCAAATGCCGTCGGCGTCATCGATCTTTCATCGGAAACAATGACCGATGCGTTCTTTACTCATGGTGGTCCGAAGGACATCGCGTTCACTCCCGACAGTGACCTGGCGTACCTAACCGGGGATTCTGACTCAGTGCTGGTTGTTGATGCGCGCAAGCATGAGATCATCCAGTCAATTCTCGTTTGGGAAGGAACCGGCTACTCCCGTACCGAAAGAGGTAACCACGTTGCCGTAGCGCCTGACGGACGTTCGGCCTATGTGGCGGTAGATCACTCGGATTCCGAGGTGCCGAGCACGCTCGTAAGGATTGCTCGCGAGACTCAAAGCGTGGCTGCGACATGGTCGCTGCCGCTCGCCGGGGTTCCGAACGGTATCGCCGTACATCCAGATGGCACACGCCTCTATGTTGCGATCGATCCCAGGTACGTCTGCCAAGACGATCCTATAACCGGGGCGTGCGTGTACCGCCACAACGTCATCGCGGTGCTCGATAGCGACTCCGGGCAAGTCCTGGCGACGGTCCCGGTACAAGGACGGCCGAGCGAGCTTGCCGCCAGTCCGGACGGCTCGGTGCTCTACATCACAGACAGCGAGCACGGTGTGGTTACTGTGCTCGATCTGAACGACTTTTCCTTTGTAGCCCGGCTCACCAGCGCCGGTACGCCTGACTTCTTCGCAACCGACCGTGTTGCCGTAGGTCTGGCTTCGGGCGGTTGCCCAGTTCGAGATGATATCACGCCTCTACCGACCAGGACCTTCACTGCGACCTCGGCGCGATCGCCGCTGCCCACCTGGACGCCCCCTCAGCCGGCGCCTACACCAAAGCCCTGTACCGGCGCCTGCGCGGTGGTGGAGCTAAGCCGTGTTCAGGCGCGGCAGGGTGAACGTGTTGAGATCGAGGCGAGACTGCGAACCGGCGGCCGAGCTGTGGCATTCGTAATGAATCAGATCGAGTTGAATCCTGCTGTTCCAATCGTCGAATTGCTGCAGTTCGAGCCGGATTGCGTTGCGGGCGATTTCAACGGCGATGCAGCTTTTACATTCGGACCAAACTCCTTCTACCCCGGCTACGGTGACATCAGTTGCTGGCCCGACCATGATTGTCGTTACGTCGAGGCGCGCGCTGCAGCTGCTCCCGCCGAGCTTTCCGATCGAGCGTTGCTCTATCGCTGCACAGTGGCCATCGATCCTGCCGCGGAACCCGGCCTACACGTGATCCATGTCCGGGGGCTTGATGTACGCGACGCAGCGGGGACGTCCGTCGCTGCAGTTGCGATCGACGGCGCAGTTGTCGTCCACAGGGTCGCCGCGAACAAATCAGCCGACAATTCCGGATGTTCAATCAACGCGAGACATCGCGCATCTGCCTGGCCATTGGCTATGACACTGACAGCGATTGTTGTGTGGTGCATCCGGTGGATACGGCCGCTGCATCGACGACGATCGGCACAGATTGACGGTGAAATCGTCTAATTGCCGCCGAATGGCCTGCGCTTGCTTCCGGTGTGCTTCCGGCGGCTGAACGTCCCCGGCCCGACATGATAGCCGGGTGCACAACTAGTTGAGGGAATTGCGAAAAGAAAGCTGGCGAGGAGATTCGAACTCCTGACCTGCTGATTACGAATCAGCTGCTCTGCCGACTGAGCTACGCCAGCGCAACGGTGGGCGGTGATCGGGGTCGGTGCTTGCCAACCTGCCGGGCGCTTATAGCCGAATCGTTTCAGACTGGGAAGAGTCGCGGAGCGCAGACGAGCAACCCGCCCGGCGCCGCAAGCGCCGCGCCGTAGGCAGTGCGTCGGCGTTGAGCAGTCATCTCCACTCCGCTTGTTCACTGGAATGGACTTCGATGTGTACTGCGTTGGACAACTGCTTGCACGCCAGGTCGTGGGTCGCCGCGACCGGCTCCCCTCCGGCTATGGCCGAATCATTCCTTCTTGTTCACGCTCGGCGGGGTCACTCGCCGCCTGGATGCGGATGGTGCAGCTCGCTGCGCCGTCGTCGAAGGCGCTTCGCGAGTCAGCCCGACGCGACGATTTCGAATGAGCGCGTTTTCGGGCTAGTAGTACGGCGTGCCCGGGGTCTGGCAGCGCGTCGGAATCGTGGTTGCGGTAGTTGCGGTCAGCGTCACGCTGTCCGCCGTCATTCCGCCGTTTCAGTCGCCGGACGAATTCGATCACGTCAAACGAGCTGCTGGACTGCTGTCGGGTCAGATCCTCGTATCCACTCCGCCGGGGAGCTACCCCGGGCTGTGGGTCGACGACGGTCTGCTTACATACATGCAAGCCTACGACCGCTTGCCGTTCGGACGAACGACGCGGGTCAACATGGCGATGATCTACGACAGCGAGCGCTTTGCATGGACCGGCTCAACCAGCTTCTCGGTTGCAGCCGGGGTAGGGTACTACCCGCCGTTCGTCTATTTGCCGCAGGCCGTCGGCTTGCTCGCCGGCAAAACCTTCGGCTGGACCGTCGCGCGATCCTACAGGCTGGCACGTCTCATGGTTCTGTTGTCGACCCTCGCGATCCTGTTCGTGGCGTTCAAGTTGTTTCCGACGAATTTCTTCACTCTGAGCTTGCTTCTTCTGCCGACGACCTGGTTTCAGGTGAGCTCCGCCAGCCCGGACGCCGTGACGATGGCGTTGGCGGTTCTCTGCGTCAGCTTGTTCATGAAGAGTGCGAACAGACATTCAGCCATCTCGCCCTGGATGTCGGTGATCTTGAGCACCGTCGTCGTGATCTTGACCACATGCCGCATGAACATGGGGCCGCTGATCTTGCTGCCTCTGTTCCTGTACTTTGTCCGGCGAGAGCGGCTGCACCTCTACCTGACCATCGGAGCGCTCGCCCTGATTGCACTCTGGACGATCGCGGCGTTGTCGACGACCTCTGTCGTGAGAGGCGGGGTGCAGCAGCCGTTCCTTGCGCTCACATGGCACTATCTCGGCCACCCGTTGGAATTCGTAAAGGTCCTATGGGCGACCCTTTCGAATGGACCTGTAACTCAAGTCTATAAGCAGCAGTTCATCGGAACTCTCGGATGGTTGGAACCAAGACTCCCGAGGTGGTTCTACACCATGGAGATTGCCACATTGATGATCGCCCTGGTGATGTCGATCTCGAGAGCGACGTTACAGGATGATATCCGCGAGCGTTTGATGTTGGTCTTCGTTTCGCTGACCGGCCTTGTTCTTCTTTTTGCCCTGCTACTGGTGTCCTACACGCCGCATCCGGCAACGATCGTGATGGGAGTGCAGGGGCGGTATTTTCTCATACCGCTGCTTGTCTTGAGCTATTCGCTGCACGGCAATTCCAGAGTGCTGCCGACAGCGAGGGCGTACATCGCCTACCCGGCGATGGCCGGATCCGGTTTGTTCGCGTTGTATGTGATGACGGATGCGCTGTTGCAGAAGTACTACGTGTCGCCGGCTTTCGTTGTCCAATGACAACGGTGGTGGCGCCGCGGCTTGAATGAAGCCTCTGCTTGAGTGGGTCAAAGGAATCCCCGACAGCTCTCTCCGCCACACCGACAGCGCAACTTGCCGTTGTGCTGCGAGTCGCCGTAGTCACAGGTGATCTCTTCACCGGCGCGGATTGCCCGTTTCGACCAGATCTCGACGCGACCGTAGCAGACGCGGATAAACGCGTTCGGCGAGCACGAGTGATTGGTGAAACGGAACTCGTTACCACCCGAGGAAGCGTCGACGGCTTTGCCCCCGCCGATCTCGACGATGGCGATGCGCCGGCGCCTGCGTGCGCGCCGCCGGCCTTCGCGCTCACCAATCACGATGCCGGCCATCTCGCCGAGCTTACGCCCTGCTGAGGCTCGCTTCATGGCAAAGAGCCCGCGGCCGTCGATCGTGCTGCGCCGTACTTCGACCGCCACCGGCAACGTTCGCGTTTGTCTGCCTCCCATCGTCTCGAACAATCAGCTCCCGACGTGCGTACCAGTATCAGTTTGGCCCGTTCGAGACACTCGTTGAGCTGTCCATTCCAATGGACAAGCCGTCCAATGCTCAGGACATCGAATCGCTCCCATGGCCGTGACTGCCAAGAGCCGGCGAGACCGCCCTGTGCTGGCGCGCTGATTGCTCAGCAATTGATGCAGTGGTACGGGGGGCGCGCGCAACCGGTTGCTGGAACGGGGAGTCAGCACCTTGGGGTACATTCAGTTCAATGGACTGGCAGCGAGACTCGGCCTCGGGACTCTTTGGGCCGGCCGCCGGCGCCAAATAGGGGAGGGCGTTGTTGATGTGGACGCCTCCACTCGCGCAAAGGCTTCGCCCTTTGAGTTCCACGCCTTCGCCAGCTATTCGCGCGATGCCGACTTCGAGCTTGTCCGCTACGTCCATCGCTTCCTGAAACGCATGCCGCGCTTCCGTCTGCCTGATGGCGGGCGGTCGTATCCGTTGGAGCTGTGCGTCGACGGTTTGAGCTTCAAGCGCCCGCGTGAAGCGAACGACGACTGGAGCATCATCCAGAGCTATCTGGAGAAGGCGCCGCGGCTGCTGGTCTTCTGTTCGGCTCAATCGAGCAGATCCACCTGGGTGCAACGCGAGCTCCAATGGTTCGTCGACAATCATCCGCAAAACCCGGGCGACGAGTTCCCAGAGGCAATCTGGCCGGCTGCTGTGACCCAGGATCCGAACGGCGAGGTCTTCTCGGATCTCATGCGCCGCCAGCGGCTCGACACCAACTTCTACAACCTGACGTTCTTCGATCCGCCGCGTCCCTGGTATCGCTGGCGGCCCTCGACTCCCGCGACGTGGTTGCGTCGCAAACGGTTGCAGACCGAGCTGGCGCGCATCGCCGCCGACCTCTACGGCTGCGAGCCCGAGCGAGTGACCAAGGCCCTGTTGCGCCGCTGGTTTGCCTACAGCGTGTTGGCGCTAGCACTGCTCGTTTGCCTGGGCTTTGCGGGCCACGGTGCCTGGGCGAGATGGCGCTCGGCCGATCTTGCGAACAAAGCCGAGAGCGAGAAGGATGCTTTGGGCTCGGTCGTGCTGGCCTACGATGCGGTGAACTCGCAACCGTTACAGACGGCGCAGAATGCTTTGCGCAAATCCCTCGCTCGTACCGTGCCGATGCGTACGCTCGGACCGAGTCGCGAGCCAATCAAGGGTGTTGCGCTGGATTCGGCGGCACAGACGATCGTCAGCTTTGGACAGAAGACGGCGACAATCTGGGACCTCACCGATAACGCTCGCAACCTTCCCATTCAAGCGGCAGACGCGCTCCGTAGCGCTGCCTTCAGCGCCGACGGTCGACATCTGGCGCTGGCAAGCGGCGAGCATGTGTTGTTGTTTGCGCGTCGCGACGGTGGTTGGCAACGCGACGAACTGCCGGCTCTCGACGAGTGCTCGGTAGACGCCGTTGCTTTCGATCCCAGCGGAAAGTGGTTGGCGAGCGGGCATCGCTGCGAACGCGCTCGTGTGTGGGATCTGACCGACCGGACATGCGCTCTCCAGGTGGGTCATCGGGGGCGCGTTGGCGCAGTCGCTTTCAGTGCCGACGGTGAATTGTTGTTCACCGGCAGTGAGGACGGTGATGTCGGAGTATGGAACCGGCGGCAGGGTACGCTGGTAGAGCGCCTGCGCCATCATCGCGGTGTCATCGGCGTACAACCGTCGCCGGGCGGCAGTGAAGTGTTCAGTGTCGATGGCGAGCGTGCCTATCGCTGGAAGCTTCAAGCGAGCTCGAGCAACGGCAATGAGACGAGAGCCGGCGCGCCGCAAGAGGGATGCGCCCTCGTCGCTCCCGCACCGACGATCAAGGGACGACGGTGGAACCGCGACAAGAGCTTGCGCGCGGATATCATCCCGGACGGCGCCACCGGCGTTGCCCTCGCCGGGAACACCACGCGGTTTGTCACGGCAGATCCCAGAGCGGTGGCGAACGATGACAGTGACGCCGACCCGGCTGCGGAGGCACGGCTCTGGAACGCCCTGTCGGACGCCAGCATCGACATCACTCCGGTGGAGCGGGTGCTGATTCACGGCGAGTCGGTCGAAGCCATCGCCATCAACGCGTCGGGTAACCGCGTTGTCACGGCATCCAAGTGTTTGGATCACTCCCACAACGTGTGCGGCAGCTGGCTACACCTATGGGATGCAACCGAATCGGTGAAGAAGTACGTCAAGACTCCGCGCCGGGTGACGGCGCTGCGCCTGACCGGCAATGACGGGAACACGGTCGCTGCGGGAGACGAATGGGGCAACGTTCGTGCCTCGAGTTACTTGCGCAATCGACCCTACGGCCTGCCGGGCCAGGATACCACGAGTATCGATCGCGTCACCTTTGCTGCCGACGACAAGCTAGTCGCAACGGTTGCCGGCGGCCAGCTGCATCTGCGCGCGAGGCAGAGTGACTCCGTGCGACGCCTGGCCGACGGCGGGGTGGACGACGCCCTCTTCGATCCTTCCGGCGAGCTATTGATGGCGGTCGGCAGCGGCGGCGCAAAGGTGTGGCAGGTGAAAAAAACGACCGACGCGCCGGTTGACCTCAGCGCGAAGAATCAAACACTCTTGTGGAGCACCGACACGACGGCCGTTGCCGCTGCCTTCCTGCAGGACGACGATGCACTGGTGCTCGTCGGCCCGAATGCGCTCGAGCGGCGGGATGCGCGCACAGGCGACGTTCTGCAGCTTCGCCGAGAAAAGAAGGAAGAACAGATTTGCGCAGCTCACTTTAGCGCCGATACGCATCGGCTGCTTGTGGTTCGGTCGAGCAACATCCGCGCCTTCGACGTGCTGACCCTGGAGCCCGTCGGCGAAGCGATCAACGTCGCCACCGACGAGTGCCGCGAACCGGTCGCCTTCAGCGATGACGGCCAATATTCAGCGACATCGCAGGCTGGCGTAATTTCAGTCTGGGACCTGGAACGAGCGCGGCGACTCCAGAAGATCGACGATTCGGGTGGCGATCCCGAGCGGCGCAGTACGGCGCTGGCCTTGAGTCACGAAAATCCTCCGAAGCTGGTTGCCGTCGGACGCGTTCGCGACGGCGTCGGTGTCTTCAGCGTCTCGTCGGGAAAAGTCATTACGTCGCCGAACTTGTCACTTGGCGAGGTGCAACATCTCTTCTTCAGTCGCGACGACCAATACCTGATCTATTCCGGCGACAAGAGCCGCGTCTATTTGGAGCCACGATCGCAGTTCGCGCCGTTCGCCGAAGCGCGGCGCCGGGCAGAAGAGCTCGTACGGCATGCGCCGGACGAGTTCGTCGATCGCTATCGGAGTTGGCCATGGCCGTTCTGAGGAGCTGCAAGGGATGCGTGCTTGTAGCCGCGTTGGTTCTTCTGGTTGCGGCCGGATGCGGGGGTCCTGGCGGCAGCGGCGGTACGTCGGGAGGCAGCGCCGTCTTGAACATTCAAGTCGGGATCGGCGGCGGGATGCAGGAGGAGGTGCCATCGTCCTGCAACAGGATCGGCCCCGACCAATCGCTCGCTATCCAGACCGTGCAGCTGGCGATCGAATCGCCCTCGGGTGACTACGACTGCTGCATCGCCTTCGATCCCTGCGGCAACTCTTTTCGCCACGAGCGACGGATCGTGATCGCTCTGCCGGACCCGCCGGGAGGCGAGGATTTGATCTCGGTTGGGGTGGCTGCCTTCGCGGAAGACGAGGCGCCGTTCCTGGGCTCCGAATTGCCGCGCGTGTGCCGGACATCGCCGCGCGGCAACGGCTTCGCGTGTGCACCGCCGCGCTGCGATGCGTTCCCAAGCTACCTCGGGCGCGCCAGCGAGGTGCTCATCGTTGCGAAGCACCAAACCGACGTCGCGATCGATCCTCTGCCGCAGCTCGTCTTGAAGGACATGAATCCCCCTTGTGGCAGCGCAATTGTCGTTCCCGAGACGATCGACCTGCTGGCCTTGGCGCCGGTGTCGTTGTCGCCATTCGGAACAATCGACATTGTCCAGGAAGGCGTCGGCCGACAGTGTTACTTCCTACGCGACTCGGAGCCTGATCGGATATCGGTCGATCCCGGGCTGGCCGGCTTCGCTGCCAGTGCGGTGGCCGGCTCCTGTGAGAACCGAGACCCGCCTCTTCAAGTTGGGCCCGCAAATGTGGTCGTACAGTGGGCGACGGCTGGCGATCCAAACGACCTCCTGGTTGCGACGTACCCGATCGAGATCTTGGCGTCGCCGACGCCGTCGCCTTCACAGACCGCCACTCAGTCGCCGTCACTGACTCCTTCCTTGTCACCGACGCCCACTGTCACTCCGACGCGGACGTTTACGCCGGGATCGCCTGTGATCCCATAGCCGCGATGAGCGCAATCAAACGAACGGTTGTCGCTCTGCTTGTGCTCGCCGGCACTCTGGCGAACCGCGCCTGGGCTGCAGAACACGACGCTCCACTTCTTGTATCGCGCGGCTTGCGCGCGCTGCACCACAACCAGCTTCTCGAGGCGCACCAATTGTTTGACGAAGCGGTCGCAAAAGGGCCGGCGCTCGCGGCGGCGCGCTACTATCGAGCGATGACCGCGGCTCGGCTCGGCGACCTCAACGCGGCGATCATCGACCTCATGGTCGTTCTGCTGATGCAGCCGGACTGGATCGAAGCGGAGCTCGAGCTCGGTATTGTGCTCGTCGATGCCGAACGCCCGCGCGATGCGTTGCCGCATCTCGAGCGTGCCGTGACGCAGGAGGAGTTGCGAAAACCCGCTGAGCTGTTCATCGGCGTTGCTCGTTGGCGTCTCGGTGAAGCCAAGCAAGCGAAGATCCACCTCGAACGTGCTCGCCAGGATCCCGAGCTCGAGCTCACGGCACGCTACTATCTCGGCCACATCGCCTACAACGAAGAGGATTGGACATCCGCCACCGAACACTTCACGGCTGTGAAGGAAGGGATGAGCGAGTCGGAGATGGCGACCGAGGCCGCCGAGTTTCTCGCTCTCATGCGCGGACGGAGCGGCCGTCCTTACACCCTGCACGCATCCCTAGGTGTGGCCTACGACAGTAACGTTCCGCTGGCGCCCTCGGATCAATCGGAGAAGGACTTCCTCGGCGTCAGCGACGAAGCTGACGGCCGTGTCGAAATCGGCGCGGGTGCGCGCTACTCCCCGTGGCGTTCACCGTACGGCCAGCTCAGCCTCGGTTACGAGTTTGGGCAGCGTCTCTACTTCGATTTGACTTCGTTCGACTTCCAGAGCCACCGTCCGACGATCGAGTTGTCTACGAAACTAAAGCCGCTTCAACTCGGCATCCTCGGGCGTTACGACTATTATCGGCTCGACAATGAAAGCTTCTTGCAGGAACCGGCAGTGATTCCCTGGCTGCGGATTCAAGAGGATCCGATCGGCTGGACCGAGCTTTCCTATCGCTATCGGTACTCCGACTACCTCGAAGACAGATTCGCCGCGTCACTGGACGCCGATAGTCACACGATTGCCGTGCGGCAGTTCTTTCTAGTCGAAAAGCGCTTGCCGATTTTCTGGATGGGTTACCTGTTCGAGCGTCGTGACGCCGCGCACACCGCGGGCGAACAGTTTGCCTACGATGCCAGTCAGGCCGAAGCCGGGCTGTCCTGGGGGCGCCTGCCGGTGGTCGACGCCGGCTTGGATCTGGCATACCGCTTTCGCCACGAGAACTACGACGCGGCCAGCAGCGGGCGCGACGACGACGAGAACGGTATCGCGCTGGCTGTCGTAAAGCCGTTGCACGAACATATTGCCGTCCGGCTGAGCTACATCGGGATCTTCAACAACTCGAACTTCAACACCTTCACCTACGATCGCCATGTCGTCTCGATGCAGTTGGAAGTGAGCCTGTAGCCATGAAGACCCTCAGGCGAGTGATCGCTGCGCTGACATTGATCGTGATCATGAATGCAACAGCCATTGCTCAGGAAGCGGCGGAGGTGACAAATGTCACCACGACGGCCACGGCAGCGGAGAAGCAAGTCGACAAGGTCGGTCATCCGATCGCTGCAGGCGATCGCCTCAAGACAAATCGCTCCGGCGCATTGGGCGTAGCGTTCGAGTCGAGCCACGCGCGTCACCGCCAGATCCGCCTCGCGGCCAACGCCGATGTCATGATCGCCGCGAATGGAGAGTCCTACACCCTGCACAACGGCACGATCCAGATGAGTGTGGAGGGTGCAATCCCGGTGTATACGGGCAACACGGTGGTCAATCCGAAGAGCACATTTATCGTGATCTACGACCCGGTCGCCAACATCACCACAGTTATCGGCCTCGAGGGCAGCATCGCCGTGCGCAACCGAAAAGGCGGAGGCGAGCGCACCATCCTGGCGCGCGAGTACACCACGGTCGTCCGCGATCAAGAGCCGACTGCGCCGCGTTTCATGGACGACGCGGAGTATGACAGGCAGCTGCAGCCGTTCGCGTTCATCGGCCGCGGCCGGCCGGAGAGTCTGGTCGTCGACTACGGTTTGCTTGCCGGTGGCGATCTCGACGAACGCGACCAGGCGCCGGTGATCCGTCCGCCACAGGTGGGTGACCCGTGCCCTTGGGAATGTGAGCGCCTCCCATTCTCCGAACCAAAGGATTTCCTTGAAGAGACCAGTCTGAGGGGTAACTTCTAGCGCCGCTCGGGTATCTTCGCGCACACGACTGTTTCCAGTCGTTCCCTGACAACTGCCTACTGGAAAGAGTGAGGCTTGGGGCAGTTGGGGGGGAGGAGCCGCCGACAGGAGCCAGCAACTCCTTACTGCCCCAAGGCCTCGGATCTTCCCTACTCCGGTTCCGCCCCTTTTGTCGACAGGGGGGCTGCAACCGTGGGTCCGGATAGGCCGCCGCAGGGTAGAGACTGAGGCGAAGTTTACCCACTGTCATCACACCTGGAAGTCCGGTAGAGTTGCGCATTCCGAGGAACTCGCATCCGTGAAAACTCTCCGCGCTTTGCCTCCGCTTCTTCTGCTGGCGGCGGCCGTCTTTTCGCTTTCTCTGCCGAACCAAGCATTCGCCTGCCGCGCCGACTGCGACTTCGATTGCTCTGTCACCGTCGACGAGATCCTCAAACTGGTGAACGGCGGCCTAGGCGAGCTACCCGTCACCAGCTGCCTCGCGGGCGATTCGAACCTCGATCGCAGGATTACCGTCGACGAGATTCTCACCGGTGTCACCAATGCCCTCAACGGCTGCGGCGGGCCGCCGTGCGTCGCAGCAGCGGAATCACGCTGCCGGGTTCCCGCAGGCAGCGGCGTCAACTTCGATCCGACCGATCGATCCTGCCAGTACCTTTCGAGCTATCGACTTTTCAAAGGTAGCGGCGCGCTACAGATTCCCAATGACGACGTCGTGCCTTTCGATCTCAACACCATTCTGTTCTCCGACTACACGCTCAAGCACCGTTTCGTCTGGCTGCCTCCGGGCACGAGCGCCATTTATGATGATCACACCAGCTTCGACTTTCCCGTCGGCACCGTGATCATCAAGACCTTCGCATTCCCCACGGACCAAACCGTCGAGAACCCGGGGCAGGACGTTCTCGAGACGCGCCTGCTGGTGCGCCGCCCCGACGGTTGGGCCGGCATTCCCTACGTCTGGAACGAAGATAAGTCGGATGCAGTGCTGAAGATCGTCGGCGCGACGCTGACCGTTTCCGGCGTACAGGCCGACGGCGTGTTCGGCACCTACCAGTACAGCGTGCCGAACTCGAACCAGTGCGAAGAGTGTCATCGAGAGCACGACGACATCATGAACGTGCTTGGTCCCAAGGCGCGCCATCTGAACAAGGTCTATGAGTATCCCGACGGAGCTGCCAACCAGCTGACGAAGTGGACCGAGCTCGGCATTCTCAGCGGGGCTCCCGCCGATCCCAACGACGCACCGCCCGGCGTCGTGTTCGACGATCCGAACAGCGGCACGCTCGAGGAGCGCGCGCGGATGTACCTCGATATCAACTGTGCGCATTGCCACAACGAAAGCGGCGCGGCGCGCACCACCGGCTTCTGGGTCGACATCGCGCAAACCGATCCCGGACATTTGGGAATCTGCAAAGCCCCTACCGCCGCGGGTCCGGGTACCGGTGGCTTCGGCCGTGTGATCGACCCGGGTCACCCGGAGAGCTCGATCGTGACGTTCCGAATGGACTCCGTCGAACCGGAAATCGCCATGCCGGAGCTCGGCCGCCGGCGGATTCACGAAGAGGGCCTGGCGGTCATCGCCGACTGGATCGCCTCGATGGAACCTACCTGCGAATAACACGAATGGTAGCCGGTAGCCGGTAACCGGTAGCCGGTTCAGGCTCCCAACCGGATACCGGTTACCGGATACCGGTTACCATCTCCCACTAGTAGTCGCCGGCGAGGACATTCGCTAGGCTGGCGCCATGACTCAAATCGGCACGTTCGTTCCCCAAGGTTGGCGCCTCGAAATGCGCCACATCGAAGGCGGCGCAGCACAGTGGAACACGATGCTGCGCGTCGCTCATCGGCTCGAAGAGATCGGCTACGATTCTCTTTGGTTGTACGACCATTTTCACACGACGCCGCGCACCGAGATCCAGCCGACCTTCGAGTGCTGGTCGACGATGGCGGCGCTGTCACAGGTGACCTCCAAAGTCCGCCTCGGACAGCTGGTCACCTGCTCGCTCTACCGCAACCCCGGCTACCTGGCGAAGATCAGCAGCGTCGTCGACGTCATGAGCGGCGGGCGCGTCGATCTCGGCCTCGGCGCCGGATGGAAACAGGATGAGTTCGACGCCTACGGCTACGACTTCGGCACCATCCGCAGCCGTCTCGACCGCATGGCGGACACGGCGCGCATCCTCAAGGCGATGTGGACCGAAGAGAAGGCGACGGTCGAAGGCAAGTATTTTTCGGTGAAGGATGCGGTGAACGAACCCAAGCCGCTGCAGAAACCGCATCCGCCGCTGTGGATCGGCGCGCAGGGCGAGAAGGTCGCGCTGCGCATGGTGGCTCAGTACGCCGACGGCTGGAACCACAACCGCGGCCCGGAGATCTTCGAGGACAAGCTGAAGATCCTGCGCGGCCACTGTGAGAAGGTCGAGCGCGACCCGTCGACGTTGCGCATCTCGGCCGAGCGCACCTGCGCCATCTTCCGCGATGACGCCGAACGCGCCGCCTATGTCAGCCGCTACTGGCCGACATCGCGTCCCGAGCGCGTCAACGAGTTCCTCGACGGCTGCTGCGTCGGCAGCGCCGACCGTGTCGCCAAGGAGCTGCAGCACTTCATCGACCACGGCGCCGAGCTGATCATTCTATGGTTCCAGGATCTGGCCGACGTCGGCAGCGGCGACTCCATGCCGGAGAGATTCATCAAGGAAGTCGTACCTCGGCTGAAGCGGTAGGCTTTCACTAGTTACCGGCCGCGCGTAGAATCGCGCCGATGATCGACGCCAAGCATTTCCTCGGTCTCGAAGCGACGCACAACCCGCATCGGTGGTATCTGCCGATCGTCCCTGGCATCTGCGTGCACCACGGCTTTCTGTTCGGCGGCGCCGGACTCGCGGCGGCGGTGACGGCGCTGGAAGAGACCAGCGGCCGGCGCCTGGTCTGGGCGACGGCGCAATATCTTTCGTACGCCAGGCCGCCGCAGATCCTCGACATCGACGTCACCGTTCCCGTCGCCGGCAAGTACAGCACGCAAGCGCGTGCCGTCGGCCATGTCGGCGACAAGGAGATCCTCACCGTCAACGCCGCCCTCGGCACGCGCCCTCTCGACGTCGAGGGACAATGGGCGTCGCCGCCCGACGTACCGAAGCCCGCCGACTGTCCGCCCATGCCGGCATGGCCGGGCAGCGACAAGAGCATACACTCGCGCGTCGAGCTGCGCGTCGCCAAAGGCCGCTACGGCGCCAAGCGCGACGGCACACCGAGCGACGACGGCCGCTCGGCGCTGTGGGCCCGCTTCCCCGGCCTGGAGATGTCGCCGGCGGCGCTCGCGATCATCGCCGACTGGATGCCTTCGGGCATCGGCCATGCGCTCGGCCGCTGGGCCGGCGGCAACAGTCTCGACAACACCATTCGCATCCTCAATGTCGTCGAGACCGACTGGGTGCTGTGCGACATCCGTGTCCACGGCGTTCGCAACGGCTTCGGCCACGGCGCCATTCACCTGTGGAGCGACGAAGGAGTTCTGCTGGCCACCGGCAGTCAGTCGGTCATCGTGCGCATTCTCGACGTGGTTCCGGGGACCTAACCCGCCTTGGTCCCCCTTCCCGCGGACGGGAGGGGGGAAAGCGCCGCCTCCAACCAGCAGCCACCGCATGCTCAACCAACGCGTCATCGCCCGGCTCGAAGCACGAGGTTCGTATGCGACGTGGGTGCTGGTCGCGGCGCTCGTCGGCGTCTTCGCGACCAGTTTTCCGATCACCATTCTGACGATCTCGTTGTCCTCGATCGCCGAAGAGTTCGGCGTGCGCGAGACGACCGTTGCATGGGTGGTGTCGGCGCCGATTCT
>Ga0187892_10007799_pt1 | contig 15034 bp, 15 predicted proteins | sample MA1701073metaG_FD_139345 | JGI IMG/M metagenome (GOLD analysis project Ga0187892, IMG submission 139345) | Bio-ooze microbial communities from a basaltic lava cave in the Kipuka Kanohina Cave System on the Island of Hawaii, USA - MA170107-3 metaG ... | reverse complement strand
CAGGGCTACACGCTGCGCTCACTGACGGCTCCGCGTTCCGCCCTGTTGCTCACACCGCCCAAGAGGGCATACAACTGCCGGAGACTCTAAAAGCTGCCGGATGAAACTTCAGTAGCAGGTCACTATGTACGGAGACAGAACAGAACCGAGTTTACCGCCAAGTTTCCGCCAAGCCTCAATCCGATACCCCACACTTTTGGTGGATCGCCCTCCGTAGCTTGCATTTACATAACTCTGACGCGTTCTTACAGTCGCTCGCTGGAGCGGCAGGATCTGGCGTCGAGTGCATCCCCCATTGAAGCAACGGCCACTAATTCAATAGTTAAAAATCATATCAGAGTCAGGCGCATCACGAGTGAAATACCAACATTTTTTCTATGTTTATTCGCATTCTTCCGCCAAGTTCCCGCCTAGTCTGGCCCGTATAGTGGAGACCTGATACCAATGACCTTTTATTCCAAAAGAGAAGCAATCCCCTTTGAAGGCCCCGGCACCAAAAGCGAAGTCGCCTTCCGTTGGTATGAGCCCGACCAGGTGGTTCTTGGAAAAACTATGGCAGAGCATTTGCGCTTCGCGGTGTGCTATTGGCACACCCTATGCTGGCCAGGCCTTGATCCCTTCGGCGGCGACAGTTTCATGCGGCCTTGGCATCACAATCCGGATCCAATGGCGGCGGCGCGCACCAGGGCCGATCTCATGTTCGAAACTTTGCGGCTACTGGGCATCGATTATTTTACGTTTCATGATCTCGATATTGCTCCGGAAGGCAAGACGCTCAAGGAGTTCAACGCCAATGTGACGGCGATCGCCAATATTTTCGAAAGCAAGATGGCCAAGAGCGGCAAAAAGCTGCTGTGGGGCACTGCCAACATGTTCTCCAACCGCCGCTTCATGGCGGGTGCCGCCACCAATCCAGACCCCGATATCTTCGCCTACTGCGCGGCGCAAGTAAAACACTGCATGGACGTGACCAAGGGACTTGGCGGAGAGAACTACGTGATGTGGGGCGGCCGCGAAGGTTATGAAACCCTGCTCAACACCGACATTGCGCGGGAGCTCGAGCAAGCCAAGCGCTTCCTCTCGCTGGTCGTTGAATACAAGCACAAGATCGGCTTCAAGGGGCCCATACTGATCGAGCCCAAGCCGCAGGAGCCCACGAAACACCAGTATGATTACGACGTGGCCACCGTCCATGCCACCATCGCATCTCTCGGCCTGCAGAAAGATGTGAAAGTCAACATCGAGCAGAACCACGCCATCCTGGCAGGCCACACATTCGAGCACGAGATCGCATTGGCTTCAGCACTTGGCATCTTCGGATCAATCGACATCAACCGCGGCGATTATCAATCCGGCTGGGATACCGACCAGTTCGCCATGAACATTCCGGAAATGGCATTGGCCATGTGCGAAATCCTGAAGGCCGGAGGCTTCACCACTGGCGGAATGAACTTCGACGCCAAGATCAGGCGGCAGTCCATCGATCCCGACGATCTGCTGCACGCCCATGTGGCCTCCATGGATGCCTGCGCGCGCGGATTGCTGGTCGCAGCCAAAATGATCGAAGACGGCAAGCTCGCAAACAACATCCAGACGCGGTATGCCAAATGGAATGAGCCGAAAAACAAGGCCATGCTCGCGGGCCAGGAAAGCCTCGAGCAAATCGCGGGGCGCGTTCATAAATCGGGGTTGGAGCCCCGGCCGGTGTCAGGCCGGCAGGAATTTCTCGAAGGCATGCTCAATACATATTTCTAGGGAGTGCTGGCATGGCGATCGACATCAAGGGGCCGGCAATTTTCCTGGCGCAGTTTGCCGGGGATGCGGCACCGTTCAACTCCTGGAGCTCTATCACCAAGTGGGCGTCAGCACTGGGTTACAAGGGAGTGCAAATACCCACCTGGGACGCGCGGCTATTTGATCTAGAAAAGGCTGCCGGTTCAAAGACTTATTGCGATGATTTGCGGGGGGCTGCGAAGAACAATGGCGTCGAGATCACCGAGCTCTCCACCCATCTCCAGGGCCAGCTTGTCGCGGTGAATCCCGCCTATGACGAAGCCTTCGATGCCTTCGCTCCCGCGGCCTTCCATGGCCGGCCAAAGGAGCGGCAGGCGTGGGCCGTGGAACAAATGCTGCTCGCTGCCAAGGCTTCCAAAAACCTTGGCCTCACTTCAACCGTCTCTTTCCCCGGCGCGTTAGCCTGGCCCTATGTTTATCCATGGCCGCAACGGCCGGCCGGTCTTATCGAAACCGCATTCGGCGAATTGGCCAAACGCTGGCGGCCAATCCTCGATGCCTATGACGAGGCCGGAGTCGATGTTGGTTTCGAAATTCATCCCGGTGAAGACGTGTTCGACGGCGCGACCTTCGAGATGTTCCTCGATGCCCTGAAAGGTCACAAACGCTGCCAGATCAACTATGATCCCTCGCACTTTGTACTCATGCATCTCAACTATCTGGACTTCATCGACATCTATTACGAGAGGATTTGCGCCTTCCACGTCAAGGATGCGGAGCTGAACCCGACCGGCCGTCAAGGCGTCTATTCAGGATATCAGCCCTGGATCAATCGCGCCGGGCGTTTCCGTTCGCTAGGCGATGGGCAGGTTAACTTCGCCGCCATCTTTTCAAAACTTGCAGCCTACAATTATGACTCATGGGCGGTGCTGGAATGGGAATGCTGCCTGAAGCATCCCGAACAAGGTGCGGCGGAAGGCGCGCCCTTCATCCAGAAATACCTCATCCGCGTGACCGAGAAAGCTTTCGACGATTTTGCCGGCGGCAAAACCGATGCAGCCCAAATTAAACGCCTGCTGGGACTCTGAGGGGGGAACGCGTGACCATTGAAGGGCGCTCGGAAGTAACAGGCGGCCGCATTAGGTTAGGCATGGTTGGTGGCGGACAAGGCGCCTTTATCGGAGCCGTGCACCGGATCGCGGCCCGCATGGATGATCAATATGAGTTCCTGGCGGGCGCACTCTCCTCCGATCCGGCGCGCGCCGAGGCTTCCGGTATCGAGCTTGGACTGGCGGGCGACCGTATTTATACGGACTTCCACGAAATGGCCAAAGCCGAGGCCCGCCGGAAAGATGGCATCGAGGCCGTCGCCATCGTCACGCCCAACCACGTGCATTTTGCGGCGGCAAGGATTTTCATCGAAGCTGGAATCCATGTGATCTGCGACAAGCCCATCACCTTCAATTTCAGGGAAGCGCTCGCCCTGGAGAGGCTTCTCGCCAGACGCAGTGATGTGATCTTCGCCCTCACGCATAATTATTCGGGCTACCCGATGATCCGCCAAGCCCGGGCCATGGTTGCCGCGGGCGAACTCGGCGACATTCGTTTGGTCCAAGGGGAATATCCGCAAGACTGGTTGACCAACCCCATCGAGCGCGAGGGCCAGAAACAGGCTGCCTGGCGCACCGATCCCACAAAAACCGGAGCGGGTGGATGCGTTGGCGACATCGGCACTCACACCTATCAGCTCGCGTGCTTTGTCACCGGCCTGACACTCCAGGAACTGTCCGCCGATCTCACCATCTTTGTGAAAGGCCGCAAAGTCGACGACAATATTCACGTGATGCTGCGCTTCAGGGGCGGCGCCAAGGGCATGATCTGGGCTAGCCAGGTGGCGCCGGGCCATGAAAACGGACTGAAGTTAAGAGTCTACGGTACGAAGGGCGGACTTGAATGGACCCAAGCCGACCCCAACGATCTCTGGTTCACACCGTTTGGCGAGCCAAAACGGCTGATCACGCGAGGAGGAGCCGGCTCACATCCAGCCGCCGCTCGCGTCACGCGCGTACCTCCAGGTCACCCGGAAGGCTATCTCGAATGCTTCGCCAACATTTACACCGAGGTGGCACGCGCCATTAAAGCCAAGCGCTTGGGCAAGAAACCCGACAGCGATGTGACCTTTCCAGGCATCGCCGATGGCGTCGCCGGCATGGCTTTCATTGAGGCTTGCGTGAAGTCATCGGCAAAAAACAGCAAGTGGACAAGGCTGCGATAGGTTCTTTCGCACCTGCACAGTGGCCCTCTTGCAATGTTTAGTAAAACGTGTTTACTAAACAAAATTACTGAACAAGAAATTCCCGCAGCCCTCATGGCTCGGGATATCCTCGGGCTCGAACCCTGGGATTCCATATGGGAGGACTACATGAAGACAATCTTGAAGACCGCAACAGCTTTAGCCACCGTCGGCTTTGTATTCGCAGCCAGCCAAACTGCGGCCCAAGCGGACGAATTGACCCTGTGCTGGGCCGCGTGGGACCCCGCCAACGCGCTCGTCGAACTTTCGAAGGATTTCGAAAAGCAGTCGGGCACGACGATGAAATACGAATTCGTGCCATGGCCGAACTTTGCCGACCGCGTGCTCAATGAACTGAATTCCGGCGGCAAGCTCTGCGATCTGCTGATCGGCGACTCGCAATGGATCGGCGGCTCCGCCGAGAACGGCTATTACGTGAAGCTCAATGATTTCTTCGATAAGGAAGGAATCAAGATGGACGACTTCGCGCCGGCCACCGTCTATGCCTATTCGACTTGGCCTAAGGTCACGCCGAACTACTGGGCGCTTCCGGCCATGGGCGATGCCAACGGCTGGTTCTATCGCAAGGATTGGTTCGCAAAGCCCGAGCTGCAGGCCGAATTCAAGGCCAAGCACAACCGCGACCTCGCACCACCCAAAACCTGGGAAGAGCTGAAAGAGATAGCCGAATTCTTTCAAGGCCGCGAGATCGACGGCCAGAAGGTTTACGGCGCGGCGATCTTTACCGAGCGTGCGTCCGAAGGCATCACCATGGGGGCCACCTCGGCGCTCTATCCCTATGGTTTCAAGTACGAGACCACGCCGGGCAAGTATGACATGGAAGGTGCCGTGAACTCCGAGGACGCCGTCAAGGGCCTCGAAATGTACAAGGCCATCTACAAGTGCTGTACGCCGCCGGGCTACACTGACAGCTACATGGGCGAAGGCCTTGATGCCTTCAAATCGGGCCAGGTCGCCATGATGATGAACTGGTTTGCCTTCATGCCCGGAATGGCGAAGGACGAAAAGGTCGGCGACAAGACCGGCTTCTTCGTCAATCCCGGCCAGAAAATCGCCGCCTCAACGCTCGGCGGACAAGGCATCTCGGTTGTGGCCAATACCGACAACATGGAAGGAGCGCTTGCTTACATCAAGTGGTTCTCGCAACCAGACGTACAGAAGAAATGGTGGGCGCTCGGCGGTTATGCCGCCCACAACGTCGTGCTGAACGATCCGGGCTTCAAGGACTCGCAGCCTTTCGCGGCCCAGTTCCTCGAAGCCATGGGCGGCGTGCAGGATTTCTGGCAGGAGCCGGCTTATGCCTCGCTCTTGCAAGCCATGCAGAAGCGCTTGCACGACTATGTCGTGGCCGACAAGGGCACTGCCAAGGAAGCTCTCGACGGCCTGATTGTCGACTGGACCGCCATCTTCAAGGAAGAAGGGAAGCTCTAGCAATCTGAATCCCTGAAGCGGCATCCCCGAATTTATTTCGGGGATGCTCGCGGGGGAACGGACTCAAAATGGCCAGTGTTGACGCCATCTCCAACCGCCCCGCTGCGCACCGGGGTTTGCGCGGACTTTCGGATCGCGCCATCGCGTGGCTATTTATCGCGCCCACGATGATCCTGTTGCTGGCGATCAACATCTTTCCGCTGTTCTGGACGATCTACCTATCCTTCACCAACTACGCCTCGAACCGTCCCAACCGGCCCGTCGTCAATGTCGGCCTCAGATGGTATCGCGACATTCTGAACTCGCCCGAGGTCTGGGCTGCCATGCAGGCCACGGCTCATTTTGTTTTCTGGACCATTGTCCTGCAAACGGTGATCGGCTTCGGCCTCGCCTATCTCATCGACCGAAAGTTTCGCGGCCACGCCCTGTGGACGACCATCATCCTCATTCCGATGATGCTGTCGCCGGCGGTGGTCGGCAATTTCTGGAAGTTCCTGTATCAGCCGCAGATCGGGCTATTCAACCATGTCATCTCGTTCTTCACCGGCATTCCCGCATCTTCCTTTGAGATGCTGGGCTCGGTGGCGCTCGCGCCCTGGGCCATCGTCATCGTCGATACCTGGATGTGGACGCCCTATGTGATGCTCATCTGCCTCGCGGGCCTACGTTCCATTCCCGACTACATATACGAGGCCGCCGAAGTCGACCGCGCCTCAAAGTGGCGGCAGTTCTGGTCGATCACGCTGCCGATGGCGCTGCCTTTCATCATGCTGGCGGTGCTGTTCCGCGGCATCGAAAATTTCAAAATGTTCGACATGGTGACGCTGCTGACCGGTGGCGGGCCGGGTTCAACCACTGAGCTTGCGTCGATCACGTTGAAGCGCCAGGCCTTCGAGGCCTATCGCACGGGCTATTCCTCGGCCTTCGCCATCATTCTTTTCGTCGCCGTGTTCGGGCTGGCGAACATCTATGTGAAGGCCCTCAACAGGGTGAAGCAGAGATGAGCGCCGCCCTCAGCACCGCTCATTCCGTGGTCGAGCCGACAGTTACGGCCAAGCGCGTGGCCGCCGCCGTGGTGATTTTATATGCGCTCATTTCGCTGGTGCCGCTGCTGTGGATCTTCGCCACCGGCTGGAAGACGCCACCCGATTCAATTTCATACCCGCCGAAGATCGTGTTCAATCCATCGCTCGAAGGCTATTGCAATCTCTTCACTACGCGCACCCGGCAAACTTCGGAATATATCCAGGCGCTGGGCCCGCCCCAAGGCATTTGCGACAAGGTCACCCGGCAACGCGAGATGGTGATCGCCGGCCCCTCGAACTACATGCCGCGCTTTGTGAACTCGCTTATCATCGCGTTCGGCTCAACCTTTTTGGCCGTGTCGCTTGGCGTGCTTTCTGCCTACGCCTTCTCGCGTTTCAAGATACCCCTGGCCGACGATCTCCTGTTCTTCATCCTATCGACGCGCATGATGCCGCCGATCGCAGTGGCAATCCCCATCTATCTCATGTACCGCGAAGTTGGTTTGTCCGACACGGCACTCGGCATGATCCTTCTCTATACCGCGGTCAACGTGTCGCTGGCCGTGTGGCTGCTCAAGGGCTTCATCGACGAAATCCCCCGTGAATACGAGGAAGCCGCGATGATCGACGGCTACACCCGCCTGCAGGCCTTCTTCAAGGTGGTGCTGCCCCAGGCCGCGACGGGAATCGCGGCGACGGGCATCTTCTGCCTGATTTTCGCCTGGAATGAATATGCCTTCGCAGTTCTCCTCACCTCGGGATCGGCCCAAACTGCTCCGCCCTTCATCCCCACCATCATCGGCGAAGGCGGCATGGATTGGCCAGCCGTTGGGGCCGGCACCACGCTGTTCCTCATTCCGATCCTCGTCTTCACCGTGCTGCTTCGCAAGCACTTGCTGCGCGGCATCACCTTCGGCGCGGTGCGCAAATGAGCGCCTATCTCTCGAAATTCCTGCGCCTGCGCCGCGGTCCCTGGGAAAACCTCGCGACCGTCGTTATCGCGGCAGGCGTGCTCATGCTGCTGCAGCCCGTATCGATCACGCTTTATACCTATTCCTTCATCACCACCCTCATCGGCACGCTGATGTTCGTGGTCGTCTCGAAATTCCCGGAGTAGGCCATGGCAGAAATTCGGGTCCAGAACCTGCAAAAAAAATTCGGCGATTTCATCGCGGTCAAGGATTCATCCTTCACCATTCCGGACGGCTCGTTTTTTTGCCTGCTGGGGCCCTCCGGCTGCGGCAAAACCACAACGCTTCGCATGATCGCCGGGCTTGAGCTGCCAACCTCCGGCAGCATTTTCCTCGGCGGCAAGGACGTTGCCTACAAGCGCGCCTCGGAACGCGACATCGCTTTCGTGTTCCAGCTCTTTGCGCTCTACCCGCATATGAATGTGCGCAAGAACATCGGATTTCCCCTCCTCTGTCAGGGCGTCGCAAGGTCCGAGATCAAGTCTCGCGTGCTGGAGACGGCCAAGCTCCTGCGCATCGATCATTTGCTGGACAAACCGGTGTCGGGCCTGGCCGGTGGCGACCGTCAACGGGTAGCGCTCGGCCGGGCCATCGTACGGCGCCCCCTCGCCTTCCTCATGGACGAACCGCTCGGAACGCTGGACACCGAATTCCGCGATTTGATGTGCGCGGAACTGCGCCGTCTGCACGAGCGCATCCGGGCAACCACCGTGTACGTCACCCATGATCAGCTCGAGGCCATGTCGATGGCCGATTATATCGCCATCATGAATCGCGGACTGATCGAGCAACTGGGATCACCGCAAGCCATTTACGACCGGCCCGCCACTATGTTCGTGGCTGAATTCGTGGGCTCCCCCGCCATGAATCTTATTCACGTGCCCGCGTCACTAGCCAAGGGCAGCACCTCCGTGGAAATTTCCGGCACCCGCATAAAAATTCCAGAAACGCGCGAGGCTGCCCTCAATGGTCATTTCGTGCTGGGGGCGCGGCCAGAACACATCCACTTCGACGACTCCTCGAAATTCCGCGGCGAAGTCTTCGGCGCCGAATATCTCGGCACCACCCAGATTGTCACCGTCAAGATCGCGCAAGGGCGGGTGAAGGCGCGCTTACCCGCGAACCTCAAGGTGACGACGGGCGAGCAGATCGGTTTGACCTTCATGGGTGAACGGCTGTCGCTCTTCGACAAGGCAACGGGCCGCGCCATCAAGACCGTGCTTCACGAGGGGAGCACCAATGGCTGAAGTCTCCCTCAAAGGCGTAAGCAAGAACTTCAAGGCGGTCGCCGCCGTCGGGGATCTATCCCTCGGCATCGCCAATGGCGAGTTCATCGTGCTGCTGGGTCCCACGGGCGCCGGCAAGACGACGACCTTGCGCCTCGTCGCCGGGTTGGAAAAGGCCGACGCGGGTACCATCACCATTGCCGGCCAAAACGTCGACGCGATGGCCCCCGCCGCTCGCGACGTTGCTTTTATCTTCCAGCAATTTTCGCTTTATCCCCATCTTTCCGTATTCGACAACCTCGCCTTCCCGCTGCGGTCTCCGGCGCGCCGCAAACCCGAGAATGAAATCAAGCAGCGTGTGCACCAAGTGGCCGAACTCCTGCGCATCTCGCAGAAGCTTGGCAATCGGTCCACACAACTGTCCGGCGGCGAGATGCAGCGCGTCGCCATCGGCCGCGCATTGGTGCGGCAGCCCTCGATCTATCTCATGGATGAACCGCTGTCGTCGCTCGATGCAAAGCTCCGGGCTGATTTGCGTCTCGAACTGAAGCGTATCCAGGAAGAGCTCGGAGCCACCATACTTTACGTGACCCATGACCAGATCGAAGCCATGACGCTGGCCAACCGCGTCGGCGTCATCAGCGAGGGCCGCCTGATACAGCTGGGCAGCCCACGAGAGGTCTATCAGGATCCACAATCCATCTATGTGGCCCAGCGCCTCGGCCAACCGCAGATCAATCTCCTTCCGGCAGGCCTGCTTCCCAATGGTGGCCTCCCTCCCGGCACACAGACGGTTGGCGCGCGCACCGAGCATCTCAAGATAACCAAAAAAAAGAATGGTGCGGGCACAGTGGAGTGGATCGAACATTTGGGCGACCAGAATCGCCTCCATCTCATGCTGGGCGAAAGGCGCATCACGACACTGGTCGATCCGGATTCCAGTCTGCAACCCGGCGATCGCCTGGAGGTCAGTCTCGTCAAGCCTCTTTGTTTCGATGCCGCCGGTGAAAAGGTGCGGAGCTAGGGATGGAGGTGAACCTGGATCGTATGATCGTGACTGTCGCCGAGCGGGTCATCACCGCGGCGGATGAACTCACAGCACTCGATTCCGCCGTTGGCGATGCCGACCACGGCATCAACATGAAACGCGGCTTCGAGGCTGTGCTGGTGGACAAAGCCAATATCGTGGCGAAGCCCTTGCCGGAAGCTCTCAAGGCTATTGGCATGACTCTGGTGATGAAAGTAGGCGGAGCCTCGGGGCCACTCTACGGCACGCTGTTCATGAGCCTCGGCAAGAGTCTTCCAACCGAGCCTCGCCTCTCCGATCTGGCACCTGCCCTTAGCGCCGCCATCGAAGCGGTCATGGCGCGTGGCAAGGCCAGCTTCAACAACAAAACAATGCTCGACGTGCTTGGCCCTGTGGCGGCCGAACTTGCGGCGGACTCCGCCAGCTTCGCAAGCGTGCGCCGAACGGCGGCTGAAGCCGCCGCAGCCACCATACCCATGAAAGCCATTCGGGGCCGGGCATCATTCCTGGGCGAGAGGTCCATCGGCCACATGGATCCCGGCGCCCGCTCCAGCCACATCATGATCAAGGCCGTGGCCGATTGTCTCGAGGGCCGCGCATGAGTGCCAAGGTTGGAATCGTCATCGTCTCCCATTCGCCCGATGTTGCGAAGGGTGCGGCTGACATGGTGCGGCAGATGGTGGGCAATGATGTGCCTTTGGGCTTCTGCGGCGGCAACCCCGATGGAGGACTGGGTACCAGTGTTGAAAAAATTCTGGCCGCCATCGAACAAGGCTGGTCGGATAAGGGCGTCGCCATTCTGGTCGATCTCGGCGGGGCAGAAACCAACAGCGAAATGGCGGTGGAAATGCTGCCAGCCGACAAGCAAGCCAAAATCGTAATTTGCAATGCACCCATCGTCGAAGGGGCGGTGATGGCGGCAACCGAGGCATGGGGAGGTTCCCCGCTTGAGGTTGTCAAACGAACAGCTGAGGAGCTCTCAGCCACATGAGCGACTGGATCTCAGGCAGCGTCATCATAAGTCACGATGTCGGCTTGCATGCCCGGCCATCGGTGAAGTTGACCAAGCTCGCCAAGGGTTTCGCGGCAGATGTTGAAGTGGCGGGTGATCCTGCCGGACCGTGGATTGATGCCAAGAGCATCGTCAAGGTCATGGCGATGAAGGCAAAGCAACATTCGACACTCCATGTGCGTGCACATGGCTCCGATGCCGAGGCGGCCGTTCATGCGCTGGTCGATCTGGTGCTCGGCGATTTTGAAGAGGCTGCCCATGCGGCCGGCGCTTGAAATCAAAGGCCGCGCCGCCTCGGACGGCATCTTCGCCGGCCCCATGATCTATCTCGGCGCGACCAACGCGATACGCCGTCATTCCGGTTCCATCGCCGGCGAGCGCCAAGCCCTTGAAGCGGCAATTACGGAAGCCATCGCTGAAATAACCGCGCTGATGGAAAAGGCGGAGGGTGCCGCCGCCGGCATCCTGGCCTTTCAGGTCGCCATGCTGGAGGATGCCGCTTTGTGCGCGCCGGCACTTGCAGCCATTTCCGACAAGTTAGCCGCCGACCGGGCCTGGACAGCGGCACTCGATGCGGAAATCGCCGGGTATGAAGCATCCAGCGACGATTGCTTCCGGGCGCGCTCCGCCGATCTCAAGGACATCCGTGATCGCGTGCTGCGCCTCCTGTCGGGCGTTCGCCAGATCATCCATGCAAGCGGTGCGGTGCTTGCTGGTGAAGATGTCGCTCCGACGATCTTTCTTGAGACCGATTGGTCGCATGGAGGCGGCATCGCGCTGACGGCGGGCAGCGTCACGAGCCATGTCGCGATGCTGGCGCGGGCGCGGGGCGTGCCAATGGTCGTAGGCCTCGGCAGCGTGGATTTCAGATCCCACAACGAAATCATCGTCGATGGCGAATCCGGACTTGTTATTCTCGATCCCGCACCCGGCGCGTACCGATTTTATGAGGAGCGCAGCGTTGCCTTCGCCGCGCGCCGCGCCGCCGAAAGCGCGTTTCTGCTTCGCAAGGCGCGGCGCAAGGACGAAACACCCATCGAAATCCTTCTCAATGTAGCAAGCGTGGAGGAACTTGATCACATCGATCCAAAATGCTGTGACGGCATTGGTCTCATGCGCTCCGAGTTTTTGTTCCGCGATGGCGAGCCGCTTCCCGATGAGGAGCAGCAATACCGTGCCTATCGCCGCTTTATTGAATGGGCGGAGGGCAAACCCGTAACCATCCGCACGCTCGATATCGGCGGCGATAAGCCGATCCGTGGGCTGACGCCGGAGGGCGAGAAAAACCCCTTCCTTGGATTAAGGGGCGTGCGCCTAATGCTCGCGCACCCGGATGTGTTTCGCACGCAACTCCGCGCTCTCGCCCGCGCGGCTGTCCACGGCAAGCTCAAGATCATGATCCCGATGATCACGACGCAGCAAGAATTTGCCCAGACGGCGGCGCTGCTTGACGAGTGTGTTGCCGAGTTGGATGGCGCCCGCCCACGGCCGCCACTCGGCATCATGGTTGAAGTACCAGCCGTCGCCATTGCCCCGGAGCTTTTTCCAGACGCTGCGTTCTTTTCCATCGGCTCCAATGATCTCACGCAATATGTGACGGCGGCAGCGCGCGATGAAGCTGCCGTCTCTTTCTTGAATGAATCGACCCACCCCGCCGTCATGCGCCTTATCGCTTCGGTCTGCGGTTTCGGACAAGCCAACAACATGCCGGTGAGCCTCTGTGGCGATATGGCCAGCGATCCCGCGCATCTGGCTTCTCTCATGGCGGCTGGACTCCGCTCGCTCTCCGTTGTCCCCGCGCGCGTGGCGCGGATCAAATCCGCGCTCGCGGAAATCTGAACCATGGCCGCCGACAAGCTTGAACCTGCCGGCCCAGACGCAGTCGCCGCCTACAAACGCATCCTGGCCACGGTGATCGACCGCAGGCCATCGGGCACGCGCCAGCGCCTGGCAACGGCTCTGACCAAAAACCGCAGTTTCATCAGCCAGCTGACCAATCCCGCCTATTCGACCCCTATTCCCTTCAATCACCTCGAGGTCATTTTCGACATCTGTCATTTCTCGGCGGCAGAGCGGAGCCAATTCAACGAAGCCTACACGCTGGCGCATCCCAAACGGGGAGGATTGCAGCAACACGCCCACCGCCTCAAGGCGCACACCATCTATTTGCCCGATCTCGGCTCCGAGCCTCGCAACACAGCACTGCACACGCTTGTCACTGATTTTGTCCGGCAGATGACGCGTCTCCTCGATGGCAAACCGGAAAGGAGAAAGGACAAATGAAAAAACTGATCAACGGCGTGGATTCGATCCTCACCCAAAGCCTGGACGGCTTTGTCGCGGCCCATTCCACTATCGTAACCCTGGGCGCCGATCATAAATTCGTCCGGCGCAAGGCGCTGAAGCCCGGCAAGGTGGGCCTCATCTCCGGCGGCGGTTCCGGTCATGAGCCCCTCCATGCAGGCTTTGTTGGCCATGGAATGCTCGACGCGGCCTGTCCAGGTCAGGTGTTCACCTCGCCGACGCCCGATCAGATGATGGCGGCGGCGGGAGAAATCGAAAGTGGTGCGGGTCTCCTTTTCATCGTTAAGAATTACGAAGGCGACGTCATGAACTTCGAAATGGCGCGCGAGATGTTCGGCGGCAATGTCCAGACCGTCATCACCAGCGACGACGTCGCCGTCGAGAATTCGCTCTATACGACGGGCCGCCGCGGCGTCGCCGGAACCCTTGTGGTTGAGAAAGTGGTAGGTGCCGCCGCCGAACAAGGCGCCGATTTACAGTCGCTAAAGACGCTGGGCGACAGGGTGAATGGGGCCACGCGCTCCATGGGCGTTGCCCTCACGAGTTGCACGGTTCCAGCGGCTGGCAATCCCACCTTCAAAATTGGCGAAGACGAAATGGAAATGGGTGTTGGCATTCATGGCGAGCCTGGCCGTGAGCGCGTGAAGCTGAAGAATGCCGATGCGATTGCCGAAGAGATCGTAACCGCAATTGCTGGGGAGCATTTCCGGAAAGGCGATGCTCTCCTGTTCATTAATGGCTTCGGCGCTACACCCGCCATGGAACTGTACCTGATGTTCAATGCCGCCAACGCGCTATTGGCCAGGCACGGCATCACCACACGCCGCGCCCTCGTCGGCAATTATGTGACCGCGATCGACATGGCCGGCTGCTCAATCACCGTAACCTTGCTCGATGATGAGATTGCCAAGCACTGGGACGCGCCGGTCCATACGGCAGCCCTCAGATGGGGCATGTAGAGCTCAACTTAGAGAGGATGGCTTGATCGCCTAGTCAGTCCCGAGATCGCCATTCGGCTGAACTCAAATACCGTGAGATAAACTGGCGAAGCGCGTGCTTGCCAAAGTTCAATCTGGGTCGCTGACGCCGGTTGGCCTCTGCATCATGGCAAGGGCGAAAGCGAACGCCGATAAGGCTGTCGGGGCGAACAGCAGCAATAGCACCTCGTCATAGCGCCCAGTTGCCTGCAATAGCAGTGCCGTGGCGAAAGGGGTAGCTGCCTGCGAATATCCCTGCGGATGCCATAGCCTTCACTCGGCGCCGCCGTTGCCTGCACGAGAGTTTTGAACACTGGTCCGCCAAATCTTTACAACCTCCCCTAGTCCAAACCCTTGAAGGTACTATGCGAACATCTCGAAATTTTTGACGTTACCATCAAGAGACTTGTGCAAGTGGCTGCAGACCTTCTCTAGTGCGATCAAGGTTTTTATTCAGGTTATGTGACCCCTACGTTGCGCCCGTAAATTTTGCCGGCGATGACGGCTACTGGAGAGAACGCGTGAAGGAGAGAGAAGCAAAAAGATATCAATGACGGGAGCACGTAGTGGTCACCGCTACTTCTTCCGCCAAACAATATCTAACAGAACCAATTCCTAGTGACTACTCTCATATAACCAAATGAAAACATTTGGCAAACTGGTGGGCGGTACAAGGATCGAACTTGTGACTACTACGATGTCAACGTTTCGATTTTGCCACAGTTCACGACATTTCAATAGCTTATTGGTACCGCCACGAACGTCCAAGTACATACAAAGACGGAACAGAACCAAACTTACCGCCACAACGCCGCCACAAAAAAACAGACGATAAAACTTACGCGATGAGCCAATTCGTCTCAGCAACTGGGCGATGGGGAGCGGATACTTCTAGGCCGCATACTCATAAAGAATAGCCAAATCAACGGAAAGATGATTCAAACTCCGTGGAGGAGTTTGACCATGGCCCGATATGAATTGACTGAGTTTGAATGGCGGACAATCCAGCCACT
>Ga0187892_10007798_pt1 | contig 15035 bp, 11 predicted proteins | sample MA1701073metaG_FD_139345 | JGI IMG/M metagenome (GOLD analysis project Ga0187892, IMG submission 139345) | Bio-ooze microbial communities from a basaltic lava cave in the Kipuka Kanohina Cave System on the Island of Hawaii, USA - MA170107-3 metaG ... | reverse complement strand
GCTTCGAAGTTCACATCGAAGAATTCAGAGGCCATGGTTGGGTCTGCCACACCTCTCCTCCTGTAATGCGATTGCCTCCGTACTGAATTGCCGGTATTCTAATGGAGTGAAGCGATCGTTTTCGCGTTAAGATTGCGCTAAACCGCTAGGTATCGGCTGGGAAAGGGTTTACGGCGAGGAGGACCGGCGCCGGGCCTCGAGGCGCTGAACGCGGCGGAACCCAGACGAGGACGCCTGTGGGTACGGGCAGGCGGGACGCCTGCGCTACGTGCCATCGATCACTGCAAGGGACGGCGCGCCGCTCATGTGACTCCCAGCAGAACTGAATGGCTATCCGAGCGAGTCTTCAGCCAGGCCTCAAGACTGTCTCTGTTTGGGTTACGCCAATTGAGCGTCGCGGATCGCGAATCGTGTTTCGCGCGGCGCTGATGTGAACCAGCCCGCCCTCAAGTCACGGCAGCACCAGCTTGCGGGCCTCGTCCTCGGCAGCCAGGAAGCGCTCGGTGTAGCGGGCATCGACGCGCTGGCAGGCCAGCGTCGCCTTCTCGGCCATGATCTGGTAGTCCGGGTCTTCGGTCCTCGTCCGAAACTCGCCGGCCAGGATGACCATCCGCAGCAGATGCCGCAGCACCAGCCCCTCGTTCTTGGTCAGGTCGCGACTCTTGACGAACTTGTAGAAGTCCGAGTCGAGCTCGAACGCGCCGCCCGCCACCCACTTCGGCTGCACGAACACCTCTTCCGGCACCTTCAGCGTCGACTGGAACACGAGCTTGAGCATCTCGGGAAACGTCGGCGGGCGCTCCTCCTCCTCGGCCCACGGGTCGTCGAATTCCTCCTCGTCAGCGGCCACCTGCGGCTTGGCCACGACGATGCCCAACTGAACCAGTGCCGGCTCGATCACCTGGCTCTGCAGCGGGCCGGGCGGGCGATCGTCCGGAGGCCGCACCAGACGTTCCATGGCCGGCGGCAGCGGCAAGATCGACTCCAGCGCGGCCAGCTTCTCCTCGAAGCTGCCATGAGCCAGCCGCGACGAAAGAAACGCCCCATACAGCGGATCGACGCTGCGGAACGTCAGCAGGCCGTAGATGCTGTCGCTCAGCGTGACGTGCTCGCCGTCCTCCGACCTGGCGAGATAGCCCAGCCCCTCCAGGTTGGCGATCATGCTGTCGAGCTGCTCCTGAAACTTGGCGAGCTGCTCGGCCGTGTTGAACCGCCGCGACAGGAACGAGCGCACGTCGCGCAGGCTGCCGTCGCGGGTCAGCAGGAACGTCAGCACCGAGTAGGGGATCATCGACCGGCTGGCCAGCTTGGCCGGCCCGGCCTTGATCAGCGTCTGGAACTGGCCCTCGGTCCAATACTGCTCGGTCGAGCGGCGCGTCGGCCGCTTGCGCTCCAGTTCCTTGCGCATGCGCATGACGCCCGGGTCCTTCGAACCGGCGTCGATCTGCTCGTACTTTTTCTTCCACTTGGCGATGCGGGCATCGTCCTCGTGCGCCATGGCATAGACGTAGCCCTGCTTGTCGAACTGCGGCCGGCCGGCCCGGCCGAACATCTGGTGGGCAGCCGAGGCGAAGATAAGCTTCTTTTCGCCGCGCTTGCCCTTGAGCAGTTCGTTGAGCACCACCGACCGGGCCGGCAGGTTGATCCCGGCCGCCAGCGTCTCGGTACACACCACGAACGGAATGAGCTTCCGCAGAAACAGCGCCTCGACCACTTCCTTGTGCTTGGGCAGCACGCCGGCATGGTGTACACCCACGCCGCGGATCAGCATCTGCCTGAGCTTGGGACCAATGCCCTCGACGAAGTCGGCCTTACGCTCGTCGAGATGCGTCTCGATCTGGGCCCGGGCCGTCTGCCCGATCAGCCCCACGCCCTTGAGCCGCTCGGCGACTTCCCAGCACTCATCGCGGTTGAAACAGAACACCAGGGCCGGCGCTCGGCTGTCGGCGTCGTTCTCCGACACCATTTCGGGCAAGTGCTCGGTCAGCAGCTTATCGCCCACCCAGATGAACTCGAGCGGCACGCGGCGCTCGTCGGTCTGCACGCGTCGCAGCACGCGGCCATGCTCGCTCTTGAGCCAGCTCACGAACTCGATCGTGTTGCCGACCGTGGCCGACAGCAGCATCAGCCGCACGTGCGCAGGCAGCAGCACCAGCGCCAGTTCCCACACCACGCCACGCTCCGGATCATTGAAATAGTGGAACTCATCCAAGACGACCGCGGCCACGTCGTCGAACCGCTCGCCCGCGCCAGGCACGGCCTCGATCCCGCGGACGTGCAGGCCCGGCGCCGTCGGAATGACCGGCGACGCCGCCAGGAGGTGGTTCAAGAGAATCTCGGCCACCACCACGCGCACCAGCGTGTCGGGATTGACGCGGCGATTCCCGGTGATCAGCCCGACGTCGTCGCGGGCAAAGCCCCACGCAACCGCCTTGTCCTGAATCTCGCGGAACTTCTGATCGGTCAGCGCGATCAGCGGCGTGGTGTAATACAGCCGCTGCCGGTTGGTGAGCGCCTCGAAGATGGCCGCCTCGGCGATGAGCGTCTTGCCCATCCCGGTCGGCGCGGCCACCAGAACACCACCGTCGGACTCAAACCACGCCAGCAGCGCCTCTTCCTGGAACGGATAGAGCTCGAACGTCAATGAGTCGATAAACCGGCTGCAAATCTCCCCACGATCCATGCGGCAATCGTAACGCGGACGCACGTGACTGTCGCACGGCGGGCCGCGAGCCACTGTCAGAGGGGTGCGTGAAAGTTTCCGCGGGTCGCAGACTTCGCCCGTAGGGCGCACAATCGTAGCCGGGGGCTTTCAGCCCCCGGTCGGGCGAGCCCCCAGTTTTCCGGCCCGTAGGGCGGACGGACCTGTGAAGGTGCATTGAGCCTTCGTCCGCCCTATCGGGCGGAAAAACAAAAGGTGGGTGGGTTCCGTCACCAGGGACTCAAAGTCCCTGGCTACGATCATGCGCCCTACGGGCGAAGGGCAGAAGTGCGTGAGTGCATGTGTTCGAGACCCGCCCTGGTCGATGACTAACGATGACTGGCAAAGCCCGTTGGCGAAACGGCTGCGGAAAACCGTCATGGAGCCCATCAGGGCGTCTATGCTGAATTCCGAACGCCGAAGCCTGAACCCTGAGTTGGGCGACCCTTCAACCACCCGCTATAGTTCCGCCATGGCCGGTCTTGGGAAGGGCGAGGCATATTCGTTGGCGGCCGCGTTCACGTGGGGGTTCGCCATGGTGCTGTTCAAGCGCACCGGCGAATCGGTGCCGCCCATGGCCCTCAACCTGTTCAAGAACACGGTGGGGCTGGTTCTGATCGGCGCGACGCTGTGGCTGATCGGCGATCCGCTCGAAACGCTGACGCGAATGTCGCGCCGTGAGATCGCGATTCTCCTGCTGAGCGGCGTGATTGGCATTGCCGTGGCGGACACGATCTTCTTCGCGGCCCTCAATCGCGTCGGCGTCGGCATCACTTCGATCGTCGACTGCCTCTACAGCCCGGCGACCATCTTCTTCGCCTGGCTGCTGCTGCAGGAGCGTCTGTACGTCTATCATTACGCGGGCGCAGCCTTGATCATCGTTGGCATTTTGCTGACGTCGCAGGTCGAGCCGCCGCCCGACCGGACGCGCGGCCAGATCGTGGCCGGCGTGCTGCTGGGCGCCTTGGCCGTGTCGCTCATGGCCTTCGGCATTGTGCTCACCAAACCGGTGCTCAATCGCGAGGGAGCGTCGCTGCTCTGGTGTGCCGGTGTGCGCTTTCTGGCCGGGACCGCCGCTTTGGCCGCGTTCGTGATCGTGACGCCGCAGCGTTCGACGCTGAAGCTGGCCTTCCGCCCGAGCCCCGTCTGGGCCTGGAGCCTGCCGGCGGCGGTGCTGGCCAGCTACGTGTGCTATCTGTTTTGGATGGCCGGCTTCAAGTACGCCCAGGCCGCGATCGCCGCCGTGCTGAACCAGACCGCGGTGATCTTCGCCATCTTGCTGGCCGCGGTGATTCTCAAAGAGCCGCTCAGCGCCAGGAAACTCGCCGCGCTGGCGCTGGCCGTCGGCGGCGTGTTGATCATCACGCTCGGCGAGCAACTTCGAACCTGGTACGTGCGCCTCGCCGGTTGATCATACGTGCCGCTAGGCGGCTCAAGTCGTCGCGGCGACGAGCGGTGCGGCGATCCGGCCGGCGCTGGTTGTGACGGCCCGGTTCTTGCCGCCGTGCTTGGCCGCGTACAGCGCCGAGTCGGCCAGCTCGATCAGGCGTTTTCCGCTGGCCGGCTCGTCGCCGCGAAGCGAGGCAACGCCGGCGCTCATCGTCAGGCGCGGGTTCGTGCTCAGCAGCGCCGTCCGCTGGTCAAACAGCCGCACGATGCGCTCGGCCAGCGCCGTCGCCGACGGCAGCTCGACGTCGGGCAGCAGAACCGCGAATTCGTCGCCCCCGTAGCGAATGCCGATGTCGCTGGCCCGCAGCGAGCCGCGCAGCAACTCGCCGATGAACCGCAGAATCTCGTCGCCGGCCGTGTGCCCGCGCGCGTCGTTGTAGTCCTTGAAGTGATCGACGTCGAACATGGCCACCGACAAGTCGCCGCCGGCCGCCCGCTGCCCCTCGAACACCTCCTCAAGCCGCTCGTCCAACATGCGACGGTTGCCCAGGCCCGTCAGGGGATCCAGCCAGGCCTGCCGCTCCGTTCGCCGCAGCGCCGCGTGGATGTCGCGCGTCTGATCGGCCACGCGCTGATCGAGCGTCCGTTCCAGACGGGCCACCTCAACACGGGCCGCAGCCAGGTCGTTCGCGAGCGCCACTATTTTTCCCGCAACCAAGCCCAGCTCATCGCGACGACCTTCAGCCATCTGCCGCAGTGCATCGCGCGGCGCATCTCCTTCGTCCGTCAATATCGCCAGCGGACGGGTGAGGAATCGTCGCACCCAGAGCTGCCCGAAGAACCCTGCCACCACCGCCAGCGCCGCTGTGCAAACGAGCTTGATCGCTCCGACGCTGGTCGCGTCCGACCGGGCCACGATCACGACGGCTGCCGGCGCTTCCGCTCCGGCACCCGACGGCAAACGACCCACCGCGGTGTGAACTCGCACGCGTTGCGTTCCGACGTTGATGTCGCTCGTGCCGTTGTGCTTGCCCGTGGCTGCGTCAGACGCCAGTTGGGCCAGCGCCGGTGTGCCGGTCGGCCGCTGATCGAGCAACGTCCCATCCGCCGCTACCCATGCCGTCAACAGCACCGCCGGGTCGCGCGCCATCGCCCGGGCCCAGCTCGCGAATGCGCCGGGATCGGCGGCGTGGCCGTTGCCCGCCACCTGCAGGGCTCCGCTCTCCGCCAGGATTCGGTGCATCTGCTCGCGCCGCGGCGCCGTGCGGGCCGTCAGCACCCCCCCCAGTCCACCGAACGAACCCGCCACGACCAGCAGGAGCACGAACACGCGGCCGCCCACGGCGTCCGCCAGACTGCACTTCTGGGACGTTGCCAATCAGCACCCCGATTCGGCCGCGGGCAAACGGGCCGCGGCCGACACTATCACTATCGGATTGCCGCACACCTCGGTCGGCTTCAGCGGCGTGAAGGTTGCGGCAGCTGACCCTATAATGAGTTGGAACGGGCCGCGCGGATGCGCGCCGACCCGCGTGCCGATAGAGAGGATGGCCATGCTCACGATGGAACATGCAACGACGACGCCCGTCCGGTCGGATTCGAGTCTGGGTCCGGCCCCGAACATTGTGGTTCCGCCCCCGGGCCCGCGCGCCCGAGCGGCGGTCGAGCGCGACCGAAAGGTCACCTCCACGTCTTACACGCGCGATTACCCGCTCGTCGCGCGACGTGGCAGCGGTTCGGTCGTCGAAGACGTGGACGGCAATCGTTACCTCGACTTGGCCGCCGGCATCGCCGTGTGCGCCACCGGCCATTGCCATCCGAGGGTCGTAGCCGCCATCCAGGACCAGGCGGCCGGATTGATCCACATCTGCGGCAGCGATTTCTATTACGAGCCGATGATCGCCCTGTGCGAGAAGCTGGCCGGGTTGGTGCCGGGTTCCGAGCGGCAGCGCGTCTTCCTGTGCAACAGCGGCACCGAGGCGGTCGAGGCCGCCATCAAGCTGGCCCGCTACGCCTCGCACCGCAAGGGCATTGTCGCCTTTCACGGCGCCTTCCACGGCCGCACCATGGGAGCGCTCTCGCTGACGTCGTCGAAGGCCCGCCAGAAGCTCAGCTTCGCGCCGCTCATTCCGATGGTCGCGCACGCGCCGTTCGGCAGCATCGACGGCATCGTCAACCAGATTTTCCGCCAGCAGATGGTGCCGGAGGAAGTCGCCTGCATCATCGTCGAGCCGATCCAGGGCGAGGGCGGCTACGTCTTCCCACCCGGCGAGTTTCTGCCGGCCCTGCGCGAGTTGTGCGACCGCCACGGCATCCTGCTGATCCTCGACGAAATCCAGACCGGCATGGGCCGCACCGGCAAGATGTTCGCCTTCGAGCACGCCGGCATCGTGCCCGACATCGTCTGCCTGGCCAAAGGCATCGCCAGCGGGATGCCGATCGGAGCGCTCATCGCCCGCGAATCGCTCATGAACTGGCCGCCCGGCGCACAGGGCAGCACATTCGGCGGCAACCCGATCGCCTGCGCCGCCGCCCTGGCCACCATCGAGCTGATCGAATCGCAATACATGCAGAACGCCGCCCGCGTCGGCCCGCACCTTCGGCAGCACCTGCAGCGCCTGTCCGATCGGCACGCCTGCCTAGCCCGCCCGCGCGGTTTGGGTCTGATGTGCGCCGTCGATGTGGTTGATGCCAACGGCAAAGGCGACCCGGCCCAGCGCAGCCGCATTATCACCGCCGCCTTCGAGCGTGGCCTGATCCTGCTGCCCTGCGGCGAGATTGGCATCCGCTTCGTCCCGGCCCTCTCGATCGAGCCGAGCCAGATCGACGCCGCGATGGACGTTCTGGACAACGCCATCGCCGCTTGCACGGCTTGAGCATCGCTGCCTGGAGCCGGCTGGCTACGCAGAAAGCACGGGCAGCCGGACGCCCGCGTCGGCTGGGGCGTGGTCGTGCCCGTCGGTCATTGCCGCGTGCAGCTCCTCCTTACTGATGCGCCTCCGCTGGGCGTGCGCATTGACGGCCGGCACCGTCCAGAGCTGCGTGGGCTCGACGGACTTGGAGCTCGCTCGTCGTCGGCCGCCATGTGCGGCGGCCGCGCCCATGTTGTTGCGCGGCAGTGTGACCTCGTCTTCCGGATGCAACTCTTCGTAGCGCGGCTTGCGCTTCAGGTATTTGAACGGCCGTATGAACGGCTGGTAGATCAGGTTCTTGGCCAGCTTGCGGCCGATCTGATACATCCCGAACGCGACCGGCGTGAAGTACTTGCGATCCAGACACCACCGAACGGCCGGCAGCGTCACCAGGTCGATCAGACGGTGCATCAGCCGGCTCGGCACGCCGATGTTGCGCAGGTGCAGCACGACGCGCAGCCAGGTCGAGAGATAGTCGTGCTTGGCGAACTGCAGATGGCCGGTGTACATGTAGTTGTACGCACATTCGTCGCGCTCACCGATCAGGCCATCGGCGCGAGCACGGTCGTACAGCGGCGTGCCAGGGTAGAACATCAGCGGGAAGACGCGCAGCACGGCCGGGCCGCGGTGATGCGTGGCAGCGAAACGCATGGTTTCGATCAGGTTGGCCTCGGGCTCATACGGATTGCTGACGATGTAGTGGTACTCGGCCCGGATGCCGTTCTCGTGGAACGTCTCGATTCCCTCGACGATCTTCTCGATCGGCGTCGGCCGCTTGTAGATGTTCTTGAGCGTATCCTGGCTGGCGCTCTGGATGCCCATGCTGATCAGCCCGATCGGCACGCGCGCCAGCGACTTGACCTTGGCCCGCGTGATGGTGTTGGGGAACGCATCCAGCTCGAGCGGCAGGTTCACCCGCCGGCGATATTGCACCGCAAAGTCTTCGATGTCCACCTCGCTGCGGACAAAGAACAGGTCATCGACGATGTTCACCGCCTCGATGGTGGGGAAACACGCCCGCGCCCGCAGGATCTCTTCGATCACGTTCTCGTTCGAGCGTTTCCGCACCCACGAGCCTTTGCCCTTGTAGATCTTCAGCAGTGCCGCGTTGTTGCAGAACGTGCACGGATAGGGGCAGCCGCGGGTGGTCTCGATCCGCAACCGGTGCAGCGTGCCGCGCAGGTTGTCGAGCCGGGCGGGAACGAGCGCGTCGCGCTCGATGACCCAGTGCGTTTCGAGCTCGTAGTCGGCGAACGGATAGTCGTCCAGCTGCTGCTCCAGGGGCGCCACCGGGTTGCGAATGTGGCTTGCGTTGCCGAACGGGCCGCCGCCGCGGAAGCCCAGGCTGCCGATGCCGGTCGGGTCTTTGCCGCGCTGCATGTGCTCGACAAGCTGAAGCATCGGCTCCTCGCCCTCGCCCACGCAGATCAGGTCGGCCACCTCGATCGACTCGTCGGGCGCCACGGTCGGATGCGTGCCGCCCCAGATGATCGGGGCCTTGATCCCGGCCTGCCGCAGCCGCTCGGTCAGAACGCTGGCCCGGTGGAACGTGTTGGTCATCAGGCTCATGCCGATCAGATCAGCCCGGCGGCAGCGCTCGATGAACGCTTCCATGACGGCGTCGCCAAAATCAGCCTCAGCCGTGTCGCGCTTCGAGCTCATGAAGAGCGACTCGACATGGTGCCCGGCGGATTTGAGATACGACGACACCAGCCGCATGCCGAGGGCGATGGGGTGTGTGTACGTTGAGACGAGCGTGATGTTCATGGAGGCCTCCGAACGGCTGCGATACTTCCGCCTTCATTCGTCGCCTGGACCGGACCCGCGCCGTCCGGTACGGCCACTTCTCGAACTGAACCGCTTCAGTCTAACGCGTCGCACCAAGGCGTCAAGGCAAAAGCGGGAAGCGTCAACCGCTGGGGAGCCTGACGGCCTTGGCCGAAACGGCGACTTTACTTATGGCCGCCGGACGCAGGGAGACTTCCGTGATGGCGCGAGCGGCGTGCGTAGCTGACAGCAGCAAATGATCGTATCCGGCGTAGACCACGTAGCGCTCCAGTGTCAGGCCCAACCGCCTGGCCACCTGCAACGACGGCACATTCTGCGGTCGCACCAGGCAGATCACGCGTCGATAGCCCCGCGCGCCGAAGGCATATTCAAGCGTGCCCGCGGCGGCCTCGGTCGCGAACCCCTGCCCCCAAAATGGCCGGTCGAGGATGTACCCGAGTCCCGGCTCATCGATCTCATCCACCTGAGACATCAGCAGCCCGGCCTGACCGACGGGCAGTCCGCTCTCTTTTTCGATCGCTAGCCAATAGCCGTGACCGTCCCGAGCGTACCTCGCTTGCTGCCGCTCAATCCAATCCACGGCCTCGTCGCGCGTCTGCGGCCGAGGCCAATAGCGCATCACCTCGGGATGCGCGAGCACGCTCGCCACGAACTCCAAGTCATCCGTCGCGAGTTCGCGGAGGACGAGCCGCCGCGTCTCGAGTATCGTGCGCATGGTTACCGCCGGTCAGAAGCGAAGCGCCCCGGCCTCTTGAGAAACGCGACAGCGGCCGACTTGGCGAGCATCACGCCGCCGCCTATGCGCGTACCACCGCCCTCAGTCTTCTCAGGTTCTCAGAGTCCCTTTCCAGGCCCTGCTGGATGGGTCCTGCCAAGACCGGTTCACGGCTGGCCGCTGAATGCGTTGGTCCAGTCGCGGGCGTCGCGCAGATCGACGTCCAGGTCCGCCTGCAGATCGGCGAACGAGCACACCGCGTTCGGCGAAATGCCGGGGCCGAGCAGGCAGCCCGCGAACGTGGCCGCGTCGGTCAGGTCGACGTTGCCGTCGAAATCCAGATCGCCCGCCTCGGCGGCCGGACCCTCCAGGCAGAACGACACGTCGAGCATCTGGACGTAGGTCGAGCAGTTGTCGCACAACGAGAAATCATCGCCGTCTGGCGAGCCCATCCACAGGAACCAGCAGAACGGATCGCCGAACCCGGCGATCGAAATCCAGCCGCTGCTTAGTGCGCACGGCTGCGGCAGCACCAGGTGATACTCGTAGACCACCACGTCCTCGAGCGGCTCGTCCAATGGCATGTTGGTGACCTGAATCAGGTGCGAACAGACACTCACGCCCGGTACGCCGCCGGCATCCTCGTAGAAGTTGATCACGAACGTGTTGTCGGTCTCGACGCACTCGGTGAAGCCGTTGCCGACCGGCTGCAGATCGAGCCCGAACCAGCGCAGCTCGATGATCGGCCCTGGGGCCCCGACAAAGTTGTCGTAGCGGATGAACCCCGAGGCGAACTCGGAAGTGAACGCGTACAGATCGTCGGGCCCGAGCGGCGATTGGCCGACCAGCGCGTCGGCCGGGCAATCGTCGTTCAGGACGCACACGCCCTCGGAACAGCCGCCGGCGCCTAGAAACTCGCCACCGACGGCGCTGCACTGATAGATCGCCAGCGTCTCGCAATCGCCCGGCAAACAGCAGGCGCCGATGGTGCACTGGTTGTTGACGCAGTTGGTGCCGGCGCCCATCCAGACGCCTCCGTCGGCCGCGCAGACCTCCGGCGACTGCAGTGCACACGCGCCGTTGTTGCAGCAGGCCCCGACGCCATCCTCGCACGGATCGTCAAAGCAGGTCGTGCCGACCCCGCCGAACTCGCGGCCGTCGGTAATGCACGGAAACGCCGCGGCGATCGCGCAGCTCCCCGGTGCGCAGCACGCCCCTGGTCCGCACGCGTTGTCCGCGCAATCGGCGCCATCCAGATAGACCCCGCCCAGCGTGTTGCAGGCCGCCTCCGTGGCGACATTCTGACAAGCCGACTGCGTACAGCACGCCCCATCCGCCCAGGCCCGCGCCGCTCCACCCAGTGCCAAGAGGCTTCCCGCGCACAGCAATCGTCTTCCCAATCTCATCGAGTTCATCGACTGGCCCCCCAAAATGTGCCGACCGGCAGCACATCGCGCCGGTTCGCCCTGGGGGCCAGTATAGTCATTTGCGGTGTTCATGAAAACCAGGTATGGCACGGGATTGAGCGCGTCCGACCGCGCCCCCCAATCCGCACGCGATTCGGTCGTTGACTAGCGTGCGCGATGCACCGGCGCTCGAGTCGTCCTCCACGCTTCCGGTCGGCGACGGCGGCGAACGTCTTCTGCGCAAACCACTCGCTCGGCGCTCGAGGTTCCAATCACGTCCTCGTGCTTGCTATAGAGGAATTCGACGCTTGCCGTCTTGACCGAAGCGCACGAAAGTCTCAGACGATGAGCCGATATCCACGCGAGATCGATCGACCGCGAGAAGTCCACTACCGCTGGGTCTGGGACCTTCCGGCGGCGTCTGAGGCGCTTTGGCCGCTGGTTTCGGACACGAACCGGTTCGATCGGGACGCCGGGCTGCCTCCGGTGCGGGTCGATGAGGCGGCCCAGGCGGGGCTCGTCAACGGGCGGCGGCGGGCGAGCCTTTCGCTGCTCGGAATGAACGTTACGTGGGACGAGGAGCCGTTCGATTGGGTGCGGCCGCGTCGCTTCGGCGTGGTGCGGCGCTACCACGGCGGGCCGATGGCCGAGATGCGCGTGCTGGCGGAGCTCGAGCCGCTTGGCGAGGCGCGCACGCGTGTCGACTACCGGTTGTGGATCCGGTCGGGAAGCGCGCTCGGCCGCGTGCTCATCCCGCTGCAGATCGGCTGGATCACACGGAAGCACTTTGAGCGCACGTTCCGTCAATACGCTGAGATGGCGGCGGGTGCGAAGCCTGCGGACGAATCGCTCCGGCCGGTTCGGCTGGCGCCGGGCGCGCGGGCGCGGATCGCGCGGGTCTGCGAGTCGCTCCGGTCGCAGGGCTGCGACATGAGTCTGTTGCGGCGCATGGTGGAGCTGATCGAGCGCGGCGATGACCTGCGGCTCGCGCACCTGCGTCCGTATGCCCTGGCGGATGCCTGGGGCATCGCGCGACGCCAAGCGCTCGAGCTCTTCCCGCAAGCGACGCGGGCCGGGCTGCTGAATTTTCGCTGGGAGCTGCTGTGCCCCTTGTGCCGAGGGGCGAAGGACCGCAGCGCAACGCTTCGCGACCTGTCCATGCACCTGCACTGCGACGTCTGCCGGATCGATGCGTCGGCCAACTTCGACCGACTGGTCGAGCTGACGTTTCGGCCCAACGCGGCCATCCGCGAAGTCGAGGAGCGCCAATACTGCGTTGGTGGGCCGCAGCTCACGCCACACGTGGTGGTCCAGCAGCTGCTGGCCGCCGGCGAGCGACGCGTGATCGCCGTGCCCTTCGAGCCGGGCCGATACCGTGTGCGCACGCTGGGCCTGCCCGGCGGGCAACTCTTCGCCGCCGGAGGCGCCGGCGATGCGGCGACCTCGTTCTGCGCCATGGTCGACGGCTGGCCGGATGACGAGCGTGTGCTCGCCCTGCGCTCCGATGTCACGCTCGAAAATCAGACTCCCGACGACCAGCTCTTCATCATCGAACGGACCGCCTGGAGCGATCAGGCCCTGACGGCCACCGAGGTTTTTGCTTTACAGACGTTTCGCGACCTGTTCAGCCAGGAGGCCCTGCGCCCAGGCGAGCGCGTCTCGGTCGGCAGCCTAACCGTCGTTTTCACCGATCTGCGCGGCTCGACGCACCTCTACCGGCAGATCGGCGACGCCCCGGCCTTTGGCCGCGTGCTGGATCACTTTGCCATTCTCAAAGACGCGATCTCGGCCGAGCAGGGTACGGTGGTCAAGACGATGGGCGACGCCGTGATGGCGGTGTTCCGCCGTCCCGTAGCCGCGCTGCGGGCACTGACCGCGGCCCAGCGGTTGTTGGCCGCGCCGAACGACGGGAGTCCGCCGCTGTTGCTCAAATGCGGGATCCATCACGGACCATGTATCGCCGTCACGCTCAACGAACGGCTGGACTATTTCGGTTCGACCGTAAACATCACCGCACGCCTCGAGGCGTTGTCCGACGGCCATGACATGGTTGCGTCATCGTCCGTGGTCGACGACGCCGAGGTGCGCGCCTGGCTGGCCGAGGCGGGCGGGCAGTACCTGGCCGAGCCGTTCGAGGCCACACTGCGCGGCTTGGAGCCTGAACGATTCGACTTGGTTCGAATCTTCCCGAAGAATTCGGCGGTGTAACGAACTACGATTGTCAATATGAAGATTCGATCCCGCACAGAAACTCAGCTCTTCCTGGCCGGCATTCCCGGCGGTGCAGGCTGGATGGTATTCGCAACGCTGCTCGGGCTGCTGTTCACCGTCGCGTGCGGGGCTCTGACCGTACACGAATACCGCCAGGACGGGCTCGGCTACCAGGTGGTCATGTGCGGTTTGGGGACGCTGCTCGGGCAGGTTTTTTTCTGGATGGGCGCGCTCACGCTGGCCGTGGGGCGCGAGTCGCTGGAGCTGGACAGGTCGGCCCGCCCCGGCGGCCGCTACCGCAGCCGCTCGCCGATCGTGACCGTACCGAAACCCTTCGACTTCGATCTAGCGCAGGTACATGCCGTCTCGATCGAGCGGTCGAGCGAGCGCCATCCAGGCAGCGGGCGCCGCGCCAGTGCCGCCCGCGAGGTGGACGTGTGCCGGGCGCGCCTGCTCGTCTCCAAGCCGCGCCGCGCCGTCACACTGGACGAGACGAGCAATCAGCGCGACGAGCGCGTGGTCGCGCTGGGCCGGGCGGTGGCCGAGTTCCTCGGCGCGCCGCTCGAGCAGGTCGACCGGCGGTGAGGCACCGCGCCGCTCGTCACAACGCCGAGGCGTGCCCGAGCTTCATTGACACGCACGTCGCCGCGAATAACGTGGCGCCCGTGTCGCCATCGCTCAACTCCACGACTCAGCGCCGCTGCGGTGTCGCGACCGTCCTGCTGATCATCGCCAGCGGTTGTCAGCTGCCGGGCACGCGCTTTGAGATCGTCGACTTCCGCAGGGGCGAAGCGGCCGTGCAGTATTTCGAGGAGTTCGACGAGTGTTTCTTCCGCGTCGACCCGGTCGGAAACGTCGACGTTGTCGCGCGCCGCAAACGACCGAGCACGGCCGATCCGGACATCGACATCGTTCAGCTCGTACATGTGCGGACGTTCTTCACGCCCGTTCCCGGGCGAATGAACGTCGAGAGCACCATGATCAATACAACGATCAGCTACCTGATCGTGAGCGGACGGACGGGCGCCAGCTTTGAGGGCGGCGGGTTCGTATCCTTCGACCAGTCGCCGACCGCTCGGCGCGGCTGGGTCATGCGGGAGCGCGAGCTGACCGGGCGGGTCGAGTCGTCGTCGCTTTCCCCGCAGCGGCGACGCGGCGATGCCCCGCAGATCTTTCAACGGGCCCGCGTCGTCGGCCGGTTCCGAGCCGTCGAGGACGCCCGCCAGGTCGTACGCCTGCTGAACGACATGCGCCGCCAACTCGGCCCGTTGCCGCCTTATGAACCACCGACCGGCGAACAACCGCTTTGAGATTTCAGATTTCGGGATTTCTGATTTCAGATTGCAGGACCAGCCCGGGTAGTCCAGCCAGTCGTCCGGTCGAGTTAAGAACGCCCATGCATCGGGTTGTCATGCTCGGAATATTGCTTGCGGGTGGATGTGGTCCGCTCAGCAAGCCGATGGTCAGCCGCGTCGCGCCGGACGAACAGAAGGCCATAGACGAGGCCTGGGACAACCTGTTTACGCCGCCCAGGCGGACCGATCGGCTGCTCCTGTTGGACGCGGTGGTCCTGCATCAACTGCACCAGTCCGGCGTCGATCGGCTGGAGATGATCAGCGAGAAGAGAGTGCGCGACGGGCGCGTGGTCATGCGGGTTCATTTCGACCGAGAGCATCCGGAGCGCGACGAGTTTACGATCACGCTGAGCGACCACCGCGGTCGTCCGCAGCGGCGCGAGCGGGACCCACGCAACGACGTTGACGGCAGGGTCCAATTCCTCTTTGACGCTCAGTTCGAGTTTCGCACTTTTTTGAGGCCCCGCGAGCTCCCGCACTGAACAAAAGAGAGCCTCCTAGCCGATGCGAGTGTGTCGTGAACGGATTCACACGCTTCGAGCAGGGAGGCTCAAGATG
>Ga0187892_10007797_pt1 | contig 15037 bp, 10 predicted proteins | sample MA1701073metaG_FD_139345 | JGI IMG/M metagenome (GOLD analysis project Ga0187892, IMG submission 139345) | Bio-ooze microbial communities from a basaltic lava cave in the Kipuka Kanohina Cave System on the Island of Hawaii, USA - MA170107-3 metaG ... | reverse complement strand
GAGAGTTCAGAGTTGAGAGTGTTGAGAATCGCGAGAGCGACCGTGATGAGCTGCCCGTCTCTCTCAACTCTCAACTGTCAACTCTCAACTACCTTAGCCTCAACACATCCGCTAGCTGCTCGGGCCGGAACCGGATCCCCACGTAGAACGACCCGAACAGGCCATACACAGCGCTGGCAACGTCATAACGGAGCTCGTAGACGATGTCGCGAATGGCCTTCAGATCGCGTGCGAACAATGTCACACCCCACTCCCAGTCATCGATGCCGGTGCATGTGGTGATGAGCTGGGTGATCCGATCGGCGTAGCGCCGGCCGGCTTCGCCGTGGGCGATCATGTAACCTTTGCGTTCGTCGAAGCTCAGCCGGTACCAATTGTCCTGGTCGCGCCGCGCCTTCGCCATCGGGTAGAAGCACAGGATCGGATAGTTGTCCGGCAACTGCGGATGCAGACGCGAGGCGGCGTACATCGTCGTGCGCTTTCTCAAGCTGGTGAAGCGCGTCGCAAACTCGGGGGCCGCCGGGTCGAGCTTCTCGTCAGTGATCAACAGCTTCGCCCAGTCGAGCTCGCCGGTGATGTATTCGCTTGCTTCCGTCAGCGACAAGAACGAGTACACCGGCACGAGGCATGCGCCGAAGGCCGTCGCGGCGACTTCCTGGGTCAGTTGCTGCACACGCCACAAGTCGGGATGGATGGCGATGAGGCCGACGTCGCACTTGGTGACGCCCGCGAAGGGAACGAGTTGCAATCCCTCGATGCCTGCCTGTCGTTGTAGCCAGCCGGTAAACTCGTCGATCGCCGCCGTGCGGTCATGCGGCGCCAGCGTGCGCCAGCGAATGCGATCGAGTCGATAAAAGAGATGGATGACTGTCCATCCCGCCGATGCGATCAGGCTGCCGGGCAGATCGCTCATGGTTCGGACTCCTTCGTGCCGCGCGCGGCGTCTTGGCGGTTCATCAATTCTTGCTATTGAAGGTAGGTACTGCAGTGCACGACCCGGTTCAACAACGCATCGAGATCAGTGGTCTCGCCTATGGTCCGCATGGTGTCGGTCGCGCCGACGGCAAGGTGTTGTTCGTGCGCGGCGTCGCCCCAGGCGAAATCGTCGACGTGATCGTGCGTGACGACCACGGGACGTTCGCCTACGCCGACCTGCAGGCCGTGGTACGCCCGTCCGAGGACCGCCGGGTTCCACCGTGTCCGTACCTGCCCCGCTGCGGCGGCTGCCCCTGGCAACACCTGACATACCCTGCGCAGCTCGGCGCCAAGGAGCGCAACCTCCGCGATCAACTGATACGGATCGGCGGGTTGCCCGATGTGGACGTGCGACCGATCATCGGATCGCCGCGGGAGTTCGGTTACCGCAGCCGTTTGAGCCTGCGGACCGCGGCGCGGCGCCTCGGGTTCTATGCCGGTGGCACGCATGAGCTTGTCCCAGTTGACCAGTGCCTCTTGGCTGACGAGGCGATTGGGACCGCGCTGGCCGATGTGAGCGCGCTGGTCGCGCGCCTCGCCAGCAAAGTCCGCCGCGTCGAGATCGTCGAGCATTCCACCGGAACGGGCGTCGTCGTGGTCGGCGAGCTCGGTGGCGCTTTCGCCGCGGCCGATGGTCCGCGGCTCACCAACTATCCGACCGAGCACAAGGCGGTGCGCGGGGTCGTGTTGCAAGGCAAGCGTTGGCGCCGCGTATGGGGCGACGATCAGATTGTAGTGTCCCCGGAACCGGACCTCCGCTTGCGCGCTCGCGCCGGCTCGTTCACCCAAGTGAATCCGGACGCGAACCGGTTGCTAGTGCAGACCGTGCTGTCGCTCGCTGACGTCGTCGCGTCCGACCGCGCCTTGGACCTCTTTGCCGGCATCGGCAATCTGAGCGTACCGATCGCCCGTCGCGCCGCCCACGTGGTCGCGGTCGAGCAGCAGCAACTCGCCGCGGACGATGCGGCCGCGAACATCGCCGCGCTCGGCATCACCAACTGCGAGGTGCGGACCGCAGCCGCCCATCGGGCCATGGCAGACAGGCGAACGCAGCAGCAGTTCGATCTTGTCGTGCTCGATCCGCCGCGCAGCGGTGCGGCCGAAGTGATCGATGCGCTACTGGCCCTCGCCCCCCCACGCATCGTCTACGTGTCCTGTAATCCAGCAACGCTGGCACGCGACCTGCGGCGTCTGGCGGCGCGCTACACCATCGACGCGGTACAGCCCCTCGACCTCTTTCCGCACACATATCACGTCGAAGCCGTGGCCCGCGCAGTATTGACTTGCTGACAGGGCACTCCTAATCTCCCGAGTCGAAGGGCGGATTCGCAATGCATGCCCTGCGTCCATTCATCGAGCACCAGGCGCCACGCCACGTCGACATGCGCAATGCAGATCCATCGAGGTGCGATATCTATGGCCAAGCAACAGAAGTCGCTGAAAACGAAGATCACCATCATTCCCGGCAAAGGTGTCGCGCAAACGTTGAACTACCTCCTCGAAGACCGCGACCAGCTCGAGTGGCTCGTGGCAGTCGGACGCAACAAGAACGGCGAGATCTTCTTCTACGACACCGGTGGCGACGTGATTGAAGATCTGGGGACACTCGAGTACCTCAAAGAACGCATCGTCCGCGCTCACTTCGGCGACGAGCCCGAATAATCAGCGCTCGGCGCCGTAGCCTCAACGCCTGGGGGGCGGGTGTTCATGTGCGGCGGGTCGGCGCATCTCGGGCGCCGTGATGCAGGCTTCCTGGTCGGCATCGTTCTCTTGATCCTCCGGTTCTGGGACGTACACGAAGTATCCGCCGCGGGTCCGGAGGTCATCGGTGAGTTCGGACCAGTGGTGGACCTCCCGGTGGTACCCATTCACACACATTTGCTGCCGACAGGTCGGGTTCTGTTCTGGGATCGTGAGCACCTGGCGGCTGGATGGGACCCGACGCCACGGCTCTGGGATCCAGAAAGCGGTGCGATCACCACGACCCCACCGGCCCCGTACCAGGTGTTCTGCGGAGGGCATACGTTTCTTGCCGATGGGCGCCTGCTGGTTGCCGGTGGGCACATCTCCGACTTCATCGGCGAATCGCGGGCGGCCGTGTACGACCCGTTCAATAATTCGTGGGCTTTGCTGCCGAGCATGCTGACTGGGCGTTGGTACCCAAGCTGCACGACGCTATCCGACGGCAGCGTCTTCGTCGAAGCCGGCACCATCAACCGCACCAGAGGCGTCAATCCCCTGCCGCAAGTATGGAGTCCGCAGACCGGAGTGTGGCGTTGGCTAGAGGCCGCCGATCATACCTGGGGCGGCTTCCCCGACTGGGCCGACTTCTATCCGTTCATCTATGCCGCGCCGGATGGTCGAGCTTTCATTGCCGGACCACAACAGATCGCGCGCTATGTTGCGACCACCGGCAGCGGGGCCATCAGTGATGTCACTGCGAGCGAATTGTCTTACCGCGATTACGGATCATCGGCGATGTACGACGCCGGCAAGGTGCTCATCGTCGGCGGCAACCCGCGCGAGAGCTTCTCGCCGCCGCGGATTGTGCCGAGTCAGACTGCCGAGGTCATCGATCTGACCCAATCAATGCCACACTGGCGCCGGGTGGCCGACATGAGTGTCGGGCGGCGCCATCTCACCGCAACCCTGCTGCCCACCGGGCACGTCCTGGTCACGGGTGGCACGAGCGCGCCGGGATTCGACAACCCGGCGGGCGCCGTCTTGCACGCTGAGCTCTGGGACCCTGCCAGCGAGACGTGGACTACCCTGGCATCCCATTCGGTGTACCGGGGGTATCACTCGGTCGCCCTCCTCCTACCGGACGGTCGCGTCATCGTCGGCGGCGGGGGGCATCCCGATCCGTTCGGAGAGGCGCAGCACAACAACATGGAGATCTACTCGCCGCCCTACCTCTTCAAGGGACCGCGTCCCACCGTGACAGGCTATGACGCCACACTGACTTACCAATCGCAGGTTGATGTTGATACTCCGGACGCTGACACCATCGCGGAGGCTAATCTCCTGCGACTCGGGTCGGTGACGCACGGCTTCAACCAGAACCAACGCATCTGTCGCTTGGGCACGCCGCAGGTCGTGCCGGGAGGCGTCACCGTTGCTGCGCCCATGGATGCCCGTCTCTGTCCGCCCGGTCACTACATGCTGTTCTTGGTCAATGCGGCCGGCGTACCCTCGATCGGCAAGATCGTCCAACTACGCACCGGCGCACCCGGGCCGACGCGCACGCCAACTGCGACCGCGACACGTACGCCCTCGCCCATGCAGCCTCCGACCGCCAGCCCGACGGCGACCCGCACACCGACGCAGCCCCCGACAAGTACACCGACCGCGAGTGTGACACCGACCGCGGTCCGTACCGCGACGCCCTCCGGCACGCGCACGACCACGCACACGCCAACGCCTACGGACACGCCGGCGGGTAGCATTGCGGGCGTCATCCGTTACTACGATACGGGCGTGCCCGTGCCGGACGCGGATGTCTTTATTCGCAACACGACCGGCGAGAGCGCGCAAACATCCTCGGCGCAGGGCGGGTACGTGTTCGACCCGGTGACGACGACCGACTGGAAGGTTGAGCCGCGCAAGATCGGTGACGCACGCGCGGGCATCAGTGTCCTGGACGCCGCCTATGCACTCCAACATGCGATCGGCTCCAACACCTTGGATCCGTTGCAGCAGTTGGCGTGCGACGTGACCGGCAATGGCACCGTGAGTGTGCTCGACTCCTCGCTGATCCTGCGGTTTGTGCTGGGAATGACGACCCGCTTTCCGGTCGCCCAGACCTGTGCCTCAGATTGGGCGTTCTGGCCGGCGCCGCTCGCGATCGTCAATCAACATGTCGTGCAGCCCTCAATGCATGTCGGCACCTGTGTGCGCGGGGCGATCGAGCTCAGCCCGTTGGCGGGTCGAATCAGCCAGCAAGACTTCCTGGGCTTGCTCTTCGGAGACTGCACGCGCAATTGGGGATCTGTAACCAGCGGCTCGGGAGCCGCGCCGGACGTCGAGATCGACCGGGCGCGACTCCGACTCGGTCACGCCCAGGAGTTGCCTGGCCGACGCCTGCGTGTTCCATTGTACATCGATACCCCTGAGACCTTCCGGGCCGCCGACGTGCGGCTCAGGTACGATCACCGCGCACTGCGTCTGCGCGCTGTGCGGCGGGGACCTGGGGCGGCTGCAGCGCTCGTGGAGTCGCACTCGGAGAACCATGGCATGGTTCACGTCGTGTTCGCCGCGGCGGAGCCGGTCGACGGAACGCGTGTCCACCCACTGGTGATCGAATTTCAGGTCCGTGCAGCCGTGCGCCGCTCGCTGGTACGTGCGGTGCACATTGGTGTCTATCAGTAGCGACGATCACGACACGGCTCTGGCGCACCGTGGATGCGCAGGATGCGTTTCCCAACCCTCGGTGAGTCGGAGGATTTTGACGAATTTGGTCTGGCGCGCGGTATTTTGTACCCTGTGCATGATCGCCAGCGCCTTGCCAAAACGCCGGTCTTCAAGAACACTCACAGAGATCATATGAAGATGTCGAGTCGCCGAATTCGTAGCTCGGCGTGTGTGGTGCTGTTGGGCGTGCTGATGCGCGCGCCATCGTTGGCGGCGTCGGGGACACACGGCATGGTGGCGTCCGAGCATGAGCTCGCGTCGGCCGTCGGGGTGGAGATTCTGCAGCGTGGCGGTAACGCGGTCGATGCGGCCGTCGCCACCGCGCTTGCGGTCTGTGTCGTCAACCCATCCTCATGCGGCATCGGCGGCGGCGGGTTCATGCTCATCTATCGAGCCCGCCAGCGCCAAGCGCATGCGCTCGACTATCGCGAGACCGCCCCAGCCGCCGCGACCCGTGACATGTTCGTGCGCGACGGGAAGGCGGTTCCCGAGCTGAGTCGGCGCGGCGGGCTCGCGGTGGGCGTGCCGGGCGAGGTGGCCGGTCTCGCCGCTGCGCTGCAGCGCTACGGAACCATGAGCTTGGCAACGGTCATGGATCCAGCCATTCGGCTGGCACGCGATGGGTTCCCGATCGGGCCGCACCTGGCCAAAGAGATCGCCAGTAACCACGCTACGATCGAGGCGACGCCCGAGCTCGCAAGGGTACTGCTGCACGCCGATGGGTCGCCATTGACCGTCGGTGACACCTTGCGACGCTCAGAGCTCGCGAACACACTGCAACAGATCGCGGATCACGGACCCGCCGTCTTCTACCGCGGGCCGCTCGCGGCTGAGATTGCCCGCAGCGTGCGGGACGCCGGCGGCGTGTTGACGGAAGGTGATCTCGCCGACTACCAGCCAGTGTGGCGCAAGCCGCTCGCAGTCGACTATCGAGAGTATCGCGTCTTCGCCATGCCGCCGCCCAGCTCCGCCGGCGTCCTGCTGGCCGTCTTGGGCATGCTCGAACACGATAAGCTCGCGGCCTTGCAACCCGACTCGCCGACCTACCTTCATCTACTGGCCGAAGCCCTCAAGCACGGCTTTGCCGATCGCGCCCGATTCTACGGGGATCCCGGCACGGTCGACGTGCCGATGCAGCGTCTGCTCGCGCCGGCGAATACAGCAGCGTTGCGCCAACGCATTAGTGCCACGCAGATCCGCGAGCAGAACGCGTACGGCAGCACAGCAGTCGAGACCGCAGCACTGGCAAGCGACCACGGGACGTCGCATTTGTCGGTCATGGATGCGCACGGCAACGCGGTAGCCTGTACCACGACCATCAACACCGCCTTCGGCTCGTTCGTCGTCGCCGGAAGCACGGGCGTCATCCTGAACAATGAGCTGGACGATTTCTCCGCGCAACCGGGCGTGCCCAACATCTTTGGCCTCGTGGGGACCGAGGCCAACGCCGTGGCGCCCGGCAAGCGTCCGCTGAGCAGTATGAGCCCGGTCGTCGTGACGCAACACGGTCGCGCCGTGCTGGCGCTCGGCGGTTCGGGCGGACCACTCATCATTTCGGGGACACTGCAGGTCCTACTCAACACCCTGGCCTTCGATCTCGACGCCACCGCGGCAGTACACGCGGCGCGTATTCATCACCAGTGGTCACCGCCCGTTTTGCTGGTCGAACCCGGCATTCCAGCCTCGACCCGGGCGGCGCTTGCGCGTCTCGGGCATAGTGTGAAAGAGGTGCCCGCGATGGGTGCGGTGCAGCTGGTGCGGAGGGACGGAAGCACCTTCGACGGCGCGTCGGATCCCCGCAAGAGCGGAGAGGCGGTCGGTTGGTGACAACCCCTTCGAGCAATCCCAATCCGGTGCGTGGATGGCTGTCTTCGCCGTGGGTGAAACTCGCCTTGAGCGTCGTGCTGCTGGGCGTGCTGCTGTCGCGTACCGATCTCTCCGAGCTCCGGGGTGAGATGGCGCATGCCCACGTCGGCTGGGTCATTGCCGCCTTCGTCGTGTATCTGTGCAGCATGGTCGTCAGCTCGGTCCGCTGGATGATGCTGGCCCGCCCACTCGGGTTCAACGAACCATACAGCCAGTTCTTCGGGTCTTACTTCACCGGCATGTTCATGAATCTGTTCGCCCCCAGCACCGTCGCGGGTGACATCGGGCGCGCACTGTTCCTGGGCCAGGCCAAGCGGCGCCGTGCACTGGCTTTCACGACCGTGATTGCCGATCGAGCGCTCGGGTTCGTGGTGCTCACCTGGATGGCCTCGATCGCCGTGATACTACAACCGGAGTATCAGCTCCCCGCCGCACTCGACGTGTGGGCGTGGATCGTTCCACCGGCAACGCTCCTCGGTTGGCTCTATCTCCCACAGACCCTGGTGCGTGTGTTCGCGCCGGGCAATCGTTGGCGCACCATGGTCGAGCGCGATTTGGCACCCTATTGGAACGACAAACGTCTATTGCTGCGCACGAGTATGGTCGCCTTGGTGTTCCACACCTTGCAGATTGTCTCTCAGGTATGGCTCGCGTGGGCCATCGATATCCGGGTACCCGTGGGGTACTACTTCATCTTCGTACCGGTTGTGAACATCCTCGGTATGATCCCCATCAGTTTCAGTGGTATTGGCATACGCGAGAGCGGTTACTGGTACTTCCTCGCGAAGGTGGGTGTCGTCCGCCACACCGCCGTAGCACTCGGGCTGCTCTCAAGCGCGATCGTCTTACTCACCGGCCTCACGGGCGGAATCGTGTTGTTGCTGTGGAAGGGCCGCGTCACCGTCTTCGGAGAGGCGAGCCCACCGCATACCAACCCAAGTCCTGAGTCCTGAGTGCTGCGTCCTGAGTGCAGGACCCAGGACCCAGGACTCAGGACTGCAAGGCCTGGCGGATCGCCTGCAGGATGAAGAGATAGTCGCGGCTGCTGCGCGCCAGCCCGAGAACCGACGTGTGCTGGAGCACGCGCAACTCGGCGGAGGTGATCGCGTGGCGACTGTGCAACCGTTTGTCGCTGCGAAACTCCTCCCACGCGGATCGCTTCGAGTTGGGATCGTGGACCTGGATGAACTGCCGCATCTGCGGATGGGCCAGGAAGAACAAATCTTCCCGGTCCAGATCCAGCACCTTCGCCAACTTGCCGAGGACCGACGTGCTCGGCCGGCGCATGTTGCGCTCCAGATAGCCGATATAGTTGGCGCGCACTCCGACGCGCCGGGCGACTTCCAACTGTGTGATCTCGAGCTCACGCCGACGTTGGCGCAGGGTGGCACCTAACGTTGTCGCCCGGTTTTTCTTGTTCATCCCGAACCTCGAAAATGCCCGGCGGGTCGGCGACCCCCCACGTTGGGGCGCGCACGGCGCTCTGTATCGTCGCGTCGTCAGCCCCGCCGGTGAATGTCAACGTTCAGTTCCGGTGTAGTCCGCGCAGGGAGGTATTGGAAGCATAAACTGTCACCCGGCGAGCCGGTCGGATTTTGACGAAGTGTTCCGCCACCCCTGCCCCCCGTTAGATCACGGAATACGGAACTCGGATCACGGACGGGAGATCTAGTGCTTGAAGTCCGTGTTCAGTGTTCCGTGATCGTTCTTATCTCTTGAAGCGCCCGGCCCCTTCGGTCAACGTGGCCAGGTGCAGGCAGAAAGGCGAGAGGATATGCCCGCAGTCTACATTGAGGACATCGCTCAGCATGGTGGCGAGAAGGTCACCTTGCGCGGCTGGCTCTACAACAAACGGTCCAGCGGCAAGCTTCACTTTTTGCAGGTGCGCGATGGCACTGGAGTGTTGCAGTGCGTCGTCTTCAAGAACGACGTCCCCGCCGAACAATTTGCCCTGGCGGACCACGTCACGCAGGAGTCTTCGCTACTGGTCACCGGCACGGTGCGCGCCGATCCGCGCGCACCGCTTGGCTACGAGCTCAGCGTCACCGATCTGCAGCTGGTCGACGAGGCGCAGCCATATCCCATCACCCCCAAGGATCACGGCATTGCTTTTCTCCTCGACCACCGCCACCTCTGGCTGCGCTCGGCGCGGCAGCACGCCATCCTGCGCGTGCGCAGCACGGTAGTGCGTGCCTGCCGCGAGTACTTCGACGCGCGCGGCTTCACGCTGCTGGATGCGCCCATTTTTACACCTGCCGCGTGCGAAGGCACGACGACGTTGTTCGCTACCGATTACTTCGGCGAGCAGGCGTACCTGACCCAAAGCGGACAGCTCTACCTCGAAGCGGGCGCCATGGCTTTCGGCAAGGTGTACTGCTTCGGGCCGACCTTCCGCGCGGAGAAGTCGAAGACCCGGCGGCATCTCACCGAGTTCTGGATGGTCGAACCGGAAGTCGCCTACATGGACCTCGCCGGCGACATGGATCTCGCCGAGGATTTTCTCGAGCACGTCGTGCAGCGGACGCTCAGCGAACGGCGGCGTGAGCTCGAGATGCTCGAACGGGACGTCACGCGGCTCGAGCAGATCCGCAAACCCTTTCCCCGCATCACCTACACGGAGGCCCTCACGCTCTTGCAGCAGAAGGGCTTGGCAGTCGAATGGGGCGCTGACTTCGGCGCCGACGAGGAGACCGCTATCTCCGAAGCGTACGACCGACCCGTGCTCGTGCACCGCTATCCGGCACAATGTAAGGCCTTCTACATGAAGGCGGACCCAAGCGACGCGCGCCTGGCATTGTGCGTCGACGTGCTGGCACCGGAAGGCTACGGAGAGATCGTCGGCGGCGGCCAGCGCGAGGACGACCTCACGATATTGGAGAGCAAGATCCAAGAGCATCAGCTCCCCAAGGAAGCATTCGAGTGGTACCTGGACTTGCGCCGCTACGGCTCCGTCCCGCACGCCGGTTTCGGCATGGGCATCGAACGCGTCGTGACCTGGATCTGCGGCCTGCATCACCTCCGCGAGACCATCCCGTTCCCACGCATGATGGAACGCCTGCGTCCTTGATGAAGAGCAGGGGAGCTGGGGAGCAGGGGAGCGGAGGAGCGGAGGAGAGCGGGAGAATGGGAGAGTGCTCTCTTGCTCCCCTTCTCCGTTGCTCCCCCTCTCCCCTGCTCCCCTGCTCCCCAGTTGCCTCCCGACGCGCCGCGAGGGTATGCCTCTCGACTGGAGGATCCTCTCGATGGCAATTGATTTCAGCTTCCCGCCCGAGATCGAAGAGCTGCGCCTCAAGGTCCGCGCGTTCGTCAAGGAAGTCGTGCGCCCCGCCGAGGAACGCATCAACGCCCGCAAGAACGACCGCGGCTTCATGATCCAGTCGATCATCGAGATGCGGATTGCGGCCAAGGAGTGGGGACTCTGGCTGCCGCACATGCCCAAGGAGTACGGCGGCATGGGCCTGGGCCACGTCGCCATGGCCAGCGTCTCGGCCGAAGCCGCCAAGTCGGGCTTCGGCCCCTTCGCACTCAACGCGCAGGCCCCGGATGAGGGCAACATGCATACGCTCCTGCACTGGGCGTCGCCCGAGCAGAAGGTGAAGTACCTCAAGCCCCTGTGCGACGGCATGGCGCGCTCGTGCTTCGCGATGACCGAGCCCGAGGTGGCCGGCTCCGATCCGACGCTGATTCAGACGCGCGCAGTCGACGACGGTGACTTCTGGGTCGTCAATGGACACAAGTGGTTCATCTCCGGCGCGCGCGGCGCGCAGTTCGCCATCCTGATCGCGCGGACGGAGGACAACCCGTCGATCCCGCAAGCCGGCAACTCCGCATTCATTGTCGACCTGCCCAGCGAGGGGTGGGACGCCGTGCGCGACGTCGAAACCATGTCGGGCAGCCACAACCACTGCGAGATTCGCATCGAGAATTTGCGCATCCCGAAGGCCAACATGCTGGGTGGACGCGGCCAGGGACATCTGCTCGGACAGGCGCGGCTCGGACCAGCACGTTTGGCGCATTGCATGCGCTGGATCGGTCAGGCCGAAGTGGCCCTCGACATGATGGTCGACCGCGCCCTCAACCGCTACGCCCACGGCTCACTGCTCGCCGACAAGCAGGGCATTCAATGGATGATCGCCGACTCATCCATGGAGCTGTATCAGAGCAAACTCATGGTCCTGCACGCTGCCTACAAGATCGACGGCGGTGAGGATTTCCGCAGCGAAGTCTCGATGGCCAAGCACTTCATCGCCAACGCCCTCAACCGCATCGTCGATCGCGCCATTCAGGTGCACGGTGCGCTCGGCTACTCGATGGACACGCCGCTCGCCAGCATGGCACAGCACGCCCGCTGGGCGCGCTTTGCCGACGGCGCCGACGAGGTCCACCAGTGGCGCATCGCGCAACGCACGATCGATGCGTACAAGAAGGAAGGCACGACGCGCACTGCAACCGGAGGGCTGCCGCTCTGAAGAGAGCCAAGAGCCCAGAGCACAGAGCACAGAACCCAGACAGACTCACCGACAAAGACTAGCGTAGTAGTCTGGATTCTGGGCTCTGGGTTCGGGGCTCTCAGTCGTCACTTCGTGCAGGCGCAGTTAGGACGGCGAGGGGCCTCATGTAACGCCGGCTCCGAGTGTCACATCGACGCGGTGGATCGCGCCGTCCTGCTGTAGAGGTACACGCGCCGCGTCACGCTCGAGCACCGCCGGCCGCCCGTCGACTTGCACCTCCGTGACCGCCGCAGCGCATCCCGTCGGGTTGCGCACGGTGATCTCATAGACGGTGGCGCCATCCGCCAGCCGAACCCGCGCCGAAAACCGCGCCCAATCGTCGGGCACGCAGGGGCGCACCCTCAACGTCGTGCCGTCGTCGATGCGGATGCCCAGCACCGATTCGAGTGCCACCCGGTACATCCAACCGGCCGAGCCGGTGTACCAAGTCCACCCGCCCCGCCCGACGTGCGGCGCCGCGCCGTACACGTCGGCGGCGATCACATACGGCTCCACCTGGTACACCGCGAGCCGTTCGGCACTGGCCGTATGATGCACCGGGCTCAACATCGCGAGCAGCCGCGCGGCGCGATCGCGCCACCCGAGCTCCGCCACCGCCTGCACGATCCACATTGCGCCGTGCGTGTATTGCCCTCCGTTTTCGCGAATCCCCGGGACATACCCTTTGATGTAACCCGGATCGTGTGCGTCGCGATCGAAGGGCGGGGTCAGCAAACGAATGATCCCGTCCTTTTCGGAGACCAGTAGATCGAGGGCAGAGTGCATCGCTTGGGTCGCGCGCTCTGCTGGTGCGGCCTCGGAAATGACCGCCCAGGACTGCGCCAGCGCGTCGATGCGGCATTCGGTATTCGTTGCGGAGCCGAGCGGCGTACCGTCATCATAGTACGCACGCCGATACCAGGCACCGTCCCAACCCGCCTCGTCGAGGGCCTGGCGCAGGGCCGTCTGATAGGCGCGATACCGCTCCAGCCGCGCCGTGTCACCCCGACGTTCGCAGAGCGGGGCGAAGTCATCGATGATGCGATATAGGAAGAAGCCAACCCACACGCTCTCGCCTTTGCCCTCGCGTCCCACCCGATTCATGCCGTCGTTCCAATCGCCGGTCCCCATGAGCGGCAGGCCGTGGGATCCGCGGGTGAGGCCGCGATCGAGGGCGCGGCAACAGTGCGCGTACAGATCGGCGTGCTCGCCGGACTGTTCGGGCACGAGGTAGGCCTCGTCTTCACCGTCTGCGAGCGGTCGCACCGTGAGGAAGCCGATCGATTCGTCGAGCACTGCCCAGTCGCCGGTGGTGTGTACGTAGAAGGCTGTCAGTAAGGGCAGCCACAAGAGATCGTCAGAGAAGCGGGTGCGAATGCCGCGGCCAGTGGGCGGGTGCCACCAATGCAGGACATCGCCTTCGACGAATTGATGGGCGGCATGCAGCAGCAGCTGCGCCCGTGTCAGGCCAGGCCGCAGATGCACCAGCGCGGCGGCGTCTTGGAGCTGATCGCGAAAACCAAAGGCACCTCCGGACTGGTAGAAAGCCGTCCGGCCCCAGATGCGGCAGGAGAGAATCTGATACGGGAGCCAACCGTTCACCATGCGGTCGATTGCCGGCACTGGTGTCTCGATCCGCACGCCAGACAGCAGCTCGGTCCAGAAGGCCCGTGCGCCGTCCAGCGCATCAGCAATCGCTCCGGGGCCCTGATAGCGTGCCACCAAAGCACGCATCTGGTCCTCACTGGTCGCCTCTCCCAGCAAGAAAAGCGCACTCGACCCGCCCACCTGCCGGTACGTCGACGATCACTTGCAACGCTATACACGGATCGAGCCCAGTCCCTGTCCTGCCATCGAGTGCTGCATCGCGTGTCAGCGCCGCCGGTTCGTCGAGTCCGCCTTCACGGCCCACAAACGCCGTCCGATCCGTGGTCCAGTGGACCGCAACAGGCGTTGCGTCCGTCATCACGGCGGCCGCAAAGACCACGCCGTCACCGAACTCGCCGTTGACGCGGTTGCGCGCCAAGACGGCGCCCGTGGTCTGATCGCGCTCCGTCACGATGAAACGCGCCGTCTCCGCGGGCGTGACGCCGAGAACGAGACGGGTGTACGCAAAGAGCGAGAGTCGCCGGGTTTCGACGCCGGAATTGGTCAGTGTCAGCCGCGTGATCTTCACCGGGTCCGCCGGCTGCTGCGGCACGAGCATGGTCACTTCCTGCTCGAGATCGGCACTGCGATGGCGCCAGGACGAGTATCCGAAGCCGTGGCGAGTCTCGAACGATGCGGGCGGCGCAGCCGGTCCCGGTAGTGGCGACCAGAAGACACCGGTGCGTTCGTCGCGTACGTAGAATGCCTCGCCGAACGGATCGGAAACGGGATCATTGTACCAGGGGGTGATGCGGTTCTCGCGACTGTTGCGACTCCACGTGCCTCCGGCACCGCACTCGCTCACCAGAAACCCGCAGGTTTCGTTGGCCACCACGTTGACCCACGGCATCGGTGGCAGGCGCGGCACGTGGTCCTCGCCCACCTCAATCTGCATCTGATACTCACTCCCATCCGGGCGAAAGTCCCCGTAGCCATTTGCCGACCTGACGCCATCAATCACCTTCCGGGGCCGTGCGGCGGGGTCAGGCGCGAGGCGACGGAAACTTGCGGCCGGCAACGGGCGTGAGGCACCGGCCGAAAGTGTTGGGAATTGCCCCTGGAGGACGAGATCGGCCCGCGCGCGCATCATGTCGGGATGCGACGCGGGGATATCTGCAAGTCGGAGGGCTATCGCATCGGGGGTGTCACCCGCAGGGCCGTTGCGTAACTTTGCCTGCACAGATTCAACGAGGGCCGCGGGTCCCTCACACAACACGACGAGCTTCACCCCAACCCCGTGGGCCCGCCAGTATGCATGCGCGCTCACGAGCGTCGGGAGCACCGGGTCATCGGCTTGCTGCACTTGAGCCACAGCGAGCAGTCCGCCGCCGATCCCGTAGCGCCAGAGTGCGTCGAGTCCTCCGCTCGTCCGCTTGACGATCTCTTCCGAAGCCCGCAGCGCCGGGTGCCCATAGCGCATGGCACACGCAACAGCTTGGTATGACTCGGCATCGGTCGGCGAGATGCCCAACTGGCGCTGACAGTCGCGTTCGTGCTGGGCGGCTGCGACTGCCGTATCATCGAAGACGCTGGGACTCGTGAAGCGATCGGCAAGCTCGAGGGCTGCGTCGCGCGTCGCCGCCGTGCCCAGCAGCATGAGAAGCTCAGTGGTCTGACCGGGCGCCAGACTGACGATGCGGCGGAGGCTG
>Ga0187892_10007795_pt1 | contig 15040 bp, 18 predicted proteins | sample MA1701073metaG_FD_139345 | JGI IMG/M metagenome (GOLD analysis project Ga0187892, IMG submission 139345) | Bio-ooze microbial communities from a basaltic lava cave in the Kipuka Kanohina Cave System on the Island of Hawaii, USA - MA170107-3 metaG ... | reverse complement strand
GTACTTGTACGAGTTTTCGGTGTGGATCGTCTCGCCGCGCTCGAACGAGATGTTCTCGCCCGCGACCCGCACCCGCTGCGCGACGGGGCTTTGCAGGTGCATCTCGACGCGGCTGCGACGCGCCGCCCAGAACGCCCGATGCCCGAACGCGGCAGGGTCGAAGCGCGCGTCGCACTCGCGATTGAGCCGTGCGAGCAGGTTGCGGTTGAACGCGGCCGTGACACCGGCCGCGTCGTTGTACGCGGCGTCGAGCGTCGCGGCGTCTTTCACGAGGTCGACGCCGATCAGCATGCCGCCGCCGGCGAGCCGTTGCCGCCACGGCTTCAGGAACGCGACCGCCTCGTCGGGCTCCATGTTGCCGATCGTCGAGCCGGGGAAGAACGCAACCGTACGCGCGCGGCCCGCGTCGAACGCGAAGCCGCCGGTCGCGAAGTCGGCGACGATGCCGGTCATCGGGATCGCCGGATAGTCGCGCGCGAGCTCGGTGACGGCGCTGCGCAGCTGCTCGCGCGAAACGTCGATCGCGACGTAGCCGCCGGGGTCTCGCATCACGCGCAGCAGGGTGCGGATCTTGCGGCTCGAGCCGCTGCCGAGCTCGATCAGGCAGCAGCCCTCGCCGAGCGCTTCGGCGATCTCGCGTCCGTGACGATGCAGGATCGAGAGCTCGCAGCGCGTCGGGTAGTACTCGGGCTGGTGCGTGATCGTCTCGAAAATGCGTGAGCCGCGCTCGTCGTAGAACAGCCAGGGCGGCAGCGATTTCGGTATGCGCGAGAGCCCCTCGATCGCGGCGTCGCGCACCAGAGACACGCTCGGCGCGAGATCGATGAAACGCGGGGCGACGAGTGCATTCATGCGATGTCCCTGGCGAGCCGCAGACCGCTGAACTGCCAGCGCGCGTGCGGCGGGAAGAAGTTGCGATAGGTCGCGCGGACGTGCTCGCGCGGCGTCGCGCACGAGCCGCCGCGCAGCACCATCTGGCCCGACATGAACTTGCCGTTGTACTCGCCCGCGGCGCCGGGTAGTGGCTTGAAGCCGGGGTAGGGCAGGTAGCTCGACGCCGTCCACTCCCAGACGCTGCCACCGAAGCTCTCGCGCTCGAGCGCACGCGGATGCAGCGTGTCGTCGTTCGCGAACGAGCCGCGCCATTCGCGCGGCGCCGCGACCAGCTCCCACTCGGCCTCGGTCGGGAGGCGCATCGAGACCCAGCGCGCGTACGCGTCGGCTTCGTAGTAGCTGATGTGGCAGACCGGCTCCGCGGGTGCGAGCGGCTGATAGCCGCGCACGGTGAACTGCTCCCAGCCGCTTTGCGTCCTGCGCCAGTAGAGCGGCGCTTCCCACTGGTCGGACTGCACCGTGGCCCAGCCGTCCGAGAGCCACAGGGCGGAATCGCGGTAGCCTCCGGCCTCGACGAACGCGAGGTATTCCGCGTTGGTCACCGGACGCCGCGCGAGCGCGAACGGTGCTATCCACACCGTGTGGCGCGGGCGCTCGTTGTCGAACGCGAAGCCTTCCTCCAGCGCACCGATCGCGGCGCGGCCTTCCTCTTCCTCGACGAACGCGAGCTCGGGCGCGGGTCCCGCCGGCGCTCGCGGCGCCGGTGCGCGCCACGCCGGCGCGAGCGGATTGCGGAACAGCAGGTGTTTCACGTCGGTGACGAGAAGCTCCTGGTGCTGCTGCTCGTGCTGCAGTCCGAGCTCGATCGCCTGCGCGATCTCGGCGTCGGCGCCGCGCTCGATCAGCGCGACGATCCGCGCGTCGACGACGCGCCGGTACTCGAGCACTTCCTCGATCGTCGGGCGCGTCAAGAGACCGCGCTCGGATCGCGCGTGCCGCGCGCCTAGCGCCTCGTAGTACGAGTTGAACAGCGGCAGCCACTCGCTGCGCCAGGGCACCGAGCCGCGCGGCGCCAGCACGAACGCCTCGAAGAACCAGGTCGTGTGCGCGAGGTGCCACTTCGCGGGGCTCGCGTCCGGCATGGACTGCACGACGAGGTCCTCGGCCGTGAGCCCGCCGATCAGCGTTTCGGTGCGGGCGCGCACGCGGCGAAAGCGTGCCGCGAGCGCGGCAGGGAGCGCGCGCCGTTCGAGCTCGATCGCGGAACACACGTTCATGCCGGGCCTCTCGTCCGCGGCCAGGGACGAAAGGATACCGGCCCCTCGGCGCGACGGCCTCGGCTGCACGAAGCGGGCCAGCCTCAGGCGTTCGATCGCGCCGCCGCGGGACGCGCCGCCGCTGTAGGTTCTACCGGCCGCGGCGCGTTCCTGCCGAGTCGGTCACTCGTCTTCCTCGATCCCGGCGGTGACCTGTTCGGCGTCGAGCTTCTGCGCGTGAGCGTAGTGCTCGCGCACGCCCTTGGCCGTTTCGTTCGCGAACGTGCGGATGTCGTCATCGGCCGTCTGCTCGGCCGTCTTCAGCAGCAGCTGCTCCATGTCGCGGTGCGCCCGCACCATGAAGTCCGTGTAGCCCTCGTCGAACTCGGCGCCGGACAGTGCGCCGAGCCGATCGAGTGTCTCGCGATGCACCGGCATCAGCGCCGTCGGCAGCACGACGTTCTTCTTCGCGGCGAGCCCCTCGAGCTCGTCGATCTTTTTCGAGTGGTCGGCGACCATGCGCTGCGCGAACGTGTCGACCGAGGCCTTCGCCGACTTCTTCTGCGCGAGCTTGCCGAGCTCGACCTCGAGCATGTTCGCGGACGCCGTGCGCTCGAAGAACTTCGCGTCGGTGATGATCTCCTCGCCGGCGCTCGCGACCTCTTCCATGCCGTCGACGAGCGGCTCGGCGGTCTTCGCGTCGATGGCCTTCGTGCCGCCGTGCGCGGTGGGGTCGTGCTGTGCGTGCGCGTCGTCCTTCGCGTGCTCGTCCTTCGCGTGTTTGTCGTCGTGCGCGCCGGCGGCGAACGCGAAGCCCGCCGCGAGCGTCGCGACGAGCCCGATCCTGCGTGGCATCTGCATGTCGTTCTCCTGACAGTCGGAACCCCCCGCGGCGAACGCGATCGCAAGCGACGTGCCAGCTACCGCGACCCCCGCGTGGCGGCCGTAAGCGTTACAGGACGCGATGTAAAGTGCCTCGGAGCCCACGATTTACTGCCAGTTAACTTGGACTGATTTACAAATCGTGTCGGGCGCGACGGATGGAGCAAAGGATGCCGGCGTCCGGTCGCGCGTTGTCCCTCTTGGTCGTCGACGACGACGCCGCCTTCCTCGAGGCGGTACGCGACTACGCGCAGGTCTCGAAGTTCACGGCGACGACGGCGGCGAGCCTCGCGCAGGCGCGCTCGGCCCTGCGCCATCAACGTTACGACCTCATCCTCGTCGACCTCGGGCTGCCCGACGGCAGCGGCTTCGAGCTGCTCGACGAGGTCGATCTCGCCGACCGCGGCCACTTCGCGATCGTCACGGGGCACCCGTCGGTCGAAACCGCGGTGCGCGCGGTGCAGCTGCCGGTGCTCGATTATCTCGTCAAGCCGCTCGATCCTGCGCGGTTCAAGGAGCTGCTCGCTCGTGTCGCCGCGAACGCCGCGGCGCCGCGTCCCGGCATCGAAAGCCCCACGGGCCTCGGCGAGATCTTCGGCGAATCGCCGGTGCTGAAGGACGTGCTGCGCCAGGTCCGCCTCGTCGCGCCGACCGACGCAACCGTGCTGCTCGCCGGCGAAAGCGGTACCGGCAAGGAGCTCGCCGCGCGCGCGGTGCACGACCTCTCGGGACGTTCCGGCGCATTCGTGGCGGTGAACTGCGGCGCCGTCACGGCGGAGCTCCTCGCGAGCCATCTGTTCGGCCACGAGCGCGGCAGCTTCACCGGCGCAGTCAAGCAGCATATCGGCTACTTCGAGCAGGCCCACGGCGGCACGCTGTTTCTCGACGAGATCACCGAGATGCCACTCGCGCTGCAGGTTCACCTGCTGCGCACGCTCGAGTCCAAGACGATCACGCGCGTCGGCGGCACGCGCGAGCACGAGGTCGACGTGCGCGTCGTCGCCGCGACGAACCGCGATCCGCAGGAGGCGATCTCGGCCGGCGCGCTGCGCGACGATCTCTACTACCGGCTGGTCGAGATTCCGCTGTACCTGCCACCGCTGCGCGAGCGCGGCAACGACGTGATGCTGCTCGCGCGCCTGTTTCTCGCGCGACTCAACGCGCGCTACCACGCGAACCGGACGTTCGCACCCGAGACCGAGGGCGAGCTGCGCGCCTACGATTGGCCCGGCAACGTGCGCGAGCTCAAGCACATCGTGCAGCGCGCCTTCATTCTGTCCGAGGGGGAGGTGCTCCGCGTCGGCCTGCTGCGGCGCAGGCTCGCCGGGCCGGTCGAACACGGCGAGAACACGCTGACGTTCAGCGTCGGCACGAGCTTCGACGAGATGGAGCGCTGGATGCTCCTGAAGACGCTGGCCTACTTCAACAACGACAAGACCCGGACCGCCGAAGCGCTCGGGATCAGCCTCAAGACGATCTACAACCGTCTCGCGCGGTACGAGGGACAGAAGCAGCAGCAGGAGGCTTCCGGCTAGAGCGGAACCCGATGACCCGACCCGCGCAATCGACCCGGCAGGGCGCACGCAGGGGTGCCCGGTCGCTGGCAACGTACTCGGCGTATGCGCTGACCCGGCACGATCGGGCGGCGCTGCTGCGGCGCTGCGTGCGCAGCGTTCGCGTCGCGCTCGAGGCCGACGGCTCCGAGCTCGTCTGTGTCGCGCCCGACGCGGCGCACCGCGTCGCGGTCTGCGGTCTCGGCCCGGACGCGCTGGGGCAGAGCGAGGCGCCGCACGTGCGCTATGTGATCCGTCACGACGTGAGCACTGCCACCGACGACTTCGCGTCGGAGCGCCGCTTCCTCGTCGCCGCGCGCTGGCACAAGGCCGGCATGAAGAGCGCGGTCGCGGTCCCGGTGCGGCCGGCCGATCCCGGCGAGCGGTACGTGCTGACGCTCTACGCGCGCCGTCCCGCCTTTTTCGACGACGAGCGCATCGCGCTCGCCGAGGGCTACGCGCTGGTGCTCGGCGCCTCGCTCGCGCATCGCCGCGAGACACGGGCCGAATCGGCCGAGCTGCTCGAGCATTTCGCGGCGGTGCTCGCGCACGAGGTCCGCAACCCGCTCAACGCGCTCGCGATGAACGCCGAGGTCGCGACGATGCTGCTCGGCACCGAGCGCGGCGCCGACGTGCCGAAGGTGCTGGAGCGCGTCGGCCGCGACGTGAAGCGCTGCGGCGCCGCGATCCGCGAGCTGTCGGCGGTCGTCGCGCGCGACGTGCCCGACGAAGGCATCGCGCTCGACGAGCTGCTCGCGACGATCGCGGACCGTCTGCGCCAAGGCGCGAACGGGGGCGGCGGCATCGAAGTCGAGATCGAGGGCGTCGACGAGACCCTGTCGTATGCCGGCAACCTCGTGGCGGTCGAGTTCGCGCTCGCTCAGATGGCGCGCACGATCGTTGCGCGCGGCGTGAAAGGCGTGCGGATCGGGGTCGAGCGGGAAGCGGAAGGCTACGCGATCGAGCTCGAGCGGCTGCCGAGCGAGCAGGGCAGCGGCGGCGGCGCATTGTCGCCGACGCGCGTTGCGGCATACGCCGTGGCGCGCCATGCGCTCGAAGCCGCGGGTGCGCGCGTGCGTCCGGGAACGCTCGTCGGCATCCCGGAGCGATGCCGCATCAGTTTTCCGTCGCCGATGATCCGTGCGGGGACGGGCGCGTGACGAAAGCGCGGGCGGCCGCTGACGCGGCCGCCCGCGCGCGCGCTCAATGACGCGCAGTCTTCGATTCGCCGCTCGCGGGCGAGCCCGACGTGCCGCCCGACGCGGTAGCGCCGGACGCCGACGAGCCCGTGGTCGTACCGCTCGCGCCCTGCCCGCCGCGCGATGCGCCCTGGCCCGAACGCGCGCTGTCCTGCGAGCCCGAGACGCGCAGACGATTGTCGATCGCCTTCACGCCCTGGCAGCTGTCGATGAGATCCTCGACGCGGTGCTTCATCCACCGGCTCTCGACGTCGCCTTCGATGACGACCGAGCCGGAAGTCACGCTGAGGTCGATCTCGCCGGCGTCGATGTACGGGTCGTCGGTGAGGCGCTCGCAGATGTCCTCACGCAGGCGATCGTCCGAGCGCGCGTAGCCACGCGGACCTTTGCCGCGGAAGCTCTGCTGCTGTCCGCTCTGACCGTAGCTGCCGGCGCCGGAGCGCTCGTTGTACGAACCACGGCCGTAGCTCGTGCTCTCGCCGTAGTTCTGTACCGCGCCGCTGCCGTACCCGCCGCTCGACATGCCGGTCTGGTACGCGCCGCCGTAGCTCGCGCCCGGGCTGGATGCGACGCCGTACGACGACGGCGAATAGCCGCTCTGTCCGTAACTGCCACCGAGCGCGGATTGCGGCTGGCCCGTGTAACCCTGACTGCCGCCGTACGACTGCGTGCCGTACGGCGAGCCCTGGCCATAGCTTTGCGGCGAACCGTACTGGCCCTGCGGCGCGTAGGCCGCACCTTGGCCGTACATCGGCGAGCCGCCCTGGCCGTAGCCCTGATTCCACTGCGGGCCCTGCCCGTATGACTGACCGTAGCTCGGCGAGCTCTGCCCGTAGCTTTGTCCGTAGCCGTAGCCGTAGCTCGGGCCGTGGCTCGGGCTGGCCTGCGGGCTCGAGCCCTGATTCCACTGCGAGCCGTACGTGCCCTGGCCGTAGGTCGATCCCGGCGTGCCGTAGCTCGAGCTTGCATAGCCCTGGCCGCTGCCGTAGCTCGCGGAGCCGCCGTAGTAGCCCGTTCCGCCGTAACCGCCCTGCAGCGGTTCCTGGCCGTAGCTCTGTCCGCTGTAGCCGCCGCCGTACGACGGGCCGCCCTGCGTGCCGTAGTACAGTGACGGGGCGCCGTGCCCGCCGAACTGCGGGCGATTCTGCTGCGACCAGGCGCTCGCGCCGTAGTTGCCGCGCGATTGCGTCTGGCTGCCGCCCTCGTCGCTCCAGCGCGATTCGGCCTCCTGCTGGTCCTGGCGGCCGCGGCCCATGCGCGGCTCGTCGCCCCGAAACGGCAGGTAGTCTTCGCGGCCGCCGCGCGAACCGCCGCTGGTCGCTTGCGAGTAGTCCTCGCGACCGCCGCGCTCGTACTGACCGCCCTGATCCTGGTATCGATTGTTCATTCGTCGTCTCCTGTCTGCCCGATGCGGAGAAACGCAATCCGTGACGTGCGCCCGTCCGCGGGGCTTCGGTCAGCAATCGTTGTGCCACGTGAAGAACCGCGACGTGGTGCGGTTCGCGCGGGCCGTGCGCTGTAAGCGTTACACCGTGCGATGCGATCAGCCGCTGTAGGAGCCGCCGTTGACGTGGATGAACTGCCCCGTGATGTACGAGGCATCGGCGCTCGCGAGGAACACGTACGCCGGCGCGACCTCGCACGGCTCGCCGGCGCGCTGCATCGGCGTGTCGACGCCGAAGCGCTTGACGTGCTTCGGATCGAAGCTCGAGACGATCAGCGGCGTCCAGATCGGTCCGGGTGCCACGCCGTTGACGCGGATCCCGCGCGGCGCGAGGTTCTTCGCGAGCGAGTAGGTGAAGCTCTCGATCGCGCCTTTCGTCGCGGCGTAGTCGATGAGATGGCCGCTGCCGCGGAACGCGGTGACCGAGCTGGTGTTGAGGATCACCGCGCCCTGCTTCATGTGCTCGAGCGCGTAGCGCGTCAGCATGAAGTACGGGTAGACATTGTTCTCGAACGTATGCCGGAGCTGCCGGTTCGAGATGTCCTCGAGCCGCTCCTGCTTGACGTGGTCGGCGAGGTTGTTGACGAGGATGTCGAGCCGGCCGTAGCGGCGCACGGTCGATTCGACCGCGCTGCGGCAACGGCGCGGATCGCGCGCGTCGCCGACGAGGAGCAGACAGCGCCGGCCCTCGGCCTCGACCAGCCCGCGCGTCTCGCGCGCATCGCGATCGGAGCGACGGTAGAGGATCGCGACGTCGCAGCCTTCGCGCGCGAAATGCACCGCGATCGCGCGCCCGATGCCGCTGTCGCCGCCGCTGATCAGTGCGGCTTGGCCCGCGAGCTTCGCGGCGCCGCGGTAGTCGTCGCGGATGGTGATCGGTTTCGGCCGCATCGCGGACTCGCGTCCGGACGGGGAACGCTGTCGCTGCGCGGGCCGGCGACGTTGGCGGCGCTTGAGCTCGCGCTCGAGCGACGCGCGTGTCTTGTTCATGGCCTCGGCTCCCGAAAACGCAAACGCCGCGCGCGGCGCGACTGTCGGGCTCACGCCCTCAATCGCGACCGCGAGCGGCGCTCACGGTCCGGCGGCACGGCGCGTTCGCGCCGCACCGCCAGTGGCCTCACTCCATCTCGTCGACGCGGTCGGCCTCGGCGAGCTGACGGTCGCGCTCGGCCTCGGCCGTGGACTTGGCCGACTCGTAGTCGGCCTTCGCCGATGCCTGGCAGCTGTCGCGCTCACCGCCGTCGAAGCCGTCGCAGCGCTCCATCGCGATGTTGTAGCGACCTTCCGCTTCGGTGATCGCGACGTCGTAGTTCGACTTCGCCGCGGCTTCGAGCGTGTCGGACTGCTCGTTGAGCGGGTTCTCGCCGTCGGCCCGCGCGTCGGCGACGTCGTCAGCCTGCTCGGCCACGTCCTCGGCCGCGTCGGCGCGCGCTTCCGCGTTTTCCTCGGTGGCCTCGGCCTTCGCCTCGGCGACGTCCTCGGCGGTCTCTTTCGGCGACTCGGTGCAGGCACCGCACGCGAACGCGATCGCGCCGGCGAGCAGGGCATGTTTGAAGCTCATCATTGTGGTCTCCTGAATGTCGATGACGGATGCCGCGCGACGTGCACGTTGCAACGCGTGTCGCAAGGCGCGGCGTGCAGCTTGAGCGGCCTACGGCACCGGACGGCGGAAGCCGCCGAGCAGCAGCGAGCCCAGGAACAACACGAGGAACACGAAGAAGAGGATCTTCGCGATTCCCGCCGCCGCGCCGGCGATACCGCCGAAGCCGAGCACGCCTGCGATCAGCGCGACTACGAGAAAAATCAGTGCGTAATTCAGCATTTCCTTACTCCTGAAAGTCAGAGCGCGCGCGGCTTTCCATTCGCGGCCAACGCACGGTCCGTTTCCAGCAATCGGCGTGCCATGGTTGAGCGCGCATCGCGCGGTGTTCATCGGCCGTTGCGCTTGGCGATCACGGCGTGCGCGTGAGCCAGAGCGCGGACGCGGCAACGAGCAGGGCAAGCTCGAGCGTCGCGACTGCCCACGTCAGCGCGGGTACGGGCCCGACGATCCAGAGCGTGATCGCGCGGTACGCGACGACGCCGGCGTAGAGCGAGAGCGCCGAGAGCAGCCCGATGCGATGCCAGACGCCGTTCGACGCGAACAGGAAGAACGCGACCGCGAGCCCGAGCTGCAGCCCGCCGTAGATCACGAGGTACTCGGAGCGTCCCGCGGGGTCGAGCGCGGCGTAGCCGAGTGCACGCGCCGTGCGTGCCGGGGCGAGCGTGCACCAGATAGCGAACAGCGCGAACAGGGCACCGTTGAGATAGAGATAGGCGGCGACCATCGGCCAGCGTTCCTCCGCGCTCCTGCGTGATCGCAGCAAGAACCGTGCACGAGCGAGGCATGTGCGTTGCCGATGTGCTCGGTGCCGTGCACGAGCGGGCTCGGCCGTCGCTGGGTTCGGTCGGTGGCCCGCGTGGCGGTGGCCCCGGTTTTGCAGCGTCTTCGGTTCCTTTCCCTGGGCGAAAGACGAGGAGGGCGGAGTGGCCAACGAGAAGCGCAAAGAGGATCAACGGCAGCCGCAGGGCCAGCCGAGGCCGGCATCGCAGGATCGCGACAACCGCGAGAACCGAGACAACCGCGGCAATCGTATCCAGGAGACCGACTGACATGGCGACGGCGCGCGTAGTAGAAGACGAGGTCCAGGTTCTGCCGGACGGCACCGCGGTGCTGATCGCCTGAGCAGGCGCATTGCAGGAACGACGACGATGATGAGCAACTACGTGATCGCGGGCGCCGTGCAGCGCGCGTCGACCGTCACGATGGTCAGCAAGGCCGACGCGACGCCCAGCGCGACCGACACCGAGCAGAGCGGCAGCGGGCTCAACCCGAAGAACGTCCGCCGCGGCGCGGTCGCGCGGCCGGGCCGCGCGCGTATCCGCGCGAACCGCGTCGCGCCGACGTTTACCTGATCGGCGCAGCGCGCCGCACGCACCTCAACGGCGCGCCGCGCGCACCTAACCGGAAGGGCGACAAGACCGCTCAGCTCTTGCGCGCTCTGCTTGTACGCCCGCTGCCGCCGCGCTTCGTCGCGGAACGACCGCCGCCTCGGCTCGTGCGCGTCGTGCGCGCACCGGCCGCCTTGCGCGCCGTCGATCCGCGCTTCGACGCGCTTCCGCGGCTCCGAGTGGTCGTCGATTTACGCGCACTCGACGCTCGCCGCCGCTGCGCCGGCGAGGTCTTCCTAGCCTTGCCGCGACCGCTGCCGGACAGCCTGCCACCGCCGTCCTGCGCGTTGACGGTGGCCCACGCGCGGCGCGCCGCCTCGCGCTCGGACAGGCCACTCGCCTCGTAGCCCTCCTCGATGTGCTCGGCCCGGCGTTTCTGCTTGTTCGTGTAGCTGCTCTTGTCGCCGCGTGGCATCTGCGCTGCTCCGGTAGCCCGTGTTTCGCCGCGCGATTGGCGCGGTGGCTCACGTCTGCAACGGCTATGCCACGCGTGTCAGCACAGCCGCGGCGACGCGCCGAAGATCGCGTAGCGCGCGAGCCCGCCGCCCTCGCCCTCGATCAGCACGTCGGTCTCGTGCCCGAACTCCTCGGAGTCGGCCTGCGCGACCCGGCTTGCGATCGCGATCGCATGGACGCGATCCGGCACGAGCGTGAGCTCGTGCCCGTCGCAGCAGATGGCCCAGTCGCGCACGTCGCGCGCGCGCTGCAGCGTGGACTTGCGAACGAGGTAGTGCCGCATGAGTTTCCCCTGGTCTCGGCGTGGAAAGACGACGGTCGCGATGCGCGGCCAGCCGCGGAAGCGGCGGCGAAGCAATCGGCACGCCAAGCGCGTCCACCGCGGCCGGCGCGGGCGCAATGCGCCCGCAGCGCAATCGATGCGCGACGTCTGCAGTTTTTTCAAGCTGCCGTGCGTCTCGACGCGCACGACCTCGAGCCCATGGGTCGCGCCGTGCGGCTCGGCTCGCGCACCGGTCGTGCGGAAGGTGCGCGAGGTGTTCCGCCGCTGCGGCGTCAGGGTTTCGCGGCAGCCTCGCGCGAGACGATCGTGATCTCGCCGTTGGTCTCGAGGAACGCGAAGCGGATCTGATCGTCGCGCGGCACGCCTTCGCGCCGCATCGCTTCGCGGAAATCGGCTTCCGACACGTTCAGCCGCCGCAACGCGTCGTAGAACACCGCCCCGTCGCGCGCGACCAGCGCGGGAGAGCCCTCGATCAAACGATCGAGCTTGCGCGAGCGCGCGCCGACGAAGCCGAGCATCCAGTTGAGCGCGATCAGGGTCGCGACGACGATCAGCGCACCGGTGATCGACGCATCGTGCTCGACCAGCGCGCTCTGTGTCGCTTCGCTGATCAGCATCACGACGACGAGGTCGAACGGCGTGAACTGTCCGACCGTGCGTTTGCCCGAGAGCCGGATCAGCACGAACAGCGCGAAGTAGACGACCGTGGCGCGAAGCAGGAGCTCCGGGATCGCGGTCGTCGGTTGCCACAGTGATTCCACGAAATGCACGCGGTAACGGCGACGTAACGCGCTTCTGCAACGCGCGTACCACGCCACGGACTGGCCCGCTTCGTGCAGCGTTTTCGGACATGAGAAACGACAGGTTCCATCATTCCCGCGCCCGTCGCGAGCGCAGCCATCGGATCGAGCGGCCTCGCGCCGCCGAGCGCGCGCAGCAGGACCCGACGTTGCACTGAACCGAAATGGTCGTCTACGACGTTCGCTACGAACCGCTCGAGCTGATGTGGGTCGTCCGCCGCGGCGGCACGCCGTTCTCGGTGCACGAATCGCTCGACGACGCGCGCACCTCGGCCGAGGAGCACGCACGGACGGAAACGGCGGCGGACGGCCACGCGTGCCGCGTGATCTGGTCGAACAAGGACGGATCGAACGGCGGCGAGCGCGACTACGCGCCGCGCTGAGCTCAGACTTCGTGGCCGTCGACGCGCGCCGCCAGATCGTCGGCGTTCGCGGCATGCGGCAGCTCGTCTGGACTGTTGGTCAGCGTGATCGCGTCGGGCGAATCGCCGAGCCAGTTCACGCGGAAACGGCCGTACGGCATCGCGACTTCAACCGTCGGGTCGGCGCCGCTGCGTTGATCGATATCGAACAGGCTCTTCGCGGATCCGAGCGCGGCGGCAAGGGAGCCGAACGCCGACAGCAGCCGGTCGTTGAGCTTGAGCTGCCAGGCCTGTGCGAGGCCCGCGCCGGGGTGGTGCTGAATGACGTAGGCGAAACGCGGCATCGAGGAAGCCGTTGAAGCTCCAAGCGCGCCCAGCTTCATTGTAGGGGAAAACCCTCACGACGGGGATGAACCGATGACAACGCTGAACGTGACGGCGTGCGCGCTTTCCGCTCCGTTCGCTTCGTTTCGTACTCGCTATACGGCCGCGCGCTCAATGGCGACCGGCCGCCCGGATGCGTCACCGCGCGCCGCCACCATCGCCCGCCAGCGCTGCCGGTGCGCCCGGCGTGCCTCCGCGAATGCGATCCGCGCCGCCTCGAGCGCAACCGTGCGCAAGCGAGCCGCCTTTCCCTCCAGCCTGCCGATCGCGCGCACGATCGCAGGCGAAACAGCATCGCGACGCCGCGCGAGCCGCCGTGCCATGAGATGGAGATCGCGTGCCTGCCCGATCGCCTGCGTGAGCTTACGCACCTCGTTCGCTTCGGCTTCGGCGACGACTGGGCGCGCGCCGCGCACGAGCTCGAGCTGCCAGTGGTACGTGCGCGCGCGGCGGCGGAAGCGGTGGATCGTCTCCTCGGTTCCCGCCTCGAGCGCCACTTCGAGCGCGCGGCGCGCGCGCGCGTAGGCGCGCGAAAGACCCGCGACGACGTCGACGTCGGCATCCCCGTCGACGAAATTCGACGCCATCCCGGCAGCGCGCAGATGCGTCCCCGCGCTCGCGATCCGTTCCTCGGCGTCGCGCATCACACGACGGTGCTCGCGCGCGAGCACGAGCGCGAGCTGCGCGCGGATCGACGGGCCGACCGTGCCGCGTCCGTCGTCGGCGAGCCACGCCAGCGTGCCGTATGCGGAATGGAGGTCGCGCAAAGCCGAGAGCTCGCGGCCTGCGAGCCGAACCGGTGTCTCGAACGCGTCGCGTGCGTCGCTGCCGCGCGGCAGCGCGAGCTCGACCAGCGCGCGCGAGCGACGCAGCGCGCGCCGCGCCGCGTGGATGCCGTCTTCGAGCTCCGGCGGGGGTCGCGCGATGCCGGCGCGTGCCTTCGCGAGCTCGGCGTCGGCGAGCGTGCGAAGCTGCGGTGCGATCGGGCGATCGAGATCGAGCGCAAAAGCCATCCCGCCCAATCTACCGCGTGAACGGCCAGGCGAGCAGACGCCCCAGCGCATGCGGCAGTGGATAGCGTCGCGGATCGAATACGCCGACCGCGACCGGCGCGGCGCCGCGGCGATAGGTTCCGAACACGTGGTCCCACCACGGCACGGCAGTCCCGAAGTTGCCGGCCTGCGACTCGTCGGTGCTGTGGTGCAGGCGGTGCAGCTCGGCGCTGCCGACGACGAGGTCGAGCGGGCCGATCGTGCCGGCGACGTTCGCGTGAACGGCGAGGTTCTGCGTCAGCGAGAACAGCGTCACGGCGAGGATCGCTTCGCCGGAGAAACCGAGCGCGATCAGCGGGGCGACGCGCGCGAGCTTGTCGTAGAGCGCATTGACGGGATGCGCGGTCAGCGCGTTCGCGACGTTGACCTGCTCGGGGCGGTGGTGCAGCAGGTGCACGCGCCAGAGCCAGTTGTCGCGGTGGCTCAAACGATGAAGCGCGTAGCTCAGGAGCTCGCCGAGCGCGACGCCGGCGACGATCTGCGCCGCGGACGGCCAGCTCGACTGCGCATCGAACAGCGCGCTCGCCGCCAGCGCGATCGCTGCCGAGGACAGCGCGTCCACGACGGCGTTGATCGAGAACACGGTTCCGTCGCGGCGCAGCGCGGCGCGACCGGGCCGCCAGTCTTCGCGATGCGGCGCCAGCCGTTCCGCGAGCGCGAGCGTCGTGAACCCGACGACGAGCCAGCCCGCGACGCGCCAGCGCTCGTCGAGCGGCGCCGTCGCCGCCAGCCAGATCGGCAGCCCCGTCAGCAACCCCAAGTGTGCCCAGTTGACCACGCCCGAATCCCCGAACGAACTGCCGCTATCCTCGCGACGGCCGCGCCGCGCGGCATTGACCCGGGTTCATTCGTGGCGCACCCGCTCCCCGCGACGCTCGTCGCGATGCTCGACGCGCAGCCGACCGAAGCGTTCGCGACCGGCAACGCGCTGATCGCGCCCGACGCCGCCCCGACACACGTCTGGTACCTGCGCTCGGGGCTCGTGCGCGTCTACTCGCTCGACCACGACGGCGCCGAGTTCAATCACGACTTCGTCGGCGCCGCCGACTGGGTGTTCGGCCGCGTGATCTGGCGCGACGGCGCGATCTGTTGCGTCGACCGCGCGATCGGTGCGGTCGCGCTCAAGCCGGTGCGGGCAGTACGCGTCGGCGTCGCCGAGCTCGCGCGCCGGCGCGACGCCGATCCCGCGATCGCGGCGTATCTGCTCGATCGGCTGATGGCATTCACGGCGCGGCGACTCGAACGCGAGGCCGATCTCGTGCAGCGCTCGGCCGAGGAGCGCTACCTCGCGCTCGTCGCGCGCCGCCCCGAGCTGCTCGACGAAGTCCCGTTGCGCGAAATCGCTGCATGGCTCGGTATCACCCCGGTCGCGCTTTCACGCATCCGGCGCCGAGTGGCGTCGAAAAAGGGGACGGGTGCAGTTACTGATAGGTGCATCAAATAGTTCGTATATGGTACCCTGCCGGGCATGGCAGCCAAGACCGATGCACGACAACTGGATTCTGCGACGCAGGAGCACTTGCGGCGTTCGGTGGTCAAGGCGG
>Ga0187892_10007793_pt1 | contig 15043 bp, 9 predicted proteins | sample MA1701073metaG_FD_139345 | JGI IMG/M metagenome (GOLD analysis project Ga0187892, IMG submission 139345) | Bio-ooze microbial communities from a basaltic lava cave in the Kipuka Kanohina Cave System on the Island of Hawaii, USA - MA170107-3 metaG ... | reverse complement strand
TGTCGTGTTGATGATCGCTCCGGGACGAACCACGGTGATCTGTTCGACCGAAGTCGCTCCGCCGTTGGTGGCCGTGATGAAGGCCGTGCCGGGCGAAATGGCTTGGACTTGGACGCACGGTTGACCGCCACACATTGATTGCACGGTTCGTGCGATGTTCCCGTTGCTGGTTCGATAGGTCGTCCAAAGCGTAGGAAGAGTTAGGTCCTGTGTTCCGCCACTCGTGAGTTTGGCCGTGGTCTGCAATTGTCGTGTCTGACCCGTTACCAATACCGGACTGCCGACGGTCGTGAGCATAATGGATTCCGGCAGCGGCGGGGGATTGCAGCGAATGTCCACGTCGCCCGGTTCGAGAACGTATTGACCGCCCGGCGTCATCTGAAAGGCCGTCTCGGTAAATAGGTAGAGTGTCCAATCATCCATCGGACAGCCGTATTGCGTTCCCTGGTTGGTGGGCAGCACTCCGACGATCCGCAGGTAATCGTCGCCCACATTGAAAGGCGCTTGCACGTCCGGCACGGCGATGTTTGAAATGACGAAGCTTCCATTCTTTTCCGCCTCGATCGTCTGCCCATTGAGTGAATAGAGCAGCGCGCCTCCCCCCGGCGGCGGAGGCGGAGGCAACGGCGCAGGGCATTGGGCAAACGCGCTATCTAAACTCCCGCAAAAGCCCAGACTGACCCAGGCCGCGACGGTGCTGATAACCGTCCCAATGCAACCGCGTTTATTCATTACTCGCCCAGCCCAGCGGGGTACGAAAAGCATCACTCGCCTCTGCCTTCCCGCTTCTTCGCCTCGCGCTCCCCAAGCCATTGCTCCGCACGCTGCTCTAGCGCCTTGATAGCCTCCTCGAATACAGCCGGGTCAGCGGCCTCGATCCGTTTCGGATCGACCCCGAACAGATTATGGTCATACGCTGCAAGACGGCCCAAAGCCATTTGCATTAGCATGCGATCCGCTTTATACAATCGCACTAGTCGCACCCATTTCAGTACATCTTCGGCAACCCACGTCTCTCCGCCAAAATCGGAGAGCGCAACTGAACTCGGGTACTTGCTCAGGAAGTCATCTACAAGTTTGGCAGGCAAACCGCTGACGTTAGTGAAGCGAATCATCACTGTGTTGACCATATCACCGCTACGGCTGTACCAACCGACTAACCCTTCGTAGGGTCCAATGTCCTTCTTTGTAATCAATACGCTGCAAATAACCCCTTCCGTTGACGCTAGTGACGGCCACGCAACAAATGTCCAATGATTCTCACCTTCATTGACAACTCCATTGACCACACCAACGTCGCTTTTCACACCCCGGGGTTCCTTGGTTGCAACCGATCGAAAGGTTCCAAAAAAGTCCTTTACCGCATATGGATAGTGCGGTGCATGCGATACGATCTCCACGATGGCACCGCCTCGCTCGCGATCGCTCGCGCGATAGTCACTCTGCTTTACAGCGACCCTTCGCGTAAGATAGCCCCCCTGCGCTAATATACCGGGAGTGTCATCGTCATGCGGATCGCGTTTGAGTTCGAACGCACTCTCCTCGATGGGCAGCGATCTTGCTGATACCGTTTTTGAACCTGAACGGACTTCTTGGGCTGTCGCGGTCAAAGTCAGCACGGCGAAGCAAGTCATAAGAGGAAGTCCAACCACAGAAGACCATATTATTCTTCGCGACGCACCGTCCGCGTAATACAAATGCCAAGCTTTCGGAACCGCACCACCATTGACCACGGGAAACCGGGTAGCAGCCGAACGGCACACGCCCCCGGTCGATTGCTTGGAGTTGAACATATCAAAACAAATCATGGTACCTCCAACGTAAGTAGTTCGTTGATAGTCGGTTCAATATTCGTGATCCGTACCTCGCTCGGAGGCTGCGGAAAACTTGTATCCAGAATGCTCAGGAATCGCATCAGGGCGGGACCAGAACCCCGCGGGAACGAAAAGACGATGGGGATGGTCATGTCGCTCGCACATAGGCTCCCATGCCAACCGGGCAAGGGAGCACCGAAGTAGAACCCAGTTGCATCATTTTGACAGATGCCTTCTGCAAGTAAGATTACGTCGCCCGACCGCACGTCCTGGAGCCGTTGGATATTGGCCTCAAAGTTGATATACGAGGGATCGACCATTCCGTTGGCAATCGCCTGCGTGAGGGTCATCGTGCTGAAGCTTCCTCCCTGCTTGACGAGAACTTCATATGGACCGCCGAATCCACCGGCGGGGTTGCGAACAAGAATTAAATCGAAGGCCCCAACATTGTTGTTCTCCTCATCGTCGTTTAGCGCACCGATGTTGTTATCGTATAACCGTTCGGCCATTACTCGTACGTCCTGGAGGTACCGAGGAAGAGCAGACCACGAGTTTATTAAACGGTTCTTCACATAGATATGAGCCATTCCACCGTTGATAGCAAGCACGGCGTTGTGCGATGTTTCCGAAGCAACGTCCAAGGGCTCGAAACCCGCTGCTTCCATGATCTCCTCAAGTTCCTCGTCCAGTGTCTCCTCAAGGACCAGAGAATGATCGTCGTCATTCGCCACTCGGCTGAGGCCGTGATCTCCGGTGAACGAGAAGATGGCATCGTCCATGAGGTTCCATTGGTCCAGAATTCGGACCACTTTCGAGAGAGCGCGGTCCGTTCGGATAAGGTGGTCTACGCCGATCGGACCATTTGGATAGCCCGAGTTATTGTGAATATTCGTATCGAGACCCGCATAGTACACGGTAATGACTTGCGGCGGACGGACATGTGATTGTGCGTCCTGCCCCATGATCTCTTCGAGTTCCATGACCGTACCACGGTCAAGTCCCCACCCAGATGAGTCACTGTGCTGCTCGTGCCCTTGCCATGCCGTAGGAAGTCCCCGGTATTCATCTTCGATACCCCTGAACGGAAAGTGATAGACGACCGATGAAATCAAGCCCGTTGCAGCCAACCGCTCGTATAGAGTCGAAATGCTTGTCGAGTCCATCGTTCTTGGGCGAATGGCGGAGTTAAGAGTGCCGATTTCGGACCAAACATTTGCCACATCCAGGTCAAAAATCCCGTCTCTAGGATCGAGGAAGATGACCATGTCGATCGGTGGCAGCATCCCAGGACCTGTAAGGCCCAAATCGCAATTGGGATCGGAGTGCTGGGCGCACCAAAACGGGTCTGACGAGGGCGTGTTTCGTCGATAGAAGTTGCTGCCGGTGACACCATGATCCTTGGGATCGTTGCCCGTTACCCATGATGACCATGCTGAGTAGGTGATCGAGGGAAACGTCGTGTGACCATCCCAACGGATGCGGCTGCCCGCTGCATCCGTAATCAAACTTTTGAAGTTCGGCAGCAGCCCCGCCGCCATCAGCGTTTGCATGTTGTCGGGCTGCGGATTCGGGAAAAACTCACGTGGAAAACCGGCTCCAAGTCCATCCACAAGGATATTGACGATGCTTTCGCCTCGAACGAGTTTGACAGCCTTGAACGTGCCTACACCCGTCGCGACTGACAGACGCAAAAACCCGCCGGCCTCAACGTTGAAATACGTTCGATCGGTCAACGCCGTCCACATCGACGCATCCGAAGCCAACGGAAGAAGTGGCTTCGTCGTCTTGGTTCGGAACAGGTTGTAATTCGGCTGTGTCGGTAGTTGATCGACCCGCAGTAGGTTGTCGGTCACGGCCGTTGTGATGACCGGTGAGGGTTGATCCTGAAACGTGTTGACCGTCAGGCTTCCGTTAACGTAGGGGATACCGCCGTCGATCGGCAAATTCTGCAGGTCACCGGGAGCACCAACTACGGCAAGGATGTTCCGCGCCGAAACTCCGTGGACTACGTGCCGGGCCAAACCAGCTTGAATGGATTCCAACGGAGTCTGATCGTCCGCCCGAACAAACATAGCCCCGGTGACAATTGCTGTATCCTCGCACATGGAGCCGTCTGAGAGCGTATAACGGACCATGATTTTGCCGCCGAGCTTGGCCGGGAATCGTGTGTTCAACACAGTCTGCGATGTGCCCCCCAAGTTCGTGTTCTCCGGCACGATGCGAAGAAACGTTGACAGGAAGACTCCACCGCTTCCGGTAAGCTGGATTGTCCTCGGCGTTCCGACTCCTGTGTCAACGGTAGCGGATACCGTACCAATTGTGCGGTAAGGGTCTCGGACTTCGATGCGGAACGGGAAGTCAAATGGTGGGTCTTGGAACCCCGTCCGAGGAGTCGAGGCCTCCCCGAACGAGGAGCGGCTGTTCATCGTTCCATTCACTTCGTTGAGGTTGGCGACGGTGATGAGCTTATCCCAGCCGAAGCTTCCGGCGGCATCTTTGACCGCCACCTTCACCAGGAGGTCGTAATCATCAAGCGTCACGGTTCGGCTGAAATGCTGAAGGAACGGGCCTTCCGGGGGACTCATAGAATCCGTGGTCAACGAAGCAATCAGACCGTTGGCGGTTACGTCACCGCTCGAAAGGGGACGAGTGAACGTCGTAATGTCTCCTCGAATCTCCACCGGTTCGGGGACGAGTGACGAAATGAATATGTTCGGATCAATCGTTACGACAGGGTGGGCATAGGTCATCTGGACGAGGTCGATGTTCCGATGAACGTTGCCCGTAAACTCGTTGGCTTCAGGGTTCTGGCCATAACCCTTGAACTCCACGTCGCCGACGGAAACCTTGACCTTGTCCTTGCAAACACCACCCTCGGGGAGGGTGTAGACCATTTCGGCGGTGACATCACGAGCATTCAGACTTGCGGTGAAACCTTCGACATAGAGGGTGATCGGCAAGTCTGTGCCGTCGAACAGGAATGGCAGGGCGACTAGCCCGGAGCGATTCGCGTTGAAGTAGACCCACACCGTTCCCCCGGCGCCTTGTATTATGTCCAGCGTACCCATTCCCTCGTCGGTTACGCCGTTGAGGGTGAGCTCCAAGGTCTTGAGATCGTTCTCGCCGAGAATGCCGCCGGGATCATCATCCTTGTCCGCCCGGACGCTCAAATTGTCGTCATCATTGTTCACGCAGATCAGACCACCAGGATTCTCTTCCGTTGCTTCCGGCAGGCCGTCAAAGATCAGGTTCACGTTGCGCACCATAGTGCAGAATGGCCCGATCATTCGTGGGGCAGGCGAACATTCCCGATCGGCTCTGGCCGTGAACGTCACACAGTACGATCCCACAACCGTCGTGACCACCGATGCCGTCGAACCGGAGCCGGTGATGGGGGAGCCGACAGGGCGAGTGATGACCCACGTGTAGGTCGGCTCGACAGGGTCCAACTCCGTCGGATTGCAGTTGATTCGCTTGAGGCCGCCGCTGTCCATGACCCCGCTGGCCGTGAAGGTGACGGTCTGTCCGACGCAGGCCGGGTCGGGATTGACTTCGATCATCCCGCCGGACAGCGTTCCGTTGTCGAGGCATTGATCGCAGGGAAAGTCGCAGCACTGGCCGTTGTTGCAGCATTCCTGACCGGGATCGCAGCAATGCTTCGGACCGCCGAAGAGACCGCACGCAACCACACCAAGGTCACAACAAAGACCGGTTCCTTGATCGGCACAGAACTCTTCCGCATCGCAGCAATTGTTCGGCCCGCAGCAAGCCTCACCATTGGGGCAGCAGTGGCCCAAGATGCTGTTGAAGCAGCAATGGGCATTCGCCGCACAACAGTTTTGTCCCAGGCAGCATTCGCCGCCAGGCTCACAGCATTGATCGTTGTTCTCACCACAACATTGGGTTTCGCAGCAGTACCCGTTTTCATCGCAGCAGGGAATACCAGGACAGCACTCCTCGCTACAGCACCCTCCGGGGCAGCACTCCTGATCGCAACAGGTTTGTCCCGCGTTGCAGCATTCCTCGCCCCCGAAACCGTCCTCGCAACACTCACCAAGGCAACACTGGTTGTTGCAGCAACTCGTGTATTGAGCGCCGCAGCAAAGCTCGATTTCCTCGCAGCACGGTCCAGGACAGCACTTGCCTCCGCAACAACTCTTGCTTCCCGGTGGGCAGCACAGGCCGATCTCCTCGCAGCAAGCGCTCGGGCAGCATCGTCCATCGCAGCACGACTTCGTGCCTTCCGGGCAGCAGATGCCTTCGCAGCAGACCGTGTCGCAGCACCGCCCGTCGCAGCAATCCTTGCAGCACTTACCTTCGCAGCACTTCTTTCCCCCCGAACAACACTGACCGTTGCAGCATTCCCCGGAGCAGCATTGTCCCCCACAGCAATCCGTGCAGCACCGTCCGTTGCAGCACTTGCCTTCGCAGCACGCACAGTTGCAGCAAACACCGTCGCAGCATTCCACCTCGCAACCCGTGCAACATTCCCCGGTCACCGAATAGGGGGGACAGTTGCAACCCCAACCAGCCAGCGATAACCCGCTCCCCGGATCGGTCATGATGTAGGCCCCGTCGTCGGTGACGTGCCCGCTGGCGATGATCTCGAAACGCGAGGTGTCGTGGTTGAAGCTCAGGAAGTAGGCAATCGACCCGGCCTGCAAGCCCGACATGTTCGGATACTTGATCTCAATCGGTGGATCAAACGTCGCACCGGCCGGTTGCAAGGTCCAGGTGAACGGTGGAGAAGCCCCATCGGGAATGGGCATGGGAATGGCGTCTTCGTGCACCTGATTCAGGTAGATCGGTTGACCATTCGGGGCGGACTCTCCGTCTGCCAGCCTCATCGACCCGGCCTTGACCCGCATTTCCAGGCCGTCCATTCCTTCGACAGTGAGGATCGCATCAGGATCGCCCGGAGTAGCGCTGTACGTCGTCGTCACGTTGTTCGGGTTCAGCGGCGGCAGCATGATCGGCATGGGCAGGGAGTTCTCGGAGTTGGGTACGACCACCATCTCAAAATGCAGGAAGGGAAAGGTGTTCATGGGAACGTTACAACTCGGCTGAGTGCACATCGGGCCGCCGACATGCGTGGCCGTCGAGCCAATGATATACAGGTCAGCATCCCCAGCACTGGATACATTGTCGAAGCGGAACCGCCCGTTGATGTCGGTATAAGCAAAGACCGGAGTTGCCGTGCCCACCATCAACACGCATTGGACGTTCTGAATCGGCTGTCCGGCGTTGTTGAGCACGATACCCGTGAAGGTCGTGGGTTGCGTTGGATCGCGGACCAATCCGTAGATGAGGAACCTCGCTGGTTGGAGATTCGGATAGTTCACAAGCCGGGCTTCGATGGCGTTGCTGCCCTGATTCGGCCCGAGCGTGAAGTAGACCGCCGCGTGGCCAGTATCCCCGGTCTGCACCGTCACCGAATCTAGGTCCAACGATGTTCCCGCCGCTCGAACCTTCCCGCCTCCACGAATAACGGTGAACTCAATGAGTTGTGCGGGAATGCCGTTGCATCCATCGCTGACCCAAACACGAAGCGGTTCCGGGGCCGGTCCCCCTGCCTCGGCCTTCTGGTTGTTGCCCGATCCGATGTTGATCTGCTTCACCGCTCCCGCTGTAGCCGAAGCACAGAACACCACCGTTCCCGCGATGCTTTGCGAAGTGACTGTCACTCGGTTGTTGCCGAAACCCGCGTCGGTGCCCAATCGCAAATAGGCTCGTGCCAAACCCGTGGCATCGGTATGCACCTGTACCATCATCTTGCCTTCACCCAACGGCGGTAGGGCGGTATAAAGCCGCCCGTTGCTGCGGCTGACCTTGAACGTAACCACCTTGTTGACGAACGGCGTGCTGTCATGCTTGGTCATGCGGATGTCAATCGGATCGGCAAGAAGGGAAGCAATCGGCCCAGCCTGGGCGTTGCCCCCAACGATCACCATCTTCGGCGTATTCGCGGGAACCGGGGCTTGCGTCACCATGATCTGCTTCGTCGTGAAGTTGCCGCGTTGATCGGTGGCCGTGACCGTGAGCGTGTTTGGCTGGCTGGGGTTGAGCGGAACACTGGGAGCAAAGAAGGTGCCGTTGTTGCCTATCCCTTCATTCACCGTGGCCGACATACCGTTCACCGTGACCGTGAGGCCCAGATAGCCGCTGAGAATGTCTCCGACTCGACCGGCCACGTCGGTTGCATTCGTGGTGATGGATGATCCATCCGCCGGAAAGTCGATGTAGAGATTGGGGTCCTCATTGTCCCGCGTGATGTCGGCCCTTCTTGGTGGACTCCGCAGGTTGTCGCACGTACTCCTAGCCGTGTAGAAGATGGGGTTGATCCGATTGTCGGCCAGCGGCACGTTCGCCGAGAAACTGTTGTTGGTAACGGGAACAAAGACATTCCCCAGCACGTGAGTAACCTCAACCGTTGACGCCCCCGGAGCCGTACCCGTAACGGTCACCGAAGCCGCCATCGTACTCGTGGTATGCGGATTGAGCACCGGCGCCGGCGGCGGAACAAGTCCCGTCAGAATCGGCGGCGTGGAGGGCGGAACCAGCAATTCCCCCGAAAGATCGGCCAAAGCATTGCTAATGTTGACCGTGTAGGTATCGCATTGAGGTAGCGGCGGAACAAACGTATAAACAGCGGTAAAGCCGGTTCCCGACTGTACACCGAATACGGGAACTATGATGTTTTCAGTTCCATCGACAACGAAGCATGTACGCTCGTTGATCCGCTCACCGGCGATGCGCTCATTGAACGTGATCCTGATTGTGTTGACCGCCTGCATCAACTCAATGCTTGGATTGGTAAGCTCCGCAACGATCGGCACAACACCGTCAGTCGCGGGAAGCGATCGCCCGCTCGCAAGCGAGAAGATCGCCACGTCGAGGGCATTGATACAACCGTCCACGTTCAGATCGGCGTGGGGATCGAAGCCCGGTTCGTCTACACAAAGTCCCAACAAGTCACGGATGATTGTCGCATCCGTTGAGTTTGACACCCCATCCCGGTTTGCGTCACCTTGAAGGATGTTGAAGCGAAAGACCGCCTGTCCGCCACGAATGCCGTCCCCGGATGGCAAAGTCGGATTCGCAGGATCTCCGATTTCGCCATCCAATTCATTGCCCGCAAGGTCGGAGATTGCATAGTCCAGCACGATGGTCAAACGATCATCCCGAATAGGCGTGGCGAATGCGACGGTTAGCTCGTTGCTCATGGTATCAAAGGAAGTCGAGAAGCCGCTGACCGTTCCCGTTCCAACCGTCCAAGCAGTGATTGAGCCTGCCGGAATGGTCACTGCTTCCGTGAAACCGATCCGAACTTGCGAAACGCCTAAGTTGTCCACGACCCGAGCCCCAGGCGATGGGCCGATCCGATCTATTCGAGGCGGCGTTTGATCGCCGGAACCCCGAAAATTCTTCTGCCACTTCCGCGGAAGATCACGGTCTTGACGTTTCCCTGAATCGGTGTCGTTTCGATCGGCGTCATTGGTGGCGGTATCGGCTGTCGCGGATGCATTTTGTTCGGGTTGCTGGATATCGGTGGACTCTGAGGCAACACCCGCTATACCACCGACATCCGGCCCATTCGGTTCGGCCGCGGGACACAATGCGACGAATCCAGCCAGGACGGAACTGAATTGGAACAGCCAACGCATTGGACTATCCTTCGCCAGCTGCGACAACCGGCAATTCGGTTCGATCACCGACAACCCTCACAACGCTCGATTCGACAATATCGCACGAGAATGATCGTTCCGCCAAACATGATGAGCAAGCTCATAACGACAACGCCCCATTCCGAAACGGCGGGGATCGAAGGCTGACACGCCACTGGCAAATTGTCGCACGTCTCATTCTCGCCTTGATGCACTCCGTCAAGGACAGCGCATTCCGCCTGGGTCACGTTCTCTTGGCATTGACCTGTTGGTAGGCAGCAAGCTCCACTGGCGCCGAATGCGGGTGTGCCAGTAACCGGCGGTGCGGTGTCGTTAACAAAGTGAAACGTACCACCCGTAGCTTGGGCGAGCGCTTCAAAGAATGCGGAATCAGAAACACCACCTCCACGCAGCCATCCGGTCTCTTCGTCTACGTCTCCAAAAGTCAAAGACTGTTCCAAATCGCCCCAAACACGGGCCAGCACGATTGCCCGCCCCAGCATCTTATCGCACACTTTCTGTTGCCACGAGCCGGGATCGAATGTCCCACAAGCCGTTCCCGCGAGGCTGTGTGGGCCGTCGCATTCCCCATCGCTGTTGTTCTCTTCGCCATCAGTGCTGACCGCCAGACGCAAAGCTCCTGCTGGTGCCGAAGGAAAAGTTGTTGTCAAGGCATCTACCGCATCGCACATCGACTCCGCGAGTGGTGTCAGCCCTGAGCATCCAGTCGGATTCAATGCATCGAGAGCCGCCTCGGCGGTCGCTTCATTGACAAATCCATTTGTAAGCGGCGTGTATGCCGCATCGCGGAATGTCCATACGGATACCGATGATCCCGGCGGATTATTGGCAAAGAATATGTTTACATCCGAAATGGCGGTACCCAAGGCTTTTTCGCACCGCGTGCTACCGTCGCTGGTCAAAGCCTGCATTGAACCCGTTCGGTCCAGAAGAACCAGCATATGCGCTGTGAAGCAAGGCGGGCTGAGGTCAGCGCAGATCGCTCCCTCTGTCCAAGCCGCAAGACAATTGCTTTGAAGGACAAAATCCCTGCATGTTCCCTGCACAGAATCGCAGCACACACCCAATGGCGAGCCCGGACCACACCCATTCGGTCCGATCTCGTTGGCAGTAATCTGACCGTTGCCGACAGTGGACTGGGGGCTAGTCCTCGCCCACATCACATGCTGAGGCAGGAACGTGACGTCGTCGCATTCGAGGTCCGCAAGCCAACCCTTACCGCTGGCGACGCGAGTCCCAACCGCAAGCTGGCCAGATAGAGGGTCCGGGGTGCGGCTCGTCCTAAAGACCTCCCCCAGCCCGTCATTCGTCAGGTATACCTCGTCGAACGTTAGAGCAATCCCCGTGCAATTGGCCAAGCTTGAATCGACAGTTGTCGCATCGTAACCTTCGACGAGGGAACCATGAGTCGTAAAAACGCCGATGTTCCGATTCGTGTCGTCAGTGATCCACAAGCGGTCATCGGAGTTGGTCAAGTCCGAGTTCTCGACGAAGGCAAGACCCGTGAGCGAGCACGAAACAAAGAACGGATCGCCCGTTGCAGGGTTGAGGAGGCTCAATGGTATCGTGAAGACGAGCAGTACAGAATCGTCGTCAAAATCCCAAAAATAGATGGGCATTCCCACCTGTCCGCAACTGAAGTTTTGCCGCCCCAACCCGTTCTGTGTTCCGATCCATAGTCCATTACGGTATTCATCGAACGACATTGCAGCTGGCCACTCCACAATGTGCGAGTCGAATTCGCCGATCAACTCGCCCGTAGTTGGAGAAATGCGATAAATCTTTGCGTCCCCGCTTCGGTTGACGTAGAGCGCGGACCCATCAAACGCTACGCCGAACGCAAAGAAGCTCTGTTGACTTGGTGGTAGCTTCGGACATATGACGTGCGGGTCGCTCCCGCAGTTCGCGGATACGCGGGCCACCATAATGCCCACTAGAATTGTCACCAGCCGAACGGCGTGTGAAATCGGGCTCCTGAAAGCGTTCCAACTTGACGGAAGATCAGGGCGCATCACGTTTACCTCCCACGATCATGGACAGTGCTCAAGATAGGGGGCGACGAGCAGTTCGCCCGTTAGGTCCGTAAGTGAGTTGCTGACATTGATCGTTAAACCGTCACATGACGGCAACTCAGGAACAAACGTATAAACCGCCGAAAACCCCGTGCCCGATTGGACTCCAAACATTGGCACGATGACCGTGCGATCGTCCTTGACAATGAAGCAACTTCGTGCGTTGATTCGACTCCCGTTTACTCGCTCGATAAAACGCACGCGAACAGTGTCGAGTCGCCCGAAGTCGCCCGATGCGGCAATGGATTCAACCGACAATGGCATTCCGTCGGTCGCCGTAAGTTGGTGGTCGAGGGCGGCGGTTACGAAATTCTCATCCGCTGCGTCAACGCAGCCGTCGGAATTCAAATCCGCCCTCGGATCGAATCCTGGGTCGGCTGAGCATACGCCGATCGCCTCGTTGATAAGTTTCAAGTCGAACATATCGACGATGCCGTCCCGATTTGCATCGCCTTGAAGCACGTGAATCCGAAAGACGCCCTGCCCACCGCTCACGCCGTTGCCAGATGGAAGCACCGCGTTCTGCGGATTATAGATTTCCCCGTCCAGCGGATTCCCGCCCAAGTCTTCGATCGAGTAGTCAACCACAATCGTGATGCGATCATCCTTTAGCGGCTCAGCAAACGCGACCATCAACATGAAAGTCTGGTCGTCATAACTGGTCGTGAAATTGGTTACGTCCCCACCATTGACGGACAAGCGACTGACAACCCAAACGTCGATCGAACCATCCGGGACAACCACCGGCTCAGTGAAACCAACCTGAATCTGTGTCAGGCCGATGTCGTCCACAATCCACGTTCCCGGCGTCGGCGAGAAGCGATCTATGCGTGGCGGTCCGACGCCGAGGCCGAAGCGATTCTGGAACGCAGCCACGTCTCGAAGGTCCACGTCATCGTCCGCATCGAACACCGCGGCTATGCAGGCCGGATTATTGGAAGGATCGTCCGGGCCAGTCAAACAACTGACAAAACCCGTCACGTCGGAAAGGCTGACCTCATGATTACCGTCCAGGTCCCCGGAAGTCGCCTGACCGAACGTCGTCGCCGAGCCTTGAAGGGCAAGCCCTGTGGCCAGCAACACGCCGCCGAATGGAAACCGTTGAAACCGTCTCACGGCACGTCCCTCGAATCGTTTATTGCATCACGAACCAAGCGTCGCAAACGTTCTCCCCCGACCGGAAGCACAGCCACTCCGCCCCAAAGGCCCCTCAGCATTGTCCCACCTTCGATCTTGCAACACCATGCCGTTTGGCGAACACGACGCAACCCGCCATCGCAACCAGCAGAGTCAGCACCATCATCCCCCAATCACTGACCGCCGGGATCGGACTCACTACGTGAATTGTGCCGGGCGTGAAGGCAAAGGGAATCGTGGCCGCGTTGCCGTCCACCAAGACGCTTCCCGAGGCAAGGTCAATCGAAAAGTCGCCCAAGGCGTCCTGCGGCACGTCGAAGAACACCTGAGCGAGCACGTCGTTCACGTCGTCCACGGCCAGCACCGTCGAAAGGTCCGACGTGATCGTTGTGACCGAGACCCCGCTGTTGCCATTGTCCTCGATCGTGCTGAAGAACGGATCACGCATCGCTCCCCCGGCCGTGATGAGGTTGCGAACGTCGAAGAAATTCGTGGCCGAGACGTTGGCTGTCACGCTTCCCGTTGCACCCGTCTGAGCCACAGCGTTGGTTTCGATCGTGTAGCTCAAGATGGGGGTTGTGTTGTCGCGGATCAGGAACAAGACCGAGACGGTCGTCCCAGGCAAGGCAAAGGTCGTCTGGCCTTCAACGATGACCCGCTCTGTCGAAGCGGCGACGCTTCCTGTGTTCCCCACAGAATCAGTCAGACCCATCGCGGTGATGCTGCCCTGGCCCCGACCCAAACGCCAATGGGCAACGTCCACCGCATTCACTATGCCATCGTTGTCCAGGTCGGCATCGGCATCGAACCCCGGATCACCCGCCCGAAGCCCGATGGACGACCGAAGGGATTCAGCCAGCGTTGCTTGTACGAAATGCCGATCCGCTTGGCTCGCTTCGCCTTGGGGGGCCTGAGCAAGTAGGGAGTTCCCCCAGAAACAAATGCAAACCGCCACGATCGCGGCGGCTATGGCCCGGATCGTTTTCATCCGTCCTCTCCGTCCGCGTCGGATCGGGAAAACACTCCGGCCCGAACGTGAAATCGAATCTTCATCCTATCCATTGTCGCTGCACGCTTCAAGGAACCCGTCAAGCTGCCGCCAGCGATTTTTCCAGTAATTCAGGACAATCAAACTCCTGAATTACTTGTGATGAGGTTTCGTGAACGTCGGCAGCGAACTTTCGCTCGCATGAAGCCGCGTCCGCTGTTCGTCGGGGGTTCAACCGAATCGTTGCCATTCATACCGTCACCACCTCATAACCCCTGCACCTCCGAGCCGCTGATCTAGCGTTCAAGCGTCAATTATCTGATCGCTAGTTATAGTCATCAAGGCCATTTTCGCAGTCAAGTCAAAAAGGACGGCCCGAAGCCAGGACAGTTCCGAAACAACCGTTTTCAGAAAATGGTCAAACGCAAGCATTCGCTCGGCGGTCAGTGCTCCGCGGTGATCCGTGCGGAGTCGAATGCGATCCCCGCAAAGCTTCTTTGTCCTTCCGATAATCGAAAGGATTCTCGGATCGAGACGCCGTTTGCAAACAAAGGGATCGAATCTTATGATTGAGATGGATAGATTATCGGTCCTTCAATCGGGCGATTCGGATGAAACAGGTCGATCCAGCCGTCGCGTCGGTTGGGGCACCCGGATCGAAATGAGCCGATCCTGACTGGTTGAAGCCGCCCGTGGGGCAAACCGCCCCAATCCCCATTGTCCAAGCAGAACCCCTGCGGATCAACGATGGGGTCGAGGTCTGCGCACATGGGACCGAATCGGTTGAGTCCATCGGAGAAGGGCGTAATGAAGGATGACGAAGCGAAACTGGACAGTGCCATTATATGGCACTCAAAAAGGCGAAAACGAGGGGACACATGATGCTGTTTGAAGCCGCAAGGTTTGAATCTGTCGCATGGACGCTCAAGATCACGTTGTACGCCGTGTTGATCTACGCGGCACTTTGTTAGCGCTGCCCGTCGGGAGGGAGCGAGTTGATCGCCTCCGAGGCGGTCGGGGACCTTGGATTGGGGAAGCAAAACGAACTGAACGAACCAAGGGAGGGTAAGACGCATGATGACGCTCAACTACACCGCAATCGTGAATCGGTGGGCCATTGTCGGGAATTCCGTCCTTTGGATACTCGGGCAGGATATCGTGCTCGATGAGACTCCGCTCGACGACCTGCCCGATGAGGTCCGAGCTGCGGTTCTGTCCAACGATCACGACCAGCCAAAGTTCTGCCTTGAACTCTTTGGAGTGATGACGGTGATGCCGTCGTAGCCCGCTACGCGAAAGTTAGGTTTGCAGGAACGACCGATGGATGAGGCCGCGACGAAGTCTTCT
>Ga0187892_10007792_pt1 | contig 15049 bp, 16 predicted proteins | sample MA1701073metaG_FD_139345 | JGI IMG/M metagenome (GOLD analysis project Ga0187892, IMG submission 139345) | Bio-ooze microbial communities from a basaltic lava cave in the Kipuka Kanohina Cave System on the Island of Hawaii, USA - MA170107-3 metaG ... | reverse complement strand
TTTTCCGCCTGCGCCAAACTTCTCAGTTCTCAGTCGGACCGCGAACGCGTTCATTGCTGACTACTCAAGGTAAAAACGGCTAATGATCACACTAATAGTCGTTAAGCCGACAGACTCCTAGTCGCTCGATTTGAAGCTTTCAAAGCCAATCGCGTACAGTGCCCGAGATGAGCTCTTCCCCGCCCTCTCTAAATCGTTTTCTCATATCTCCGCAATACTCGATCTATTACCGCCGGGTAAAGAAGTTCGACTGGGAACCTGTCACCCGTTCTGACTACGTCGCGTTAGCACTGCTGAATGGCCGCGTTCAGTACGAGATAGGTGATCGTGGCGGGACGATATCCAGTGGTCAGTGGTTTTTGTTGGAGCCGTCTGATGTCGCGACCCTCAGGAGTCAAGCGATTGAATTTGTCATGCTGACCTTCGCTCCAGGTTTTCTTATTGATCACGCAATACGAATGCACCTCATCGGTCCGGAAGACACTTTGGCATTTCAGCATAGTTTAGTTGAGGGCGACGATCGCCTGATTCAGCTGGCTGACAACCTCGTAACGGAACTGACAGATGAAAAACCGGGCCGCGAGATCGTTGTTGGCGCGCTCGCCGAACAAGTGGTCGTACAAATTCTCAGGCACTATTCGAGCCCGCGCCGCTCGGCGGAGCTTGAACTGTCACGCGTGGGCTTGGTCGATCGTCGTATTCGTCGCTCCGTTGAATTAATGCATGCACAATTGGAAAACGATTTGACTCTCAAAGAGATCGCGGCTGCGTCGTACATGTCGACCTTTCATTTTGTGCGGGTTTTTAAGAAGCTGACTGGAACCACGCCACATGCTTACCTTGCGAACATTCGAAGCGCCCGCGCCCAAACTCTGCTCGCCGACCCAAATATTTCAATCACAGAAATCAGTACGCGAGTCGGGTATTCAAGCCCCAGCCACTTTTCCAAGGCGTTTCGACAATCGACAGGCTTGAGTCCGCGTGCATTCCGCAAGGCACTGATCTCCTCTTATTAGCCGCGGATTCACGCGGATAAACGCGGATCTGAAACAGAGCCAAACTAGCCACGGATTAAACGGATAGCACGGATCTGATAAGAACAAGTCTCGGAACGCCTGTCAAAACAACCATGAAGCGTTAACAAAGATACGAACAAGGAGGCCATTGATTTAGCCTTTGGTTCTAATTCTGTGTCATCCGTTTTCATCTGTGGCTAGTTTGGCTCTGTTTCAGATCCGCGTTCATCCGCATAAATACGCGGCCAATTGATCTCAACTCCGCAATTCACCGCCATTAATGAGCAAGATTCCCCCCGTTATGAAGAGACTCGGGGCGTATCATCATCCTTCTAATCACTCAGGAGGATTGCGGAGATGGCTACAAAAGAAGCTGCGAAGATCGAAGAGCCGAAAGGTAAACTTGGCGTGTTGCTGGTCGGGTTGGGTGCTGTAAGCACCACGTTCATTGCCGGCGTCGAAGCAATTAAGAAAGGCATCTCTGAACCTATCGGCAGTTTGACGCAGATGGGAACGATCCGCCTCGGCAAGAGAACCGACAATCGAGTCCCGCTTATCAAAGACTTTGTGCCCCTCGCCAAAATCGAAGATCTGGTGTTTGGCGCCTGGGACATCTTCGAAGACTCGGCCTACGACGCGGCCATGCATGCCGGAGTTCTGGAAAAAGAACTGCTTCTCCAACTCAAAACGCCACTCCAGAAAATCAAACCCATGAAGGCAGTCTTTGACCAGTCGTACGTCAAGCGGCTGAATGGCATCAACGTCAAGCAAGGCAAAAACAAATTCGATCTGGCAAATCAGCTGATCGCCGAAATAGCCGAATGGAAGCGCAAGAACAAATGTTCGCGAGTGGTGATGATCTGGGCTGCTTCTACTGAGGTTTTTCTCAAAGAACACGCGGTGCACAAGTCGCTTGAATCCTTCGAGAAAGCGATGAAAGAGAACCACAAGGCAATCGCGCCCTCGATGATCTACGCCTATGCTGCCTTGAAGTCGGGAATTCCCTTCGCGAATGGCGCTCCGAACCTCACGGTCGACATTCCGGCTCTGCGAAAACTTGCCGAACAAAACAAGCTGGCAATCTGCGGGAAAGACTTCAAGACCGGTCAAACTTTGATGAAGACGATCATTGCGCCAGGACTGAAGTCGCGAATGCTTGGGCTCCACGGTTGGTATTCCACGAATATTCTGGGCAATCGCGACGGTGAGGTGTTGGACGATCCTGACTCCTTCAAGACGAAAGAAGAGTCGAAGCTCTCTGTGCTCGAGTACATCCTTCAACCAGACGTCTACCCGAGTCTCTACAAAGACTTCTCACACGTGGTGCGTATTAACTACTACCCGCCGAGAGGTGACAACAAAGAGGGCTGGGACAACATCGATATCTTTGGCTGGCTCGGATATCCGATGCAAATCAAGTTGAATTTCCTATGCCGCGATTCAATCCTCGCCGCACCGATCGTGCTTGATCTCGCGCTCTTCCTGGATTTGGCTCAACGCGTCGGCATGAAGGGCATACAAGAGTGGCTTTCCTTCTACTTCAAATCGCCGCAGACCGCTCCTGGTCTCTATCCCGAACATGACGTCTTTATTCAGTTGATGAAACTGAAGAATACTCTGCGTCACTTGCGCGGAGAGGATCTGATCACACATCTCGGGCTGGAGTATTCCGACTGAACTGCGCCGCTTACTTTCGCGAAGAAGTTCAACAGCCAAGAGCAGTGGGTCAATTGAAATCAGTCCACGATCCACGAACTCACACGAACCATCATTAAACACGACCTCTCGTCGTGAATGATTCGTGTGAGTTCGTGGATCGTGCTTTTCTTGCTTGCACGAACCTGACGAGCCGGAACCAACCCGATGACAATTTGGGAGACGAGACGTTTTGGTTTAAGCATGCGTCAAACGGTGGTTTTTGAACTACGCGCGAAAACGTGCATCGGCATCCCGAAAAGTCACTGCCAACATCCCTGCTAACCAGATATTGTCAGCCGGCGTCTGACAGTAAATGTCAGGCAACCCATTGTGTCCGTCGCGCTCCGAGTCGTACTTTTTGGAGCTTTGCACAATATTTTGTGATGACAATTCTTTCGGTGTCGTATATATAGCTGTGGTTCTACACGGATGCTCAACGCACGCGCCTTGGGCAGCAAACGAAGAATTGACGCAATGCATCAATCTAGCCAGCGGATCGTTCCTTGCAATGACAGATAGGCTCGCGGCCAATGGGGCCGCCGTCAAGAGCGAAAAAGAGCTCACGGCGAAGCGAGCGCGGAGGACGATCATGATTGCTGAAATGGAAATGGACACACTAAACGACACCATGGGTACTGTCTTCCTGGACCCTGACCAGAAGAGTCCTCGCGCTCAGGAGTTTGAAGAGCGCCTTTCCTCCCGAATTGTGGGACAGGAAAGAGCTGTGCGCCGCATGAGCGGCCTTTATCAGATCTTTCTAGCCGGCATGAATCCCCCTAACCGGCCGATCGGCACGATGTTGTTTCTTGGCCCGACCGGTTCGGGAAAGACTCGCGTCATTGAAGCCGCCGCGGAAGTTCTCTATAGCGATGCCAACGCAATCGTGAAAATCGATTGCGCCGAATTCCAGCACTCGCATGAGATCGCCAAGCTTATCGGCTCCCCTCCAGGCTACCTTGGACACCGCGAAACGTCTCCGATGCTGACGCAAGAGAATCTGGATCGGATGCACACGGATGACCTGAAACTTTCCCTCGTGCTCTTTGACGAGATTGAGAAGGCTTCTGACAGTCTCTGGCAGCTGCTCCTTGGCATTCTCGACAAAGCTACGTTGACACTAGGCGATAACCGTCGCGTCGACTTCTCTCGCTCGATGGTGGTGATGACTTCGAACCTCGGCGCGCGAGAAATGTCAGAGTTGATATCGGGTGGAATCGGCTTTGCGCCGGCCAAGGGAGCGAAGAATATTAACGACACCGAAGTAGACCACAAGATTTACCGCACGGCGGTCGAAGCTGCGCGCCGGAAGTTTTCGCCGGAGTTCATGAATCGAATCGATAAGGTAGTGGTGTTTAGGTCGTTGAAAGAACATCACCTCCGTCAGATTCTCGACCTAGAGCTACAGGCGGTTCAGGATCGCATCATGCAGTCAGCCGGGACGAAGTTTGTTTTCCAATGTTCCGGTGTGGCGAAAGACATGCTGCTGAAGGAAGGCCTGGATTTCAAATATGGTGCCCGTCACTTGAAACGGTCCGTCGAGCGTTTCCTCGTCTATCCGCTTTCAAACCTCGTGGCTACTGGTCAAATCGGACTGGGCGACCTGGTACATGTCGACGTCGACGGGTTTACTCACAAGCTGATTTTCTCGAAGAGCTCGGGAGGCGCGTTGATACAGGATATGCCGAAGCCGAAGGAACAACCGGAAGCTGTAGAGACCCTTTCCGGCGGAGTTGGATTGCCGATTCCGCACGCGACCAAGGCAGCTAAGAAAAGCCAGAGTCGCGGAGAGAAGACCGAGAGTTAAAGTAAGTCCCAAAGAAAAGAAAGCGCCGTTCACTCAGCAGTGTTCGGCGCTTTTTTATTTCTACCAGACTTGAGGACCTATTGTGATGCGCGATTAGAAATCCTGCGTATTGCCTGGTGAGCTGCCTGAGCAAGGTAGGGGTCCTGTGCGTCCAGGACTTGCTGCAGGGCCTGAATTGCACGTCGGTCACCAATTGTTCCCAGCGCGAAGGCAGCTTCTCGCCTTAGATCACTGGGCGCCTTCTCATTGTGAAGCACCTCTGCCAAAGCGGGTACTCCGTTACGGTCGCCAATCTGTCCCAACGATCTCGCCGCGGCGCGCAACACGAACGCATTTTGTTCCCGCGGTGTTTTGACTTTGATCCTTGTTGAAGTTGGCAACGGCGTTGCAGGAGAAAGGACTTTCGCTAGATAAGGCGCCGCCGCTTCACCACGAATCTGACCAAGGGCAACGGCTGCGGCCCCACGCACGCCGGGCTTCTTGTCTTGCAGAAGTCGTTCAATCAGAGATTCGACAGCCGATCTACTCTGTGTTTTCCCTAACGCGTAAGCCGCCTCCTGCCTGACGAACTCGTCTTTGTCGTTTAGGAGCGGGATCAGTAGCGTTGCACTCTCTTCGGGCGGGAGCGATAGCACCGCGCTCGTAGCGGTCGCGCGAACAATGGGCGCGTTGTCAGTCAGTCCGTTGGCGGCGGCGCGAGAAGCTGACGGATGTCGCAGCGCCGAAAGACGCATTAGCGCGTCACGTCTTTCTTCCACTTCCGCGGCACTTAGACGTTGAACCTGTTTCTCGATTTCGAGTTGGAGAGGTGTGAGAGATCGTTTCTCCTGATGTATTGAGCTCCAGCCTACCGCCAGAACCGGTTCGTGGCTCCAGAGCCCGACCAGGATGGCGAGTAGTGTTGGAACAATCAATAGAGATCTGCAACCGGACATAGTCGACGGTCGGAGTTTTGCAAACGTTAGGCTCGCTGACCTGGTGCCGCTGCCATTCGGCGCTCGGCGCGACGACGGGCCACTTCCCATTCGAATGCCTGACGAGCTCTCCGGTTTTCCTGCGCTTCGGCAAGGAATTCCAGCGTATCGTCCTCCCAGGAAGAAGTTGACACTCTGGATCTCCCCAGTGATTCCATTATTGACAGGTATTCGAGCAGTTCCTGCACCTCTCCATCATCCAGCGATTCCACTTTCATTGCGAGTAGCTGCCGTTGGGTCAATCTCGTAGCCATGTCTTTGCTCCTTTTAGCGGACGGCAGCGAGGCAGCAAAACCGTCTCAAATCAGACTCGGCGGGACTCAACCTAAACTGTTTTGGGGTGCCAAAAAAACTATACACGTCGCCGGCGAGGTGCAGCAAGATTTTGTCGTCGTAAAACTGTGGTGAGCAGCCCTCAATCGATTCGAGCCACGACGGCCTGCATCGTATCGACAATAAGGACGGCAATCGGAGGGTAGATTATCAGGTCAGTAATCAAAGCCATTTCTGAGTAGGTTAGAAGATTTGACTGAACGGCCTCCACCCGATTCTGGAACAACAACGTCAAGTCGTTGAAGAAATCCTGCATGTGCCAGCCAATGAAAAGCCCCACGCCAATGCTGACCGCGTAACCAACCAGGAGGAAAGTGTAGGCAGAAAACCGGGTGAACGGCTGCTCAGGTTTTTCATCCTCGCTCATGAGGGTGTACTGAATCGGCTTCGGGATATACGTATAGTGCGCAAAATACTCACGCAGGCGCGTCGCAAGATGCCACACCCCAATCACAAAGAGGGTAAGTACAATCGCCCGCCCGGCATAATCGAAGATTTGCCAAATCGGCGGCCGGAGTAAGGCCACAAAGAAAGTCGAGAGGAAGAGTGAAACAGTGGTAAAGACTGCCCGTTGACGTTCGCGATTCTCTTGACGATCATGCTCGAGAACTTCATCAACCACGCGGTCCCACTTCGCCTGCACCGCGAGATTACGGGCTCGACGAGCGTGAGGATTGTTCGAATGCAAAATCGAAAAGCCGCTGTTGTTCGAGCTCAGTTGCTCATCGAGATAGGCCCGTTCCTGGGGATCGCTCAAAACGTGGTAGGCCTTTGAGAGCAGCGCGAAGTCGCGAGCAGATTTCTCAGAACCGCGGTTGACGTCCGGATGCCTGACTCGCGCCAGTTTGCGGTAAGCCGACTTTATCTCGACGCTCGATGCGTTCCGCTTAACTCCGAGGATTTTGTAGTAGTCAATCACCGCGCTTCTTGAACTCCTTAAAGGCTGCGATTGGGAAGGCCACGCCCGACACGGTCGCAACCGGCGGCTGGTGGCGCTGAAAATTATAGCACTTCTCGGCTGCTCCGGAACCACCGTCCTCAACGAAGCTAAGTGTCCTAAATGAAGTTCTTTGCGCCTTCAGTATTAACTTAGTGCATTTGCGTGAATTCTTAGGGTTCCGCTGGGCTCGGCCAAGAGGCCAAAGGAAAGTCGGCTGGCTCAAAGATACATCAAGAGCCTCAATGCGCAGACGCCTCGCCGAAAGACCAGTTCTCTTAACTTGTTGTTGAAGCAGATTGAGAAAGTGTTTAGTTCTTAAGAGGCGCCAAAGGGACGGTGTAAATCCTCGAGCGGCCTTCGAGGGGGGCGAGGACCTTTTTGTGAGCGACGCCCCTTTGGCTAGCACCTACCTAATCAACTCTTATGCCATCAGGGAAAAACTCGGAAACTCTCAAGATCGGGGACAATTGTGAGGTTCCGGTCCAGCTGCAACTGTGCACTTCTTAAGACAGTGCCTGTCTACGATTGAGCACAGTTTCGCAAGTCAATGGCTACTTACTTTTGTTGGAGTTGGCTGCTCGATTAACGACATTAATAAGCGTGCGTACGGCAACTCCTGTCGGACCCTTGGACCGGTAAGGCTTCGCCTCGTCACCCCACGCAGTGCCGGCGATATCCAGGTGAGCCCATATGACGCCGTCGGCAAACTCTTTAAGAAAGGCGGCGGCGGTAATCGTTCCCGCTTTGCGTCCGCCGGTGTTCTTGATATCTGCAATCTCAGATTTGATTTGCTTCGAATACTCTTTGTCGAGTGGTAATTGCCAAAACTTCTCGCCCACTTCTTTGCCGGCGGCAATGATCTCATTGATCAGATCCTGGTCTGTGCCGAGCACGGCGGTATTAACATCTCCCAGCGCGATTGAGACAGCACCAGTGAGCGTAGCCATATCGATTATCCGAGTCGCGCCCAGCTTCTTTGCGTAAGCAATCGCGTCAGCAAGAATTAGTCTTCCTTCAGCGTCGGTGTTGATAACTTCAATTGTCTTGCCGGTCATCGCGCGCACGACGTCTCCTGGCTTCGTCGCTTTACCCGACGGAAGGTTCTCAGCACAAGGAACGACACCGAGAACCGGAATCGTTGGCTTCAATTGCGCGATGGCCCTCATCACCCCCAGAACCGTCGCACCACCGGTCATGTCGTATTTCATCAGCTCCATGTTCTCGCCCGGCTTAAGGGAAATACCGCCTGAATCAAAGGTGATTCCCTTTCCGACCAGTGCAAGCAGTTCGGTATTGTTTTTGTCAGACTTTGCCGGCGTGTACTTCAAAACGATCAGTTTCGCCGGTTCATCAGATCCGCGCCCGACGCTCAGCAGTGAGCCCATTCCCTCCTGCTCCATTCGCGCCACATCCAGTACGTCGATGCTCAAATTGAACTCGCTCGCGATCTCTCGAGCCCGCTCAGCCATGATCGTCGGCGTCATGTAAGCACCCGGCTCGTTCGCCAGATCGCGTGTGAAGTTCACTGACTCGCCAACAGCCTGTCCCCTTTTAACTCCTCGCGACACGGCATCTTTGTCGGCTCCCTCGATCAGAGCCACCACGCGATCGATTTGGCGCTGTTCCTTGTCCACAGTGCGATATTTGTCTAACTCGAAAAGACCGGTTATGACGCCTTCTACGACCTTTGCGGCAGCCGCTTCAGGGTCCCCATCAAAGCGTGGCAGTACGGTCAGCGACTTAACATTCTTGTCACGGAGAAAACGCGCGGCGGTACCGGCAACCTGTGAGACCTGAGCTAATTGATATTCCCCGCGCTCCCCCGCCCCAACCAAAAGAAGTCGCGCAAATTTTAGCGGCCCGCCAGGAGGCAGGTGCACATAGACAGTCTCGCCTTCTTTGCCCTTCAGCTCGTCAGATTCGAGAACGGATTTGATCACGCCTCCGGTGGCCTGATCGAGATTTTTGAGGAAACCCTCCTCAGCCTTCTCGTCTTTGAAAACGCCAACAGCCAGAGCCTGCGTATTGACGTCCTTGTAAGTGCCGGATCCGCCTTCAATTTCCATTAGGAGCGTTTCCTCTCTATGACTTTAGAAATACCAGCTAGCGATTGCGTTCCTTCAGTTGCGATCGAGTCTCGCGCTCGACTGTTCGGCGCATTTCGGTCTCCCGTTTATCGTAAAGCTTCTTGCCCCGAGCCACTCCGACCTCGAGTTTGATGCGCCCGTTTTTGAGGTATACGCGCGTCGGGACGAGAGTCATTCCCTGTTTGGCTGTAGCTTCTTCGAGCCGGCTGATCTCGCGACGGTGTAGCAAGAGTTTTCGCTCGCGCAACGGCTCGTGGTTCTCCCGGTTGCCATGAGAATACGGCGAAATGTGTGCATTAAACAACCACGCTTCCCCTTCGCGAACAGCGACATAAGCTTCCTTCAGCTGGACTCGACCTCCCATTACGCTTTTCACTTCCGTGCCTGTAAGCGCGATCCCAGCTTCGTACTTATCGGAAATATGGTAATTGTGGAAAGCTGAGCGATTCGCCGCCAGGGCTTTCTCTTCAGTTGCAGGTCCCATATCTTTCTAAAACTCAACGCGCAATGGTCTCGTCATAAGATTGGTGGCCGCGTCCTTAGCAGGCCGACCTTCATAGAGCACTGCGTAAACTTCGTTGGCAATCGGCATTTCCACTTCCAGCCGTGACGACAGTTTTTTGAGAGCTGCTGCGGTTTTGATCCCTTCGGCCACCTCATTCATGCCGGATGTGATCTGTTGGAGACTACGACCCTTGCCCAACTCTTGTCCCACAAACCGATTGCGCGACAAGTTTCCGGTACAAGTCAGTACCAGGTCGCCAAGCCCTGCCAGGCCCATCAAGGTTTCCAGTTTGGCACCTTCGCGCAACGCGAGGCGACTGAGTTCGGCGAGTCCTCGAGTAATCAAGGCTGCCACACTGTTTGAGCCAAATCCAAGTCCCGCCACCATCCCCGCCGCGATTGCCATCACGTTCTTTACAGAACCGCCAAGTTCCGTGCCAACAACGTCGTCGTTGGTATAGATACGCAGGTTTTCAAAACTCAAGTCTGACTGCACCATCCGACTCAGCTCCGAGCTTTTACTGGCGGCTACAACCGCCGTGGGATGCCCGGCCACAACTTCCTTCGCGAACGATGGACCCGAGAGACATACGAACTGGGGCGTAAACTCCCGACCGATGGTTTCATCGAGTACCTGAGAAACCCGTTTGCCTGTGTGAGTTTCAATTCCCTTAGTGGCGCTGATGAAAGTTGTGTTCGCTTGAACCAGCGGCGTCATGTCTTCCAGGACATTTCGGATCGCGTGTGAGGGCACGGCCAGAATAACCAATTCAGCTCCCCGCAGCGCTTCATCCAGTTCATTGGTGGCGACAAGCGATTCTGGGATGCGAACCTCGGGCAAGTAAACCGGGTTTACATGTTCTCGATTTATGGTTTCCGCGACCTCGCGGCTCCGCGCCCAGAGCTTTACCGCGTGACCGGCGCGAGCAGCCATAATGCCGAGCGCGCTTCCCCAGCTACCACCTCCGATGATGGAAATGTGTGATGAACCCATTACGTGAGTTGCGAGTTATTAGTTAGTGTTAATTCGTGTGACTTCGTGGATTGTTTCTCCTGGTCTCAAAAGTAAGAACGATCCACTAACTGACACGAACGTCACACGAACCAATCTTTAAATGAACATTCAACTAAACTTGTTCTCACGCCCTTGCAGTAGCCGCTCAATGTTTTGCCGATGAGCGAAAACAATCAGAAACGCCCCACCCAACGCGACGCTTATCAAAGCCGGAAAATTAGGCACTGGTTGAATGAACACATGCTGGACCCAAAGCGAAACAGGTATCGCGAGCGCCGCTGACATCGAGCCTAGCGATACGTAGCGCGTAAGCAAGACGACCAGAAGGAAGACTAGCGCAGCGATTCCAACTGCGACTGGCGCCAACACCAGGAAGACACCAACGCCCGTTGCTACTCCCTTCCCTCCCTTGAACTTCAGCCAAACGGGAAAGATGTGTCCAATCATCGCCGCTAAACCCGCCGCTGCCATCCACCATTCAGCCGAATTCTGTCCTTGCGCCGCGAAGGCTGTGGTTGTGAGGATGTTTTGCGCAATCAAAACAGCACCGGCGCCTTTTAATGCATCCAGCGCAAGCGTCAAGACACCTGCGGCCTTCCCTGCACGCCGCGACACATTGGTCGCGCCCGTCCCACCAGATCCCGTCTGCCTGATATCGGCGCCTGCTTTCAAGCGCACAATCAGATACCCAAATGGGATTGAACCAATAAGATACGCGGCGATAAGGACAATAAGACGCACTCAGCGCTTCCTAACTTATGATAGTTAGTTGAAGGAAAGCTCAGACTATAACAACCGTGCTGACCAGCCGCCAAGTTTAAGAAGTTTTGGACGTGAGGCGGGTTATAATACACCTGTGCCGTACTTAGATTGCGTTTTCGAGATCTAATATGTTATGCGGCTTCCTCTGGCCCAGCAAACACCTTATTATTCCCCAAGTGAAAGTTAGGGACGTCATCAGACTTCTTGAGGAAGACGGCTGGTATCTGGCGAGGACCAAAGGTAGTCATCGTCAATTCAGGAATCCCAATAAACCTGGGGCCGTTACGGTGTCGGGAAAGCCAAGCGTTGATATTCCGCGCGGAACGTTGAATAGTATTTTGAAGCAAGCCGGCTTGAAGGAGCCGAGAGGGGATCAACTATGAGGTACGCGGTAATTGTCGAAGAGGGTGAAAACAGCTTTGGGGCACATGTACCGGATTTGCCAGGCTGTATTGCCGTTGGTGACACAAGAGAAGAGGTGTTGGAATTAATCCAAGAAGCAATCGAGTTTCATATCGAAGGTCTGCGCGAAGATGGCCAGCCAATTCCCCACCCTTCATCAAGCATTGAATATGTCGACGTTCGGGCCGCCTAAACAGGCGCTTGCAGCTGACTGCGCGATAGCGTGCTTCTCAAGTGATCTTTTCCCTTCTGGCTTGGATGCTGATCGCGCGCCGCAGCTGAAGGCCAGCGTTAGATGGCTATCTGACCTTTATCGAAGGATTAAACATGAAAGGCTTTGAGTCAATTCTCTTCACATGCGTTTTTTTGGCGATAACAGTATGTTCACTAGCCAATAACCTATACGGCCAATCGGTGGCGCATCAGAGCGACGAGGTTTTCACCGTTCCCGCCGAGTTTGAGAAGCAGGAAGCGGTTTGGATGGTCGCCAGACCGTTCGAACGAGAACATCCGACAATTGGTGTAGCAATCCAAATGATCAAAGCCCTGACTCCCGGCGTTAAAGTCAGGCTGATGGTTGCCGACGAGAAGGCGAAGGCGGCAGTTCAAAATCTTCTTAAAGAAAACGGCGTGGATGAAGGGCAGGTCTCTTACTGGACGACAGCTTCTAGCCCGACGAGATGGTATCGGGATGTCGGCGCCATCTTTCTAAGGAGCAACAAGGGGAACCTAAGAGTAGTTGATTTCGACTTCAATTGCTACGGCGAGTGCGAGCGGTCATCCGCAAAGGCGAAACAGCGAGAAGGCATCGACCGCGAAATCGCCGCTCTGTTGAAGCTCCCTGTTATTAAGACCGCTTTAATTAGCGAGAGCGGGGGCCGTGAGGTTAACGGCAAAGGCACGATGATGGCCGTGGAAGCGGTTGAGTTGCACAGGAACCCCGGCATGACTAAAGCTCAAATTGAGAAAGGGCTACTACAAGTCCTGGGTCAGAAGAAAATGATCTGGCTCAAGAAAGGAATTGCTGAAGATGATAAGGCACAGAGGGGGCCGCTTTACGGGAACATTTACCCCGTGGGGACGGGCGGACACATTGACGAATTTTGCCGTTTTGTCAGTCACGACACGATTCTGTTGGCGGAGGTTTCACAGCATGAGCGAGAGGCCGATCCGGTGATGAAGATGTCGTATGACAGACTGGAGGAGAGCTATAAGATTCTCAGGGAGGCGTCCGACCAGGACGGCAAAAAGTTTAAGATCATCCGCGTGCCTGTTGCCGACATTATTTACGATGAGTTTGTGATTAAAGAAAGTGACACCGAGGAGCTTCGCTATTTTCACGGCTCTAAGCCCGGGCAGACGATCAAGAGCATTATCGCCGCAAGCTATCTGAATTTCTTTATTTCAAACGGAGTGGTGCTGGCGCCCGCTTACTGGAAGGAGGGAAGACCGCAGTCAACTAAGGCGAAGGATGAAGCTGTCAAGAACATTCTCGCGAAAGTGTTTCCTGATCGGAAGATAGTTCAAATTCACAGTGAAAATTTCAACTACAGTGGCGGCGGAATACACTGCGCGACTCAACAACAGCCTGCGGTCGGGTTGAGGTGATGATTTACCCCGGCAGGATTTGAGATGAAAAGTAGTATGTCAACGCCGCCATCTAACTACGGCATGCAGCGGACGCGCTGGGAGCATGTCTCTCATGCACGTTGAATGCGCGCGCCGCTGATGCCGGGGGTTGGATTGCTTCCTTGAAACTCTCGAGGGTCCTTGATTAAATGAGCCGCTGATGACCTTCGAAATCATCAGTGAGATAAAAGAGATTGAGACAATTGCTGTTGGTCGGAAGATTCGTGATCTCGCGCGCTTGCGCCGAAAGTATGGTCCTGGTCGCTGGCGAAAGTTGAAAGGTGTAGCGCAGGTTCGCCTCAGAAGCGGTAGAATAAGGCTGGCAGAATTACACTGGTATGAGGCGCAAGGAATTGGGCGCAAGCAAATGAAGCGAAAACGGTATTTGGATTAAGCGTTATGAGTCAAGAGAAACCCGTCCTGAAATTTGCAGTGTGTATTAGCAATGAAGATTATGAGGCATCGCTAGAGCTTCATAAGATCTATCGCGTGCTGCCGGATGACGATGCTGCGACGGATGGCGATATCCGCGTCATAGACGAGAGCGGCGAAGATTATCTCTATCCTGCCGATTGGTTCGTGTTCATTGAGTTACCTCGCGCCCTTGAAAGATCTTTGTTGCACGCCGCGTGATTTCAAATGAGCGCCATCCAACAAGCGCTTGCAGCTGACGGCGCGATAGCACGGTTATCAAGCATCTCTTTCCGGAAGCTTGAATGCTGATCGCGCGCGGCGGCTGAAGCGCAACGTTGGGCCTCTGATTGAGTGGTAAAAGGAAACGAAGGGCAGCTATATTCCTCACCTGCGGTTTGCCTGGGATAAGAAGAACGCTTCGGCCAATCTCGCTAAACACGGTATCACTTTCGAAGAAGCAGCAACGGCATTTGGTGATCCTCTCTCCAATACCTTCCCAGATCCAGATCATTCCCAAGGTGAACAGCGTTTCGTTATGATTGGCATGTCCGAGCAAGGTAGAATTCTCGTGGTCGCGGACACCGATGATGGAGAGCTCGTTCGAATCATCAGCTCTCGCCCAGCAACGCCGGGAGAAAGAAAGTCTTATGAAGAAGATTGAATCAGCGGAAAAGGACGACTTGCGGCCGGAGTATGATTTCTCGAGGCTGGAGGGCGGAGTACTCGGCAAGCATGTTGAGCGGTATCGTGAAGGAACAAACTTGGTTCTTCAAGATCCGGATGTAGCGGCGGCATTTCCTGATGCCAAGGCTGTGAATGATGCTCTTCGTTCATTGCTGCAAGAAAAGCGAAGTCCTCGAACGCGTTGAGTTGTGACCGCAGAGGCCTAACAAGCGCTTGCGGCTGACGGCGCAATAGCCTTTTTCTCAAGTAAGTGTTTCCGTTCGGTAGAATGCTGAGCGCGCCGCAGCTGAAGCGCGGCGTTCGGCGGCTTCACACGCATGACCAAGAACGTCTCCATTGATGCGAGTCGAATCACAGGCTGGGATTCATTCCACGACACGTTTGCTAAGACGTTCGGCTTTCCGGACTTCTACGGACGCAACGTGGACGCTTGGATTGACTGCATGACCTGTCTGGATGACCCGGATGCGGGGATGACATCTGTGTATGTAGCACCGGGCGACCTTGTCGTTCTCTGCGTCTCTGAAGCTCGCGATTTTAAGAAACAATGTTCCAAGATTTTCGACGTCCTCGTCGACTGTTCATCATTCGTAAATTACCGACGGATTGAGAGAGGTCTGCCCGCTGTTCTGGCATTGTCCTTTTACGAATGACGCCGCCGCCGAACGAATTAAGAATTAGTGTGGCGCGGGGGGAGAGGCGCCGCGAGCAGCACGCAAGAAAGCCGCCACACAATTCGGTGTTGGACTAAGCCGGGTTAAAGGGCTACTTGGAGTTTGAATCAGCG
>Ga0187892_10007791_pt1 | contig 15050 bp, 9 predicted proteins | sample MA1701073metaG_FD_139345 | JGI IMG/M metagenome (GOLD analysis project Ga0187892, IMG submission 139345) | Bio-ooze microbial communities from a basaltic lava cave in the Kipuka Kanohina Cave System on the Island of Hawaii, USA - MA170107-3 metaG ... | reverse complement strand
GCCTTCTGCCATCCGCGCGTCGTAGGTGACCAGGGCCGTCAGCTCCGGCGCAATGAGGGCGGCGGCGGCAAGGTGGATCGCATCGAGGGAGCGCATCTTCACCGGGTCCAACATGCCCGCGGCGTCGAGGAGCGCATCGCCGAGTTGAACGAGTTGTAGAGTTTGGAGCAAGCTCCGGGCTCTTTCGAGGGCGGCAGCGCCGTGCCGACGGGTGGCGCGAAGGACCTCGGTGCGTGCCAAGGTGCACGAAACAAGTCAGTCGCATCAGGTCTTTTCCTGGCTGGCGTGTGTGCGCGAGGGGGGTGGCGGATTTCGCACCCGGTGGACTTCAGCGCATCTACGACGCGCGGCGCAGCGACAAATCCGTGGATCTGATCGTGGCGGCGACACACGACGCTCAGGGGGTGCAGCGGTGGCTCTTGGGAAGCCGTGAGTGATTGGGCGGCCGCCGGTGCCGCCATGACCAGGCACTCCGCCCGCGTAGAGACGGCCCCCGTTTCGCGCGGGTGCCAGACGCGGGCGAGCGATGCTAGTCTTATCGGAGGCCTGGCGCTTTCTACGCTTGTTTTCCCCCAACTGCTGCGCTACGCGGTTCGCAACCACCTCATTGAGGTCCGGGGGCACGCCCTTGAAATTCGCAAGGAGGTTCAGAAGATGACCTCTATAGACATCGAAAAAGGGCTGGCCGCTCACAGGACGTGTGCATGAGACCGCGCGTAGGACTTGCACTCGGCAGCGGCTCCGCCCGCGGGTGGGCCCACATAGGCGTAATACGCGCGCTAGAAAAGGCAGGCATTCGCCCAGATATCCTGTGCGGAACATCGATCGGTGCATTGGTCGGTGCCGCCTACGCGGCCGGTGAGCTGGATCGGCTCGAGAGCTGGGTACTCGGACTGGGCGTCGGGGACCTGGTCGGGCTCATGGACATAAGCCTGGGCGGAGGAGTCTTGAAGGGCGATCGTTTGATCGAATTTCTCCGGCGCGGTTGGGCGGACCGTTCGATCGAGGACCTCGGGAGGCCATTCGCCGCGGTCGCGACTTCTTTACAGACCGGGGCGGAAGTCTGGCTGCGCCGCGGCTCGACTCTTCAGGCCGTGCGTGCCTCGATCGCCCTGCCAGGGTTATTCGCCCCGGTGAGGTGGGAAGGATCGCTGCTGGTTGACGGCGGTCTCGTCAACCCCGTACCGGTATCGCTGGCGCGCGCGATGGGCGCGGATATTGTGATCGCAGTCGACCTCGGGTCCGACATCCTGGGCCGTCGCTTTCGCCCCGCCTCCGCAGCGGAACCATCAGCCGGCACCGTTCACATGTGGATGCACCAGCTGCAGAAGAACCTGCTCGCGTTCGCGCCCGAAAAGTCGCCCGACGAACCGGTAATGCCCTCAATGGTAGATGTCCTGGCCACTTGCATGGACATCGTTCAGGTGCGGATTGCGCGCAGCCGCATGGCCGGCGAGCCGCCGGACATCACTATCGCCCCCCGGTTGGCCCGCCTTCGTCTGCTCGATTTTCACCGCGCGAAAGAAGCGATTGAGGAAGGCCATCGTGCTGTTGAACGAGTCGCTCACAATCTCGGCGTGCTCGACGATCAAGCATCGTAAACGTGTGGACGCTGACCGTGGCGAAATTGACATGATTTCTGGATACGTGCAGAGTCACCCATCCGGAGCGATAGCCACCGGACCTGACCCGCGCTAATGGTAGGCTGACCGATGTCCGTGCCAACGGCAGGTGAAAAGACGGCAATAGATGGCCGGTATCGAGCGCTGCTCGATGTGTCGAGTGCGATTGCCGAGCAGCCTACGGTAAAGGCCGTCCTACATAGCCTGCGCGGCGTTCTGTCGAGCACATGTCGCATCCATGGAGCCCACCTCTACGCCCTGAGTGGTGACGGAGAGAGTCTGCATCTATTGGAGTTCGATCGAGAAGCGGACGCCCCCGCGCTCCCGAGTGGAACCCAGATCGCACGCACTGGCGCGGCGGCGCGAGTGCTTGAGGAACAGAAACCGGTTTTCCTGCCGGACTTGTCGGCGGAAATGTTGAAACATCCCGCGCTGGCTCCATTTGCATCCCAGTCAGTCGGCCGAAGCACCTATGTGTTTCCAGTGTCTACCTCGCAGGAACGATACGGAATTCTTGTAGTGACAAAGGAACGGGGGGAGGAATTTGTCCCCGAAGATGTCGAACTGCTTCGTTCTCTGGCATCGCACGTTGCGGTCGCGCTCGAGTGCGCGCTGGCAAGGGACAGTGCGGAGCATTCTCAGCGTGACCTGGCCAAAGAGCGCGACCGTCTTCGGCTGCTTCTCGAAATTAACAACCATGTCGTATCGCAATTAGAAATTAAAGACGTGTTTCGTGCTGCATCGGCATCGATCCGCTCGTATTTCGCGAATGAGTTCACTGGCGTCTGGTTGATCGACCGGGCAGCAAATCAGCTCCAGAGCCTACTGCTGGATTTTCCAACCGGGAAGGGCTTGCTGGATGATGTCGCGCCAACACACCTGACGGACGACGACTTTGACAGACTGCGTCGGCGCGAACCGGGATTCTGGTCAGTTGCGGATATCGAGAGGCTTCCGGCCCCGATTGCCGAAAAGCTAAGAGCCGAGTTGATAGCGTCGGTTGCAGTAACCCCTCTGGTCACGGGCACCAGCCCTTTAGGTTTGCTGGCAATCGGTAGCCGAAGGCCCAATGCTTTCGGGCAACAGGACGTGGATCTTTTCTGCCAAATAGGTGCCCAGATCGCTTTGGCTGTAGACAACGCGATCGCGTACGGACGGCTCAGCGCCTCACACGCTCACTTGGAAGACCAGCGGCTATATCTCGAGTCGGAAATCAGCTCCGAATACAGCTTCGAAGACATCGTAGGCAAAAGTGCCCCACTGCGCGCAGTGCTCGACCACGTCTCAATCGTCGCGCCGACAGACTCAACGGTGCTGCTGCATGGCGAAACCGGCACGGGCAAGGAGCTGATAGCAAGGGCCATTCATAACCTCAGCCCTCGGCGGGACCGTACTTTCGTGCGCCTGAATTGCGCGGCCATCCCATCTGGCCTGGTGGAAAGCGAATTGTTCGGACATGAAAAGGGCGCGTTCACCGGGGCACTCATGCAGAAACCCGGCCGGTTCGAATTGGCGGATCGCGGCACGCTGTTTTTGGATGAGATTGGCGACATCGGTTTGGATTTGCAACCGAAGCTATTGCGGGCATTGCAGGAACATGAATTCGAGCGGCTGGGAAGTACGAAGACGATCCATGTTGATGTGCGCTTGATTGCCGCCACGCACCGGGACCTGCCGGCGATGATCCGTAACAACCAGTTTCGCGAAGACCTGTTCTACCGCTTGAATGTTTTTCCGATCGAGATTCCTCCGCTGCGGGAACGGCGCGAAGACATTCCGCTCCTCATCCACTACTTGGTTTCCCGCCTCTCGCGCCGCATGCAAAAACGGATCAAGTCCATTCCCAAGCGAGCCATGGACACTCTGGTGAATGCCGGCTGGCCGGGCAACGTTCGTGAGCTTGAGAACTTCATCGAGCGCTGCGTGATTCTGACGCAAGGCGACGAACTGCAAGTCCCACGCACTGAGCTCAAGAAATCGCCGCTCCGAACGCCCGCAACGGGTGGTACGTTCGAAGAAGCCGAGCGGCAAGTCATCATTGACTCGCTAAAATCGGCATCCGGGAAAATATCCGGCAAGAGCGGTGCCGCAGAGCGCCTGGGCCTGAAGAGAACAACGATGCAGAACAAGATGCGGCGACTGAAGATCACCCGCGCCGACTACTCGCACTGACCGCTTTTGGCCAGACCGGGCGCAGCGACAACCCCTGGTACGTTCGGCTCGCATCAATCGCTCGATTCCAAGTGATGGCGGGCCTCACCCTCGCTACACACTAAATCGCTGCCCACATAAGGGCAGTGCCCGTCAGCGGGCACGATGAATCGGTACTCGCCGCCGGCGAGCCCCATACTAATTCAACAGCTTTCGCCAATATCTCGATTGGCAGCCGATCTGCAACTCTCTCGACGCAGATGAAGAACCTTCGGGTTCCGAGGCTCCATGAAGTACATCGCGACAGCGTTCGACTCCATTTTCTTTGTCACCATAGCAATCTCGGCCGCGTGGTCACGATTGGCGGACGCTCGTATCGAGTCTGTTGCGATTGCGCCGCCACGTTTGACGACTCGATTGACACGATCTCAATCCGGCGGTGGAGCCCTTCGCCGGTCCAGTCGCTCTGTGTGGTGCGGCTCAACAGTGCTCTATGACGAAGGTGGATTCATGTTTCGTGTGGAAATGCACCACGGGGCAAATGCGTTGGTGATGAAGATCGAAGGGCAACTCAGCGGCGACTACGCCGAGCACACCCGGACGCTTATGACGCGCTGCAACACCGAACTGCCCCTGGTCGTGGACGTGACGGACGTCACCTTTGTCGATTCCGTAGGAGAGGGGGTGCTGTCGTTCTTCGGCCGCCTTGGAGCCGAGTTCATTGCCGATGACGCTTATTCGCGCGATTTGTGCGAGCGCCTCAATCTCCCTCTATCCGGGCGGCAGTTTGTACCCGAAGACGACTGAGCTCACAGGAGAAACTCGTATGAACCAACCGTCAAATGCCAACGCTTCCAACGCGATCCCGGAGGTGGTCAAGACGCTCGTCGATGTCCGTGCCTCCGATACAGTCTATGGGGACCTTTACCTCCGGCGCGCCCGCGAGCTGCTCGGCACCGTCCTCTCGCAGTCGCAATATAACGCGTTGAGGGGAATCCAGGCTGACATCGATGCGGCGGTCAAACGGATCAGGGTTGCGACGGCGTCACAGGATTGGGCGAGGGTCGAATCGCTTGCCGCGCAGGTCGATGAGCTGCGTCACAACGCCGCGGAGAAGGCAACGCTCAGCACGCTCGCGGCGGCGGTCTACGACACTCACGACGTGAGCATCGATCCATTCTCTCCCGGATTCGAGCACCTGCTGGGATCCGGCAAAGGGCTGGCAGAGAGGCGCGACGCCTTGGTTGCCAGCCTCAAGGTGCTGGCTCGCGCCGACTCGCCGCGTGCTCACCTCTACGAGTCGCGTGCAGCGTTCTTTGCGGGCCTCAAGTTGGCGTCGAGCGATGTTGCGGCCGCACCGTCTGCCGGAGAGTCTATTCAAGGACTCCAACAACTCGCGATGCAGGCGGCGGAACACGGCGATATGACTCAGCTCCGGCGCTATGCGCAACAGCTGTCGGCACGGCAGGCAAAACCCGCACCGGCCGCTGATCCCAAATCGGATACGTCACCCACTCTGACGCGCGCTGCGTGCCCAGTGGACCTTTCAGCGCCGTTTACGGATGAGGTGGTGCGGCAAGCGCGCGCGCTTGGCCTTTCGGTGGCACGCACCGAACCGCCTCCACAATCCGGGGTCCTCTTCGACTATGTGACAACACAACTCTGGCAGCCAACCCTATCGGATACCCACGTCGCAAACGAAGGGACGATACGCGCGCAAGCCCTGGTGGACGAGAGCGGTTTTCCGTCAGAACTGTCGGGGCCGTTGAAGGATCTCGTCGGCCAGTTCCTGCTCAACCCGTTCATCAATTCCGGAGGCGCTCGCTATATTCCCCCGTTCAGCGCCGAGACCGTGCTGGTTGAAGATTTTCCCGAAACGCAGGAGGTGCCCGCCACCGGTGAGTTGCTGTCCGCCCTCGGCCTCGGACGCCGCCGTGCCCTCGCCCGCCGCGAAATCGAAGTCGCATTACTCGAGCACGGAGCAGCAGTTCTGCAGGAACGGCTTCTCCTCGACCCCGACGAGTTTCGGCTGGTGTGTATCCCACTCGACCTCTACATCGGACTCGGTCGCGAGCGCGGCTGGGGCCGGCAGCAGCAATGGACGCACTTCGACGGCTTTCAAGTTCTCAAAGGCGGTCAGGTGCGGGCGTTGGTGGGTGGTGATGCGCGCTTTGGCGGACTCAGCGACCTGGTCAGCATCGACGTCGCCGACCAGCGCGACAGCGTGGTCGCGCGCTTCGCGGTGATCCGGCGAGCGCGGCAGGTGGTCCGTTGGCTCTAGAACAAGGCCAATTGCGGCATCCTTCAGAGTTGGAAATCTCGTGAAACAAGCTCCGTGTAGGTTCCCCTTATTGCGTTCGGCCGTTGCGGGTGAAGGCCGATCGATCGATAAGCCAAAGCGCGCCATGTGCCCGCATATGGGCAGTCCTTATGCTTGCCCCATCTGTCCTGAGCACGGACATTCAGCAATTTGCTGCGCGTGATCATTTGGCACGCGGACTGCCCTCCAAAGCTCCGTAGATCAGTCTGGGTCCGGAGGAAATGAAAGCGAAGCATCTTCTCATATTGTTCTGCATGTTGGCCGTTGCATCCTCTGCGAGAGTGCAGGCGCAAGGGCGACCAGCATCGCCGCAGGACACGGAAGCGCCACTGCTCACGTTGGAAGATGCCGTAGCGCTCGCACTCAACAACAACCGGCTGGTGAAGAATTCACTCCTCGAAGCCCAGAAGTTCGATTCTCGAGTAAGCACGGTCCGCAGCCGGCGGCTGCCGCATTTTCAATTCTCCGTCCTCGGCGGCGAGTTACTGAACTCGGTGGCTTCCACGTTTCCTCGTGGCGCGTTCGGCACGTACCCGAACACCGGTGCAATTCCAGAGACGGATACGAAGATCCGCACGCCCAGGCGATTTGTCACACTCATCACCGGCGGGTTGGATCAACCGCTCACGCAACAATACAAGATCGACCTCGGAATTCGCGTTACGGAGGTTGGGCGCGACATCGCTCGCGAAGACGTCCGCGCTGAGCGCCAGAAAATCGCCGCCGAGGTCCGCAACGCATACTTCGAGCTCGTGGCGACGCAGGCCGGGTTAGAGGCAGCGCGGCAGGCGGTTGGAGCACTGGAAGAAGCACAGCGCCTCACTGTTCGGTACCGAGCGCAGGAGACTGTGCTTATGGCCGACGCTTTGGAGATCGATGCCCGTCTGGAAAAGAGCCGGTATGAACTCGCGGTGACGGACAACGGACTCGTGACCCAGAGCGAGGATCTGAACCAACTCCTGGGTCGAGATCTAGACACGCCGTTCCGCGTGGACCCGATCCCTGAGCAAGACCTGACCGGCATGACGCTCGACGACGCACGGCAGCGCGCCGCGCAAAACCGGCCGGAACTTCGGCAAGCGCACCTGAAAGAGACGCAAGCCGAATACGACCGCCGTCTCGCCCAGGCCGAGTACATACCTGATGTCAGTGCGTACGTGGGCTATCTGGGAGCTCACAATCTGGAGGTCGTTCCAACCGATGTCGCTGTCGCAGGGTTCCTTTTTACCTGGGAGCCTTTCGATTGGGGGCGGCGCCACAACACTGTGGTCGAGAAAACAAAAACGCTCGAACAGGCGCGCAACGGGGCACAGGAGGCCGAGGCGCAGGTCGCGGTGGAAGTCGGACTGAAGTACCGCAAATGGCAAGACGCCGCTCTGCTGCTCAAGGCGTCGCGGACGGGACACGAAGCGGCTGCTGAGCAATTTCGGGTGACCGGCAACAAATACCAAGAACAGGCCGCACTCATAAAAGACCTGCTCCAGGCACAGGCGCGCAGCGCCGAGACTGAGTTTCAGTACCAGCAGGCACTTTCGTCGTACGGGAGCGCCCTCGCCGAATTACGGCGGGCGATGGGAGCTGAATAGGGTGAAACGCATCGCGGTAACGCTGTTGATCACTCTGGTGGCAGTCGGCTGTCACTCCAGCACGCCTATCGAGCAAGCCCCGCAAGCCGTCGAAACGCAGCGTATGGAATCCCAGCCGGGCCTAACCGCCGGCGGATTGCGCTTCTCGGCGATCGTGATGCCCGACGCGCAAGTGCCATTATCCTTCAGAATCCCCGGATACGTCGTCTCGTTGCAGCAAGTACGCGGTACCGACGGTGCGACGCGCGACATCGCGGAAGGAGATCCAGTCAGCCGGGGCGCCGTGCTCGTCCGCATCCGGTCGGCCGAATATCAGGACAAGGTACGACAGGCATCCTCCCAGGCCGCGGCCGCGGCGGCTGTCGCCCAGAAGGCGAAGCTCGACTTTGATCGCGCCACCCGTCTGTATCGCACTCAGAGCATCACCAAACCCGACTTCGACGCCGCGCGGGCACAATACGACTCGGCGCAAAGCGAGCTGCGGGCCGCCCGGGCAGCGACGAGCGAGGCTGACATCGCTCTGCAGGATACATCCGTCGTCGCGCCGTTCGACGGCGACATCGTGAAGAAGTCGGTTGAGCTGGGGTCATTCGTTGGTCCGGGGGTGCCGGTATTCGCCTTGGCGAAGACGGATGTCGTCAAGATCGTGATCGGCGTGCCGGACACCATCGTGCGCGGCATCGAGCTCGGTCAGCCAGTGGACGTCAGAGTCGACGCATTCGCCAATCGCACGTTTCAGGCGAGGATCAGCCGTATCGCATCCGCCGCCGATCCCAAAACACGGAACTTCGAGATCGAGGTCGCGATCCCCAACCGTGAGCATTTGCTGAGGGTCGGAATGACCGGCTCGCTGCAACTGACCGCCAGCGAAATGGACAGGCACCAGGGATCGTTCCACGTCCCGCTCTCGGCGATCGTTCAGTCGCCCAACGGAGACTATGGAGTGTTCGTCGTATCGCCATCGAGCACCGGAAAAGTCGCCCACCTGCGTCCGGTCCAAATCGGCACCGTCACCGGAAGCGACATAACCGTGGTGAGTGGAGTGGCAAACGGCGACGAGGTCATCACCACGGGCGCGAATCTCCTGAAGGACGGGCAGAGCGTGGAGGTCCTCAAGTGAAGCCCGACGAGCACACCAGCGGCAGAAACATCGCGCGATTCTTCACGCACAACCGTCAGATTGCGTGGGTCGCGTTATTCGCAACGCTTGCCTGGGGGATTTTTGGCTACTTGAACATGCCCAAGCGCAAAGATCCCGACATTCCCGTACGGGTAGGCCTCGCGATCTGCCCGTGGCCGGGCATTGCCTCCGATAAAGTCGAGCAGCTCGTGACGCGAAAAATCGAACAGGCGGCAACCGGAAATTCCAAGGTCGACCGTGTCGAGTCCACCACACAAGACAACGTCTCGGTGGTGCTCGTCCGGCTGCTGGACAGCATCGAGAACACAAATCAGGAATTCCACGACATCGGGCAGCGCCTCGCGCAAATCAATGACCTTCCTGACGGAGCTGGGCCGATTACGTGGATCAGCGACTTCGGAGACACCGCAGCCCTGATGCTCACCGTTGCCAGCCCGCCCGTTCCTGACCTGGAGATCGAGCTACGCGCCCGCGGTGTGCGCGAGGCGATCGAGAAGGAGCGTCGAGGAGAGACGACTGGACGCGCGACGGTCCTGTATTGCTATGCCGCATCGATCTCGCCGGCGGTGGTGGAGCGACCGTTGGCGATCTTCGCCGATGGGGCGCAGCGGGACGGTGTGGCGCGCGACGTCCGCTCGATATCACTCGCGAACTGTTCTGGAGTCGATTTTGCGACGGCAAAGTCAGACGCAGAGCTCCGCGCGTACGGCCAGCAATTCGTTGAGAAGCGGCTACAAGCCCATGATTTTCACCCGGATGCATGGGGTCCGATCATTATTCGCGATCCTCAATCGACCAAGGACCGCATGGCCGAAGTCGCGAGTGATCGCTACTCGTATCGGCAGCTCGACGACTTCACCGACCTAATCCAAAGAACTCTGCAACGCGTGCCGATCGTCGCCAAGGTCCAGCGCGTGGGGGTACTCCCGGAGCAGATCTACCTGGAATATTCACACGACCGGCTCGCGTCGTTCGACTTGCAAGTGTCGAAAATCAAGGACGTCCTGAATGCCCGTAACGTCATCGCTCCGGGCGGCATACTCGAAACCCAGACAAAGAACGTTCGCATCGACGCGACCGCCGAGTTCAAGAGCACACAGGAGATCGGCGACGTGCTGGTCGGCGCATCGTCGACAGGCGTGCCGGTGCATCTGCGCGACCTGGCGTACATCTGGCGTGGGTACCAGACCCCGACGCGGTACTTGAATTACATGACCTATCGCGATGCGAACGGTAGATGGCACCGCAACCGTGCCGTCACTCTGGCCGTGCAGATGCGATCCGGAGAACAGATATTCAAGTTCGGCACGGAGGTCGACCAAGCCCTCGCGTACGCGCGCTCGCAACTGCCGCCCGATCTAATCGTTGCGCGCACGTCGGATCAGCCCAAGCAGGTGCAGGAACTTGTCAGCCTGTTGATGGGTAGTCTGTATGAGGCCATTGCCCTGGTCGTGCTCGTTGCGCTGGTCGGCTTCTGGGACTGGCGCGCTGCCATGCTGATGGCGGCGTCGATCCCGTTGACGCTCGCCCTGACGTTCGGCGTCGTCCACATCCTCCACATCGACATTCAACAGGTCTCGATCGCGACGCTGATCATTTCCCTCGGGCTACTCGTCGATATGCCGGTGGTGGCGGGCGATGCCATCAAACGTGAGTTGGGCCAGGGCTCGCCGCGGGACCTTGCGTCATGGATCGGCCCGAGCAAGCTGGCGAAGGCGATTATTTTCGCGACGATCACCAATATCGTTGCGTATCTGCCGTTTCTCCTTCTGACCGGTGACGTCTACTTCTTTCTCTACAGCCTGCCGGTCGTGATGACCTGCACGCTGATCGCCTCGGTCTTCGTTTCCTTTACCTTCATCCCGCTCATCGCTTACTACCTGATCAAGCCGCCGAAACATGCAGAACCACCCATCGCCGAGAGGCGGAAGCATGGCTTCCCGGGGCTTTACTACCGGGTTGGCGATTTTGCGCTGCGCCATCGCTGGAGCGTGTTTGCAGGCTCTCTCGGCGTGCTGGTGATGGGCTGGATATTCATGTCCAGGCTGCATCCGCAGTACTTCCCCAAGGATCTCTCGTACCTGTCGTACATCGATGTCTGGCTGCCTCCGGATGCGCCGCTCGGCGCGACGAATGCTGCCGCAGAAAAAGCGGAAACCGTCATCCGCGAAGAAGCAGAACGGTTCGGCGAGGAACATCACACGAAGGAAGTCCTCAAGACGCTCACCACTTTCCTCGGTGGTGGCGGCCCACGATTCTGGTTTTCGGTCGACCCAGAAAAACAACAGCTCAACTACGCGCAAATCATCGTAGAGGTCACCGATAAGCACCTCACCAATGAACTTGTCGGCCCGGTTCAGACCGCGCTGAGCCGCGCAGTGCCTGGAGCGCGTATTGACGTGCGGCAACTCGAAACGGGCAAACCCGTTGGCATTCCCATCTCGATCCGCATCTCGGGAGCTGACACCACAGTTCTGCACCAACTCTCCAGCGATCTCCAGGCGATCTTCCGCGCACAATCCACAGCGGCGCGGGTGCGGGACGACTGGGGCGAGCCAACCATGACCGTGGGGCTCAAGGTCGACCCGGATCGCGCAAACCTCTCCGGGGTGACCAATCTCGACGTGGCGCTCTCGTCTACCGCCGCGATCAGCGGACTCCCGATCTCAACCTACCGGGAGGCCGACAAACAAATCCCCATCGCCGTTCGCTTGCGCATGGAAGACCGCGCTGCACTGTCTGACGTTCAGAATACCTACGTGTACTCTATGACCAGCAATCAGCGCGTGCCGCTGAGCCAAGTGTCAACGCTCACGACAGAGATGGCCATTCCGAAGATCAAGCGGCGCAATCAATTCCGCACGGTGACCGTGTCCGCGTTTCCGATCCCGGGCGTTTTGCCGTCGCAAGTCCTTACGCCTCTGATGCCGAAGATCAAGGAGTTTCAGGAGAAGCTGCCCCCCGGATTTTTTCTCGAAATCGGCGGCGAGTATGACGAGCAGCAAAAGGGTTTCAAGGAGCTCAGCATCGTCATGGCGGTCTCAGTAGCGCTCATCTATCTCGCGCTGGTTCTGCAGTTCCGGAATGCCGTCAAGCCGTTTCTCGTGTTCGCGGCCATCCCGTACGGAATGTCGGGAGCGGTCGTGGCCCTCGCCATCATGGGTCAACCGTTCGGATTCATGGCACTCCTGGGCATTGCCAGCCTCGTCGGCGTGATTGTGAGTCACGTCATCGTGCTCTTCGATTTCATTGAAGAAGCGCACCATCGTGGAGAGCCATTACGAGAAGCGCTGCTGGATGCCGGCATCGTGCGACTGCGGCCGGTGATGATCACGGTCGGTGCGACCGTGCTCGGACTAGTGCCGCTCGCGATGCATGGCGGACCGCTGTGGGAGCCACTGTGCTACGCCCAGATCGGCGGGCTCACACTCGCGACGTTCATCACGCTGCTGCTGGTGCCGGTGCTCTATTCCATCTTCGTATTGGATCTCAAGTTCATCCGCTGGGATCTGGATGCTCCGCCGCCGACCCCTGCGCAGGATTGTGAGGGCTCGACTATGGACGGAGCAAAGGCTTCGATGAAGCAAATCGTGAGGGGTCTTGCGGTGGCGTTGATCGTTGGTTGCCTGGCCCCTCTGCGATCGTATGCGGGTGATGAAGTTCAAGACGCCCGCTTTCAAAAGGGGAAGCTGTGGTACGACACGTACTGCACCTCCTGCCACGGCGCGGGTCGCACTCAGCACCGCCAGCCGAGGTGATCGTGACATGATGGTTGTTGCGCCACAGAGCTGGCCGGGCTGTAGCGTTCCTGCTGATGCAGAAATTGGTGCATGACAAGCGCGAGGGAGACAGAGCCGTCCGGCGCATCCGGCTGGAAGGACGTGCTGCCGATCGTTCGGGTCTTCGGCAAGAGCCGCGGCGAATCGCTTCGTGGCGACGTCATTGGCGGCATCAGCGCCTGCGTCGTGATGATTCCGTCCGTCATCGCCTACGCTGATCTCGCCGGTCTTCCCCCGGCCCACGGGCTCTACGCGGCCCTCGCCGGGATGCTCGGATACGCGGCCTTCGCCAGCTCGCGGCAGGTGATCGCCGGGCCGGACGCGGCGTTCACGCTGCTCGTCGCGAGCGCGGTCGCGCCGCTCGCGGGCGGCGATCCGGCGCGTATCGCCGTGCTGTCCGCCGCGACGGCGCTCATCGGCGGTACGATCATGCTGATCGCCGCGCGGCTGCGCCTCGCGATGATCGCCGATTTCCTCTCCAAGCCGGTGCTCGTCGGCTACATGAGCGGGGCCGCGTTGATTCTCGTCTCGACGCAGCTCGAGAAGCTCTTCGGCGTGAAGCTCCACGAGCACGACTTCTTTCCAGTGGTCGCTGAGCTCGCACGGAAGCTTCCCGAGACCCACGTCCCGACGTTCGCGCTCGGGATCGGATTCCTCGCGCTGCTCGGCGTCCTTCACCGCGTCGCGCCCCGGCTGCCGGGCGCGCTGGTGGTTTTCGCGCTCGCCATCGCCGTGTCGGCGGCCTTCGGTCTCGACGCGTTCGGCGTCGGGGTCGTCGGCGACGTGCCGAGCGGACTGCCGCACCCGGTGCTCCCCGTGATCTCGCGCGCCGACCTCAGCGACCTCTTTCCCGGCGCGATCGGCATCGCGCTGCTGACGTTTCCGGACGGGATCCTGCTCGCGCGCGCGTTCGCCAACAAGAACGGCTACGACGTCCAGCCGGAGCACGAGCTCCGCGCGCTGGCGGCGGCGAATCTGGCGGCCGGTCTCTTCCAGGGCTTTCCCGTCGGCGCCAGCCAATCGCGCACCACGGTGAACGACGCCGCCGGCGGCCGGACGCAGCTCGCAAGCCTGGTCGCGACGGCCGCCTTGGTGCCGTTCCTGCTGCTGCTCACGCCGCTCCTGCGCGTGCTGCCCATGGTGGCGCTCGGGGCGATCGTCGTCTTCGCCGGCGCGCAGCTCGTCGACCTCGAGGCCTACGCCCGGCTCTACCGCGTCGGACGTCTCAGCTTCGTCAACGCGCTGCTGGTCACGCTCGGCGTGCTCGTCATCGGCGTCGTGCCCGGGATCGTGGTCGGCGTCATGCTGTCGCTGATCGTGCTCCTCGGTCGTCTCGCGCGGCCGGTGGACGCCGTCCTGCAGCGGGTGCCGGAGACGGGGAGCTTCCATGATCTCGGCGACCCCTCGGCGACCGAAACCGTGCCCGGGTTGATCGCCTACCGGTTCTACGCGCCGCTCGTGTTCGCCAACGCCGATCACTTCATGCAGCGCATCCGCGGGCTCGTCGCCGGGTGCCCGAATCCGGTGCGGTGTGTGCTGGTCGACGTCCAGGCGGTGACCGAGGTCGACGTCACGGCCGCGGAGATGCTGCTTCGGCTCGGCGCCGAGCTCGACGCCCAGGGGATTCATCTCACGTTCGCTCGCGCCAACCGGCCGCTCCGCGAGCAGATCGTGCGGCTCGGCCTCGGCGAACACCTGGACGAGAGCACCGTCTTTCCCTCCGTGCACGCCGCGATCGAGGCGTTTCTCCGCGAGCTGAGCGGCGCCGCCCCGGCGGGCATCGACGTGGTCGACGCACGCCAAGAGGTTCGCTGAGCGCGCGTGGGAGGACCCAGATGGCATCCCGAGACAAGGCATCGACCGATGGCGGCGGCAGTCGGAAGGACAATCCGGAGAAGCTCACCCGCAAGGAATACGAGAAGCATCTCGCCAAGCTGCACGTCGAGCTCGTCAAGCTGCAGGAGTGGATCAAACACAAGGGACTCAAGGTGTGCATCGTCTTCGAGGGCCGCGACGGCGCCGGCAAGGGCGGGACGATCAAGGCGATCGTCGAGCGGGTGAGCCCGCGCGTCTTTCGGGTCGTCGCGCTTCCCGCGCCGACCGAGCGCGAGAAGACCCAGCTCTACCTCAAGCGTTACGTGTCCCACGTCCCCGCGGCGGGTGAAATCATGATCTGGGACCGCAGCTGGTACAACCGCGCCGGCGTCGAGCGCGTGATGGAGTTCTGCTCTGAAGAGGAGGTGAAGCGCTTCCTCGATCTGACGCCGGCGTTCGAGAAGATCATGGTCGACGAGGGGATCATCCTCCTCAAGTACTGGCTCGAGGTCGGCATGGAGGAGCAGACGCGCCGTCTCGAGGCGCGCATCCGTGACGGCCGCAAGATCTGGAAGCTCTCGCCGATGGACCTCGAGTCCTACAGGCGCTGGCACGACTACTCGCGCGCGCGCGACG
>Ga0187892_10007790_pt1 | contig 15052 bp, 14 predicted proteins | sample MA1701073metaG_FD_139345 | JGI IMG/M metagenome (GOLD analysis project Ga0187892, IMG submission 139345) | Bio-ooze microbial communities from a basaltic lava cave in the Kipuka Kanohina Cave System on the Island of Hawaii, USA - MA170107-3 metaG ... | reverse complement strand
TACGAAGATATGTTTTTCCTTGGCATCTTCCCTGAGGCTATCGAGCGTTTCCGTCGTCCATCCGCTGACTTTGTAGACGGCGGCGTATTCCCCGAACGCGGCCTGCTGTACATGAAGCAAGGCGGAAAAATCCGCTTCGGTCGCTGGTCTGATCCGAATCATACACGGTACTCCAGGCTGGGGCTCCTCACCCCGCACGCGAGAAGATAGCAGAGCCGCCCCTCATCTTCCATCGGACGTGTGGAGCGACCAGGCCAGGCAGTCCTTGAGAGTTTGGTCATCGTGCCCGATATCGATCGGTGTTACGATACGAAATGCCTGCCGTACAGGGTGCACCCATCACCACCGACATTCCGCAGCGAATGGACCGACTGCCCTGGTCGCGATGGCACCAGCTGGTGGTGACGGCCCTCGGCATTACGTGGGTTCTGGATGGACTCGAAGTGTCCATCGTCGCCGCCCTAGGTCCTGTCCTCACCCATACCACCACATTACACCTGACGGAATCCGAAGTCGGGCTTGTCGCGTCGGCGTACCTGACCGGCTCGGTGCTCGGGGCCGTCGTGTTCTCCTACCTCACCGATCGGCAGGGACGGAAGAAATGGTTCATGATTACGCTCCTGCTCTATCTGACAGCCACGGTCCTAACGGCGCTGTCCTGGGATCTGGGGAGTTTCATGTTCTTCCGCTTCTTGACCGGCGCGGGCATCGGCGGGGAATACGCGGCAATCAATTCCGCCATCGACGAACTCATCCCTGCGCGTCGGCGCGGGCAAACGAGCCTGGCGATCAACGGGAGCTGGTGGCTGGGGACGGCAGCCGGTGCGCTCCTCACCATAGTCCTGCTGAACCCTGAACTCATTCCGGAATATTTGGGATGGCGTTTGTGCTTCGGATTGGGAGCCGTCCTTGGAATCGGCATCGTGCTCATTCGACGGCTCGTCCCGGAGAGCCCCCGCTGGCTGATGACCCATCGACAGGTAGAAGAGGCTGAAGCCGTCGTCTCCAAGATTGAAGACCAGATCTCGCGTGAGGAAGGGCTGGCCTCGCTGCCGACGCCCATAGGCTCGATGACCGTCCATTCCCGACCACATGCGACCTTGGGTACCGTGGTTCGCCAGCTCTTGCACACCTACCCTAGGCGCACGGTGCTGGGTATCGTGCTATTGACCACGCAGTCGTTCACGTACAACGCGATTTCATTTACCTACCCCTTCGTCCTCACGAAGTTTTACGACGTGTCGGCAAGCAACATCGGCCTCTATATTCTTCCCTTTGCACTCGGCAATTTCCTGGGTCCTCTGGTACTCGGGCGCTACTTCGATACCGTCGGCCGGAAGCAGATGATCAGCGTCACCTATGCCCTAGCTGGTTGTCTGCTGGCCGTGACGGGATACCTGTTCTGGCAAGGCGCGTTCACACCCGTCACCCAAACGCTGGCCTGGTCGGCCATCTTCTTCTTTGCCTCGGCAGGCGCCAGCGCCGCCTATCTGACCGTCAGCGAGATCTTTCCCCTGGAGATCCGCGCGATGGCCATTGCGAGCTTCTTTGTTGTAGCGCAGGGGGCGGGGGTGTTGGCACCATGGCTGTACGGCAAACTCATCGAATCGTCAGCAGAAAGTGTGTTCTATGGCTATCTACTGGGAGCCGGGATGATGCTTGTGGGTGCGTTTGTGGAACTGTGGTTAGGCATCAAAGCTGAAGGGCGGTCGCTCGAATCCATCGCCACACCGCTCTCGGCGGAGAAGCGAGCAGAAGATGGGGCCTAGTGGCTCACGCCCGCTGGGACTATACCTTGTGTGGCGAGCACGGTCTGGATGCTCGCCATCAGTTCGTCAGCTTGGACGGGTTTTGATACATAGGCGACCGCGCCCAACTGCCGCGCCTTCTCTTCCGCTTCTTTTCGATCACGGACGGTGACGATGATCACGGGAATCTCGCTCAGCAAGTGGTTGCTTTTTAATCGCTCGAGGATGAGGAACCCATCCCCGCCTGGCAATCCGAGGTCTAAGAGAATGGCCTGGGGTTGGTGGAATCGGGCAGCAGCCATGGCCTGCATCCCATCGGCAGCCCATATGGGATAGAAGTTATGGGTCTTGACGATCGTGCTCAGCAAGTTCCAGCTATCGACGGAATCATCGATGATAAGAATCTTTGGTCTCACAACGAACCTCCCTTCTCGAGTAACCCTTCTTCCCATTGGGTCATCGACCGGCTCCATCACCGAGTCCAATACACCATTAAAATATAAGTCTAATGTACCTGGTGCACTGGAATGGGATAGACCTCTAAGAAGTACTTCGGAAGCGGGGTAAGGGAGGGGGAGGGAGCGGCCAGGTGCCCTTCGTGCTCGCAGAACGCGCACGGTGAAACTGTGCTCGTTCGATGCGCGCAGTAAAGGGCAGCCTTGGCCACTCCCTCCTAAAGAGAAACGAGCGAGCTTGGAGGGATCATGAACAGGCCTGGTTTCGACGTGACCGTGCGGGAAATTTTGAGTTGATCTTGGGTTCGGCGAAAGTCCAGGATAGTAGCGAGGGAGCTCATGTCAGGAGGAGCCCCGCACTGCACGTCGGATTGAACGGTCGATCGGCTCAGCCATGGCGTACCAACCCATTGAAAATTACGGCATCATCGGCAACATGCGGACAGCGGCGCTCGTCGGTATGAACGGTTCCATTGATTGGTTCGGCGTCCCATCATTCGATTCACCAAGCGTGTTCGCCGCCATCTTGGACGACCAAAAGGGAGGCCGGTTCGAAATTTCGCCCCTGGGGGAAGACATCCGGACGAAGCAGTTCTATTGGCCGGAAACGAACGTGTTGGTCACCCGCTTTCTCTCGCCGGACGGGGTGGGAGAAGTTATAGATTTCATGCCGGTAGGCATACCTGCTAAATCGCTCTGGCAGGATCAATTGGTTCGGCGCGTCAAAGTCACACGAGGGACACTGACCTTTCGGATGAAATGCCATCCGGCTTTTGATTATGCGCGTGCGCCGCATCGCGCATCGATCGAACAACATGGCGCCATCTTTGAGTCGGCCGTCCTGAACTTGGGATTGGTGAGCGCCGTCCCGTTCTCCTGCGATGGCGAGAGCGTCCATGCGACATTTGCGCTTCAGGAAGGCGAGGAGGCGATCTTCATACTGCGCCCTATGAAGGTTGGAGAGAAGTGCCGTCGGTCCCCTTCAATCGCCGAAACGCAGGATGTATTCGAACACACGGTCAATTACTGGCATCGATGGCTGTCCAAATGTACCTATACCGGCCGCTGGCGCGAAATCGTATACCGATCGGCACTGACCTTGAAGCTGATGACCTTCGAACCGACCGGAGCGATTATCGCTTCGCCGACCTGCAGCCTGCCTGAATCGATCGGCGGCGGAAGGAATTGGGACTATCGCTACACCTGGATTCGCGATGCAGCTTTTACGATGTATGGCTTGTTGAGAATCGGCTTCACCGAGGAAGCCCATGCCTTCATGCAATGGCTGGAAGCGCGCGCCGGTGAAGTCGAGGCCGACGGCACATTACAGATCGTCTATGGAATCGATGGTCGCCACGATTTGACGGAGCAGTCCCTCGACCATCTGGACGGCTATCGCGGTTCCCGGCCAGTCAGGATCGGCAACGGCGCCTATAAGCAACTGCAGCTCGATATTTTCGGGGAGCTGCTCGATTCACTCTACCTGTACAACAAATACGTCATGCCCATCGGGTATGACGCCTGGATGCGTATCCGGCACCGCCTGGATTGGCTCTGTGATCATTGGCAGCAGCCGGACGAAGGCATTTGGGAAGTGCGCGGAGGCCGGCGACATTTCGTCTACTCAAAACTGATGTGCTGGGTGGCGATGGATCGGGGAATTCGCCTGGCAGATAAACGGTCGTTTCCGGCTGATCGCGATCGATGGCAGCAGGTCCGGGATCAGATCTACGAAGAGATCATGTCCAAGGGGTGGAGTAAGAAACGCCATGCCTTCGTACAGCACTACGGCAGCGACTCGCTGGACGCGTCGAATCTCATCATGCCGATGGTTTTTTTCATGGCTCCCAGCGATCCGCGCATGCTGAGTACACTCCACGCCATCAATCGCTCGCCGAAGGAGGGAGGATTGGTCTCCGATGGTCTCGTGTATCGTTACGACAGCGAGACCGGAGAAGACGGGCTCACAGGAGGAGAAGGCACGTTTACCATGTGTTCGTTTTGGCTCGTGGAGGCGCTCATCCGGGCAGGGCGAGTCGATCCTGCGAGACTGACGGAAGCGCGGCTGTTGTTTGAGCGGATGCTGGGACACGCCAATCATGTGGGGCTGTATGCCGAGGAGATAGGGGGAAGCGGCGAAGCCCTCGGCAACTTTCCTCAGGCCTTCACCCATATCGCCTTGATCAGCGCCGCCTTCAATTTAGATCGAGCCTTGGACGGCAAGTCGCGTAGCTAACCAGTTGCACAAGCCTGCCGGCGGTCCCATACTGAACGTAATCCTAACCACAAGGAGGAACTATGCAGCGAAAAGGATCAGCGGTTTGGCAAGGCGACTTGAAGACTGGGAAAGGCACCGTCTCCACCGACAGCGGCGTCTTGTCGCAGACGCAATATTCGTTTTCCACGAGATTCGAAAGCGGGAAGGGTACCAACCCGGAGGAATTGATCGCGGCCGCGCATGCCGGCTGCTTCACGATGGCGCTGTCGGCTCAATTGGGGAGTGCCGGCCTGACTCCGGAAAAACTGGAGACCACGGCCACGCTCACATTCGACAAGCTCGAAGCCGGATGGACCGTGACGAATATCCTGCTGGACGTCAAAGGCAGGGTACCCAAGGCGGATCAGGCCGCATGGGACAAGGCGACATTGGAGGCCAAAGCCGGTTGCCCGATCTCGCGCCTCCTCAAAACGACCATCAATATGCAAGCCAAGTTGGAACGCTAGGGTGGTGATGGCCAAAACCCGGAACTCCGACTCGCTGGCGTTTCTCTTCGATTTGGACGGCACCTTGATCGACAGCGTCTACCAGCATGTCCTGGCCTGGCGCGAAGCGACACAAGCGGCCGGCATCGAGTTGCCGGTCTGGCGCATTCACCGCCAGATCGGCATGAGCGGGGGCCTGATGCTCAACGCCCTGTCCCGGGAAACCGGGCAGCCGGTCTCGCGGAAGGATGCGGAGCGTATTCAGCAGGTACATGCCGAGGCGTTTGCCGATCAGGTTCCGTCGCTGCGCGTGCTTCCCGGCGCGCAAGCACTGCTGGATACGTTGGCGGCCCATAGTGTGCCTCACGCTATCGCGACGAGCGGACGAAAGCACAATGCACGGCATGCGCTCAAGCTGCTCAAGCTCCATCGGAGCGTGCCGGTCATCACGCGCGACGACGTCCGCTTCGCGAAGCCCGATCCCGATCTATTTGTCGCCGCAGGGAAGCGACTGAAAGTTAGCATGAGCCGCTGCGTCATCGTCGGAGACAGCGTCTGGGATTTGCTGGCCGCGCGCCGCGCATTCGCCCTCTCAGTGGGACTACTCTCCGGGGGTTATGGCCGGGAGGAGTTGGAGCGGGCAGGAGCCTATCGGGTCTATCAAGACCCGGCCGACTTGCTCAGACACTTGGATGAAGTCGGCGTGAGACTCTAGCAGGATGCTGAAAAAGTCCGCCAACGGCGCAAGCAGCCGTAAAGAAGGATCCACACACATATATTTCTCACCTGATCCACGTAATCTCTCTTGCGCGATCTCTTCGCGTCCCATACAATCGGCATCCGTGAAAGCCATCCATACTGCCCACATGCGCAGCAGACTCTTTCGCAGCGATAATCTCCTCACCATCACATGGGTAGTGTGCCTGCTCTTCGTGCTTGGCGGGTGTTCTATTCTGCCGGGGCACTGGCGGCCAGGATGGAATCAGCAGTGGCCCGCCGGCAAACCGGTGCCCCACACAGCCGGCTCATGGAATTTGACCGAACTCGAATCAAAAGACGAGCGGTTTGTCGCGCTGGCGATCTCTGGAGGCGGGAGTCGAGCCGCCAACTTCGGCGCCGCCGTCATGCTGGAACTCCGACAGCGGGGCTTGCTGGAACAAGTCGATGTGATTTCAGGCGTGTCCGGTGGAACGCTCCCGGCTGTGTATTACGGACTCGGAGACAAGGCCGGTGCATTTACCGAACCGGCGGTCCGCGAGGCATTGGGCTACGATTTTCAGAGCAGTTGGATTCGCCGGTGGTTTCTGCCGCAGAACATGTTTCGCTATTGGCTGTCCGACTTCACCCGCTCGGATATTATGGTGCAAGTCTTCAACAACCAGCTGTACCACGATGCCACCTTTGCCGACCTTCAGCCGCATCCAAAAATCTTGATCAATTCGACCGTCCATAACGATAACACCCGGTTCACGTTTACGGATGAACGCTTCGCCGCGCTCCATTCAGTGCTCGCCCCCTATCCCGTCGCCAATGCCGTGAATGCGTCCTCCGCATTTCCCGGCGCATTCCAGGACGTGACCCTGCAGTGGTATATGGAGCCGACGCAGTACCTGCACCTCTATGACGGCGGTCCCATCGATAATCTTGGCGTGCAGGCGATCACTCAATATATGAATCGGAACGTGTTAGGCACCACGCTCGATCGGCTGTTTCCCAAGGGATGTGTCATTTTCGTCATCGACGCCACCCCATCGAGCGACCATACCGATCTCGACTTTAAACAGTCCAGTCGGTCCGCCATCGACTATTTCGTCGACACCAATGCGCTCGATGCCACGGATGCCATGTTGATCGAATCCCGCCGCTCCCTGCTCGAGAGAATGGGCATTCCGGTCGAGAAGCAGGATCGGGATCCGAGGGGCCGGCTCCCGGTGAACGATCTCCGGCAATGCGGCTGCGAAGTCCGCCATATCTCACTGCGACATCTGCTCTATACCGAAGTATCCGAAGCCAATGAGGATTTGGCCGAACGTGTAACGCGAATTAAGACGAAGTTTTGGCTGTCCGACGGAGAACAGAACGATCTCTTCCAAGCCGCCAAGGTCATCATGGAGCTGCTCGACCACAAACAGCTCTTGTCGGAATCGTCATTTAAGGTTCCTTGTGGCAGCGTTTCAGTACAGAAACCACCAGCGTAATGCGCGGCGCTTGTCATCGATCAGGACAGGTCAAAATCCTGAATCTGCTTGCGGGACGTGAGGTCAAGTGGCACACCTAGACCATGAACGTGATAGGGAGAAGGGCCTGGATCAGCCTGGGAGGTAGTCTGTGTTTGGCTGTTGCCCTGGGCTCGTGCGGAACCCTGTCTGTCAGCTCACCAGACAAGAAAAGCGGTCGAGCTGCCGTCGACGCAAGCGTCGTGCAATCCCTTCAACGACAAATCAAAGATCGAGAGAAGCGCATTGCGGAGTTAGAGGCCCAGTTGGATGCCTTGAAGGTGATCGATCAGGACATGGAGAAACGGAGGCAGTCCAGCCGGCCACCCGCCACGTTGACGCCTATCGAGTGACCATTGTTACGAACCTGCCCTACTGCGTCCCACACAATTTAAACTGTACCAGTACCCGTCGATCAGGACGTGGTGGAAACACTCGCCCCGAATGTGAAAGGGACAAGCCTTGAGAGTTCTTGGGTCGGGAAGTTCCCTCCTGTTGCCTCCGTCTGAGTGCCCGCGCGTGCTGGGTTTTGCTGGTGCACGGAAAGTGATGGCGAGTTTCCTGTTCGGCGCACTCCTGACCGTCCTGCATGTGGTACCCGCTCTGGCGGGCATGGAACTCGCCCAGCTGTCGGTCAAGAAAGGTGTGTTCTTAGTGGCCAGCCCATCGCTGGAAGATCCTAACTTCCGCCAAACTGTCTTGCTTATCGTAGAGCACGGGGCGGAGGGAACAGTCGGGCTGATTCTGAATCGTCCTACGAAGCTCCTCTTGTCCGACGCATTGCCGGACATCACGATGCTCAAGAGGACCAGCTACCTGCTGTTTGCGGGTGGACCGGTAGAAGCATCCCGGTTTCTCCTGCTGTTCCGAGTCAAGGAGCCTCCGACAGACGCACGATCGATCTTCGACGGGGTCTATCTGGGGCGCACACCTCGAGTCCTAGAGCGCATCATTACACAAGCCAAGCCGACCGAAACCTTCCGGGCGTTTGCCGGATTTGCCGGATGGGCTCCGAGGCAGCTAGAAGCTGAGATGCTTGTGGGCGCGTGGGGGATGTTGCCGGCAGATTCGTTCAGCATCTTTGACCAGGACCCGGCCACGCTCTGGCAGGACTGTGTCAGCCGGCTGCAGGGGCCGAGGGTGATTGGGGCGGTCTGGTCTATCCCTCGTGCTCGCTGCCCGCGCACAGAAGACCAATTAGATTGTCAGATCAAGGGCCGTGCTCGGTCAATGCGCGCAGTGAAGGACAGTCTGGCGACTCCCTACTGAGGAGAAACAAGCAAGCTTTGAGGGACTATTTGTATCGTTGGACGCACGCAGTTAGGCGATTACCAAGGTCGGAATGAAGTCGAAAGCTCGAAAGCAGTATATATTGGGTGTGCTCATATCTTGGATCCTGCCCCTCAAGGCTCCTTAATGAGTGTATTTCGCCATTTCGATGAGTTGACGCATCACTAAACATGTCACCGGACCGAACATCCCGCTGTGAGACTGTTATCGGCCTGATCTCGCTCGCATATTCTTTTCGACGCGGAGCCCGCGATCGTTTTATCTCGACAGGCTGAGGTGTGGGCCTGATAGGATGCGTCGGTTATGAACGACCGACCTACTGTCTCCACCCCGCGGCGAGCCGCGGTGCTGTTCATTCTCATCACGGTTCTGCTCGACATGCTGTCTTTCGGCATCATCATTCCCGTGCTGCCGAAACTCGTCGAGGAGTTTTTCTCCGGCGATACGGCCCAGGCAGCCATGATCTATGGGTTGATGGGCACGGCCTGGGCGGTCATGCAGTTCTTTGGTTCGCCGATTCAGGGAGCGCTGTCCGACCGGTTCGGCCGGCGGCCGATCGTGCTGCTGTCCAACCTGGGATTGGGACTCGACTATATCGTCATGGCGCTGGCGCCGACCGTCGCCTGGCTGTTTCTGGGTCGCGCCATCTCCGGCCTCGCCTCATCCAGCTTCAGCACCGCCGGTGCATACATTGCCGACGTGACGGCTCCGGAACATCGAGCGGCGGCGTTCGGCAAGATCGGCATGGTCTTCGGCCTCGGCTTCATACTCGGTCCTGCAATAGGCGGCTGGCTCGGCGCGATCGATCCGCGGCTCCCATTTTGGGGCGCAGCGGCACTCAGCCTGGTGAACGCCTGCTACGGATTCTTTGTGTTGCCCGAATCCCTGGCGCGTGACAAGCGAATGGCCTTCTCGTGGAAGCGGGCAAATCCGGTCGGCTCGCTGGTGCTGCTGCGCTCGCACCATGAACTCTTCGGGCTCGCGGCCGTTGCCTTCTTCGGATATCTCGCCCATGCGGTGCTGCCGAACGTGTCGGTGCTGTATATGGGCTACCGGTACGGATGGGGAACCACCGCAATCGGACTGATGCTGGCTGGTGTCGGCGTGGCAGCGATGATCGTCCAGGGGGGACTGATTCGCCCGATCACGAAGCGGTTAGGCGAGCGCACGACATTGTTGGTGGGCTTGGTCTGCGGGGGGATCGGGTTTTCAGTCTACAGCGTTGCGTCTGAGGGATGGATCTTTTGCCTGGGCATTCCCGTCATGGCCTTTTGGGGTCTCGCGGGTCCGGCGACCCAGGCACTGATGACCCGCCGTGTCAGCAGCTCCGAGCAGGGCCAGCTCCAGGGGGCCATTGCGAGCATCAACGGCTTAACCGGCTTGATCGGACCGGCGCTCTTTACGCAAAGCTTTGCGCATTTCATCGGACCGAAGGCCGTCTGGCACCTGCCCGGTGCGCCCTTCTTGTTAGCCGCGATCATGTTGCTCAGCGCTGCAGCCATCGCCTGGCGGGCGACGCATCCCGGACGATCGTCCGTCCGGAACCTTGAACCAGGAGTGGAATGACACCCGTGCCGATCCCTTGCTCCCGGAACGCGCACGATCAGAATGTGAGGGGGCGCTCTGGTCTATCCCTCGTGCTCGCTGACCGCGCACAGAAGACCGATTAGATTGTCAGATCAAGGGCCGTGCTCGGTCAATGCGCGCAGTAAGGGATAGATCCAGACCACCCCTTGAAGAGAGGTGCGAGTAAGCTCTGAGGGACCATTTATATATAATTCGACGGGCGCAGTAAGAGATCAATCAGCCCCAATCCCTAAGAGAGAACAAGCGAGCTTGGAAGGAGTATGAGAGGGCAGACTAGATGATCTCATGTGCTCGTGCAACGCGCGGTCTCGGAAGACCCTCGTTGGACACGCGCAGTGGGAGACCAATCTGGTCCGCCCTCAAGGGGAACGGTAGACGGACTGTAGCCGCTCGATGCGCGCAATGGAGACCACGCCAGCCGCCTCACTGAATCTAGTGATGAGTTCTCCCGCATTGATGCACTCAGTTGGCGACCATTCAGGTCACCATTTTAGATTGGATAAGAGCAGCTTGGAGGGAGCATCTGTATGTGGAAGGACGCAATTCTCGAAGATACGTACATTTCGCTATTTCGCCAAGTTGACACCTGCCGGTAGCGAGTCGTAGCCTCTCCTCATCGCCCAGTCTAAAAGCTGGTACCCACAATGGAGTCTTCCCGACAGCCATTCCGTTTTGATGACCCGAGGCATGAGCGGATCTATCGCCGACTCCGTGACTTCGTTGGCCCGGGGCCTGCCGATTTCTTTGAGGATGCATGCCGGCTCATGCATGACCCTGTTTCTCTTCGAACTACTAGCCACCTTGTTTCCCATTCGTTACGAGAGATCGAGAGCGCACTCCGTGATGTTTTGGAAACTATGGCGGAACGCGAACAGCGCCTTCAGAAGTCAAAAAAAGATGGGCAAAACCATAGAAAAGAAATCTCGGCAATTCTACGCGGCCTGCAGATTCCAGAAACCGACCCTGTGGCAGAGGCTTGGCTACGCTTACCTGGGAAGGGTAATAGCTATGGGCTTGATGCACGAGCCCATCGCAACGCGCTTACGTCCGCCCGTCCTGTAGACGAAGACTTCCGTCAGTTCTGGAATGAGATGCAGGGGATTGTTGATGTTGTATTGGAGAAGTTCGAGACGAACTATCTTGGAGTCTACCAGTTCCTGGATCAGCTACTTGCGAAACCGGTACCAGCGCAAGGCGACGTCGACAAGCTCAAGAAAAATGTGCCGAACAATCTCGTCGCTCATGGATATTTCTTCGACCGACTGACAAGCCCCTCATGGCTAGAACTCCTTCAGACCAATGGATTGTTTAGCCACCCGCCAGCGCCCGAGGTTGATAATGAGAAGGGCACCATCGGGTATTCAGCGTGGCCGCAATCACGGTATCTCGCTCGCATGGCACCCCAAGCACCTGAAAAAGTCCTAGACATCATGTTAGCCGTCCCTCCCACCGACAACATTCGTGTTTATGAAGATTTCTCCAGCGCAGCCGCCGCTATGCCGGTTGAGCTTGCGGCAAAGTGGAGTGAGCGAGAAGTGGTACGGGTCAACAAACCGGAAGGTCTTTTCGGTCTGCTACCCGAGAAGCTCAGCGCACTCATGAATCATCTCCTCCAGGGGGAGCAAGGAACTGCCGCCCTCGGCCTTGCACGGTCCCTTTTGGAGATTTTGCCGGATCCCAGGCTCGAGAAGCAGAAGGAGGATAAGGATGAGCACAGCCTCCCTCCGAAACCACGCGCTCGGATTTCGACCTGGGAATATAGGAGGATTGTTGAACGAATGATTCCCGTGCTGCCTCCGGCAGCACGGATACATGCCCTTGACCTGTTCTGCGATCTTCTGGAAAAGTCTCTCACGCTCTCGAAGAGTCCTACAGATGTAGAACCCGGAATGGAGGACTATTCTTACATTTGGCATCCCCATCTTGAGGACAAGCCACGGGGAGATCACCTCAAGAATATCCTCGTGCCTGCTGTACGCGAGATGGCTCATGCCATCGCAGATCAAGATCCTACGCAGGTATCGACACTCGTCGAGAAACTAGAGAAACGACCTTATGAGGTCTTTCATCGGCTCGCGCTGGACTTCCTTCGACGGCACCCAGACACCACTCTGATCGCAGAAAAACTAACGGATCGGCGTCTCTTCGATGCCCGCGGCACTCGGCATGAATACGAACTATTGGCTCGAGAGTGGTTCGGCAAACTGCAGGTCGGGGACCAGCAGAAGATTCTTAAATGGATCGAGGCCGGCCCGGACGATGACGAAGCGTACAAGCGCCATCATAAAGAATGGTCCGGCCAAGAGCCGTCAGATGAAAAGATCGTACAGCATAAGAAGAGGTGGCAACGCGACCGTCTCGCTCCCTTATATGAATTACTCTCATCAGATTGGAAGCAACAGTACGAAGAACTAATCGGAGAAGTGGGAAAACCTGAACGGGATGTTACTGAGAACGCTCGCGTGGAGGTATGGCGAGGCCCGACAAGTCCCATGACGGCGGCTGACTTCCAATCAATGAGCGTCCAGGAAATTGTCACCTATCTCAGTTCATGGAAACCGACGCATGAGCCGATGAGCCCATCCCGCCAAGGTCTCGGCCGCGAGCTAACTGAAACCGTGCACAAGAATCCTCTCCGCTTTGTGCCTGAGGTGGCAAAGTTTAAGGGGCTAGATCCCACCTATGTACGATCGCTTCTTGAAGGCATTCGACAGGGAATCAGTGAGACAAAGAATCTCCCCTGGTCAGAAACCCTTAGTCTCTGCCATTGGGTTGTCAATCAGCCGATTGTTATTGAGGGACGACAGGTCGACAAGTGGAACGATGATCCTGACTGGGGATGGGCACGGAAAACTATTGCTGGCCTATTGGGAGCTGGTCTTGAGGAAGGTCCCTCGATGATCCCGTTTGAACTCCGGGGTCAGGTCTGGAGCATCCTTGAGATCCTGACGAACGATCCGGATCCTAGTCCAGATGATGAAGCCACAAGAGGCCAACCCCTTGATCCTTCACACGTCGCCATCAACTCCACCAGAGGTGAGGCGATGCAAGTAGTGGTGCGCTACGCCCTTTGGGTGAGGTGCTGCCTGGAAAAACTTCCGGATGGAGCTGAGAAGATTGCACGAGGGTTTGAGGAAATGCCAGAAGTGCGGCAGGTGCTCGAAGCGCATCTCGATCTAGCCCAGGATCCTTCCCTTGCGATCCGGTCGGTCTATGGGCGGTGGTTGCCATCATTAACTTACCTCGACCAGGAATGGACCAAGAATTATGTCCAAGAAATCTTCCCGCGCGAGGAGATTTTACGGCAGTACTGCGATGCTGCTTGGGACACATATGTTGTGTTCTGCCATCCGTATAGCATTGTCTTCGACGTTCTGCAGGAAGAGTACAAGAAGGCGATCGAACAATTGGGTACGCCAGGCACAACCCGGCTCGCTGCTGATTCCACTACTACTACTCAGCTCGTTGAGCATCTCATGGTTTTATACTGGAATGGGAAACTCCCTCTCGAAGATGAAACAGGCTTGTTGGCCAGGTTTTTAGAGAAGGCCACCGATGCACTTCGTGGAGAGGCTTTGGAATTTCTTGGACGAAGCCTCGGCCGTCCGGACGAGCCTCTGCCAGATGAGATCTCTGCCCGTCTCAAAAAGCTCTGGGAAATACGCCTAGCAACAATCACGGCCTCAGGCACTCCTCTCAACCATACTGCCGAACTGGCCGCATTCGGCTGGTGGTTTATCTCTCAGAAATTCGATGATGCTTGGGCCATGTCTCAGTTGCTTTCTGCACTCGTCCTCGTCCCTAAGGCGGAGCCAGATTATCATATTGTCGAACGATTGGTTGCCCTCGCGGAAACTATGCCGCTCGAAGCGATACAGTGCCTATCCTTGATGGTACAGGGCGACAAAGAAGGATGGGAGATTGGAAGCTGGCGGGATGACTCACGAAAGATTCTAGCTATCGCTATTGCGAGCGGAAATCCTGCTGCAACACAGGCGGTCTTTGACCTTGTGAACCGACTCGCAGCACGAGGTATGCCTGACTATAAGGATCTTCTCAGGCTTAGGAAGGGTTAACAAGCGACTTTTCTATTCGCCACTTCCGCGCGCGCTTCTGTGAGCAACCAAAGTCTGACGCTTTCGAGTGATGTGGAACCCATGAAAGTCGGTGATCAAATCTTCTTTGCACCAGGTATCCGTTTCAGGGATTTGGATCTAGATGGAACACAACTTCCTGAACAATACGGTGCAAGAATCGAGGGGTACTATTTGACTCCTGCACAGCGCGCCGCTGAGGCTGGTGACGCGCTCGCTTCGGGCTTAATAACACTGACAGCCGTTGATGCGATGTCACGTATGTATTTCGGTCCCAATCGTGCCGATAAACGACTGGTTCATAGCGATTTTCAATCGTTCGCTCAACAAAGGCTCGCAAGCTTCGCAGAACCTGAAACTGCCAAAATCCTTTATGAGAAATTTCGAAACGGACTTGTACATGAAGCTCGTTTGAAGGATGGCTGTCAATTCGAACTTCAGCTTTCAAGAACGTTCGATAACAACGGTCCAGTTTCTATAATTGATCCTGCGCGTCTCGTTGTCGAAGTACGGGCTGCGCTCGAGGTAATCGTTTGCGAGATGAAAAGCAGTCAGCAGTTTCGCAAAGAGTTTTCGAACTGCGTTCGGAGGGAATTCAGCTTCGAACTTGCATGAGAGACTTCGGGTAATGTGGAGAAGAGAAGGGGTCGGGAGTCTTTGTTGATCGTCTCGTTCACCTCGTGCGCACAGCACCCTCACTGAAACGGCGCTGGTAGCGTGCTTTCACGACTAATTAGATTCATGGCAACACGAACGCGGTGGTGTGTTTGTGGCTAATGCCATTCATGTCATCGTGCCGTACCGGCACGCTTCAACTTGGGTTTTTGACGATCCGCGGGTGGGACTCTCTCAAGAGCCGTTCGTGTCCGGCATTCCCGAGATGATTGACAGTATCGTCGCAAATATACCCAACGCAGAAAAGGGGTTTCGGCTCTTGTTTGCCTCAGCGCCGTTTCCTG
>Ga0187892_10007789_pt1 | contig 15052 bp, 12 predicted proteins | sample MA1701073metaG_FD_139345 | JGI IMG/M metagenome (GOLD analysis project Ga0187892, IMG submission 139345) | Bio-ooze microbial communities from a basaltic lava cave in the Kipuka Kanohina Cave System on the Island of Hawaii, USA - MA170107-3 metaG ... | reverse complement strand
GATCACGATCCTCTGCATGCTGGTCCTCGGTGGGATCGGCAGCAACCCGGGCGCGATCGTCGGCGCGGCGCTCCTGGCATCCTCCCCGAGCTGTTCCGCCCCCTCGCCGACTACCGGATCCTGACCTACGAGGCCCTCCTGCGGCTCCTCAAAACCGGTCAGGCAGTGGATCGGGTCGTGGTGCTCGACCCGGGGGGCGCTGATCGCGTCCGGGCCGCCCGAGCGCATGCGCCGGGATCCGCGCGTGGTCAAGGAGCAGAACGCCCGCCAAGCGCCCGCACGGTCGCCCGCGCGTACGGGCTCGAGGCCGGCGGGTCGCGCGCCACGGTCCGAGCGCCGAGCTGCTGGCCGACCCGGTGGTCAGGCACGCCCATCTCGGCAGCTGAGCGGCCGATGGAGAACAGGTCGGGCTTCCGCTAGAATCGCCTTGGCACTCATGGCCGACCCCGACGCTCCGACCACTGGCTCGGCGCTCATCCCCCTCCAGGGCATCGCCGCGACCGACTTTCACAGCCTGGCCGACGTCCTGGATCGCGTCCACTTCGGGTCCGTGATCGTCGACAGCCGGGGCATCATCATCTTCCTGAGCCGACCGTACGCGACGTTTCTCGGCATCCGGCGCGAGGACGCCATCGGGCGTCACGTCAGCGATGTGATCGAGAACAGCCGGATGCACATCGTGGTGCAGAAGGGCGAGGTGGAGATCGGCCGTCAGCGGGTGCACGGGCAGGAGCTCGTCGTGCAGCGGATCCCGATCCGGGACGAGAGCGGGCGGGTCGTGGCCGCCTTCGGTCAGGTGATGTTCGAGGTGCGTGAGCTGCGCGGTCCGGCGCCTCAACATCCTGGAATCGAACGTCGTCTACTACGAGCGGGAACTCGATTCGCTGCGGGGATCGCGCTACACCTTCGAGCAGATCGTCGGCGACAGCGCGGTCGTGCAAGAAGCCAAGCGGCTGGCCGCCAAGGCCGCCCGCTCGGCCTCGCCGATCCTGCTGGTCGGCGAGACCGGCGTCGGCAAGGAGCTCTTCGCGCACGCGATCCATCACGCGAGCGCGCGCCGTCACCGGCCTCTGATCCGCCTCAACTGCGCGGCCATGCCCCGGGACCTCGTGGAGTCGGAACTGTTCGGCTACGAGCCGGGCGCCTTCTAGAGTTAGGGCCGCGGCGCCTTGCGGCCCCCGCGCCCGCGGAAACCGAGGACGCGCCTTGACCGGCGAGACCTCTCCTTCTCGCTTGGCCTTCGGGGAACAGCGCGCGGCGAGGTTCACCGGGCGGCCAAGCGCCCTTATGGTCTCGTGCGCGGCTCAGGCCGAGTGGCCAGCGGCCGAGAGCCGGCGGTCGAGGTCATAGGCGGCGCTGATGAGCGCCAGGTGGGTGAACGCCTGCGGGAAGTTTCCGAGGTGCTGGCCCCGGCGGCCGAGCTCCTCGCTGTAGAGCCCGAGGTGGTTCGCGTAGCCGAGCATCTTCTCGAAGACGAAGCGCGCCTGCTGGAGGTCGCCGAGACGCGACAGGCACTCGACGTACCAGAATGAGCACATGCTGAAGGTGCCCTCGTCGCCCGTGAGCCCATCGGAGAACCGGTCCCCGATGCGGTAGCGGGAGACGAGGGAGTCGCTCACCAGCTCGCCCTCGATCGCGCGCAGGGTCGACACCCAGCGAGGGTCGGTCGGGGCGATAAACTTGACGAGCGGCAGGAGGAGGGAGGACGCGTCCAGCGCGGTCGAGCCCTTGGCCTGCACGAACGCCTTCCGGCCCTCGTCCCAGAAGTGCGTGAAGACGTCCTGGTAGATCGTGTCCCGCTCCTCGTGCCAGCGCGCGAGCGGAGCCGGGAAAGAGCGCTTGCGGGCGAGGCGGATGGCCCGGTCGATCGCCGCCCAGCAGAGCACGCGAGAGTACAGGAACTCCTGGCGTCCGCCCCGTACCTCCCAGATGCTCTCGTCCGGCTCCCGCCAGTGCCGGCCGACCCAGTCGATGAAGCGGACGACGTCGGTCCACAGGTCGTGCGAGATCGGCTCGCCGTACTTGTCGTAGAGGTAGATCGAATCCATCAGCTCGCCGTAGATGTCGAGCTGGAGGTGGGCATGGGCCTGGTTGCCGATGCGGATCGGCTTGGAGCCCTGGTAGCCTTGGAGGTGAGGAAGGCTCTCCTCGCTCAGAATCTTGCGGCCGTCGATGCCGTACATGATCTGGAGCGCTCCGTCGGGCTCGAGCTCCGCGCACCGGTCCTCCACCCAGTGCATGAAGGCCGCCGCCTCGCCGGTGAACCCAAGCCGGATGAGACCATAGAGCGTGAATGATGCGTCACGGATCCAGGTGTAGCGGTAGTCCCAGTTCCGCTCGCCTCCTACCCGCTCCGGCAGGCCGAACGTGGGCGCGGCGACGATCGACCCGAAGGGCCGCGAGGTGAGGAGCTTCAGCGTGAGGGCCGAGCGGTTCACCATCTCCCGCCACCGTCCGCGGTAGGTCGACCGGCCCACCCAGCCGCGCCAGAAGTTCACCGTGTCCTTGAACGTCCGGGCGACATAGTCGGTCGCGCCGGACGGTGACTCCCCGCCCGGCTCCACCTGCTCGAAAACGAAGGACGCCGACTCGTCGGCGCGAAGCGTGAAGTCCGCCACCGCCGTCCCGTCCACGATGCGTACCGGGACCGAGGAGCGGAGGAGGAAGGCGCTGGGGGAACCGCTCGCGGCGATGAAGCGTACGCCGTCGCCCGTCCGCTCGGCCGTGTGGGTTGCCCGCGCGTAGTCGAACCGCGGTTGGCACACCATCCGGAAGCGAACTTCGCCGCGCACCGTTTTCGCTCGGCGGACGACATCATGCGCGTGCCGCCCGTCCTCGATCGGCATGAAGTCGGACACCTCGGCCACGCCATCGTCGGAGAGGAAGCGCGTCAGGAGAACGCAGGTGTCGGGCAGGTAGAGCTGTTTCTGCCGCGCGTCCCCGAGGAGCGGGGCCAGCTGGAAGCGCCCGCCCCGCTCATCGTCCAGCACGGCGGCGAAGACGGACGCCGAGTCGAAGCGAGGCGCGCACATGAAATCAATCGACCCGTCCATGCCGACGAGTGCCACCGTGTGGAGGTCACCGATCACCCCGTAGTTCTCGATCGGTTGATAGCCCATGTGCTGTTCGATTCTGTCGCCCCTAAGTCAGGCTGACATCCATGGTGGCCCCGGTTCCGCCGCCGGGCTGTAACCGATTATCGTGTCAGCGGTCAGACGGGCTGCTGCGGGCGCTTCGGGTCCGGCCAGTCCAGGTGGAAGAACTTCCCGCGCGGGGCGTCCACGCGTTCATACGTGTGGGCGCCGAAGTAATCGCGCTGGGCCTGGAGGAGGTTGGCGGGGAGCCGCGCCGATCGGTAGCCGTCGAAGTAGGACAGCGCGCTCCCAAAGGCGGGCACCGGGATGCCGTGCCGCACCGCGAGCGCCACGACCTCACGCCAAGATCCCTGACCCGCGGCGAGGGCCCTCTTGAAGTACGGGTCGAGCATCAGATTCACGAGGCCGGGGTCGCGGCGGTAGGCCTCGGTGATCTTCTGGAGGAAGCGCGCGCGAATGATGCAGCCGCCACGCCAGATCGCGGCGATGGTGCCGAAGTCGAGCGTCCAGTGGTATTCCTTCTGGGCCTCCGCCATCAGCTGGAAGCCCTGGGCATACGCGCAGATCTTCGAGGAGTAGAGCGCGCGGCGTACCGCTTCGACCAGCTTGGGCTTGGAGCCGCGGTACGGCGTCGGCGGCCCCTTGAGCACCTTGGCGGCGGCGACGCGCTCCTCCTTCAATGCGGAGAGACAGCGCGCGAACACGGCCTCGGCGATGGCGTTGGCGGGGATGCCCATGTCGAGCGCGTTCATGCTCGTCCACTTGCCCGTGCCCTTCTGCCCTGCGGCGTCGAGCACCACGTCCACCAAGAACCGCGTCGGCTTGGCGGGATCTCGCTGCTTGAGGATGTCGGCGGTGATCTCGATCAGATACGAGCCCAGCTCGTTCTGGTTCCACTCAGCGAAGATCTCGGAGAGCCGGTCGGGCGTCATGCCGCCGAGCGCGGTGAGGACGTGATAGGCCTCCGAGATGAGCTGCATGTCGATGTACTCGATCCCGTTGTGGACCATCTTCACGTAGTGGCCCGCGCCGTCGGGCCCCAGGTACGCGGTGCAGGGCTCGCCGCCGGTGACGGGTTGGCCGGGCGCCCAGTCTTCCAGCGGCGTGCCCGTCTTGGGATCCACCTTGGCGGCGATGGCCTCCCAGATCGGGCGCAGGTGCTCCCACGAGCCCGGATGCCCGCCCGGCATGAGGGAGGGCCCGAAGCGCGCGCCCACCTCGCCGCCGCTCACGCCCGAGCCGAAGAAGCGGCAGCGATCCGCATACTGCTTCTCGCGGCGGATGGTGTCGGTCCACAGGCTATTGCCGCAGTCCACCACGATGTCGTCGGTCTCGACACCCGCGCCGAGGAGCTGGTCGACGACGGCGTCCACCGGCGCCCCTGCCTTGACGAGGATGAGGATCTTCCGGGGCTTCTTGAGCGCGGCGACGAAGTCGGGCAGCGCGGCGGCCCCCACCAATCCGCCCGGCGTATCCCTGTGCTCGGCCACGAACTTCTCCATGACGGCAGTCGTCCGGTTGTAGACGGCGACCCGGTAGCCGTGGTCGGCCATGTTGAGCGCAAGGTTCTCGCCCATCACGGCGAGCCCGATCAGCCCGACGTCAGCGCTGGCGCGAGCGGCTGTCGTCATGGCCACACTCTACCGCAAGAACGTTTCGGCGTGACGACTAGCCCTCAGTCCGGACAGCGCTCACCCGATCGTTGCACCGCGAGGCTCGAGAGTCAGGCCCCGGGCGGCCATAGCTGACGACCTGCGCGCGCCAGCGAGCATGCGGGCGAGGACACCGTGATACGAGACCAGGTTGATCGCGCGTGGACGTGGGCCGCGCTCATGCGCCGCATATTCGTCCACCGGCCCGGAACGAACCGGCCCGGAACGAATCGTCGCGGAGGAGAAGTGGTCCCCCGAGGACTCGACCTTAACGGCGCGTCCGGCTCCCCATCAAGGCGCGGGCCAAGTAGAATGGGGACCCGCCGGGCCGGGCTTGGTCCCGGCCAGACGCTGGTTGACCCTCATCATCCCGGAGGTGCCACTGTGCCATTCGGAGGCAATGACTGGCTCGCGTTGACCGAGGAACCGACGGTGGAACCGGAGATGCCCATCTGCGATCCCCATCACCATTTCTGGGACTTTCGCACCGAGCGCATACCCTACCAGCGGTACTTGCTCCCCGAGCTGGCCGCTGACATACACAGTGGGCACACCGTGCGCTCGACGGTGTTCATCGAGGCGCGCGCCATGTACCGCGCTGACGGTCCGGAGGAGATGCGTGCCGTCGGGGAAGTCGAGTTCGTCCAGGGGCTGGCCGCGGCCAGCGCCAGCGGTCTGTACGGCCCCGGTCGGGCGGCCGCCGCCATTGTCGGTCACGCCAACCTGAACCTGGGCGCCCGGGTGGAGCCGGTGCTGGAGGCATTGCGCGCGGCCAGCCCTAACCGGTTTCGGGGGATTCGCCATTCCGTGACGTGGGATCCCCACCCCGAGGTGGAGAACACAGCCGCGTACAAGAGCGCGGGGCAGCTGGCCAGCGATCAGTTCCGCGCCGGCGCGCGCGTGCTGGCGCGGATGGGGTTGTCGCTCGAGGCCTGGCTGTACTTCCCGCAGCTTCCCGAGCTGGCGGATTTCGCCAAGGCCGTCCCCGACCTGACCATCATCTTGAACCATATGGGCGGCCTGCTGCGGGTCGGCCCGTACGCCAACCGGGACGACGAGGTGCTGGCCACCTGGCGGCGCGGGATCGCGGCGGTGGCCGCGTGCCCCAACCTGCACGTCAAACTCGGCGGCATCGGCATGCCTCGCACGGGGTTTGACTGGCATGCGCGGAGCACGCCCATCGGCTCGGAAGAGCTGGCGGCCTCGATGGCCCCATTCATGACGTACTGCATCGAGCAGTTCGGCCCCCACCGCTGCATGTTCGAAAGCAACTTCCCGGTCGATAAGGTGTCGTACTCCTACAACGTGCTGTACAACGCCTTCAAACGGCTGTCGAAAGCCTACTCCGCTGACGAGCGCGCCGCCATGTTCCATCACAATGCTGCGCGTGTTTATCGGATAGAGGTCTGACGCGCCGGCCTGGCTGAAATCGCTGCCCGTGACGCTGGACCAGCTCGAGGCCGCGCTGGAAGCCGAGCGATACCTGGAGGCTGTAGAGGCACGCGGCCATGCCGGCGCTCGCCCAGGCCTTCCGAAAGTCGACGATTGGCTGACCGTCGCGATGGAATACCAATTCCGCCGATGTCGAAGAAGACGGCCTGAGGGTCATCAGTTCCCCGTCCCCACGGCCTGCCTCTCCATCTCGACTTCCGCCTTCAGGCTCTCGACATCCCTGAAAACGGTCGCCACCGCGAGCGTCCGGCCGCCGAGCCTGAAGCGAACGGCGACGTCGCGAGCGGCGGGGTCGCCGTCCACGTCGATCGTGTCCCACCGCTCCGCGTGGCCGACGTAGGCGATCGACACGTCGTAGTGCGCGCTCCAGAAGAACGGCACGTCGTCGAACGGTCGCGCGAGGCCGAGCATGTTCCGCGCCGCCGCTTGTCCCTGGCGCTGCGCATGCACCCAGTGCTCGATGCGGATCCGCGCTCCCGTATACAGGTCGGGGTAGCGTGCGATGTCGCCGGCGGCGAAGATGTGAGGGTCCCCGGCTCTACGGGGACGGCGTCAACATCGCGGCTCGTCTCGAGGGGCTCGCCGAGGGCGGCGGCGTCTGCCTCTCCGGCACCGCCTACGATCAGGTGGAGGGAAAGCTTCCGCTCGGCTATGAGTTCATCGGCGAGCACTCGGTCAAGAACATCGCCCGGCCGGTGCGCGTGTATCGGCTCCGCTTCGAGCCCGGCACCGCGCCCGGGCTGTCGAGCCGGACATGGCGCGCCGGCCGGCGGCTCGTCGCCCCGATCGTCGGCATGGTCGCCGTCCTGGTCCTCATCGGCGCCGGCGGGTGGGCCGGCTGGCACTGGCTGACGAGTCCCGCGCCACCCGCGTTGCCGCTCCCCGACAAGCCGTCGGTGGCCGTGCTGCCCTTCTCGAACCTGAGCCAGGATGCCGCGCAGGAGTACTTCAGCGACGGCGTGACCGAAGATCTCATCACGGGTCTCTCCAAGGTCTCGGGACTCTTCGTCATCGCCCGCAACTCCGTCTTCACCTACAAGGGCAAGGCCGTGAAGGTCCGCGACGTCGGTCGGGACCTTGGTGTGCGCTACGTGCTGGAAGGAGGCGTCCAGCGGGCGGGCAGTCGCGTGCGGATCACGGCCCAGCTCGTGGACGCCACCACCGGCTACCACGTCTGGGCCGAACGCTACGACCGCGAGGTCCGCGACGTCTTCGCCCTGCAGGACGAGGTGACGCAGCAGATCATCCGCGCCCTGGCCGTCAAGCTGACCGCGACCGAGCAGGATCAGATGGGGCGGGCCCTGACCGGGGACCCGGAAGCCTACGACCTCGTCCTCCGCGGGCAGGACGAGCGCCGACGCACGACCCGCGAGTCCAACGCCGAGGCGCGCCGGCTGTTCGTGAAAGCCATGGATCTGGATCCTCGGTACGCGGCGGCCTACGCCGGGTTGAGCTGGTGCCATCTCCAGAGCTGGCAGTTCCTGTGGAGCACCGACCCGGAGAGCTTGGAGCGGGCACGAGAGCTGGCCGAGCGGGCCATCGCTCTGGACGACACCCTGATCGAGGGACACCGTCTCCTCGGCCAGATCTATCTCTGGAAGAAGGAGCACGATCGGGCGATCGCCGAGGCGGAGCGGGCCGTCGCGCTCGGCCCCAACAGCGCCGACAGCTACGAGACCCTTGCGGAGGTACTGGGTTGGGCGGGCCGGCCGGAAGACAGCATCAGGTTCATCCGCCAGGCCATGCGGCTGAACCCGCACTACCCGTTCTTCTATCTGTGGACCCTCGGGCACTCCTCCTACCTGTTGAGGCGGAACCGGGACGCCATCGATGCGTTCAACCGGGTCAAGCAGCAGAACCCGAACTTCATTCCGGCCCACGCCTACCTGGCCGCGCTGTACACGGAAATGGGTCGCGAGAAGGAGGCCCGGGAGGCGTGGCACAAGGCCAGTCAGCTCAGCCCCGGAGCCTCTATCGCGAGCCTGAGAGAGCGCCTACCCTACCGGCGGCCCGCCGACCTGGACCGGTTCCTGACCGCCGCCAACAAGGTGGACCGTCAGTAGCCGCTCTGGTCCAAATGCTCTGATCAGTGCGTGGCCGGAGGTTCGGCGACCGCCGGCGGCGGCTCGGCGGGCACGCCGGCGTAGTGCTCGCGCAGCCGCATCCAGAGATCGAGGCGCGACCAGTCGGGCGTGGCCACGTAGCGCTGGCGTACCGGATCGAGCCACGGGTTGGGGAAGAACACCGTGAGCATCTGCTCCCCGCGCCCATTCCAGAGCCGCAGCCCCCAGGCGCTCCGCCGGCCGGCGCGGTCGCGGTCCATGAAGAAGGCCGCGCGCCGGCACCGCCGCCATTCCGCCAGGGCGGGAGGCGTGGGCAGGGTCGGGGTGCCCTGATGGGGACCGATACAGAGGTGGAAGTGCCAGGAGCCGCCATCCTCGACCTCGACCGTCACGTAGCCGTCGAGTAGGGAGACGCGCGGACGCCGGGCGAAGCGCCCCTCGAATACGGCGCCCTCGATGCAAGGTCCGAAGATCACCTGCTCCCAGTGCTCCTCGAAGACCTCGCGCAACAGGGCGAGCAGCGTTGCCTCAGCGCAGTCGATCTCGAACAGCTCGGTCCGCGTCCCGTCGAGGTTGTCGATCGCGCTTGCCGTCATCCCGGCCACCGGTTCTTCTGTTCCCGTGCCAACCTGGAGAGATCGATGTCCGCGTATCCGAGAACGCGTCGAAGGACTTCTTCGGTATGTTCGCCGAGCTCTGGGGCAGGCGTCGCGGTCTGCCCGGGAGTCCGGGATAGAAACGGCACGGGAGTAGGCGTGCGGAGGGTGCCGATTCCGGGCAGCTCTTCTCGGATGACCGAACGGGACGCCAAGTGCTTGTCCTGGGCCAGGTCAGCCATCGAGTTGACCGGCCCTGCAGCAAGCCCGGCTGCGTCGAACGCCGCCAGCACGGCCGAACGCGGGCGCGCGCTGATCCACGTGTGGACCACGGTCTCGATCGCATGCCGGTGGACCGTGCGGCTCTCGAGGGAGCGATACCGGAGATCCTCCTTCCAGTCAGGCCGCTCCACCAGGTCCGCGCAACGTGCGAATTGCTCGTCGTTCTGCACCGAGACACAGACCCACTCGTCGTCCCCCGCGCGGAAGTGGCCGGTCGGGGCCCCGCCCAGGCTCCGATTACCCTGGCGCGACCACACCTCACCGGTCAGCTCGTAGAGCGTGAGCAGCGGCGCCAGCATGCGAAAGGCCATGTCGTAGAGCGCCACGTCGATCACCTGGCCCCGCCCGTGGGCCCGGGCGTCGCGATCATATGCGGCCAGGAGCGCGCCGAAGGCGCCAAGCACTCCGCTCATGAAGTCGCAGACCGGGATAGCGCCGCCCGCCCGCATGGGAGGGCCATCGGCGTCACCGGTGACATAGCTGAGTCCGCTGAATCCCTGGGCGACGGGATCGTAGCCGCCTCGTCCCCGGTACGGTCCGGACCGGCCGAACGCCGACACGTGCACCACGATCAGTCTCGGGTTCAGGCGCTCGAGCTCCGCATCACCGAGCTCCCACCCATCCAGCGTCCCGGGTCGGAGGCTGTCCAGCAGGATATCGCTCTGGCGGAGTAGGTCTGTGAGAGCCCCGCGGGCGAGGGGACGGCTCAGGTCGAGGACGACCGACTTCTTGTTGCGAGCATTGGCGAGCCAGTACAAGCTCTGCCCGTTGTGCGCGGGGCCGAACTGGCGCAGCACATCTCCACGTCCTGGGCGCTCGACCTTGATGATCTCGGCGCCGAACTCACCCAGGAGCGTGCCGATGAATGGCCCGGCGATCAGCTCACCAAGCTCCACGACGCGGAGACCCTCGAGCGGTCGCCGAGCCGTCATCGCGCCCTCAGCGCGCACCGCCAATGAATCTCGCGGAATTGTCTAGCGCGGCGGGGCGGCGGTGGCGGGCCCGGGAGCCCCTGAGGGCGAGCCGTGTCGCCGCGCGAAGCGGAGCGGCGGAGCGAGCGCGCCGCCAAGGATGGACTGCCCTCGCGCGACCCCCTGTGGGGGATGGGGGGTCGCAGCTCGCTCCGCCCGAGCGGAGCTCGGGCGTACAGGCGAGCCCGTCGGGGCGCCCGGGCCCGCCACCGCTGCCCCGCGGCGCTAGGCAATTCTGCGAGACTCACTAGGCGCGGCGGGCCATCGCCTTTTTGATCAACTCGATCGCCGTGTCCGTGGAGATCACGGGGGCGAAGAAGTTGTTGAGCCGGCTCAGCGTCGGGCCCTCGTCTTCCTCTCGACCAGCGGCGCACGTATCCCCGACGACGATCGGCATGTAGCCCAGATCCCGCGCGCTCCTGGCTGCCTGCTCGATACACCAGTCGAGGTGATTCCCGGAGAGAATCACCGTGCGGACGCCCCAGGCGTTCAGATAGGGCACCAAGGGGGTGCCGATGAACACATTGCCCAGGCTCGTATAGAGAATCTCCGCATCGCCCGGGCGCATCAGCGCCTTCACTTCCCCGACCAGGTCGGCGTCCCACCGCTTTCGCGCCTCGTCCCAGCTCTTGCCCTCGGCCCAGTAGCGGTACTGCGCCTCGTCCATGGGGGTCGCCGGATACCGCTCGCGAAAGATCTCGTAGCGAAACCACACGAACCTCATGCCTGCCTCACGGCAGGCGGCCGCGAGGCGCACGGTGTTTGGCACAGCGCCGTGCGCGCGCCGACACCGTTCCCAGAGCCGCTCCGCGCCCTGGGCTCCCCCCTCGGACAGGAGGCTGTTGGAATACCCGATCGGCAAGAAAGCCGTCGGGAGGGCGAGAATCTCTGCGAGGTCGAGAGTCTGCCATTGCGGATGCAAGGCTGGAATCATGACGCTCCTCCTCTCGCGCGGTTACTCGGGCGCGTGCTCTCGCCCGTGCCGTCGCGGTCTTGGTGGCGGCCAGAGCCGCCATGCCGGCTGTATCCGAGATAGAATTCCTGCACCGCACGGTCTCCGCGGAGACGCTCGGCCGGCCCCTCGAGCGCGATGCGGCCTCCCTCCATGACGTAGCCGTAGTCCACGATGCTGAGCGCGATCCGGGCGTTCTGTTCAGCCACCAGGACCGACACTCCCTCCTGACGATTCAGTCGTCGGATGATCTCGAACAGCTCGCGAACGAGCAGCGGAGCCAGGCCAAGCGAGGGCTCGTCGAGCAGCATCAGCCGCGGACGAGCCATGAGCCCGCGGCCGATCGCCGTCATCTGCTGCTCGCCTCCCGAGAGATAGCCGGCCTTGAGCCGCCGGCGATCGCGCAGCACCGGGAAGTACGTGTAGACCTGCTCGAGATCGCTGGTGATCGCTGCGCGGTCGCCACGAAGGTACGCGCCGGCTCGCAAATTTTCCTCCACGGTCAAGTGCTCGAACAGCCGGCGTCCCTCCATGACTTGCGTGACCCCCAGACGCACCACCTCCGAGGGCGCCCTGCCATCCAGGCGGTGGCCGGCCAGCTCGATGGTGCCCTCCGTGATCGCCCCGCCCTCCGCCGGCAGCACGCCCGAGACCGCCTTGAGTAGCGTGGTCTTGCCGGCGCCGTTGGCGCCGAGGAGCGCCACCATACCGCGCTCCGGCACCTCGAGCGAGATCCCCTTCAGAACCGCGATGACGCGGTCATAGAAGACGCGAATGCCGGCGAGCCTCAACAGGGGCGGCGCGGTGGGCATGACACTATTTCTTGGTCTTTTCGAGATACTCGCGGGCGGATCTCTTGATCTCCGCCGAGACCACGTCCTCGTAGGGCTTCACCCAGTCCGAGATGGTCGTCCACTTCTTCGCATCCCATTTCTGGAAGAGCTGGGCATCCATCCCGCCGTGATACTCATCGGAGAAGACGAGCTCGGGCATCAGCCCCTCGGCGCCCAGTTGCCGCAAGCGCGCCCGGTCGAGCTTCACATGATTCAGCCCGTCGCGCACCTTCTCGCCGGTGAGCGGCGCCCCGTATTGCCGTAACGCGATCCGGAACGCCTCGGTGATGAGGATCCCGGTCAGCACTCCGCGATTGTAGGCCACGGTTCCGACCCGCGCGGTCTCGATATTCCCCTGGCCCGGCTTGTGGATCTTCTCGAGAATTTCCTGAACGACCGGAAAGTCTCGGCCGACCCCATGGTAGTTGGCCGACACGTAACCGATGGCCAGGTCGCCCGCGGGACTGACATCCTCTTCGGAGCCACACCACAAGGTGCCGATGAATTTCTCGATCGGAAACCCCACCTTCTTCATCTCGGTGAAGGGGACCGAACAGGACTGGCCGTAGTTCCACTGGACCGCCCAGTCGGCCCGGAACCGTCGGGCGATATCCACCCACGCCGCACTCTGCTCCAGCGCCGGCCAGGGCAGCGGATACGAGCGCCATTCGAAGCCGAAGCGCTTGCCGAGGACGTCGAGAATCGGCAACGCCGACCGCCCGTAGTCGTTGTCCAGGTGGACGAAGGCGATCTTCTTTCCCTTGAGCTTGTCCTCGCCGCCCTCGAGCTGAGCGATGTACCGGACCGTCGAGGCCGCCTGAGCCCAGAAGTTGGCGACGATCGGGTACAGGTACGGGAAGGTCTTCCCGTCAGTGGAATCCGGGCGCCCGCCGGCCAGATTGATGGCCGGGACCCGATCCTGCGTCACTCGCTCGGCCAGCGCATAGATCACCGGCGTGCTGTTCGGGTAGACGATCTTCCAGTCTTTGCGGTATCGCTCGTAGCACTCCAGCGCCCTCGGCGTCTGGTACCCGAACTCGCACTCCTCCCACCGGATCTTGTAGCCTTCGACGCCGCCTTTGGCGTTCACCAGCGCGAAGTAGTCCTGTTGCCCGGCGCTCACCCCACTGGCGGCCGACGCGAAGGGACCTGTCTTGGTCACCAGCATCGGGTGGAGGATCTCGCGGGTCTGGGCGCGGACGTCCGAGGCCGGCCACAGGAATCCACACACCATCACGAGCAGCGCCGTGATCGTCAGGCTCCACGTTGTCCGTGTCATCATGACTCTCCTCCAATCTCCTGAGGATGTGAACGACAGCCTACGCCGTGCTCTTCCGCCCGCTCAGGCGGGTTGCCGACACCTCGACGAGCCGCGCGAGCCCCCGGGGCTCCACGATCAGGAAGAATAGGATCAGCGCTCCGAAGACGACGTGCTCGACGTTCGCCAGCACCATCGATGACACCAAAGTGTTGCCGATCAGGCGGTACCCGGCTCGGAGCGAGACATTGATCAGGATCGGCATCAGGGTCACGAAACCCGCTCCGAGAAACGAACCCGCGATGCTTCCCATGCCACCGATGATGACCATCCCGAGGATCTGGATCGACAGGTCGAGGCTGTATTCCTGAATGTTTGCGGCTCCGACCCACGCGAACACGACGAGTGCTCCGGCCACACCGGCGTAGAAGGACGAGATCATGAAGGCCAGCAGCTTGTAACGGAACATGGAGATGCCGAGGCTGGCGGCCGCCACGTCTCGCTCGCGAATGGCGATCCAGGCGCGCCCGACCCGACTATGGACCAGGTTCCGACCGAAGACCGTCAGGGCGGCGACGATGGCGAGCGTCAGGTAGTACTGCTCGGCCGCGCTGGCGATCACCCAGCTGCCGATCCGAACCGGAGGCGTGTTGACGGTGCCAAATGATGCGGCACCGAACCACGGAACCCGCTGGATGCTCCAGGTGACGATGAACTGGGCGGCCAGCGTGGCGACCAGCAAATAGAGCCCGCGGATCCGGAGCGACGGCACGCCGACGACGGCGCCGACGAGCGCCGCCGCGAGGCCGGCGACGAGCACGCTGCCGAGCAGGGGCACGCCGTACCGGCCGTATGAAATCACGCCCATGAACGCGCCGACCGCCATGAAGGCGGCTTGGCCCAGCGAGATGAGGCCCGCATAGCCGGTGACGACATTGAGCCCCAGCGTGGCCAGCGAGTAGATCAGGGCCGGGATCAGGATTCCCTTGAGCCAGTACTCACTGCTCACCAGCGGCACCAGGAGTGCCACCGTGAGAAGCGCCAGCCAGGCGAGGCGGGCCCCAGGCCACGCCCAGGTTCTAGCGACGGCGGCGCGGGAGTCTGTCAGTGTGTCGGACTGGCGAAACACGCGCTCACACCCGCTCGATGATCTCTTGGCCAAAGATCCCGTACGGGCGCACCGTCAGGAACGCGAGCGCCACCAGGTAGGCCATGATGTCCTGAACGCCGCCGCCCACGGCGACTCCCAAGAATCCCTCCCCCAGCGCCTCGGCCGCCCCCACGATGAGCCCGCCCACGATGGCTCCGGGAATGCTCTCGATCCCGCCGATGATCAGCACCGGAAGCGCCTTCAGCGCGATCAGCGACATGGCGAAGTGCACGCCGATGCGGCTCCCCCACATGATCCCGGCCACCAGGGCCACGAACCCGGCCAGGGCCCACGCCACCGCCCAGACTTTCTGGAGCGGCACGCCGATGCAGAGGGCGGCCAGCTGGTCGTCCGCGATGGCTCGCAGCCCGAGGCCGATCCGCGTCTTCTGAAAGAAGAGCACCAGCAAGACCAGGAGAATCCCGGCGCCGGCGGCGGCCACCAGATCCGGCTTCGAGATGTAGACGCCCCCGAGCTGCAGCGGGTCGAGCGGAATGGGCAGCTTGAGACCTCGTGGCTGAGTGCCCCAGGCGATCTGCGCTGCGCCCTCGAGGATGTAGGCGAGGCCGACCGTCCCCATGAACAGGACGAGCGGAGACCGGCCGACCAGGGGCCGAAACACCCAACGCTCAGCCATGACGGCGAGGACGCCCATGGCGGCCAGTGTGGCCAGCACCGCGAGCCACACCGGCATGAGGGACATGAACCCGACCAGGGTGAGCGCCGCGAACAGCGTCATCGCCCCTTG
>Ga0187892_10007788_pt1 | contig 15054 bp, 11 predicted proteins | sample MA1701073metaG_FD_139345 | JGI IMG/M metagenome (GOLD analysis project Ga0187892, IMG submission 139345) | Bio-ooze microbial communities from a basaltic lava cave in the Kipuka Kanohina Cave System on the Island of Hawaii, USA - MA170107-3 metaG ... | reverse complement strand
TGCTGCTCCAACTCAGCGATCTGCGCGTCCTTCTTCGCGAGCTGCTCCTTCTGTTCGAGCAACAACTGGTACAAACCCTGGATGGCGGCGAGGGCCACGCCGTCGGCGTCGGTCGTGGTGATGCGTCGTTCGTTACTTCCCACGCCAAAGGCGGCCTTGAAGTCCTGCGCCATCGGACCGATGTGGCGGATGCTCGGGTCTTGCGACTTCATGTTCCACTCCGTGATCGGGACCTGGCTGAGTTTCTCCAGGAGCGCCCGGGTATCGACGGGCTTGAAGTTCTCCTTCACGTTGCGGTCGCTGATCGTGCTCCAGGAACCGTCGCCGTGCAGGAGTTCCACGCCCGCGGTGAGGTTCGAGACCGAGTAGATGAGCGCGCCGCCGTCCGCCCGCACGTTGAACTGGTTGTTCGAGGTGGAAGCGAACGCCGCGCCGATCGAGGCATCGGCCCAGACAAACGAGCCGTCGTTCGTCGCGCTGGCGCCCGAACCCGCGGCGAAGGAGAAGTTGCCGCTGGCGACGTTGCTGATCCCGCCGGCGACCATGGCAGCGATGCCGCTGGCGACGTTGTTCGAGCCGCCGGCGACGGTCGCGTAGGCGCCGCTGGCGGTGTTATCGAGGCCGCCGCCCACGGTCGAGTTGTCGGCGCTGGCGGTGTTCATGGTGCCGCCGGCTACCGTGGCTTCGTTGCCGCTGGCGAGGTTGGCGTCGCCGCCGCCAATCACCGAGTTGGTGCCGCTGGCGGTGTTGAACTGGCCGCCGCCAACGGTCGCGGAGGTGGCGCTGGCGGTATTGGTCAACCCGCCGCCGACCACGGCGTTGGTGCCGCTCGGGATGTTGCTGGCGACCACGATCTTGGTGACGTTCGACACGATGCCTCCGACGAAACTGCCGCCAAAGGTGCCGGTCAAATTCACATCCGACTGGGTGTTGCTGACGTAACCGGCGTTGTTGGCCAGCGCCGACACGGGCGCGCCGGCGGTCACGACCACGGCGGGATTGATGGCCAGGGTGACGTTGGACGACAACGCGCCGCCACCGAGCAACCCCGCGCCGGCCGTGACGGTGCGGGTGAACGGCACGACGTTGGTCAGGCCGCTGCCGTCGCCGCTGAACAAGCCGGTGAAGTCTCCGAGCAGAGTCACGCCCGGCTGCATGTTGGTGAGATAACCCGCGTCATTGCCGAACACCGATACGGGCGCGCCTGCGGTGACCACCACGGCGGGATTGATGGCGAGCGCGATGTCGCCCGAGAGCGTGCCGCCGCCGAGCAGACCCGAGCCGGCAGAAACCGCGCGGCTGACGGGTACGAGGTTGGTGATGCCGCCCCCGTTGCCGCTGAATGTGCCGCTGAGGGTGACGCCGGACTGTCCGTTGCTGACGTAACCGACGGTGTTTGCGAGCGAGGTCACGGGCGCGCCCGAGGTCACGACGATGGCCGGGTTGATCGACAGCGTGATGTTGCTTTGCAACGAGCCGCCGCCGAGCAGACCGTTGCCGGCCGTAATGATCCGCGTCAACGGGACGAGGTTGGTGGTGACGCTGATGGTCAGGAACGTGCCCGCGCCGCTGAAGGCGATGCCGTCCCCGGCGATCAACGGTTTGATTTCCCCGCCGTCGAGCATCAGGCCAGCACCATCGGTCTGCAGGTCCACGCCGCCGTTGGCGCGCAAACGAAACTGATTGCTCGTCGTGCTGGAAAAGTCGGCATCGGTGGAGTCGCCCCAGACGAACGAGCCGTCGTGAGCAGCCTTGGCGCGGTGTCCGGCCGCCAGGCTGAAATCGCCGTCGGAAGTGTTGCTTTGTCCGCCGGGCACGGTGGAGGAAAGTCCGCTGGCGGTGTTGGCGAACCCGCCGCCGATGGTGGAGAAGGTGGCGGTGGCGGCGTTGTTGGAGCCGCCGGAAACCACCGAGTAATCGCCGGTAGCGGTGTTCCCGTCGCCTCCGCCCGCGTAGGCCCCGGTTTTCTTCGCCACGACGTTTTTGCCTTTCTTGGCCTCTGCTGTGGACGCGCAAGCGACGAATGCTGCGAGAACACAACCCACGATTTGCAACGATCTAGTCTTCATGCTTGATCTCCTGATTTGATGGTTGGCTTTGGCAGTCCAGGCGCTGGGCCAGACCCAGCCATTGCCCGGAGGTCTGCGTGTGGGACGGTCACAACGTGACGTATATCGGACGCGATCAGTCCTGTCACGGATTTCTTACACTCCCTAGCTAGTACAGGAACGGAATGAGGCGTTTCGTCCGCCGCTGATATTCGCGGTACTCCGGGAACCGCTCCCGCAACAACATTTCTTCGAATTGGATCTTCAGAATCAGCGCGACCAGCAACACACACCACACGGCCAGCCGCCACGCGGTAAAGTGATGGATCACCAGCGAGATCGTCGTCACGAGCACGGAGAGGTACATCGGGTGGCGGATAAAGCGGTACGGACCCGAAGCAACGAGTTTCGCGTTCGGCGCGACTTCCGGCGTCACGCGTAATTGCCGAAGCGGCATCGTGGCGAGGGACCAAACGCCGAGGACGAGCCCCACAAACTCGAGCGATCCCCAAAGCGGATGCATCGCGACCAGCGGCCCGCTCAACAGAAGGCAGGCAATCGACGCAAGCTGGACCGTGACGAGTCCGATGGACTTTGCCCGGTGGATCGTGCGCATCACTTCAGGGGAAACAATCGCTCGGCGTTGGCGTGCATGACGTTGGCGAAATCGTCCGCGGCGAGCCTGGCCTTGAGCCGGCGGACCAACGCCTCGTAACGGCTGTAATGCTCGCGCCCGTAGTAGCTCGCATCGGTGCCGAACAAGACGCGCTGGCTGCCGAACTGCCGGATGGCCCTGAGCACGGCATCGGGATCGGCCTGCGCGGTTTCGAGGTAAAGCAGCGCGTCGCCTTTGTCGATCGATTCCTGGACGACCGCGATCGCGTCCTTGTGCTGACCGAAGAAGCCCATGTGATAAAGAACGACCGGGACCTTCGGATGCCGGCGCGCCGCCGCGTAAATCCGTTTTGGATCGGAGTTCGAGCCAGCCGAGCCGCAATGAAACACGGCCGGCAGCCGGTACTTCCCGCACAGGTCGAGGTAGGGATCGATTCGTTGGCTGTCGGCCGGGAACTGGTTCATCTCAGGGTGAAACTTGAGGCCCACGAAAGCCGGGCGATCGCCTTCGAGTTTATGGCCGCGGAGGAACGGCTCGATGTTCGCGGCGGCGCCGTCGTTCGGACGCGTCCAAGCCAGCCCGCGGAGCCGGTCGGGGTATTTCTTCACGACGGCGAGGGTCGCCTGGTTGGCTGCCGTTTCATCGAGGTTCCGCGTCGTGCCGGGAAGTTGCGCGCCGTCGATGTTCGAAACCAGCGCCAGCCGCACGCCGTGTCCCTTGAGGTTGGCGAGGAGCGTTGGCAGGCTCAAATCGAAGCCGCGGAAATCGCCCATGTGCGCGTGAATGTCGATGACACCGTAGCCGGACCAGTCCTCACCGGCTCGTGCCTCGACCTCCGAAAGCGACAGCACCCCGGCAGCGAGAAGCGCAGGAAAGCGGCGTTTCATTTTGCGTCATAGGCTATCGTGGAGCCGGGAATTGCCAAGCTTTCGCTTGTGCGCCGTGGCGGACGGGCTACCATGCGCATCATGCGAGTGGAATTGGTCAAGGAGTTCACGTTCGAAGCGGCCCATCGGCTGCCGCGATTGCCGAAAACCCACAAGTGCCGCCGGCTCCACGGGCACAGCTTCCGCGTCGAGGTCCACGTCGAAGGCGAATGCGACCCCGATCTCGGCTGGCTGATCGATTACGCCGACATCGCGAAAGCCTGCGCGCCGGTCCATCGCGCGCTCGATCACTATTACCTCAACGAAATCCCCGGCTTGGAAAATCCCACCTCGGAAAATCTCGCGCGCTGGATTTGGCAACGCCTCAAACCGAAGCTCCCGATCCTCAACGCCATCGTCGTCCACGAAACGTGCAACGCCCGGGCGGTGTACCGAGGCGAATGAATCCCCCATCCTCGTCCTCGATCTTTCCGAATGGTCCGAGGACGACAACGAGCACGACGACGAGAGCTTGCAGCAGTGCTGTCCACGTGTTCCCTCCTGGCTTTTCCCTTGTCTTTGACCTCTCGTGTGCTAGCCTTTGACCCACGCAACGTATGCCGGTTGACACCAGCCAATTCGAGCAGGCGAAGGCGCGCATTCAGAACTGGGTCCGCGAAATCGCTGCGCTCAGCCGCACCAACGTCCCGATTGCGGACTACTTCGGCCAGTTCCTCGAACGCGTGGTCCGCTGCGTCGATGCTCACGGCGGCGCCATCTGGCTGCTGGGCAACCAGGAGTTCCAATTGCTGTGCGAAATCCGCATCGACGACATCGAGTTCAAGACGAACCCGGCCCAGCGCAGCGGAATCCTGCGCTCGTTGAAGGACGTGGTCGAAAACAAACGTTCGCTCGTCGTGTCCGCGCTCGGGCCAGACGTGTTCCCGCACAGCGTCACGTCCGCGCCCGGCGCGCCGCTCGACGAATCGGCGATTGCCAACCAGACCTCGTACCCGCTGTTCTACGTGCCGTTAATGGTCGATCAACAGGCCGTCGGCGTGTTGCACATTTGGCAGAAACCACACCGGGATCCCAAGGCTAACCAGGATTTCATCACCTTTCTCACCTCGGTCTCCGCGTACGCCGAGAGCTACTTGAAGTCGCGCCGGATCACCGAACTCGCCCGGGAATTGCAGCAACAACAAAAACTGATCGCGTTCAGCAGCGCGCTGGCCGGGCAGTTCGACGAAACCCAGATCGGCGTGCTGGCGACCAATCACGTCCGCGAAATCCTCGGCTGCGACCGTTGCGTGCTCGTCTCCAAGCGCGGCGAGAACTGGAACGTCGCCAGCGTGTCGGGCGTCGCCCAACCGCAGAAAAAGAGCCAGCTCGTCAAGGTCCTCACGGCCTTGGGCGAGAGCATCCCGGACGGCGAGACGAAATTGTTTGTCCGCGGCGATGCCACGCGGACGAGTCCCGAGGCGGACACGTATTTCTCCGAGAGCAACCTCGACAGCGTGATCGCGATTCCGTTGAAGGACAAGAGCGGCCAGCGGCTCGGCACGTTCCTGGCGGAAAGCGCGGCGAAAACGCCGTGGCCGGACGCATTGCAGCGCACCGCCACGTGGGTGACCGAGCCGATCACCAGCGCGTTGAGCGCCTCGCGCGAGTACCACGACCTGCCGTTACTCCCCGTGATGAAGACCGCGCAGAAAACCAAGCGCGCGTTCCTCGGCCCGAAACGCAACCGCACGTTGGCGATGGTCGGCGTTCCTCTCGGAGCGCTCCTGATTCTGGCGGTCATGCCGTGGAAACTGAAGATCGAAGGCGATTGCACGCTGCTGCCCACCGCGCGGGCCGTCGCGCCGTGTGAAATCGAAGGACGCGTCGCGCAAGTGTTGGTCCGAGAGGGCGACGACGTGCGCGAAGGCCAGCCATTGGCGCGGCTCGACGACGCGAAAATCCGGCTGGACCTGGCGGTGGCCCGGCAGGAACAGGCGCGTTGGGAAACGGAAGCCGACCGGCAACGCGTGGCCGGCGACGAAGGCCAGCGCCGCGTGTCGGAATTGCAAGCCCAACTCGCCGCGCGGCAGGTCGCGAAGCTCGAACACGACCTGGCCCTTTGCGAAATCAGAAGCCCCATCGACGGGCGGGTGGTGACCAAAGACCTGCACCTGCGGGTAGGCCAGGTGTTGCAGACGGGCGAAGTGTTCACCGAGATCGCGCGCCTTGACCGCTGGGAATGCGTCATCAACGTCCGCGAAAGCGACGTCAGCCAGATCGACGACCGGCTCCGCGCGGGTCACGAGGTGCCGGTCCGATTCATCCTTTACTCCCACACAACCGATGAAAAGCAGGGGGTCGTGCGGGGTTTGTCGAAGGTCAGCCAGCTTTCCACCGCGTCCGAACGCCACAACGTGTTTCAGGTCACCGCCGACGTGGCCCCGGACCCGATGCTCGCCCGCGAACTCAAGCCGGGCTACACCGGCCGCGCCAAACTCGACGCCGGCTGGCACATGGCCAGTTATGTGTTCACCCGCCGCTTCTTGAACTTCTTGCGCGTCGAGTGGCTCTTTTGACCCCGAGCCATTGTATGGATCGCCCGTTCGCCTTTGTCCTTTGCCTTTTGCCTCTTGCCGTTTGCCTTTCGCCGCCGGCTCCCGCTCAAACGCCGCCCGCACCCATCGTCGCCAGCGGCGTGGTCACGCCCGTCGAGGAAGCGACGCTTGGCGCGAAGGTCAAAGGGATCATCGAGGAATTCAAGGTCGTCGAAGGCGCGGTGGTCAAGAAGGGCGACGTGTTGCTGGAACTGGACCACGCCATCGAGGAATTGGACGTGGCGCAACGCGAAGTGCTGCTGCGTCTGGCGCGCGTCGCCGCCGAAAAGAGCAAGCGGGATTTTGAGAACAACCGGAAGCTGTGGGAGCAAAAGGCCATCAGCGAAGACGAGTTTCGCAAGTTCGACCTGCAATACCAGATCGACGCCCATCAGGCCGAGCAATCCGAAATCCTGCTCCGCGCCGCCAAGGAGCGTCTCGAAGACAAGTTCATCCGCGCGCCGTTCGACGGCATCGTCGTGCGCAAGCTCAAGCAACGCGGCGAGCCGGTGGACGAACTGGAGAACGTCGTCAAGGTCGTCAACGTCTCGCGCTTGAACTTCGTCATCTACCTCGACGGTGAGTTCATGCCGCGCGTCAAGCTCGGCCAGTCCGCGCAGGTCCATTGCACGACCATGGGCAGCCAGACCGTGTCCGGCAAAGTGGCCGTGATGGACCCGATCGTCGATTCCGCCAGCGGGCAGTTTCGGGTGAAGATCGAGTTGGACAACCCCAACAACGAGATCAAAGCCGGCATCAGCGGCACGGCGACGCTGCTGGAGGAAAAAACCCGAGCGGCGGCGAACTAGTCATCGAATCACAAATTCGTAGCCGTTTCGATGGGGCAAACCCGTTCGTAATAGCGCAATTCATTGCGCGATCTGGTAGTCGAACCGCGCAATAAGTTGCGCTGCTACAAGCCGGCCTCACTCGCGAAACCCGCTCCAGCGGGCGACTGCCAAGTGAGCCGGCAACTCTTGCGATTGCGCGTCCGAGACGGTGCCACCATGAGTCAGACCCGCGCGGAACACATCACTCCCTGTTTCGCCTCCCAAGGAGGTTGACAAACGCCGTCTCTTTTTATAGACAGCAAAAACAAAGTTAGCCTGGAGCAATAATCATGTACAAACCGAACTCTGAAAGGGTCTCTTCTCTCAAGCTGTGCGCCGCGTTCGTTGCGATTGCGTGGAGTACAGCGTCTGTTTCCGCCAACGGGACCGACAAAAGCCAGTACCATCTGTTCCATCCCACACCGCGCGAGTCGATGCGCGAGTTGAGCACGGACCGTCCTGACCAGACGGAAAGCCCCTACACGGTGGACGCCGGCCACTTTCAGTTCGAGTGGGACTTCGTGAATTACGTGTACGACCGCCACAACGCCGCGCACGCCAACGAGCGCGTCGAGACGTTCACCGTCATGCCGGTCAATCTCAAAGCGGGCCTGTGCAACTACGCCGACCTCCAGGTCGTGATCGATAGCTTTGTCCACGAACGCACCAAGGATTTCGCTGCGGGCACGTCGGAGACGCGCGAAGGATTCGGCGACGTGACGACTCGTTTGAAAATCAACTTCTGGGGCAACGACGGCGGCAAGACGGCGCTTGGCACACTGGCGTATGTGAAATTCCCCACCGCTCAGGACGGCCTCGGCAACAACGTCGTCGAGCCCGGCATCCTGTTCCCGTTTTCCGCCGAGCTGCCCGCCGGCTTCGGCATGGGCGCGATGACGGGCGTTGAATTCACTGCTGGCGACTCGCAGAAACTGCGTCACGCAGACTTCGTCAACTCGATCACCGTCGGTCACGACATTGTCGGCAACCTGGGCGCTTACGTTGAGTTCTTCACCGTGGTGAGCACACAGGATTCGTCGGACTGGGTGGGCGCGGTGGACGGCGGATTCGTCTATGCCGTCACGGAAAACATCCAGCTCGACGCGGGCGTGAACGTGGGCGTCACACGCGCGGCGGACGATATCAATCCGTTCGTGGGGATGTCGGTGCGGTACTGAAACGCGCAGCGTGCCACGGGCGCACGGTCTCCGGCGATGGCGGGCGGCACTGCCTAGACCTGCCTAGACCTGCCTAGACCTAGATGTCACCCATGCCATCCAGCCCGGCAAAACGAACGTGGTCGCCGTGCGTGTTCACACCGGTTTTGGGGCGGCGCAAGCGGCGGGCGGATTCTATTCGCGACTTTTCTTGTATGCCCCAAGCCCGGCATGGAGAAGTAGATGACCTGTCCTCTGCACGGGCGGTGCGTCAACGAACTGGGTACCGGCGGTAGGAATGGCCGACCTACTTTGCCTGCGAGCGGGCAAGCATCGCGATCAATTCCCCGCGGATTTTCTCCGTGAGAGGATCGGCAGCAGCGCCACGCTCGCGCGCCGGACCGACTTCAATGGCTGGGCCGACCTCGATGACGACGTGGATCGGCCGATGCACGTGCGTCCGGTCGGTCAGGTCTTCCTCGAATCGCTCGACCGTTTCGAGCAGGCGCTCGGGGCTCGGGTTGTCGCGAATGTAATCGGGCGGGTAGTTGGACAACTGCTGCGCCAGGTACACATCGGCCAACTGCCGCCAACGCCGGGCGCGTTCGTCCTCGCTCACTTCCCCGCCGACCAGGTCGGGCAGGATCGCCATGCGCAGTTTCTTGACGCGCGCGATCACCCCCGGCTCGCGCTGGGCGCCGAGCCACTCCTTTTCGAGCGGCACGAGCAGTTGGTCGATCAACTTCGACAGCCGCTCGTTGACGTCGCCGGTCTGCGGCTGGCCGAAGTACTCCATTTCCTTCAGGCACAGCAGCGCGAAACCCAGCTTGTAAATCCGTTCGAGCAATGGGAGATGAGGCTGTGGTTGCCACGAGAGACGCCGTTCGATGTCGTCCAGCACGGGCGCGAGGGAAGCGGCCAGATCGCCTTGGAACCGGTAGCGAATCGCCACCGGATGCACGACGACCGTGCCGGGCGGATTGCGTTGGGAACGCTGCCTGGCGGCGCTGCGAGCGATGAACGCGACGCCTTCTTGCAGGTTGTTCAAACGGTCGTTCGTGCGCGAGATGGCGCCCTCGGGGAAAATCACCAGTGGACGACTCGCACCGGCCAGGATATCGATCGCCATCTTGAGCGCCTGCCGGTCCATCCCTTCGCGATAGACGCTGAACGCCCCCACACGCGGCAACAGCCATGGAAGCAGTCCTTCCTTCAGGAACAAATGCGCGCTGGCCATGATGAAGAACGGCTGGTTCAATTCCCGGCACAACATCCCCAGCACCATCGGATCGCACGGGCGACAGTGGTTCGGCGCGAGCAGGATGCCGTGGCCGGCGTCGAGCGAGCCACGAAGGGGTCCCATGCCGCGGCATTCGACGTGTTCGATGCCGTGGTAGCGGTCCAGGTAACGCGGGAGCCAGAGCCCAACGAGGCGTGGCCAGAACCGCCCGCGATGCGGCGGAATGAACCGGTAGGGTTTGTCGAAGACAACGGCTTGCATGCAATATTCCGAGCCGGCCGGAGGGATCGACCGGGCCCGTCGCTATTTCCCAAAGCAGCACTTCTTGTATTTCTTGCCGCTTCCGCACGGGCAGGGATCATTGCGTCCAACTTTCGGTGCGGCCCGATGCACCGTCCCTGTTTCGTCCGATTCATAGTGGCCACCGGGTACCGCCGGCGCCGGCTCGTCTTCATCCTCCAACTCCAGCGGGTCTCGACCCGAAAGCATGAGTTGCTGAAATCGCTTTTCCATCGCCGCTTCGGGGTCCTCCAGGATTTTCATTTGCCGTTCCCACTCGGGCGCGACTTCCTCGCGCCATGAATCGCGCTCGGGCAGTTCGTAACCGGCCATCGTACACACAGCGAGCAACGTTTCCTTGAGATCGAACATCAGCGAGTCGTAGCTGTCATCGAGCACCACGTGCCGTAATTGCTTCAGATCGGATGGGTCCGTGGGGCACAGGTCGCACAACGACTGCAACAAAGCCGTGCGGTTCATCGAGTCGGTCTCATTCGGTAACAGACGAACGATCGCAGCCTCGGATTCGCTCCGCTTGATGCGGCCCAGCACTCCACTGGAGTACAGCCGATAGTGCTCCGGCTCCTGCGCGAAGTTCGCGGCCAGCCGTTCCACGACTTCGGGTTCCCCGATGCGCACCAGGGCATCTACAACCCGCTCGTTCATGTAGTCGGCGTCGATCCGCAGCTTGGCGAGGAGCAAGTCGATCGCGGGCGAATGTTTCATCAGCCCGACCAGCTTGATGCAGAAAATCTCGCGCCAGTCCTGAATCGTTTCATCGCGCAACACGTCCATCGCGCGTTCGGAGACAGCGGCGGGATGGGGCGCGAGGGCTTCGATGAGCTGGTCCGAGGTCGAGTGATCGAGTTCTCCCACCTGGAGATCCTTGGACTCGATCGCGTGCGCGATCAGGCGCTCCCACAGCGCGTCCGGTGGTTTGTCGCGAAGCGCGAAACGAGCTTCCAGGACTTGCAGGTCATCGGCCGACAGCACGTCCCTCGCGGCTGCAATTTCCGGCCAGCACCGGCAAAGCAACTCGTAACTGATTTCCTGGATCGCGTCCGTGAGATGCCAGCGATCCTTCTCCGGGCATTCTCGAAGCGCTTGGAGGGTGCGTCGCAGCGACAACGGAGTTTGTGGGATGGTCCGGAGGCGGTAGAGGTGCAACGTTCGATTGTTCAGACCGCGCCGGTCCCAGACGCGCCAGAAATCGTCTGCCGTGCAAGGCGAACAATCGTGGGCCTCCGCGACGTAGCGCGCCGCGTGCTCGCGCACCCAGCCGTCCTCGTGATCGAGGAACGGGATGACCTGGGCTGGGCTGAGCATGGCGTGAGTTGCCGCCCATTATGCGCCGGCCAACTGCGCGTGATACTCCTGGATCGTCCGGACGTTCAGCCCCTTCTCGCGCCGGGCGGCGATGCCAAGAGCGGCGGCTTTCGCGCCGGCGAGCGTGGTCATGATCGACACGCGATGCTGCACGGCAGCGGTACGGATTTTCACTTCGTCCACGCGAGGGGTCTTGCCCGCAGGCGTGTTGATCACGAGCTGGACTTCACCGTTCTTGATCAGGTCGAGGCAATTGGGGCGGCCTTCGGAGAGCTTGAGCAACACCTGCACTTTCAGCCCGCTCTCCTGGAGGACCTTCGCCGTGCCGCTCGTGGCGCAAAGGTCGAAGCCCAGCCGGGCGAATTCTTTCGCGATGGGCACGACGCCTTCCTTTTCCGAATCGCGCACGCTGACGAAGACCTTGCCTTTCTGCGGCAACGCCGGCGCGGCGGCCATCTGCGACTTCGCGTAGGCAGCGCCCCAATCGGCGTCGATGCCCATGACCTCGCCCGTCGAACGCATCTCGGGGCCGAGCAAGATGTCCTGGCCGGGGAACTTGCTGAAAGGGAACACCGATTCCTTCACCGAGTAATATGCCGGCCAGATTTCCCTGGTGTAGCCGAGACCGGTCAGCTTCATTCCCGTCATGACCTTGGCGGCGAGCTTGGCGAGCGGCTGGCCGATGGCCTTGCTCACGAACGGCACGGTGCGCGACGCGCGCGGATTGGCTTCGAGAACCCAGACGTTGTCGCCCTTGACGGCGAACTGGACGTTCATCAACCCGGCGACCTGAAGCTCGCGCGCCATCGCGTGCGTGTGCTCGCGCATCGTCTCGATCGGGCGCTTGCCAAGCGAGTGCGGCGGAAGAACCATCGCCGCGTCGCCGCTGTGGCAGCCGGCAAACTCGATGTGTTCGAGCATGCCGCCGACAACGATAGTCTTCCCGCCGACGCCGATGTCGGCAATGCAATCCACGTCCACCTCGATGGCTTCTTCGAGGAACTTGTCCACCAGCACCGGCCGTTCGGGCGATGCCTCGACCGCGAACCGCATGTAATGGCGGACTTCTTCGTCGCTATAGACGATCTGCATGGCGCGGCCGCCGAGCACGAACGACGGGCGCACGAGCACCGGGTAGCCGAGTTTGGTTGCCGCCGCGAGCGCTTCGTCTTCGTTGGTGGCGAGTCCGTTGGGCGGCTGCGGGATGCCGAGCTTGTCGAGCATCGCCGCAAACATTTTGCGGTCTTCGGCGATCTCGATGCTCTGCGGCGACGTGCCGATGATGTTCACGCCGTTCTTCTGCAACCCGAGCGCGAGGTTCAACGGCGTCTGTCCGCCGAACTGCGCGATCGCGCCCCAGCAGCCTTCGCGTTCGTAGATGTGGAGCACGTCCTCCAGCGTGAGCGGCTCGAAGTAAAGTTTGTCGCTCGTGTCGTAATCGGTCGAGACGGTCTCGGGGTTGGAGTTGACCATGATCGTCTCGAACCCGATCTCCTTGAGCGCAAACGCCGCGTGGACGCAGCAATAGTCGAATTCGATCCCCTGCCCGATGCGGTTGGGCCCTCCGCCGAGGATCATGACCTTGCGTTTGTCCGACCTGCGCACCTCGTCGTCCATCGTGTCGTAGGTCGAGTAATAGTACGGCGTGTACGCCTCGAACTCGGCGGCGCAGGTATCGACGAGCCGGTAACTCGGGATGATGCCGAGTTTTTTGCGCAGCGTGCGCACCTGGTCCTCGCTCGCGCCGACGAGCGCCGCGATTTGCCGGTCGGAGAACCCGAGTTGCTTGGCTTTGAGGAGGAGGCTGGACTGAGGTTTCATCTGTGAAATCGCGCGACCTTAGCTGAGAGCGCCCGACTTTGACAAGTGGCGTTCTGAAGTCTGCGCTTTGCGGAGCGCCAATCTCCTTTGTCGAACCGCCCCGCCTTTCTTCCCTTGCTATTTCTCCACCTGCGCCGCCAGCGCCTTGAAGAACTGATCGGCCATTTGCTTGCCGACTGCCTCGATCATGCGCGAACCGACCGAGGCGATGAGGCCGCCGACCTGCATGTCGGAGTCGTACTGGATCTCGGTGCCGCCGTCCTTGTCGGCGAGATGGATTTTCGAGCTGCCTTTCAACCACCCCGGCCCGCCTTTGCCTTCGACATGCAACGCGTAGCTCGTCGGCGGCACCGCGTCCTTGATCGAAACTTTGCCGGTGTAGCTGCCCTTGATCGCCGCGACACCGACCTTGAGGTGGGCGGTGTAATTGTCGCCCTCGGTGCGCTCCAGCTTTTCGCAGCCGGGGATGCACTTGGTGAGGACATCAGGATTGTTGAGCGCATCCCAGACTTTCTGCCGGGGGGATTTCAATTGATAGGTGCCAGCAAATTTCATTGCGGGTGCAGGTTGTGCCACAGCGCCGGGGTTTTTCCAAGCGCGGAGTTGGCCTATGGCGGATTCTCTTCTGCTCCAACTTTCGTTCTGACCGTTCTGACAGGTTCCTAGGGGCAATGCAGTTCCGGTCTGAGTGAACGTTGGAATTTTTATTGCACTTTTTTGTTCCGGAATAACGTTAAATCTGCTTCAACCTCGGGATGCGAAAAGCGCATCCTCACAAACGCCGGGGCGGCCGTCGCGCCGCCAGAACTTCTGCGCACAACACTCACACCTTCCGCCAACTGTTCGCCGCTCGCTTTGATCGCCTCAAGCTGCGGCGTATCTGGCGCGCGCATTCCACCTGCCGGCGCAAACCGCGGCTCGCGTTCGATCAGTTGTTGCTCGGCTTGGTGTATCATGTCTTGATGGGCACGGGCACGTTGCAGGAACACATTCACGAACTGACGGGACGATCCTTGAGCGCTTCGGCGCTCAGTCAGCGGCGTCAACGGCTCTCGTGGGCGATCTTCGAGGAGGTGATGGCGCTGGGGTTGCAGCGACGCGCCGATCCGAAGCAGCATCCGCAAGCGTTCTATCAGGGACTGCGGTTGGTGGGACTGGACGGCACGCGCGCGGCGTTGCGCAACACGCCGGCGATCCTGCGCGGGTTTCACAAGGCGGTGAGTCGGCGGATGAAAGCGGCCTTCGCCCAGGTGCAGGCGGTGGTGTTGCTGGAAGTGGCGCTGCACAATCCGATCGCCGCCGCGATCGGGCGCAAGGGCGAAAGCGAAATGGCGCTGGCGCTGGGTCTGGTGTCGCGATTGCTCGCGGGCGATCTGCTGCTGGCGGATCGGTTGTACGGCGTGCAAAAGGTGATGGCGCTCTTGCTGGAGCGGACGCGAGCCGTGGGGGCGCACTTTCTGGTGCGGGTGCGGCGGAATTTGAAGGCGCGGGTGCAGCAGGTGCTGGCCGACGGCAGCGCGTTGGTGGAACTGATCTGGCGGGACGAAGCCGGGGTCAAACACACCCTGGAGGTGCGCGAGATCACGGCGGTGGTGCGGGGTCGTGGCGGGAAGCGGACGCGGGTGCGGCTGTGGACGAGCCTGCTGGATGCGAAGCGGTACCCGTCGCGGGAGTTGGTGGCGTTGTACGCGCGGCGCTGGGAAGTGGAGATCACGGTCCAAGAATTGAAAGTGGAACTGCGCGGCGGGGACTTGCTGTCCAGTTACACTCCCGAGACGGCGGCGCAGGAGATCGCGGCGTTGCTGTTGGCCTTGGCGGTATTGGGGGAGGTGCGTGGCGAAGCGGCGTCCCGGGGCGCGGTGGACGTGCTGCGGGTGAGTTTTCGGCGGGTGCTGCGGTTGGTGCGGGCGTTGTGGACGCTGCTGGAGATCGGGGAGGGCATCCACACGGCGCGGCAAGTGCGGGCGTTGGTGGCGCGGACGTTGGCGCGGGCGACGGCGTTGGTGACTCCCGTGCGTCGGGCTCGGAGTTGTCCCCGGGCGGTGCGGCAACCCGTGGGCTCGTGGCCGCGATTGTTGCGGCGGCGCGAATGGAAAGGCGAGATACGCTATGAAGTCATCGCACATCGCAAACCGAAATCTTAACGGCATTGTTCCTAGGGGATCGGGCTGGACTTCCCCTCCGCACTCCTTTAGCCTCGCCGCGTGAAATCTTCCCAACGCCCTTCTCTCTCGGCCGACGAGCAGGCCCTGCTCGACGGGGTCACCCTCCGCT
>Ga0187892_10007787_pt1 | contig 15055 bp, 12 predicted proteins | sample MA1701073metaG_FD_139345 | JGI IMG/M metagenome (GOLD analysis project Ga0187892, IMG submission 139345) | Bio-ooze microbial communities from a basaltic lava cave in the Kipuka Kanohina Cave System on the Island of Hawaii, USA - MA170107-3 metaG ... | reverse complement strand
TGTTTTCGTTCGACGTTCGGCGGCGACCCGGACACCTGCGCCTCCGGCTGCGACGTATTCGACCTGGACCACACGCAGGGTGTCCACCTGCCGGACTTCGCCGCCCTCGCCCTTCTCTTCACCGGCCCGCAGTAAGGCCAAGTGGCCGGTGACCAGTGGCCCGCCAGGGGTCAGTGCCCAGTGGCCACTCGTCTAGTCACGGCGCGCATCGCCTTGCTAGCGATGCTCCGCGTAGCCCCATACAATTCGCGGCATGGGCTGCGTGCTGGAAGTCACCGACCTCCGGATGGACTACGACAGCGCTGGCGGCACGGTCAGGGCGCTAAACGGCGTCAGCCTTTCAGTGCAAGAAGGCGAGTTCGTGGCCATCATGGGGGCCAGCGGATCGGGCAAGAGCACGCTGCTGCACCTCATTGCGGGCCTGGATCGATCAACATCCGGTTCGGTTGTGATCGAGGGCCGGGACTTGGCACAGCTCGGCGACAAAGATCGCACGCTGTTTCGGCGTCGGCGGCTGGGCGTCATTTTCCAGTCCTACAACCTTCTGCCCACGCTCTCAGCAAGCGAGAACGTTCTCTTGCCGGCGATGCTCGAGGGTCGCAACGGTCGCGACATCGAAGGCCGGGCCCGCGACTTGCTGGGTTTGGTCGACCTGACCCATCGCATGTCGCATCGGCCGCAGGCCCTTTCCGGCGGCGAGCAGCAGCGGGTGGCCATCGCTCGCGCCTTGATGAACGATCCCGTGTTGTTGCTGGCCGACGAACCGACGGGGAATCTGGACACCCATCACGGCGAGGCCATCTGGCGGCTCCTGTCCGAATTGGTTCGCAGGGAGGGGCGGACGGTGCTGGCGGTCACCCATGAGCCGAAGGGAGCGGCGCACGCCGACCGCGTTGTCATCCTGCGCGACGGCGAAATCATCGGTAAAATCGAACCCAAGGGAGATGGCGATGCCTCGGCTGTGGCGGCTCGCTACGCGCAACTGGTGGGATAGCCGGGGGCGAACGCTGGCGTGCGCCCTTTCGGTCGCCTTAGGCGTGGGGATCGTCGTCACCGTCACGAGCGTATATGAGACCGCTCGACGGGCGATCACGCAGGAGGTGGTCAGCCATTGGCTGGGCGCGGCGCATCTGTCCATTCAGCCGGCCGGAGCGCATTGGGGCACGTTGGAGGCGTCGTTCGCGGGGGGCGTCGCCGAGCTTGAGAACGTCCGTCAAGTCACCGCCCGGCTCGTGCGGCGGGTGGTGTTCCAACGGGTGGGCAAATCAGACCAACTTTTTGGAGAAGAGGCTTTCTGGGTGGACGCGGTCGGGATCGATCCGCTGACAGAACAGAACTTTCGCTCGTTTCCATCCCTGGAAGGCCAGATGCTCGTAGCGGGCCAGCGCGGGGCTGCCGTCATGGAAAAGCAAGTGGCTCGGGACTGGAACGTGGACGTGGGGGATTCGATCGAATTGGCGATGCATCGGGGGGGCTCGCCCTTGATGCTCAAGGTGATCGGGCTCTTTGACAGCCAGCGGGTGGCGGACTTTCAGCGCCCGCAGGTCTTGGCGGCCATTGAGGATGTACAAGCCTTGGCGGGTCAACCGGGGGCGGCTTCGGCCATTGACGCAATGCTTTTGGATCCGTCGCCGGCCGCGCTGGAAGCAGGCCGGCTGGCCCTGGAACGGTTGATCGCCGAGCGCGGTCTCAGCCATGCGTACAAAGTCGAAACGGCGGCTGCGCGGCAGATGCTGCTCGACGAAGCCCAGCGAATTACGCACCTTGTTTTGATGGTTTCGGCCGTCGTCGCGTTGCTGACATCCTTCTTCATAATCCTGACTACGATGAGCATGAGCCTGTTCGCGCGAAGCGCCGTGCTTGGTGCGATGCGCTGCGTGGGCGTAACGAGGGGTCAGATGGCGGGATTGCTTGTCCTTGAGCTGCTGCCGCTGGGTCTGGCCGGAACGGTCCTTGGCGTTGGCGGCGGTGTCGGTGTGATCCGAATGCTTCCCGTACTTGAAGTTACCGCGTTCCCGTGGATCGAAGCGAGTCCGTGGGGAATCGGCCTGGCGGTCATCGGCGGGATCGGGACGACCATCGTCTGCTGTGCGGTTTTGATGTTCCAGGTGTGCCGTGTTTCGCCGCTCGCGGCGGTCAATCCGCAGGCGAGACCCGCCCGGCGGCGTTTGGCCTTAGTGAGCGGCGGGGCCGGCATCGCCTTGATTGTCCTTCATGAATGGATCTTGGCGAATGTGGATCCGACACGATGGATGCGAGCGACCTTCTTATCCATCGGCGCGGGGTCGTTATACTTCGGTTATGTCCTGCTTGCACCGGCGCTGGTCGTCCTCATTGGTCCGGTGGCCGCGCGCGCCGTGGGCCCATTGCTTGGCCTTCCCGCCAAGCTTGCGCGGGACCAGCTCGGCAAGGCGCCGTGGCGGAGCACCGGAGTATGCTGGGTTCTGATGGTCGGCCTGTCGCTGATCGTCTTTCTGGCCACTCGGGCGTCGTTGATTCGATCCATCTGGGACTTTCCGGGGCGGCTTCCCGAATCGTTTGTCTGGTCACGAGAATACGTCGCCGGCGATGTGATCGATCGCGTGCGAAAACTGCCCGGAGTCGGCCAGACCACGGTGGTGGCCGACGTGGACTGCGATCTCCGGGCGGATAGCGCTCCGCCGGTCAAGAAGAGGGACTCCATTGTGGATGCGTTTCTGCGGAAATTGACCCGACCCGTTTTCGTGGCCGGTGACCCGGAAGCGCTGTTGGGTATGCTGAAAGTCGCCTTCACTCAGGGCGCCGCAAACGAAGCGAAGGAGAAGTTGGCTCGAGGAGGGTACGTGCTCATTCCGACGCAGGCCGCCGCCTATCATGGGCTGACCTTGGGTGATCACGTGACGATCACGGTTGGCGACCGATCGGCGGAATTTGAGATTGCCGGAGTCATTCAGTCCCCGGCACTGGACATAGCGGTTACGGCCTTTCAGGCCACCAGCTACATGCAGTTTGCCGCAGCCAGCGCGATGTTGGGGACTCGGGCGGACTTGAAGGAAAAGCTGGGGCTCGATGTCGTTTCCATGTTCATGTGCAATCTCGATCTCCCGCCCGTGCCCCCTCCCCCGGACTTTCATCTTGCCGATTCGCCGGACTACAGATCGGACGAGACAATCGCCAAATTGATCCTGTCGTGGTCGGACGACCTGCCGAACGAACGCGCGACGATGGATCGCATTCGTGAGCCGCTCCAGGCGTGGCTGGCGGAACCCGGCCGTCCGCTCGCACCCGAATTGCGGGCGGAACTCCTTCGATTCGGACGGGCCCTGCGCCGGCTGGAGGACGACTGGCATGACCAGACGCCCGAGCAGAACTGGGCGCAATTCCGCGAAGGGTTGGTGTTGGTGCGGATCGCCCAGGAGATGGGTCGGCCGGACGCGATCATCGGCTCCTTGCGGCGACTGAAGGAGAGTGTCGACCGCACATTGCAGCGTTCGACGCTGGCGATAACGTGGCTGCCCAGTCTGATGCTTGCCGTCGCGGCGATCGGCATCGGCAATCTGATGATGGTCAGCGTTCGGGTTCGGGCGCGGCAGATCGCCATGCTGCGGGCTTTGGGGGCCGTGAAGTCTCAGATCGTTCGGTTGGTGTTGTCGGAGGCGGCCTCGCTTGGCTTGGTCGGGAGTGTCATTGGCGTGGCACTGGGGCTGCATCAGGCCTTCACCGACAACCGGGTGGCCGGCGGCCTCCTGGGCATTCATCCGGAGTACCTTGTTCCCGTGACGACGATTCTGCTTGCGGTGTCGCTGACGGTAGCCGTCTGCCTATTGGCGGGCATCGGTCCGGCGCGGCACGCCTCGCGGGACAACATCGCAGCGGCCATGCAGGCGACGTGAGTTGCCAGTGGCCAGTAATCAGTAATCACTGACCGCTAACCACCGGTTACCGGCCGCAGGTCTCTGGTCACTGGCCGCTCTCCTCGCTATTCTTTGTCGGCCGATGGACGTTCTCACCACAAACCTCGACGCCTCGGACTCGGTCTTTCAAGAAAACAAGGCCCACATGGAGGCTTTGGTCGCCGAACTGAAGGCGCGGGTCGGGCAGGTCAAGCTCGGCGGCGGCGCGGCCGCGGTGAAGAAACATCGGGAGCGAGGCAAGCTCTTCGTACGGGATCGGATCGATCGACTTCTTGACCCGGAAAGTCCGTTTCTGGAGTTCAGTCCGCTGGCCGCATACGAGATGTACGACGACGAGGACCCGGCGTCCGGGCTGGTTACGGGAATCGGCCGAATCGCGGATCGGGAATGCCTTATCGTTGCCAATGACGCGACGGTCAAAGGCGGGACGTATTTCCCAATCACGGTGAAGAAGCATCTTCGGGCGCAGGAAATCGCTCAGGAGAATCACCTGCCGTGCATCTATCTGGTCGATTCGGGCGGCGCCTATCTTCCGCTTCAGGCGGAAGTGTTCCCTGATCGGGAGCACTTCGGGCGCATCTTCTTCAACCAGGCCCGCATGTCGGCGCTGGGCATCCCCCAAGTCGCCGTCGTGATGGGATCGTGCACGGCGGGCGGGGCCTATGTGCCGGCGATGAGCGACGAGACGGTAATCGTGCGGCAACAGGGGACGATTTTTCTGGGGGGGCCGCCGCTGGTGAAGGCGGCCACCGGGGAGGATGTCACGGCTGAAGAGCTTGGCGGAGCGGATGTTCATTGCCGGATGTCCGGCGTGGCCGACCATTTCGCGGTCAATGATGAGGACGCCCTGGCCATTACCCGGCACATCGTCCAGCATCTGAACCGGCATCCCAGGCAGGACCTGCACACCGTCGCCTCCGAGGAGCCGTTGTACGATCCACTCGATATCTATGGAGTGATTCAAAAGGACATTCGCAAGCCCTACGACGTGCGCGAGGTTATCGCACGCGTCGTCGACGGGAGCCGCTTTCATGAGTTCAAGGCGCTATACGGAACGACGTTGGTCGCGGGGTTTGCGCATCTCTGGGGTTATCCGGCAGGGATTCTGGCCAACAACGGGGTATTGTTTTCGGAGAGCGCGCTGAAAGCGACGCACTTCATCGAGCTCTGCAGCCAGCGGGGCGTTCCGCTGGTGTTTCTGCAGAACATCACCGGGTTCATGGTGGGCAGGCGCTACGAAACGGAGGGAATTGCCAAGAATGGGGCTAAGATGGTAGCCGCCGTGTCCAACGCATCCGTGCCCAAGTTCACCGTCATCATCGGCGGATCGTATGGAGCCGGGAATTATGGCATGTGCGGGCGGGCTTATGGACCGCGTCAACTGTGGATGTGGCCCAACGCACGGATCTCGGTGATGGGTGGGGAACAAGCGGCCAGCGTACTGCTGACGGTCAAGAAGGATCAGATCGCTCGCGCAGGCGGCAAGCCGATGTTGCCGGATGAGGAGGCGGAGTTCAGGCGGCCGACGCTGGAGAAGTACGCCTCCGAAGGTAGTGCGTACTACAGCACGGCTCGGTTGTGGGATGACGGCGTCATCGACCCCGTCGATACGCGAATGGTGCTGGGGCTGGGGATTGCCGCGTCGCTCAATGCCCCGTTTCCCCAAAGATCGCACAGCGTATTCCGAATGTGACCCCAACGCCGTCTGCCGCAAGGGGTGAAGTTGAAATGTCGCGACTTGGTGAACATCATTGAGAAGGACGGATGGCGGCAGGTTCGGGATCACGGGCAGTCACATGCACTTCCGCCATCCGTATCTCGCGCATATCCTGGAACGAATGGAAGGCCGATGCGCGAGTGAATGATGAGTTCAAGATGAATCAATTTATACGCATCGAAGACGCGAAGGGCGTCGGACGGGTGGTGCTGGCTCGTCCCGACCTGCATAACGCCTTCAACGAGGTGATGATCGCGGAGATCACGAAGGCTTTCGCAGATCTGTGCAAGCGCGACGAGATACGCGTGATCGTGCTTGCCGGCGAGGGGAAGTCGTTCTCCGCGGGCGGTGACATCAACTGGATGAAAAGGATGGTGGGTTACACGTTTGAGGAGAACGTAGAGGACGCTCGTGGGATGGCCGCGATGCTGCGGGCGATCCGCGATTGCCCCAAGCCGGTAATCGCCCGTGTTCACGGCGCGGCGATCGGCGGAGGCGTGGGGCTGGTCGCGGCCTGCGACATGGCCGTTGCATTGTCGTCAGCGGTCTTCTGTCTCAGCGAGGTGAAGCTGGGAATCGTGCCCGCAGTAATCTCGCCCTACGTTCTGGAGAAGATTGGGATCGGGGCCGCCCGCCGCTATGCCGTTACGGCCGAACAATTCGACGCCATGGAAGCCAAACGGATTGGACTGGTCAGCGAAGTCGTCTCGTCCATCGAGCGCTTGGATGCCTGGATCGCCAAACGGTGCAAAGCCATCCTGGCCAACGCGCCCGAGGCGACGGCGGTCTGCAAACAAGTCATGCGCGAGGTCCCCTCGCTTGGCTGGGACGACGCTAGGGCGTTTACGACGCGAACGATCGCCGAGCGACGCGTCTCTCCCGAAGGCCAGGAAGGACTGAAGGCTTTCTTGGAAAAGCGCCCGCCGGTGTGGCCAGGGTCCCCGTCGTAAATATGTTTCGCAAGGTGCTTATTGCCAATCGCGGGGAAATCGCCGTCCGAATCGCGGCGACGCTGCAACAAATGGGCATCCGCGTGATCGCGGTCTATTCAGAGCCGGATCAGCAATCGGTCCACGTCGGCTGCGCCGATGAGGCTTATCCCCTGACCGGCCGTACCGCTGCGGAAACGTATCTTTGCCAAGAACAAATCCTCGCAATTGCCAAGGAACACGAAGTCGGCGCCATCCACCCCGGTTATGGATTCCTCTCCGAGAACTCCGTTTTCGCACAGGCTTGTCATGACGCCGGCATCACGTTCATCGGACCGTCGGCGCAGGTGATCCGTGCGATGGGAGACAAGATCCAGGCGAAGGCGGCGTTCGCAAAGGCCGGCGTGCCGGTGGTGCCCGGTTGGTCAGGGGAGATAGGCGGGAACGACGGCGCCGTAATGCGGGAGGCGAAGCGAATCGGTTTCCCCGTTCTGGTCAAGGCGGCGGCCGGCGGTGGTGGAAGAGGGATGCGCGTCGTGCATGACGAGGGCGAGCTTGCGCCGGCTCTGGAGTCGGCCCAGCGCGAAGCCGCCGCGGCATTCGGAGATTCCCGCGTATTCCTCGAAAAGTACATCACGCATCCTCGGCATGTTGAGTTCCAAATCTTCGGAGATCGGCATGGGAACGTTGTGCATCTCTTTGAGCGTGAATGCTCGATCCAAAGGCGGCATCAGAAGATCGTTGAAGAATCGCCGAGCCCGGCCCTATCGCCGGAGCTTCGCAAGCAGATGGGCGAGGCCGCGGTAGCCGCCGCAAAGGCCGTCGGCTACACCAACGCCGGCACGGTCGAGTTCCTGGTCGCCCCCAGCGGCGAGTTCTTTTTCCTCGAAGTCAATACCCGCTTGCAAGTGGAGCATCCCGTCACGGAGCTTGTGGTAGGTCAGGACCTGGTCCGTGCACAGGTGACAGTTGCCGTTGGAGAGCCTCTATCCTTTGTCCAGGACGACCTGCACCAGGTCGGATGCGCCTTGGAGTGTCGCATCTACGCCGAAGACCCGGCTCGCGGTTTCGCCCCATCTACGGGGGTCATCGATCGGTATCAGCCGCCCGGCGGCCCCGGCATCCGCGTCGACAGCGGCGTGGCCGAAGGGTCAACGGTCAGCGTCCATTACGATCCCATGTTGGCCAAGCTCATCGTCCATGCGCGGACGCGATCCGAGGCGATCGATCGAATGAGCTGGGCATTGAACCGATTCGCCATCCTCGGCGTTACGACGAATGTGGCGTTCCTCGACAGACTGGTTACGCATCCGGAGTTTCGCGCCGGCAGGCTGCATACCGATTTTTTGCAAGTGCAGCGGCTCGACGACGTGTGCGACCCGTTTTCGTTGGATCTCGCCCTGGCAGTCGCCGCCTTGGCGGTTGGACATGACAAGGCGCGGCACCGGCATGGGCGCAGCGCGAGCGTGGAACCGGCTTCGAGTCCTTCCGGCCCGTGGCACGGCGCTGGCGCCTGGAGGGCGTTCTGACGTGCCCACGACCCTTCTCAAGCCGGCTGGCGATTCTCAGCCGGTCGAGGTCCTTCTTGAACGAATCGGCCAGGGGTCTTCGCCGCGCTACGCCATTCGTTGTGGGCGCTTCCAGGCGGAAGTCGAGGTTGAGCATGTTGGAGCAGGCCGTGGCTGGCTTCGCGCCGGAGGGAAGATCTATCCGTTCGCCGCGGCAGTAGGAAAAAAATCGACGATTCAGATCTGGGTGCGGGGCCGAGTGTACGCTTGCGAGACCGCGACGGCGGTGCGAAACCGGGCCGCGGAGACCGCGTCCGCCTCTGCATCCGGCGCGTTGACCGCAGGCATGCCCGGCACCATTCTTAAGGTCAACGTCTCGCCTGGAGATTCCTTCCAGGCCCACCAACCGCTAATCATCATGGAATCCATGAAGATGGAGATGACCCTTTCGATGCCGTACGATGGACAAGTCGACGAAATCACTTGCCGAGTGGGGCAACTGGTCGAAATGGGAGCGATCCTGGCAAGACTTCAGAAGCGCGAATAATGGTCCAGCGACTCCCTAGCCGGGTAAGCATCGTCGAGGTCGGTCCGCGCGACGGCCTGCAAAATGAACCTACGGCCATCCCGACGGATCAAAAACTGTCCTTTGTTCGAGGCCTCATCGCAGCCGGTCTGACGGATATCGAAGTCACCTCGTTTGTTCATCCCAAGATCGTCCCGCAGTTGGCCGACGCCGCGGACCTTGTGGCTCGACTGCCCCAGAGCGCGAATGTGACGTTCTCAGCGCTGGTTCCGAATGCCCAAGGGTTGGAGCGGGCGCTCCAGTCGGGCATCAGGCGAATTGCGGTCTTCACCGCGGCGTCGGAGACGTTCACCCAAAAGAACATCAACATGACGATCGCGGAGTCCCTCAGCGCCTTCCGCGCATTGATTCGGCGGGCCGTGGAATGCGGCCTGAGCGTGCGCGGGTACGTATCCACGGCATTCGTGTGCCCTTACGAGGGCGATGTGGATAAGCGGAGAGTCCGGGAGGTAACTCAGCATCTGATCGAGATGGGCGTCGATCAGGTAGCGATCAGCGACACCATCGGCGCGGCCGCTCCGACGGACGTCGTTGACACGATCGGCTACCTGCTTGAAACGCTGTCGCCGAAAATGCTTGCCCTTCATTTCCACGATACGTACGGAACCGCCTTGGCCAACGTCTACGCCGGCCTACAACTGGGGATTGAGACGTTCGACTCCTCCGCGGGCGGACTGGGCGGGTGCCCATTTGCACCCGGCGCCGCGGGAAATGTCGCCACCGAAGACCTGGTCTATATGCTGGACAGGATGGGGATCGAAACCGGCGTGACCCTCAGCAAGGTCTTGGCCGCCGCGGGAATCATCGCCTCGGTGCTCGGTCGCCCCTTGCGAAGTATGCAATGGACCCATGCACATCCGGCCCACACGTAGCGTTGCGGTGTTCCCAGAATTGGCGCCAGCCATGCAAGCGTTCCACTTCGACACCGTGGACTCGACGAATGAGGCGGCTAAGCGACTCATCGCGGAAGACAAGATCGCTGAGACGGCTTATGTTTTAGCGCGGGAACAGAAGGTAGGTAAAGGAACACGAGGACGTGTTTGGATATCTCCGCGGGACGCCGGAGTGTACCTCACCGTCATCCACCGTCCAATCGCCCGCGCCATCCCCGGCACGACCGCCTTCGCACTGGCTGCCGGTGTAGCGTGCGCCGAATCCCTCGCCGATGTTGTCGGGTTAGCCGTGCACCTCAAGCCAATCAATGATCTCTACGTCTCCGGAAGAAAGCTGGGAGGAATCCTCATCGAAACGATGGTTCAAGCCGGCGCCGTAACGGCGCTGCTCACCGGCGTGGGCATCAACGTGCGCCGCGCGCCAAGAGTCTTGCCCACTTCCGCCGCGGAAGCGACCTGCTTGGAGGATCTTCTATCTCCAGCCCAATTTTGCCTATGGAGAAGCGCCTCGCTTGTGGAAGCCTTGGTCGCCCGAATCGATCGCTGGCACGGCGCGGTCATGGCCGGAGACATCACCCTTGTCGACGAAGCCTGGCTGCGCTTCGCTCTACCGGGCTCCGCGGTTCCGCGATGTGAGGCAATGCCGCCGCCTCTCTAGAGGGCCGCGCAGGCGCCATCCGCGAAACGGTAGTATTACATACGCCTTCGACGGCCGCCGCTCTTCAACGGGTGCCCAGAATGTACGGATGCGGCGTTACGGTCTCCCGACACGAAGCCGCTCCAAGCTCCGCCGTGGAAGCAGACCGAAGCCGCGATAAGAACCGGCACAATGAAGGCCCCGGCGGCAGAGCCCGCCAGGACCAAGTACGCAAAATACAGGCACTTGGCTGCCATCGGACCAAGCGAATATAGATCCGATGGAGCCGCGCCCTGGAAGTCATTCAGGAGGCTCAGCAGCAGTCGAAAGAGGACAAAAAGATTCACCCACAGCAGCCCCCAGGCCGCCGCGGTCAGGCGTCGCCGCCAGGGAAGCGGCGTGGCCAGAACCAACGCCAGGACCAACGCCGTCGGCACATACCCCATGAACCGGCTGCTGGTTGGCGCCTGCGATCCCACTCCCGTGGCCGTATTGATCAGAATCAGCACCGTATCGTGTCGCCTGTCACCCTCGGACGACGGCTCAAAACGCACCCGCCCAGTTGACCCGAACGATGTGAAGGCGATGTTCCCCACGGTCCTGAAGCCGGCCGCGTACCCTTCTTTGAAGCCGGACCAGGGCGACATGAGCAACGTAAAGACGAGTAGAAAAAGCCCAAAGAATTTCAGCAAGGCGCCGTACGATGCCGCCAACGTCGGCCTCGGCGCGATTTGTTCAATCGGGTACATGGGTACGTCGAACAGGCGGGCGACTCGCCCAAAGGGCCCAGATGGCCCAGTACACAACGGAGAGCACGATGAAACTGGCCTGCCATACGTCCTCGTGCATCATTCGGAAGTGGTTCGGCCAAAAAGCGCCGACGTAGAAGAGCGTCACCAATCGCACGACGTTCGTGGCTTCCATACACAGAATGCCAACAACCGCGCCCACGACCTTGGTCCTGATACGAACCGGGAATGCAAGCACCGCGGCCAGAAACAGCGCGGCAGGCTCCAAAGCATCGCAACCTCGAACGACTTCCATTTGAAATAGCGGCGCCTCGACGAATGTGCCGGATACGTGAGCGTCAGTGCCTAGCAAGCGCAACACCGCTCCGGTGACCTCGGCGTGCAGCGGAAGGTTCCACGACAAGAACCAGCCTGCCGCGTCGTACTTCCATTCCGGCAAATAGATGGCGTAGAAAGCGCCCATGAGTACGCCGACGCCTAACACGAAACGAAAGACCGGGTGACGCTGTCCGAAGCGCCAAACCGCGCGAAACGGATGCGACCAGGCGCTACCGGGCGCGTATGCGACCGACCCAGCGTTCGTCGCTTGTCCCCGTCGATCCATGAAAAGGCAACCTGCGGGTGCTGCCGGCTTCCCCAATCCTGAACTGAGACGGACCGGCGACTCTGCCCCAATGGTAAGGGTACGGCCGATAAAGTAAACCCCATCGCAGGTCGTTCGTAATGCGCAACACTAATTATTGCGCGGCCACTTTGTTCATCATCCGCTTCGCCGGCACTGCCGATTGAGGGGCAGCCGAAAAACCGCTACAGTAATGGGACATCCCGCATCAAGGGTGCTTCGATCCATCTTGCGGGAACACAACTTAGAGGGGGCGGCGAATGCTTGGGGTATTTAGGCGTTGTATGGGCGCGCTCTTTGTGGCTGTCTTTGCAGGCGCCGCGTTTGCGCAAACCGCGACATTTTCGGTCGAAGCTGCCGCCCGAAATGGCGTTCCGATTACTCCAAGACTCAGCACGATATCCGCGGCGCCGGGTGACATCCTGACCGTCGAGATCTTGGCCCGTGACTGGTCGGTGAACGGCGGCCAGCGGCTGCGTGGCTATCAAGCGACTCTAGACTCGGAGGCATACACGGGCGGCTTACGCGGACAAATCTCACCAAGGGCCTTCGAGACCACTACCGACCTGAACGGATTGTGCTCCCGAGGCTCCGAGGAACGGGGGATTGCCAACTCCGACAATGCCTTCATCGACGCATTGCGCTCGGACTTTGTCCATTTCGGTCGGAACCCCACGGCCTTCACCAACAGCATCGCGTGCGATTACGCTTATGGCAGCGGCGTTTCCGGCGGAGGACCGCTTGGCGCACGTGGGATCAAAAGGTATTGCGGGACCGTTATTCTAGAGGTCTCCGGCGACGCTGAGGGAATGTTCACGCTGCGACTGGCCGAAGGCGAACACGAAAGCTTCATGCGCTGGGATACGGGCAAGGCCATCACGCCGCTGGCGTTTGAGACGCTCACGGTTACCGTCGTGCCCAGCCTGGCGCCCCAGCCCGTCTCGGCATTTCCGCCGGACGGAGCGATCGACGCACGCCAACCGTCCACCCCCGCCGGCGCCAACCGAGCCGGCTGGGTGGAGATCGAAATTGCGTTTGACCGTCCCCCTGTCGATCTGACGCCCCTGGATTTTTCAGTCTCCGTTCTGCCCAACAATGTGCCGCCGCCGACCATTGACGCCGTCGTGATCAACGGCAACTCGGCCCGGTTGCAATTCTCGCCGCCCATATCCGTCGGTCATTGGACGATCTTTTCCGTCAACGGTACGGACTTTACCACGCGATTGGGCTTCCTACCGGGCGACGTCAATGCCGATGGGACCACCGGACCGCTGGACATCGTTCGTCTGCCGGATGTACTCAACGGCGTCGGCGACCCATTACCAATTTGGCAGACTGATATTGATCGCTCCGGCCAAACGAATTCATCCGACATTCTTCGTGAAATCGACCTGCTCAACGGCGCCGGAGTATACGCCGCCTGGAACGGGCGAACGCTTCCGGCCAACTGACCAGCCGCCGCGGTTACGCGGGACAGAGAAAAGCGACAGGCGGCGTTCGGATTCGAACCGATGATCCGCGCACGACGCTATGAAAGGCCGGTTCATGAGCCTCCTCGGACGTTTTTTTCGCAGTTCGGGAACCGTCCCACTACTGGCCTTCTTGGCCCCTCCCGTCATTGCACAGCCCGAGGACCGGACCGAGCAGTCGGCCCAACGTGCCGTAACTGTGGCCAATGCACTCGACAATTGGCCGCAGTGGCGGGGCCCGTTGACAACCGGTGTCGCGCCCCATGCAAACCCGCCGATCCGCTGGAGCGAGCGCGAGAATGTCCGTTGGCAAGTCGAGCTCCCCGGCAAGGGCCATTCGACGCCGGCCATCTGGGACGATCGGATTTTCGTTACCACCGCCGTGCCCTATGGCGAAGCCCTGCCCCCACGCTACAGCGGCGCGCCGGGTGGCCACGACGAACACCCCGTCACGCACCGTGTCAGATTCGTCGTGTTGGCGGTCGGCCGCGACGATGGGACGATCCTTTGGCGTCGCACCGTCCGCGAAGATCTGCCCCACGCAGGCGGACATGACACTTCCAGCCTGGCGTCACCTTCCCCGGTGACCGACGGCCGGCTTGTATTCGCTTCCTTCGGGTCCTTCGGACTGTATTGTTTGGACTTCAACGGCGAGTTGAAGTGGGAAGCCGATCTGGGCGCGATGCACACTTTGCACGGCCACGGCGAAGGCTCTTCCCCGGTGCTCTATGGCGACACGCTCATTCTCAACTGGGACCAGGAAGGGCCGTCGTTTGTCGTGGCCTTCGACAAACGAACCGGGAAGGAGCGTTGGAGAACCGATCGCGAAGCGGGCACGTCATGGACCACGCCGATCGTCGTCGAGCACGACGGCAAACCTCAGGTCATCATCAGCGGTTCGCGCCGTTTGCGCGGATATGACTTGGCCACCGGCGGGTTGATCTGGGAATGCGATGCGCTCTCGAAGGAGAACGTGGTGGCCTCGCCAGTGGCAGGCGACGGCATGGTGTATGCCGGCAGTACGTACGACCGCCCCGGCGTTCTTGCCGTTCGTCTTGACAGCGCGAAAGGAGACATCACCGGAACCCGCCACGTCGCATGGGTTCGAACTCAGGGAGCGCCATACGTGCCCTCCCCGCTGCTGTACGGAGAATCATTGTATTTTGTCGCCCAATATCGGAACGTCGTCTCCCGCGTGAACGCGAGGACCGGGGCGGATCAACCCGGTGCGTTTCGGCTTGCCGGTCTGGGTACTGTGTTCGCCTCACCGATCGCCGCCGCCGGCCGCGTGTACATCGCGGATCGCGAGGGAGCCACCCTTGTCATCAGCCACGGCGATCAGCCCGAGGTCCTGGCCCTCAACAAGCTGGAAGACAGCTTTAGTGCCTCCCCGGCCACTGCGGGGCGCGAACTCTTCCTTCGCGGCGAACACCGCCTTTTCTGCCTAAAGGAAGAACGATAGAGATCGCCCGACGTGGAACGGGTCGGCGGTCCGCCGAAGGTCCGGCAAGGCGTCCAGGGCCGCCGCGGGCTTGTGTATCAGAATCCGACCGGGAAGCGTTGCGGGCAACCGGGGGACCTACTCCACCGGCCTAGGGACTGTGTCAAATGTGTGTCAAAAACAGCATCCGGAAAGGGGGGGTAAAACGTCCGCTGGCGTCCGGTTGAGTGACACGGTGCGGCACAGCGAAAAAGGCTTGAAAACAAGGGGAAAACTGCGGTTTCCGGGCGAGAAAAACGACAGGCGGCGATCGGATTCGAACCGATGAATAACGGATTTGCAATCCGTCCCCTTAGTCCACTCGGGCACGCCGCCGAAGCGTCCAAGCCGGCCGGGTTCTTCTCCGGCGGCCTTCCGTCGCGCCGCTCTTGTTCCAGGCCCGGAGCGGCTGCAGCACATATACCCTTCGGCGGGCCGAACGGCAAGGCAAGCTTCGGTGCCCCAGTCGGTCGGGGTCTGGCCACGGATTTTGGCATCAGGCTGTTTTTCGGTTTTGCCAGTATAGTTCCCATTGCCCGCCCTCCCGGAGAGCTACGAGGTTCATCAGGGCT
>Ga0187892_10007786_pt1 | contig 15055 bp, 13 predicted proteins | sample MA1701073metaG_FD_139345 | JGI IMG/M metagenome (GOLD analysis project Ga0187892, IMG submission 139345) | Bio-ooze microbial communities from a basaltic lava cave in the Kipuka Kanohina Cave System on the Island of Hawaii, USA - MA170107-3 metaG ... | reverse complement strand
GTCGTGCCCGTGCGTGTCGTTGACCGCCTTGAAGTCGTCCACGTCGAGCATCAGCGCCGAGATCGGCTGCCGGTAGCGCTCGGCCTTGCGGAACTCCTCGCGCAGGCGGCCGAGGAAGTACTCGCGGTCCAGGAGCCCGGTCAGAGCGTCGGTCCGGAGCACGTCCCCGAGCCGCCGGAGGACGTCCCAGAGCTGGGCCAGCATCCGGAACTGGTCCCCCTCGGCCGGGAGCCCGGCGAACGGGAACGCGCCGGGGGGCGGCGCCGCGGCGGGCTCCGCGGGCCCGGCCGGCGCCGGCGGGCGCTCCGGCGGCGCCGGCGGGCAGAGGCGGTCGATGGCGTCGAGGAGCGCCGGCAGCTCGACGGGCTTGCCCAGCGACCGGTCGGGCGCGGGACCGGCCCCCTCGTGGTCGCCGAGGAGGATGATCCGGGTGAGCGTCAGCTCTTCGCGGGACCGGACGAGCCGGATCAGGTCCGCGCCGTCGCCCCCCGCGAGCCACTGGTCCACCACCAGGAGCCCGGGTCCGACCCGCACGACCTCGCTCTCGGCCTCCTCCAGGGTGCGCGCGCGCCAGACGAGGAAGCCTCGTCGGCGGAGCGCGTCGGCCCACTCCTCCCAGTCCGCGCCGAAGCTCGCAGCCAGGACGACATCCGGCATCGACATCGACGACCTCCCGAGCGGACCCGCGTCAGGAGCTGCCGGAGAGGCCGTCCTCGGGCACCTCCCGCACGCCTTCCCAGACGCACACGCGTCCGCCGCCCAATGCCTGCGCCGCGCGGAGGGCCTCTCCGGCGCGCGCGAGCGCCTCCTCCCATGATCCGAAGAGCTTGTGGGGGAAGACCGCGAGCCCGGCGCTGACCGGGCCGTCCTCCATGAGCAGACGGCGCAGCTCGACCGCATGGCGCTCGGCGGAGGCGCGGTCCGCGCACGGGAAGAGGACCGCGAGGCGGCAGGGTCCGTCGCGGAACATCAGGTCCTGCGGCGGCGCTTCGCCCAGGAGCTTGCCCGACCAGTCCTGCTCGAGCTTCAGGAGGTCGCGGCCGCCGTCGGTCCTGCCTTCGAAGTCCGGTCCGAGGAGGGCGAGCGCCCCGATGCTTCCGAGCGCGCGGGAGCGCGCCCACTCCTCCTCCAGACGGCGCCGGAGATAGGCCGCCGAATGGAGGCGCGTCGTCGGGTCGAGGATCGCCTGCTCGAGCAGCTCGCGCTCGCCGCCCGCCAGCTCGACGAGCTTGGAGCGGTCGCGGACCTTCTTGTCCTCCTTGGCCATGTCCGCCATGAGGTCGCGGTCCGGATCGGCGGGAGGCAGCCGGAGGCGCAGCTCCATGGCGGTCTCCGCCGGGTCGCTGCGCTTCACGACGTGATCCACTTTGAGACGCTTGAGGTCGGCCTCGCCGCGCGCGTCGCCGGCGTCCACGAGCACGGTGACGGCCTTGCCCTTGAGCCCGCGCCAGACGTCGAGCCCGGAGAGGCGGCTCAGGTTCAGCTCGACGACCACGTGGTCGGGGGAGAGGTCGCGGGCCTTCTCGAGCGCCTCCTGTCCGTCCCGCGCGACGGTCACGTCGAGCTTGCGGCGCCTCAGCTCCGAGGCGAGGGACTCCCGGGCCGCGGCGTCGCCGACGGCCAGGAGGATGCGTTGCGTCTTGGGCAAGAGCGGCTCCCGAGCGGTGACCACCGGGTTCCGGAGCGGCGGGCTTGTCGCCTCCGCGCGACCGGGCGTGCTCGGGGCTCACGCTCTCCGGCGTCCCCGATACCGGCGGGATGAAGTTCGTTGGTTGGGCGATCGAACGACCCGGGCGGATTCTATCGGTGGACCCGGGACCGTCAAGGCGGGCAGGCCCCGCTCCCGGCGAGCCGGGCGCGGAACTCACCAGAGCACCTCCGGCAGCCGCGAGACCAGCGACGGCAAGGCCTCGCACGGGGTCCAGCACCCCGGGCACCGGTCCGCGCGGACGTCGCCCCGGAGCGCGCGCGCGCGCGGCGAGCGGAAGAGCGGATCGAGGTCGAAGGCCCAGTCCCGGAGGTTCCCGATCCGCGCGCCCCAAGTCAGGCACGGATACACGTCCCAGGCCGGATCGACGAAGACCGACGACGAGAGCGCCGCGCAGGGCACCGGCGACCGGCCCGTGTCCAGGAACTCCGGGACGCCCCGCAGGTAGGCCCGCTCGAGCAGCGGGATCGGCGCCAGCGCGAACGGCCGCCGCTCCAGCGCCGCCCGCACCGCCCGCCGCACGCCGTCCCCCGTCGCGAAGCCGTTCCCCGACTCGTTCGCGTAGTAGTGCGCCGAACGCTGCGCCACGTTCAGGTGCAGCCGCCCGCGGTCGAAGCCGGGCACCGCCGCTTGCAGCGCGGCGAGCGTCTCGTCCACGACGCCCGCGTTGGCCTCGTGGAGCGTCATCCCCGCGTGCGCCTCGAGCCGCCGGTCCCCGATCGCGCCCAGCTCCCGCAGCACCCACGCCGCCTTCTCGAACGAGCCCGGCACCCCGCGGATCCCGTCGTGCAGCTCCGGCGGGCCGTCGATGCTCACGGTCACCGCCAGCCGCGGGAGCCTCGTGTCCAGGAGCTCGCGCACCCCGCGCACCACCCGGTCGGGCGCCTGGGCCGAGGTCGGGAAGTCCATCAGATAGAGGTCGCGGTTCCCCGCGATCAGCACCCGCGCGATCTCCATCGCGTCGTCGCGCAGGAACAGCTCCCCGCCCGTCAGGTTGATCCACGAGAAGAACCCCGAGCGCCCCGCGAACTGCCGCACCTCGTCGAGCGTCAGCTCCCCCTCCGGCCGCTTTTCCCAGATCGAGCACATCGAGCAGCGGAGCCCGCAGCGATACGTGAGCACCAGCGTGAGCTTGTAGGGCCGCCGCCGGTCCCCCACGTGCCCCCGGAGCGCGCGGGCCGCGAGCACGAAGAAGGGCCTCATGGCCGCCGGCCCTCCAGCTCGCGGAGCGCGCGCGCCGCCGGCTCGAAGTCCGGCCGGACCCGGAGCGCCTCGCGATAGGACCGCGCCGCGCCGTCCAGGTCCCCGCGCCGCCGCCGCAGCTCCCCCACGTCCGCGAACAGCTCCGCGCTGGGCGGCTCGAGCGCCACCAGCCGTTCGAGCGCCGCGAGCGTCTGCGGCACCCGGCCGGCTCGCGCGTGCAGGTCGGCCAGCAGGCGGAGCGCGGAGCGCTCCGCCTCCCGCTCCATCGCCGCCTCGCCGCGTCCTTCCCACAGCGCGACCGCCCGCTCGAGCGCGGCCGCGGCTTCGTCGGGCGCGCGATCGGCGAGCAGGCGCCCGAGGTCGAAGAAGGTGCGCGGATGGTCGGGCCGAAGCGCAGCGGAGAGTCGAAGGTGCCGTTCGGCCTCCTCGTCGCACCCGCGGAGGTGCAGCGCCGCGCCGAGGCCATGATGCGCGCGGAAGTTCCCGGGATCGCGCGCGAGCACCGCCGACCAGAGCGTCTCGTTCGTCCGGAAGGCAGCCGCGTGGCCCATGGTCGTGAGCAGCAGCGCGAGCGCGCCGGCGCTCGCGCAACCGATCGCAAGACGGCCCGCGCTCCCCGGCAGGGCGGCCGCCATGCGCCCAAGCCCCCCGCCGACCGCGAGCGCGACGCCGGCCGCCGGCACGTACAGGAACCGGTCGGCGGTCGCGATGTTCAGCGGGATCACCCCCGAGGCCGGGAGCCAGGTCACGATCGCCCACAGGATCCCGAACGCCGCCTCCGGCGCCCGGCGCCGGAGGCCCACTGCGAGCGCGACCGACCCCACGAGGACCGCGACGCCGCCCAGCGCGCGCGGGTCCGCGAATCCACCGGCCGGCGGGAGCTGATGGTCGAACCCCGGCCCCGCGGGCCAGGCGAGCCGCCCCGCGGAGTGGAGGAGCGCCGCGGCCGACGTGGCCAGCTCGGTGACGACCGGCCGCTCTCCGGCGCGCGCCTGGCCCCCGGCGTCTCCGAGCGCCGCATGACGGGCGACGACGTAGAGGAGCGCGAGCGCCGCGAAGGGCGCGAGGTGCGCCCAGCGCGGCCGGCCCCGGCCGAGCCCGAGCAGCTCGTGCGCGAGGAGCAGGAACGGCAGAACGACCGCCACCTCGCGCGCGGCCATCGCGAGCGCGCCGGCGAGGAGAGCGCCTCCGAGCGCCCAGACACCCGGGCGGCGATGGAGCAGCACCGCGAGCACGAGGAAGAGGAGCGCCATCGGGCTGTCGCGCGACGAGATCCAAGCGACCGCCTCGACGCCCACCGGGTGCACGCCGAAGAGCGCCGCGCCCGCCGCGGCGGCGAGCGTGGAGCCCGTGAGCACGCGGATCAACGCCCAGAGCGCGAGCGCGGCCGCCCCGTGCCAGAGGAGGCTCACCCGGCGGAACCAGCGGGCGGCGGTCCCGAAGAGCGAGCGGTCGACCGCGAACGAGAGCGTGCGGAGCGGACGCCAGATGCCGACGTGCCCGCCGGCCGGATCGGCCGTGGTCGGGTCGGTGAAGAAGCGGAGCGGGTTCCCGATCGGGACCAGCGCACGGTTCGACGCCACGAAGCGGCCGTCGTCGTAGACGAAGCCCCCGTCCAGCGACGGCGCATAGGCCAGCCCGAGGAGCCCGACCAGGCCCGCGCCCATCAGCGCCCCGGCGCGGCCGCCGCTCACCCGTCCCTCCCCTCCACCGCCGGCTCGGCGCCCGCGCGCCGCGCCGCGAGCGAGAGACGCAGGAGGCGGATCGCCTCGCGCCGGACCTCCTCGACCTCGATGCTCCGGATGCAGACCGGGAGGCGACAGTCCGAGGTCTTCGCGTTCAGGTTCGTCAGGCACGGACTGCACGGGAGGTGGTGGTAGAAGACCGCCTTCTTCCGTCCCGCCGGCCCGTAGAGCGCCGGCGTGTTCGGGCCGTAGAGCGCCGCCACCGGCGTCCCGAACGCCGATGCCACGTGGACCGGTCCGGTGTCGTTCCCCACGAAGAGGTCGCACGCCTCGAGGAACGCGCCCAGCTCGCGGAGCGTGAGCCGCCCCGAGAGGTCCACGGCGCTCGCGCGCATGCGGCGCGCCACCTCGGCGGCCAGCGGCGCCTCCTCGGCGGAGGCGGTCAGGAAGATCGCCGCGCCGGTCTCTTCGGCCAACCGGTCGGCCAGCGCCGCGAAGTTCTCCGCGGGCCAGCGGCGGCCGATGAAGTTGTCGCCCGAGCCCGGATGGAGCGCGACCACCGCCCGCCCCTCCGCGCGCGCGCCGGCCACGAGCGCCGCGGCCCGCTCCCGCTCGGCCGGCCCGACCGCGAACGGCACCGGCTCGTAGGTGAACTGCGGCACGCCCCCCGCGCGCGCCACGTCGGAGAAGACCCGGCTCATGTGGCGGGTCGGGTCGTAGGGGACCCGCACCGTGTAGAGCCCGCCGCGCCGCTGGAGCGGCGTGTCGAGGCCGACCCGCTGGCGCGCGCCGGACAGGAGGCCGAAGAGGCCGGAGACCCGCGTGAACTGCTCGAAGTCCAGCAAGAGGTCGGCGGGCTCGCGCCGGGCCGCCGCGACGGCGCGCGCGAAGCTCGCCGCGAACCGCGGCAGGCTCCGGAGCGAGAGCGTCCGCACCTCGTCGATCGACGGCTCGTCCGCCAACAGGTCGCGGTTCCCCTCCAGCGTGAGGAACGTGATCCGCGCGGCCGGGTAGTGCGCCCGGAGCGCGCGCAGGATCGGGAGCAGCAGCACGACGTTCCCGATCCCCCAGAGCTTCACGCAGAGGATGCGCCGCACCTCGCGCACCTCGGGCGCCGGCGCCACCAGCTCCTTGAGCCGCACGGCGCCCGACGCGAACGCGGCCGCCGGGATGCCCACCCAGCGGTCGAGGAGCTTCCCGAGCGCGAGGTTCACGGCTGCGTCTCCTTCACCGCGACCAGGTCGCCGAGCACGAGCGCGTCCAGCTCCGTGCCGAGGAGGCAGGCGACCGCCTCCTCGGGCCGGCATACGAGCGGTTCGCCGCGCACGTTCATCGAGGTGTTGAGCAGCACCGGCACGCCGGTCCGCGCGCCGAACGCGTGGAGCAGCCGGTGGAAGCGCGGGTGCTCGCGCCCGTCCACGGTCTGCACGCGCGCGGTCCCGTCCACGTGGGTCACGGCGCCCAGCAGCGCGCGCGCCTCGGGCCGGACCCGGAAGGCGAACAGCATGAACGGCGACGGCCGCGCGTCCTCGAAGAAGCGCGCCGCGTCCTCCAGCGGGACCGCGGGAGCGAACGGGCGGAACCCCTCGCGTCGTTTCACGCGCAGGTTGACCATGTCCTTCATCGCGGGGTCGCGCGGGTCGGCCAGGATGCTCCGCTGGCCGAGCGCGCGCGGGCCGTACTCCATGCGCCCCTGGAACCAGCCCACCACGCGCCCGCCCGCGAGGAGCTCCGCGGTCCGCGCGGCGACGTCGGGCTCGCGCGTGAACGGGACGCCCGCGGCGCGGAGCGCCGCCGCGCACTCCTCCTCGCCGAACTCCGGGCCGAGGTCGGAGCGCGCGAGCGTCGTGCGCGGCGCGCGGCCCGTGACCCGCCGGTGGACCTCGAGCGCGGCGCCGAGCGCGCTCCCGGCGTCGCCGGCCGCGGGGGAGACGAAGACCTCGCGGAAGGCCGACTCGCGGAGCAGCCGCCCGTTCATCACGCAGTTGAGCGCCACGCCGCCGGCGAGGCAGAGGTTCCGGCTGGGCGCGCGGCGGTGGAGGTGCGCGGCGAGGCGCAGCGCCTCCTCCTCGAGCCGTTCCTGGAGCGAGGCCGCGATGTCCTGGTGGCGCGGTTCGATCGCGCCCTCGGGCGCGCGCGGCGGGCCGAGGAGGCTCACCAGGCGGTCCGAATACTTCACCTCGCTCCCGAGCTGGTAGCGGAAGAAGTCCGTGTCGACCCGGAAGTCCCAGTGCCCGTTCCGCGGCAGGATCCGCGCGAAGGCCTCGCGGTAGGCGGGCCGGCCGTAGGACGCGAGCCCCATGACCTTCCCCTCGCCCGAGAGCGGGCGGAACCCGAGGTACTGCGTCACCGCCTCGTAGACCTTGCCGAGCGAGTGCGGGTAGCGGACCTCCTCCAGCGGCACGATCGCGTCGCCCTGTCCGCGCGCCAGGAAGGTCGTGGTCCACTCGCCGGTGCCGTCCACGGTGAGGATCGCCGCGTCGTCGAAGCCCGACAGGTAGTACGAGCTCGCCGCGTGCGCGAGGTGGTGATCCACGAAGTGGAACCGCCCGCGGAAGCCGTAGCGGTCGCGCAGGAGGCCCGGCAGCGCGAGGAAGTCGCGGAAGATGCCCGGCTGGCGCCGGAAGTAGGCGAGCGAGCCGGGGAGGTGGCGGAGCACGTGGAGCCCGAACCGCACGAGGCCGCGCCGCGGGTTCCAGTAGAAGGCCGCGTGGTCGACGTCCTCGAACCGAGCGCCCGCCGCGCGCAGGAGCTCGGCGAGCGAGCGCTCGGGGAACCCGTAGTGGTGTTTCCGACGCGAGAGGCGCTCCTCCTCCACGGCGCCGGCGAGCGCGCCGTCCCGGACGAGCGCGGCGCTCGCGTCGTGCGTGCTATTGAACCCGAGGATCAGCATGGAGGAGGGCGGGCCCGGGCGCCTCCCGCAGCAGGCTCCGCCCGCTGAAGAGGAGCGAGAGCTCCGCGTGGCAGTTCCAGTGGCAGTCGCGGCACCCGGCGGCCTCGGCGCGCACCGCCGCGTAGTCCTCGCCGCGCGCCGTTTCGGCGACGGTGCGCCCGCCGAGCGCGACCGGCCGGCGCCCGGCCTCGGCGTAGGGAACGCACGGGAAGAGGCGCCCGTAGGGGTCGACGACCAGCGAGGAGACCCAGGCGCTGCAACGGTACGGCGCGGGGAGGCCGCGGAGCGCGTGGCGGAAGGTCTCGAGGTAACCGCGCGAGCTCTCGAGGAGGTCGTCCTCGTCCTTGAGCCGGAGCAGCCCGTCTACGACGGCGTCCACGCGCCCGCCGTCGCCGTGCGCCTGGAGCGCCGGGCGTGCGGAGGCGAAGACGTGCTCGGGGATGAGCCCGACGCCGTCCACGCCCAGGGCCCGCGCGCGCCCGAGGAGCTCGGGGAGCTCGGGCGCGTTCTCCAGGTTGAGCACCATCGTGAGGTGCACGCGCACGCGCGCGCCGCGCCGCGCGCGGGCCTCGAGGAGCCGGGCGAGCCCCGCCTCGGCCCGCGCGAGCGCGCCGGGGACGCCGCGCATCCGGTCATGCGTGGCGGCGGTCGCGCCGTCGAGCGAGACGTTCACGGAGTGGAGGCCGGTGTCGAGCACGGCCGCGACCCGCTCGTCGGCGAGCAGCGTCCCGTTCGTGTTCAGGTGGGTCACCATCCCGAGCCGGACCGCGTGCGCGAGCAGCTCGGGGACGTCGCGCCGGAGCAGCGGCTCGCCGCCGGTGAAGCCGACGCCCGAGGTGCCGAGCTCGCGGAGGCCCTCCAGCGCGGCGCGCATCCCGTCGGTGTCGAGCTCGGCGAGGCCCGCGGCCTTCGCGGCGGCGTCCTCCCGGTGGGTGGCGCAGAAGACGCAGACGAGGTTGCAGCGGCGGGTCGGGATGATCGTGCCCAGGATCGGCCCGACGACCGGGCGCCCGAGCAGCATCGAGAACCGCACGCCCGCGTACTTCGCGCCCTGGCGAGCGAGCCAGCCGACGCGCCCGCCGGCCAGCGCGTCGCCGGCGACCTGGAGGAGCTTGCGTCGCATGGCCGCGCCTCTCACCCGAACCGTGGGTTCACGAAAGGGGTGGCGTACTCCGAGCAGTTCCGGCACCGCTCAGGCAAGCGACCCTCCCGGTGCGCCCGGCGCAGCTCCCGCATGCGCGGTCCGTTCCAGAGCTCGGGGAGCGACGCGTCGCGCGCGTTCCCGACCGCCAGCTCGCCCTCGGAGTCCGCGCAGCAGACCGTGACCCGACCGTCCCAGAGCACGACCAGCGCGCCCCGCCAGAGCTCGCGGCACGGCGTCCGCCGCTCCCCCTCGGCCAGCTCGGGGATCATCTGCACGCGGTCGGCCCGGCCCTGCCAGCTCTTCCGGAAGAGCGGCGCCGCCTTCTCGGTCGAACCGCCCACCACCATCGAGACGTCGATCGCGACGGGCGCGCCGATCCGGTCCCGCTCCTCGCGCAGCCGCTCGACCGCGGCCCGCGTCTTCTCGAGCGGGACGCCGCGCACGGCCTCGTGGGTCCCGGCGTCCCCGTCCACGCTGACGGTCACGCGGGTGACGCCGGAGCGGAGCAGGCGCTCGGCCGCGCCGTTCTTGAGGAGGGTCGCGTTGGTCGTGAGGAGCACGCCGGCACCGGTCGCGCGCGCATCCGCGATCAGCTCGAAGATCTGCGGGTGGAGGAGCGGCTCGCCCCATTGGAACGGGAGGACCCACTCGAGCCCTCCCGCGCGCTCGAGCACGCTCCGGAAGAGCGCGGGGTCCATGAACCCCTTGGGCCGGGCCATGTCCTGGTTCACCGGGCAGAAGGTGCAGGCGAGGTTGCAGGTGTTGGTCACCTCGAGGTTCGCCTGGGTGAGCCGGAAGCCGCGGGCGAGCCCGAGCCGGTAGCACAGCTCGTTCAGGAAGGCGCGGAGGATCGAGCGGAGCGTGGGGAACCGGGCCGCGAGGAACTCCTCCAGCTCGGGCTTCCGGAGGTAGCGCCGGGCCGCTAAGCGGGCCGCCTGGCGCGCCAGCCATCGAGACATGGACGGTCCTTCCGCGACCCGTGGATTCACGACCCCGGGGGGGACTATATCACGACTTATGGCCGGCCACGCCGCCCGGCTCCGATCCGGTTGAAGGTTGAAAGTTGCAAGTTCAAAGTTGAGGAGGTCTGCGCCCAGTTTCCGCGCCGGCGAGAACCTGCGTTCAACTCTCAACCTTCAGCCTGGAACTTCTTCAGAACGGCACCTCCGGTTCGAGCTGGAGGTCGTCCTCCGGAGGCGCTTCCTTCGTTGAGGCGGCCGGCGCCGGCTCCCGGCGGGGGGGCGCTTGTCCGCGCGGTTGCTCCTCCCCTCCCTCCATCGGCTCGCGCTGCCCGCCGCCCGGCGGCGCGCCGAGGAACTGGAACCGCTCGACCACGACCTCGAGCTTGTTCCGCTTCTGCCCGTCCTGCCCCTGCCAGCTCGAGAACGAGAGCCGCCCCTCCACGAAGATCGGCCGCCCCTTCTTGAGGTAGCGCTCCGCCAGCTCGGCCTGCTTCGCCCACATCACGAGATCGACGAAGCAGACGTCCTCTTTCCGCTCGCCCGACTGCGTCTGGTAGACGCGGTTCACCGCCAGCCCCAGTTTGGCGCAGGCGGTGCCCTGACCGGTGAAGCGGACCTCCGGGTCCCGGGTCAGGTTCCCGATCAGAAAGACCTTGTTCAGAGATGCCACGATGCCCTCCCGGCGCTGCCTCTTGTGCCTTCGCCCTGTGCCGCCGCCATTATTCCGTCCCCGCCTCCTCAGGCCAAGGCTTCAGGTCCCGCCCTGTCCCGGCCGAAAGAAAAGGCGGTCCCCGTTCTCGGTGGGGTGTCCCGTTGGGGACCAGGGATCCGGCCCGCCGGTGGGCCCGGGTCCCTCGCGGAGACCCGGCCGGGGTGGAACCGATCGGGACCGAGCGGACCTCGAGCAGCCGGACTGGAGAACCCAGGACATGCCCAGCACGACCCGCCGCACTTCAACGGCCACACCCGCCCGCGCGCCGGCCCGCTCCTCTCCGACCCGCACCGCCGAGGAGGCGATCCGCCTCCGCAACCGCGAGCGGCGCCGCGCGCCGCGCGCCCCCGGCGGCTTCATGCTCGCGATCGCGACCCCGCTCAAGCGCCGGGCGGTCCCGGTGAAGGACATCTCCCGCTCGGGAGTCTGCTGCGACCTTCCCTTCCCGATCCCCGTGATGACCCGCGTCCGGATCGAGCTGGAGCTGCCGGCCGGAATCCTGCCGGACACGCCGACGCGTCGCATCCCGTGCGAGGGGGCGGTGGTCCGCTGCGAGCCGGTGCACCGGAGCGGCTCCGGCCGCGCCTACGACGTCGCGATCTTCTTCCTGAGCATTCCGACCGAGGGACGCGCGGCGATCGAGGAATACGTCAGCTCGAAGCTCCGGGACTGACCGCCGCACGAAGCCGCACCGAAGAGACGGGCTCGACCGGAAAAGTTACAGTCCCCCGCCGGCCTTCCGCGCCGTGACGATCCGCTCGATGCCGGCGAAGTCCTTGCGCCGCCGGACGTCGAGGTAGCCTCCGGCCTCCTCCAGGAGCGCGCTCACCGAGCCCCCCTGCCCGGCGCCCACCTCCACGATCAGCGCGCCCTCGCGCCTCAGCACCGCGGCGCTCCCGTCCACCAGGCGGCGCAGCACCGCGAGCCCGTCGGGCCCGCCGAAGAGCGCCGCGGCGGGCTCGTGCTCGCGCACCTCTTCGGGGAGCGAACCGGCGTCCGCCTCTGCCACGTAGGGCGGGTTCGAGACCACCGCGTCCCACGGCGCGCCCCGGAACGGCTCGAGCAGGTCCCCCTCCACGAACCGGACGCGCCCGAGCACGCCGTGCCGCTCCGCGTTCGCGCGCGCGACCGCCAGCGCCGCGCGGGAGCGGTCCACCGCGTCCACGCCGAGGTCGGGCCGTCGCACGGCCAGCGTGACCGCGAGGCACCCGCTCCCGGTGCCGACGTCCACCACGCGCGCCGCCTCGCGCCCGCGCAGGAACTCGAGCGCCTCCTCCGCCAGGAGCTCGGTCTCGGGACGGGGGATCAGCACGTCGCGGGTGACCGTGAACTCGAGCCCCAGGAACTCCCGCCGGCCGGTGAGGTAGGCGGTCGGGACCCGCTGCGCCCGGGCGGTCACGAGGTCCCGGTAGCGGTCCACCTCGCCGGCGGCGAGCGCGCGGTCGTAGGCGAGGTAGAGGTCGAGCCGCCGGCAGCCGAGCACATGGGCCAGCAGGATCTCCGCCTCCAGGCGCGCGGACTCGATGCGCTTCCCCTCGAGGAAGCGCCGGGAGCGGTTCAGGAAGTCGAGGACGGTGCGCGGAGCGTCGGTCACCGCCTGGATCGCCCGCGGGCGCCGGGCGCGCGCTTCTTCCCCTTCACCAGCGTGACCACGATCGACCCGAGGACGAAGAGGACGAACCAGGCCGTGGCGGCGGCGACGAGCCAGAAGCCGATCCCGAAGACCTTGTAGACCCCCCACGCCCCGTCCCGATCCCAGGCGGCGACGACCTGGCTCCATTCGCGGGAGACGCGCAGCGCGCAGACGAACCCCCAGGCCATGATCGAGGAGAAGAGGATGGTCCAGGGGATGCGCCGGGCGGCGATGCCGTAGAGCATGGCGCCGATCGCGATCACGCCGAAGAAGAGGCAGACCGCGCCCGAGAGGAAGTGGTAGCCCTTGAGCGCGAAGTTGTCCGGATACCAGGGGAGGCAGCTCCCCAGGAAGGCCAGGAACGAGGCGAACAGGAACCAGAAGAATTCCCGGTGGATCGTGCCCTCCCACAGGCCCACCAGGCTCCGACAGCGGGGACAGCGGAGCGCCGCGTAGTGGATGGTCTCGAGGCACATCACGCATCGCTTCAGCTCGGGGGAGACGAGCGGAGGCGGCGGCACCGCCGGCGGGGGCGGGATCGTGGCCGGCGGCTCGTCGGCGCGGAGGCCCCGTTCCTCGGCCGCCATGTCAGGTCCTCCGCGGACGGCTCATCCGGAGCGGCCGTTCTCTCCTTCGAGGAAGCGCTTGCGGTCGGCCTCGAGGAGCGCGGTCACGATCGCGTCCAGGTCCCCCTTGATCACGTTCTCCAGGTCCTTGACCTCGAAGTTGATCCGGTGGTCGGTGACCCGGTTCTGGGGGAAGTTGTAGGTCCGGATGCGCTCGTGCCGGCCGCCCGAGCCGATCTGCGACTTGCGGCTCTGGTCCCGCTCGCGTTTCCGCTTCTCGAAGATCATCTCGAAGAGCTTCGCGCGCAGGATCTTCTCGGCCCGGATGCGGTTCTTGTACTGGGACGACTCTTCCTGGCAGCGGACCACGATCCCGCTCGGCTTGTGGGTGAGCCGGACGGCCGAGGAGGTCTTGTTCACGTTCTGGCCTCCCGGGCCGCCGGCCCGGCACGCCTGCATCTCCAGGTCCTCGGGGCGCAGCTCGACCTCGGTCTCCTCCGCCTCGGGGAGGACCGCCACCGTGCAGGCCGACGTGTGGATGCGTCCCTGCTGCTCGGTCTCCGGGACGCGCTGCACGCGGTGGCCGCCGCTCTCGAAGCGGAGCTTCCGCCAGGCATCGGCGCCGTTGACCGCGAAGGTCACCTCGCGGAGGCCGCCGAGCTCGGTCGGGGAGAAGTCCAGGGTCTCGGTCTTCCACCCCTGACGCTCGCAGTAGCGGCGGTACATGTCGTAGAGGTCCCGCGCGAAGAGCGCCGCCTCGTCGCCGCCCTCGCCGGCGCGGATCTCCATGATCACGTTGCGGCCGGAGAGCCCCTCCTCCTCGTCGGCGACCATCTGGACCAGCTGGTCGAGCATCGCGTGCCGGCGGGTCTCGAGCCGGCCGGTCTCCTCCTCGGCCATCGCCCGGAGCTCCTTGTCGGTCTCGACGCGCGCGAGGCCCCGGGCGTCCTCCAGCTCCTTCACGACGCCCTGGTAGTCGCGGTAGGCCCGGACGATCTTCGCGAGCGATCCGAGCTCGCGCAGCACCACGCGGGACCGGCCCGGCTGGGCGATGATCTCCGGGTCGGAGGCCTGGCGGGTCAGCTCTTCATGGCGCTCCCGGAGCTGTTCCAGCCGCTCGAACATCCCGCCGGCCATGCCGGATCAGCTCTTGGCGGCCTCCGCGCCCGTCGGCTCGGCGGCCGTCGCCCCGGGCTCGCCCGACGCGCCGATGGCGGCGCCGCCCTTGCCGTACTTGCGGAGGAACCGCTCCACGCGGCCGGCCGTGTCCACGAACTTCTGCTTGCCCGTGTAGAACGGGTGGCAGTTCGAGCAGATCTCGACCGCGATCCGGTCGCGGGTGGACCTGGTCTCGAAGGTGAACCCGCAGCCGCAGGTCACCGTGCACTTCTTGTATTCGGGATGGATGCCTTCTTTCATCGGCGTCTCCAGCAGCAGGGCCCGGCCCCGTCGGGGGCCACCGAGCTCGGTTTTCGAAGCCGGGGATGATAGCGGGCCGCCGGGGGGGCCGGCAATGTCGCCGAAGCGAAAGACGGGGAGTGCGGCCGATCGAGAGCAGGTTGACGCCCTCCTGCATGACTTGACATCCGGAGCATAGGCTTGGAATCTCCGGGGGCTCGCCTGGAGGATCGATGATGCACATGCCGTGGTTCCGTCCTTGCTCCTGTCCGCCCTGGCCCTGGACGGGCAGGACGGCATGGCTCGCCCGGAAGCTGATCGCGAGGGGGAGATCCGACCGGACCCTTCTGGAGCAGATCGCGGACGTCGAGGTGGTACGGCGACGGCAGCCTCGAGATCGTGATCGGCGCCGAGGACGGCCGCCTCCACGCGATCCCGGGCAGGAGCTGCCGCTGAAGGCCGCGGGTCGGGACGCTAGCTGGCGAGCTAGCGCACGCGCACCTCGGTCTCGGTGAAGACCGTCCGGACCACCTGCGGATCGTAGGCGACACCCGCCACCCAGAAGCGGAGCCCCGAGATCGCCGGCTCCGCGGGGAGCTCGACGGCGGCGTTGCCCCGCCCCGTGGCATCGAGCGCCCCCTGGAAGCCAATGAAGGGCGGCGTGAGCGATCCCGCGCTCCAGTCGAGGAGCGGACCGCGCGCCAGCGAGACCACGCGGCCGTCCGCGTGGACCGGGATCCCGGGCGCGCGCCCGAACGAGGCCGCGAGCAGGAACGGCGCTCCCGCGTCGCGCGCGGACTCGAGCGTGAACGCCACGACCTGGCCGGCGACCGGCTGGGGCGGGACCGCGTCGAGATGGAGCTCCTGGAAGGTCCATGTGTCGTTCATCACGCCGGTGCTGAAGCCGCCGAACGCGACGAGGCGGGAGCGCCGCCGGTCGTAGACCACCTGGTGCTGGAAGCGGCCCCCGATCGTCGCGCGCGGGGTCACCGGGAGCCACGCGCGACGGAGGCCGTCCCACTCCCAGGTGTCGTCCAGGATGCCGCCGGGGAAGGCCCAGCCGCCCGAGAGCACCACACGCCGGCGGACCGCGTGAAAGGCGAGGGCGTGGTAGCGACGGGCGGCGGGCGCCCCCGGCGCGCTCACGTCCT
>Ga0187892_10007785_pt1 | contig 15056 bp, 6 predicted proteins | sample MA1701073metaG_FD_139345 | JGI IMG/M metagenome (GOLD analysis project Ga0187892, IMG submission 139345) | Bio-ooze microbial communities from a basaltic lava cave in the Kipuka Kanohina Cave System on the Island of Hawaii, USA - MA170107-3 metaG ... | reverse complement strand
TGGTGGATGCGCCGCGCGCCTAGATCCACACCTTGAAAGGTGTGCTCGGCGCAACACTGTGCTGAAAGCACGAGCGGCGAGCGCGCTTCAGCGCGGCGCCTCGCCGAGCACACGCTTCAGCGTGTGACGGACCGGTAACGGCACAGCTCTTCTTCGCCCCCCCTAGCCGGGTCGCTTGACGACCTTCCGGGCGGGGGGCAGATTTTCCGTGCCGTTTCCGCCTGTGTAGTCAGCCTCGCTACGTGGGAGATCCAACGATGAAGCGTCCCTGTTCGTTCCTGGGCGTCCTGGTCGTGCTGGGCGCCTCCGTGCTCGCGGGCCGCGTGGCGGCCCAAGGCATCACGTCGGCCGCCGTCGAAGGGCGTCTCCTGTCGGAGACGGGGGAGCCGGTCGCCAACGCCACCGTGACGCTGATCAACACCTCGACCGGGCAGCGCTACGCCGTGCGCAGCGCGGCGGACGGCCGCTACTTCCTGGAGAACGTCGCCGTGGGGGGTCCCTACACGCTCGAAGTGCGGGCGCTGGGGTTCGAGCCGCGCAGCGCGTCCGGGCTGCGGCTGGTGCTGGGCCAGCGGCTCGTGCAGGACTTCGCGATGCGCCCCGCCGCCATCGAAGTGGCGGGCGTGACCGTCACGGCCCAGGCGGACCCGCGCATCAATACGAGCCGCACGGGCGCGCAGGGCTTCGTCTCGGAGGAAGCGATCACGAGCCTGCCGACCTTGACTCGCAACTTCACCGATTTCATCAACACCGTGCCCCAGGTCGTGACGACCTCGGTGCCGGGCGCCTCGGTGGGCGGGCAGAACAACCGGTTCAACAACATCCAGATCGACGGCGGCGTCAACAACGACCTGTTCGGGCTCGCGGCGAGCGGGACGCCGGGCGGCCAGGCGAACGCGCACCCCATCTCGGTCGAGGCGGTGAAGGAGTACCAGGTGCTCGTCGCCCCGTTCGACGTGCGCCAGGGCGGCTTCACCGGCGGGCTGATCAACGCGGTCACGAAGTCCGGGTCGAACGAGATCCACGGCTCGGTCTTTGCCTTCATCCAGGACGAGGCGCTCGTGGGCAAGGACACGGCGGGCGTCGAGGCCACCGAGTTCAATCAGTCGCAGTACGGCGTCACGCTCAGCGGGCCGGTCATTCGCGACCGCCTGCACTTCTTCTTCGCGACCGACATCCAGAGCCGGGCACGGCCCTTCCTGGGCCAGCAGATCGGGACCGACACGACCGGGGGCGCCGACTCGATCGGCGTGGGCATCCGGCGCGCGACGGCCGAGCGGGTACGCGACATCTTCCAGAACAACCCCGCCTACGGGTTCGATCCGGGCGGTCCCGAAGCGCCCAGCCTCGACAACCCCGACCGCAACGTGTTCGTAAAGGTCTCGGCCCAGGTGGGCGCGAACAGCCAGGCGGAGTTCACCTACAACCACGTGAAGGCCTCGAACGACGCGCTGGTCCGCTCGTCCACGGCCACGGGGTTCCGCGACGGCTACCAGCTGGCGAACAGCGGCTGGGAGCAGCGCAACAAGACCAACACGGGCCGGGCCAAGTGGACCGCGCTCCTGGGGCGCTTCAACAACGAGCTGATCCTGGGGTACTCGGCGATCCGCGACGACCGGGGGTGGGCCACCGATGCGCCGCTGATCTTCGTCGGGGGAGATCGCCCGTATACGGGCTCCGTCCCGTCCACGAACCTCGCGGCCGGAATCGATCGCTTCACCATCGCCAACTACCTCGATCAGGACATCTTCGAGGTCACCGACAACCTGACGTTCTCGTCCGGCCGGCACATCATCACGTTCGGGACCCACAACGAGTTCATCGGCTTCACGAACTCGTTCTTCCCGGCGTCGCAGGGCGTGTGGAGCTTCGCGAACGCGGACTCGCTCGACGCGGTGGCGCCGTTCCGCTACGAGATCAACCTGCCGCAGCGACCCGGCGGGGCGCTCGCCGACTTCGACGTGCGGCAGTTGGGCCTCTACGTCCAGGACCGCTGGACCGTGACGCCCAAGCTCATCCTCACCGCCGGCCTCCGCGTGGACGTGCCCAACCTCGACAAGCCGCTGCGCAACGAGGCGCTCGACTCGATCCTCGGCATCAACACCTCGGATTTCCCCAGCGGCAACGCGCTGTGGGCGCCGCGGGTGGGCTTCAATTACGACGTGCAGGGCGATGGAGCGACGTTCCTGCGCGGGGGCGTCGGGATCTTCAGCGGCCGGCCGCCGTACGTGTGGGTCTCCAACGCGTTCGTGAACACCGGGCTCGAGCAGGCGACCCTGATCTGCGACGGTAACGTCAGCGGCGCGACGACGGACACCGTGCCGGTCTTCACCAGTGATCCCAACAACCAGCCCAGCACCTGTCGCGGCGGCGCCGGCGCCGCGGCGGCGATCCCCAGCATCGTGTACTTCGAGTCCGACTTCAAGTTCCCGCAGAATCTGAAGGTCGCCCTGGGGCTCGATCACAAGCTGCCGGGCGACATCGTCGGCACCTTCGACTTCGTGTACACGAAGGCGATGAACCAGTTCTACATCACCGACGCCAACCTCCAGGGCGTCGTGAACACGGCGGCGGGGGAGGGCGGCCGGCCGCTGTACGGCACGCTGAGCGCGACGAGCACGTCGAGCACGCCGACGCGCCGCTCGGCGAGCTTCCGCGACGTGCTGCGGCACCGCAACGAGAGCGACGACCGGTCCCTGTCGGTCACGGCGCAGCTCCAGAAGCGCTTCGGCAGCCGGCTGTGGTTCAACGCGGGCTACACCTACTCGCACACCGAGGACCTGTTCTCGCTCACCTCGAGCATCGCATTCTCGAACTACCGGTTCACCGCGCTCGACGGGACGCTCGAGAACCGCAACCTGCGCACCTCGGCGTTCGACATCCCGCACGCCGTGAAGCTCAGTGGCACGGTCGTGGTGCCGGGCGCGGTGGAGCTGACCTTCGTCTACACCGGCAATTCGGGGCACCCCTACACGTACATGGTGCAGAGCGACGCGAACGGTGACGGCGTGACGGCCAACGACGTCGTCTATGTGCCGCGTGACGCCAGCGACATCTTCCTCCAGAACCCCGCGGACTGGGCGGCGCTCGACGCCTTCATCAAGTCGGAGCCGTGTTTGCAGGCGCACCGCGGCTCGCTGCTCACCCGCAACAGCTGCCGCAACCCGTGGATCGCCTTCCTCGACGCACGGGTGGCCAAGTCGTTCCGCACCGTGGGCAGCCAGACGCTCGACCTGTCGCTGGATATCCTCAACCTGCCGAACCTGCTGAACGACAGCTGGGGACTGATCCGCGAGACGTCCGCGTTCGAGCAGATCAACATGTTGAACCGCACCGGCTACGACGCGACCGTGAACCAGCGCGGCCGCTACGCCCTGGCGCTCCCGGCGCGGGAGCGGGTGCAGACCAACGCGTCGCGCTGGAAGATGCAGATCGGGGTGAGGTACAACTTCTAGAAGCAAGGCGGGCGAGGACGGGCGAGGGCGGGCGAGGGTCGGAGCCTCGCCCGCCTTCGTCCGCCCTCCACCGCCCTGCGTTCACGTTCTCGCCTTTCGCAGTAGCCACACCGCGGCGCCGCCGAATGCCAGGTTCGGAATCCACGCCGCCAGCGTCGGCGGCAGCACGCCGCCTGCGCCGATCGCCTTGGTCAGCTGCACGGAGAGCAGGAAGACGAACGCGGTCGCCAGGCTGACGCCGACGCCGAACGCGACGCCGGCGCGGGGCGAGGTCACCGCCAGCGGCGCGCCGAAGAAGGCGATGATGATGCAGGTGAACGGCACGGCGATCTTGAGCGCCCGCTCGACCGCCAGCTTCTTGGCGTCGGTGCCGCTGCGCGCCAGGGCGTCGATGTAGCGCGACAGCTCGGCGTAGCGCATCTCGTCGGGAGACTTGGGCTCGGCCAGGAGGTCGGCCGGGCGCTCCTTCAGGGCGCGGGGGCGCGCCGAATCGAAGGCGAACGCGAGCTCCCGCCCCGGTCCCAGGAGGTAGCGCAGCGCGCCGCCCGTCAGGGTCCAGCGGGCCGTCGTGTCGTTGTGCCGACCGAGCCGGGCCGCGAGGACGATCGTCGGATAATCGGGGCCGGACCCGCCGCGCTCCAGGATCACGTCACGCAGCTGCCGCTGACCGATTTCGAGCGACCCGATCGCGTACACCCACCCCCGGTCCCCGCGATACACGAAGTTGTAGCGCGACGTCGTCGAGCGGACGGCTTTCTCGCCCAGCAGCTCGAGCTTGCGACTCGTCGCCACGGGGGCGAGCTCCCCCAGCACGAGGCCGGCCAGGAACGCCGCGCCCGCCGCCAGAAACAGCGGACGCACGGTGCGGTGGAAGGAGCGGCCCGCCGCCATCGCGGCGACCAGCTCGGAGTGGCGCCCCAGCGCCCCCACGGTGAACACCGTGGCGAAGAGCACCGCTGCCGGGAGCACCATGAACAGCGTATCGGGGAGCCCGAAGACGTACGACAGCGCGACGGCACCCTTGCCGAGGCCGCGGTTGAGATAGCGGTCGAGCCGATCGGTCAGGTCCACGATGATCACGAGGATCGGAAACGCGAGCATCACGAGGCCGAAGATCTTGCCCCACTCGCGAAGCACATAGCGATCGAGGGTATTCACCGGGGCCACCGGAACAGATCGCGCAGGTCCGACCAGTCGCTGCCGTGCGCCGAGCTCCCGGGCCGGCGCGCGAGCAGCAGGCCGACCAGGCCCAGGGCCAGAAAGATCAGGTTCGGCGTCCACATGGCGAAGAACGGCGAGACGATCAGCCGGTCGCCCAGCTCTTCTCCGCCGATCAGGCCCACGTAGTAGACCGTGAACACGATCGTGCTGGCGATCAGCACGAGCCCGGTGCCGCCGCGCGGGAAGCGCAGCGCCACGGGCACGCCGACCAGCGCGAAGACCAGACAGGCGGCCGAGATGGCGAGCTTCTTCTGGATCTCGACCTCGTACATCGCGGCGCGCTGGCGGGCCGTCCGCGCCCGCTGCTCCTCGGCGAGGCCGATGCCGGGCGTGATGGAGGTGACGGCGGCCGGCAACTCGGCGGGTCGGGGGATCGCGCCGGCGGGGCGTCCCTTCGGCGGCAGGGGCGGGGGCCGTGGGGTTTGCGCGTGGGCGGCCGGTGGGGCGAGCCAGCGCGCGAGCAGCGCGAGTGCGCGGCAGTATGCGCCACGGGGTGCAGGCGGCGTGACCGAATCGGACACCGCCGCCGCCGGCGCAGGCAGGGCGGCGAGCCCGGCGAGGCGGCGCAGCTCGTTCGTCGTCGCGGTGCGCGCCTGGGCGCGCGCCGCGGCCGCGTCGGCCCGCGCGTCGGCCACGACCGCGTCCATGGCGCACACCGACATCTCCCGGTCGCCGCGGTAGGTGTCCTGCTCGGTGCGCACCAGCGTGTTGCCCACCGCGGCGACGCGGATCTGGTTGACCGTGTAGAACGTGCGGTTGAACTGGGCCGGATCCGCGCGCCGCACCTCCCGGATGTCCCCGTCCATGAGGGTCAGGTACAAATCCCGTCCCTCCGGGGTATAGGCCATCCGGCCGCTGTCGGCGGTGATCACGCGGCGGCGCTCGGCATCCCCCAGGTCGTAGATCGTCACGTCCCTGAGCCGGTTCGACGCCTGATCGATTCGGGCGGCTCGCAGGAAGAACTGGTTCGGCAGGACCTCGTTGATCACCTGCTCCTTGAGCGTCAGCGTGGGCCGTTTGCGCTGGATGTCGCCCAACAATGTCCGCAGCCGGTGATTGGAGCGCGGCAGCACCTGGTCGCTCCACAGGAACGCGAGCAGCGACACGAGCGCGGCGCCGCCGAGCACCGGCGCCAGCATGCGGCCCACGCCCACGCCGGCCGCCTTCAGCGCCACGATCTCGGTATCGCTCCCCAGCCGCGTGAACGCGTGCAGCACCGCGACGAGCACCGCCATCGGCAGCGTCATCGCCACGATGAACGGGATCGACAGCGCGAACATCTCCGCGATGACGCCGGCGGGCAGGCCCTTGCCCGCGAGGTTGTGGAACTGCTTGGCGACCTGATTGAGGAGCATGAAGCAGGTGAGCGCGGCCAGCGCGAACGCCAGCGGCGCGAGATGCTGCCGCAGCAGGTAGCGACTGAGGATGCGCACGGTCGGTCGCGCCATTATATTCGTCGCCCCCGGCTCCTACAAGGGATGCAGCGCCCCACCCTGTTCGCTCTGCTGCTCGCGTGGTCCCTCCTACCCCCAGCGCAGGCCCAGGATGCGGGCGCCGCCGGGTCGCCACCAGCCTTCGTGGCGTCGTTCCGCTACGCGCCGCTCCGCGTGCCGCCGCATCCGGCACTGGCGCCGGGCGGCCGGCTCGGTCCGCGCGTGCCGCCGGCGCTCCTGGCGGCGGCGTGGGAGCGCGCCGTGCGCGCGGCGCGGCGTCCCGCCCTCGCGCTGGCGCCGCCGGACTCGGGGCGAGCGCCACCGCCCCCGCCCCCCGACGTGCCGGCGGGCCCGCGCGTGTTCGAGGGCGTGGGCGCGCCGTCCCGCGTGCTCGGCACGTACGCCGAGCTGGGCATGGAGGTCGCCCTCCGCTTCGAGATCCGCGCGGACCAGTTCCGCAACTTGCGCTGCACCAGCCAGGATCGCCTCCTCGCGATCTCGGGCTGCGACCCCGGGTTCCCGACCCTCGGGCTCAACCCACAGTACGCGGTGCGCACGGCCGGCGTCGTGGGGCGGCGCCTTCACGTAGACGTCGACTTCGACAGCGAGCGCGAGTTCGAGGCGAATAACAACCTCCAGGTCTGGTACGAAGGCCTGGAGGACGAAGCCCTGCGCCGCGTCGAGGCGGGGAACGTGACCTTTCAGGCACCGCCCTCGCGGTTCATCACCGCCGGCGTGCCGGCCAACAACTTCGGCGTGCAGGCCGTGGCCCAGCTCGGAGCCATGGAGCTGCGCGGCATCTACGCCCAGCAGAAGGGCAACCTCGTGCGCGACCGGGTCTACTCGATCGGCGAGGTGACGAGCCAGCCGCTCGATCGCGAGGCCCGCGATCTCGACGTGGAAGTCGGGCGGTTTTTCTTCGCGATCGACCCCGCGCCGCTCCCCGGCTTCCCGGCCGTGGACATCCTCTCGCTCGACCCGGCGCTGCTCCCGGACCCGCTCCGCGTCGGGAGCCTCCGGGTCTACCGGCTCCGCGCGCAGTCGGTGAGCGGTGGCAACCAGAACATCGGCGGGATCCGGGCGGTCGCGTGCGCCGTCGGCGCCGCCGCCGATCTCGACTGCACGGCGCAGCGGGCCGGCCCGTTCCAGTGGGAGTTCCTGCAGGAGGGGCGGGACTATTACGTCGACCCCAGCGGCGCCTGGTTCGCGCTCGGCAGCCGACTCGATCAGGCCGATTACCTGGCGGTGTCGTACGTGACGGCCTCCGGCACGGACTCGGTGGGCACCTTCCCGGGCGCGGCCAGTCCCGACACGGTGGTGGACACGCTGCGCCTGGTGTACGACCCGCGGCCGGGCGTCACCGCCGCGGCGGCGACCTTCCGCTTCGAGATCCGCAACGCGTATCGTCTGGGGGGCCCGGAGGTCACCCGCGAGACCGCGGAGCTGGCCCTCACGGTGAACCGGCGGGAGCGCACCCTCGCCACGGATCAGACGTACCTCGCGGCCTTGGGGCTCGCGATCGAGAGCGACCAGAACCGCTTCGACCAGTACAACCGTCTGTTCCCGCGCATGCGCGATCCGCAGCAGGGCGCTCCATTGCGCGACTACTTCGTGGTGTTCCCTCATCTCGTGCCCTTTGCCGACAGCGCCCGCCTGCTCGCCGCCGAGCGGAACGACTCGCTCTACCGGACGCCCCGGCCGCTGCTGGCCTCGCAGGGGCCGCCGTCGGTGTTCGCGTTGCGCCTGCGCGCAGCCGTCGCGGCGGCCGGGGAGCGCAGCGTGCTCGCCCTCAACAGCTTCCAGATTCGCGAAGGCAGCGAGCGCATCTATCTGGGCAACGTCCTGCTCACGCGGGACGTCGACTACACGATCGATTATGAGGTGGGGCAGCTGCAGTTCAAGAATGCCGACTCGCTGTTCCAGGGCGGGGTGGCGTTGGTGCGCGCGCAATTCGAGGAGCGGGCGGCCTTCACCGTCGCCCCCACATCCATCTACGGCCTCGCGGCGCGGTACGACCTGGGTGCCCACGGCGAAGTCAACTTCACGGGCATGTTTCAGCGCGAGCAGAGCACCTTCACGCGGCCGCCGCTCGGCTACGAGCCCGCGGCGAGCTTCATCGGCGGCGTCAGCACCCAGCTCCGCTTCGAGCCGGCGTGGGTGACACGGCTGGTCGACGCGCTCCCGGGGGTACGCACCGACGCGCCGTCGTTCCTGACCATCGCGGCCGAGGTGGCGGCGTCGAAGCCGCAGCCCAACCGGCAGGGTCAGGCCTACGTGGAAGAGTTCGAGCACGAGCAGGGACGCTTGCTGGCGCTGACGGAGACCGCATGGCACTGGGGGAGCCTGCCGTGCGGCGACCCGCGCACCGGCTGCACGGACGGGGCGCGCGGCGCCGAGCCCTACGGCATCTCCCCCGCGGGGTTCGACGTCGCGAACCTGGCGGCGCTGACCTGGCAGGGCCTGCCGCTCAGCGCCGCGGGGCCCGTGCAGTTCCTGCCGCAGCAGATCGATCCGGCGCTCCGGACCAGCGGTCAGTCGCTCGCCGCCGAGCCGGTGCTGTGGTTGATGCTCAAGCCCGACACCGTGCTCGGATTGGCCAGCTCGACGACGGGGCTGCCCAACTGGGTCCGGCCCGCCCAGAACGCCCCGCGCTGGCGCTCGATCACCCAGTCCCTCTCGACCACCGGCGTCGACCTGTCACGCGTGGAGGCGCTCGAGTTCTGGGTCTGGGAGGACAATCAGCGGGTGGCGAAGGCGAATCGCGCGGCCATCCTCTTCGACTTCGGCTCCGTCTTCGAGGATGGCATCGCGGCCGTGCCTGATTCGCTCACCGTCGTCGGTGGCGACACCACCTACCACGGCGCACGGCTCGCCGGCGCGGGCCGGCTCGACACGGAGCGCGATTCCCGCACCCAGTCGTGGAGCGCCACGATCAACGACCAGGGGATCCTGACGGATCGCGTGGTGGACGGCATCCGCGATGCGACGGCCGGCACGACGATCGACACGTTGCCGCTGTGCAGCGCGCTGGAGAACGGCCAGCTGGTGCTGTACTACTTCGGCGACCTGCGCTCGCGCTGCGGGCGCCGCAACGGCGCGGTCGATTCCGAGGACCTGGACGGGGACTTCCGCCTCGACTCGGTCGTGGGCGTGCGGGCGGCGGAGGACTTCGTGCGCTACGTCTTCCCGATCGGCGACGAGCGCTACTACGTTCGAGACGGCGGCATGGTGCCCGCCCCCGACAGCGCGGGCGGTGGCGCGTCGGGCTGGCGGCTCTACCGCATCCCGTTCCGCATCGACACGATCCAGGTCGGCCAGCCGAACCTGCGGCAGGTGCAGGCCGTGCGTCTCACGGTCGTGGCGCCGCAGACCGCGGCGCCGGGCGCGCCCGATCCGCAAGTCTACTTTGCCCTGTCGCGGGTGCGGCTCGTGGGCAGCAGGTGGCTCAAACGAGCCGAGACGCCCATCGCCGGCCTCGCCGGCGAGGTCGGCACCGGCGCCGGAGAGGTCGCGGTGACGCTGATCAGCACGGCCGATCCGAATCTCGGCTACACGTCGCCGCCGGGCGTGACCGACCAGGCCGATCGGGCCGGCGCGAACCTGCAGGTCGGCGCCACCGAGATCAACGAGCGCTCCCTGCGCCTCCTGGCGCGGGGCCTGGCCCGGGGCGAACGGGCGGAGGCCTTCCTCCGGTTCACAGGCGAAGGGGACAAGAACTTCCTGCGCTATCGCCGGCTGCGCGCGTGGGCGCGGGGGCGGGGCCCCGGCTGGGACGACGGGGATCTCGAGTTCTACCTCAAGGTGGGCAAGGATCCGGAGAACTTCTATCTGTACCGCGCGCGGGCCCGCACGGCGTCCTGGGAGCCCGAGGTCGTGGTGGACCTGGATCGCTGGCTCGCGCTCCGGGCCGCCGTCGAGCAGGCCTGGCTGAGCGGCGCCGGGCCGCAAGTGGGCCCGGGGTGCCCCGACACGACCCTCGTGCCGGCGGGGTCGGCGTACGTGGCCTGCGACGGCCCCTACCTCGTGCACGTGCGCGACCCGGGCACCGCCCCGCCCAACCTGGCGGGGGTGCAGGAGATCGCCGTCGGCATGCTGCGGGTGGAGAGCCGGATCTTCGTCGATCAGGCGGAGCTGTGGGTGGACGACGTCCGTCTGGACGACGTGATCCAGGACGCGGGCTACGCGGGCGCGCTCGACGTGTCGCTGACCGCGGCCAATCTGCTCGACGTCGCCTTCAACCTCACGCGCCGGGACGGGCAGTTCCGGCAGCTGGACGACGATCCCCGGTTCGTGACCGACGGCGCGCTGAGCCTCGGCGGCACGGCGCGGCTGGAGCGCTTCCTGCCGGCGCGGTGGGGCCTGGCGGCCCCGCTCACCGTGCGCTACGTCGAGACCGAGAGCACACCGTTCTACCTGAGCGGCACCGACGTGCGCGCCGACGCGCTTGCGGGCCTGCGCACGCCGCGCTCCACGGCGGTGAGCTACGCCCTGTCGCTGCGGCGGACGCGGCGGTCCGCCGGGACGCTCGGCCGCCTGCTACTCGATCCGCTGGGATTCTCGGGAACCTACGCGACGGGCGATACGCGCTCGGACCTGGCCACCGCGACCTCGTCGAGCTACGCGGTGAGCCTCGACTACGCGCTGGCGCCTCCGGCCGCCACGGTCTCCCTCGCGGGGCTGCGCCTGCGACTGAGCCCGCAGTCGCTGCGCTTCCGGTCCGGGCTCGCTCACAGCGAGGCGCAACGCTCGGTCTACCAGGTGCCGGTCACCCGGCTCGCGGACTCCGCGGTCGTGCCGGCGCGGTCGCTCACCCGGCTGTGGCGCAACTCGGCCGGCCTCGACCTGGCCCCGATGGGCGGCATCCAGCTGCGCATGGATGTCACGTCGGTGCGCGACTTGCGGGACTACGGGGATTCGACGACCATGGGCCTCATCACCAAGCAGGAGAGCAAGTCGCTGTTCGGGCGCGACATCGGGTTCGAGAGCCAGCGCGTCGTCGGCACCCTGCTGGCGGTGACGCCGCGGGGACCCGCGTGGCTGCGTCCCCGCGCGACGGTGTCGTCGACATTCACGCTGACCCGGGACCCCAACGCGGGCCGCCCGGCGCGCGACACCTCGGGCGCGTTCCACCTCCCCACGTCGTTCAGCAACGGGCAGCGCGTCGACCTGGGCGCCCAGCTGGACGTCGGCGGGCTCGGGCGACGCCTGCTGCCGGACAGCGGCGTGCCGACGCGCCTGCTGGCGTGGCTGACGCCCGTGGACGTCTCGCTCTCGCGAACCCTGAGCTCGGTCTACAGCCAGACCGGGCTCACTCCGTCGTTCGGGTATCAGCTCGGCCTGGGAGGCCTCGACGGGCTGCGGAGCGAAGGCAACGAGCTGGCCACGTCGGCGACCCGCGCCACCAACGTGGCGCTGGCCGGCGGGGCCGTCCTGCCCCTGCGCCTGCGGCTCCGCGTCGGATACCAGGAGAACCGGGGACTCACCTGGGTGCTCCGTAACGCCGTCCAGATCCCCATCCGCACCCGCGCCCTCGACTGGCCGTCGCTGGGGGCGACCTGGAGCGTCACGCCGCCCGGTGCGGTCGGCCGGTGGCTGACGAGCTTCACCCTCCAGGCCAACTACCGGGACCGTGAGACCGAAAACGAGCAGCCGGGGACGACCGGGGCCAGCATCAGCCGCTCGAGCGACCGGAGCTTCGGTCCATCGCTGGCGCTCACCTGGCGCGGCGGGATTCTGACGTCGCTCGACCTCCTGGCCTCCGACAACGACCAGCTGCTCGCGGGCAACCGCTTCCACACCTCGCGCGACCAGCAGAACGCCAGCGTGGCGTTCGCCTTCCCGTCGCCGCTGCGTGTGACGCGGGCGCCGACGACGATCCGCACGACCGCGCGCTACTCGATCTCCCGCCAGACGACCTGCCTGCAGTCGAGCGGCGAGCCGGCCTGCGTCCCCTATGTGGACAGCCGGCAGGACGACGCGCAGCTTACGCTGGATACGAGCCTGTCCCCAACCCTCAGCGCCGGGTTGCAGATGGCCTACGTCGTGAGCGAAGAGCGCCAGGCGAACCGCAAGGTCGCACAGCTGCTCATCACAGCCTTTTTCTCGCTCACCGCGAGTGTGGGGCGGTTCCGATGAGCCCCCCCGGTCCGCGGTCCCTGGCCGCGTTGTGCCTGGGGCTGCCCGGGCTGCTGGCCGGCGCCTGCCAGTCCAAGGCGCGGGGAGGGAGCGGGGGGGGCGAGCGGGAGTTCGACGGCGTCCGAGCGCTGGGCTACGTCGAGCGCCAGCTCGCGTTCGGGCCGCGGGCGCCCAACACCGCCGGCCATCGGGCCACGGGCGACTGGCTGGTGGCGGAGCTCGAGGCCCGCGCGGACACGGTGCTCGTGCAGGACTTCGTGCAGCACACGCGCCGGGGGGAGCGTCTTGCCCTGCGGAACGTGTTCGCGCGCTTCCGGCCGGACGCCGCGGAGCGGGTGCTGCTCCTGGCGCACTGGGACACCCGGCCCACCGCCGAGCGGAGCCCCAACCTCGCCGCCCAGCGGCAGCCCGTCCCCGGGGCGAACGACGGCGCGTCGGGCACAGCCATCCTGCTCGGCGTCGCCGATGCGCTCAGGGCCCGGCCGCCCGAGATCGGCGTGGACCTCCTGTTCGTAGACGGCGAGGACTACGGGGACTTCTCGGACACCACGGAAACGCTGATCGGGTCGCGCTACTTCGCCGCGCATCGGCCCCCGGGGTACGCGCCGTTGTTCGCGGTCCTGTTCGACATGGTGGGCGACCGCGATCTCCAGATCTACCAGGAAGGCACCTCGCTCGCGGGCGCGCCTGAGGTGGTGGAGCGCGTTTGGCGCGCCGCCGATCGGCTGGGGCACGGGGACTACTTCCTGCCGGGCGGGCGGCATACCATCGCCGACGATCACGTCCCCCTCCAGGAGGTGGGGATCCGCGCCATCGTCGTCATCGATTTCGATTACGGGTCGAACAACGGCTACTGGCACACGACCGACGACACGCTCGACAAGGTCTCGGCGGCCTCGCTGCAGATCGTGGGGGACGTGGCGGTGGCGCTGGTGCGGTGAAGCCGGGAGGTGGGAGACGGGAGAGGGGAGAGGGACCCGCGGTGCAGGACGTCCTCCCTCTCCGTCTCCCGCCTCCCGCGTTTATCTGGCGCACCGTGCGTTTTTTCGTGCTCCGTTGCGACGCCGGCGGGCCGTAGGGTAGAGGATGGATGACCGCCGCGCGGCGTTGCTGCTCGCGACGCTGGCGCTCGCCGGCGCGGGCGCCCGGTGGCTGCTGGCGCCGCCGCCGCACGCGCCGGGGGACGTTCGGCTCACGCCGGCGCCCGTGTCCCGGCCGGGCCTCGAGGCGACGGCTCGCGCGGCCGCGCGGCTGGCGCGGCCGCTCGCGCCCGGCGAGCGCGTGGATCTCGATCGCGCCGATGTGACAGAGATCACCAGGCTGCCCCGGATCGGTCCGGCGCTCGCCCAGCGGATCGTTGCCTGGCGGGCCGCCCACGGCCCCTTCGGTGCGCTGGCGCGGCTCGACAGCGTGCCGGGCGTCGGCCCGCGCGTGCTGGAAAGCGTCCGGTCATACGTCACCTTCTCGGGTGTGGCGCCACCGCCTTGACACCCCTCCTTCCCTTCCTACCTTAGGAATTCTCCGCTCACAGCGACGAGTTGCGTACGGCCACCGCGGCGGCGGTTTCTGACAAGCTGGGCGACATCCTGGTTCGCGAAGGGCTGATCTCTCCCGAGCAGCTCAAGCGGGCGCTCGCGGAGCAGCGCGGCACGGGGATGCGGCTGGGCTACACGCTGGTGAAGCTCGGGTTCATCGAGGAAACCGAGGTCACCAAGATGCTGGCGCGCCAGTACCGCATGCCGGCGGTCGATCTGTCGCGCTTCGAGGTCGATCCCAAGATCCTGAAGCTGATCCCACCGGATGTCGCGCAGCGCCACACGGTGCTGCCGCTGAAGCGGGATGGCCGGACCCTGACGGTGGCGATCGCGGACCCCAACAACGTCACCGCGATCGAGGACCTCAAGTTCGTCACGCGGTGCGACATCTTCCCGGTGATCGCCGGCGAGTATACGCTGCGCAACGCGATCGACCGCTACTACACGCAGTCCGAGGTGCAGCTGCAGAGCCTGCTGCGCAGCGTGGAGGCGCAGGAGGAGCTGGAGGTCGTGCAGGAGCAACAGGACGCGCAGGAGAACCTCAGCGCGGCCGATCTGGCCGATGATGCGCCGGTGGTCAAGCTGATCAACGGCCTGTTGACCGATGCGGTGCGTCGCGGGGCCTCGGACATCCACATCGAGCCCTTCGAGCACGAGATGCGGGTGCGCTACCGGGTGGACGGGGCGCTGGCGGAGGTCATGAAGCCGCCGGTGAAGATGCGGGCGGCGCTGACGTCGCGCGTCAAGATCATGGCGAATCTCAACATCGCCGAGCGCCGCGTGCCCCAGGACGGCCGCATCAAGCTGAAGATGGGACCGCGGGTGATCGATTTCCGTGTCTCGACACTGCCGGTGCTCTTCGGGGAGAAGATCGTTCTGCGAATCCTCGACAAGGGCAACCTGACGCTCGATCTGACGAAGTTCGGCTTCGAGCCCAAGGCCGAGGCCGACCTCATGAAGGCGATCTCCAACCCTTACGGCATGGTGCTCGTCACGGGGCCGACGGGGTCGGGGAAGACGACGACGCTGTACTCGGCGCTCTCGAAGATCAACACCATGGACGTGAATATCCTGACCGCCGAGGACCCGGTCGAGTACAATCTGATGGGGATCAACCAGGTGCTGGTGCGGGCGGAGGTGGGGCTGACGTTCGCGGCGGCGCTGCGGGCGTTCCTGCGGCAGGATCCGAACATCATCATGGTCGGCGAGATCCGCGATCTCGAGACGGGCTCGATCGCGATCAAGGCGGCGCTCACGGGGCATCTCGTGCTCTCGAC
>Ga0187892_10007784_pt1 | contig 15056 bp, 15 predicted proteins | sample MA1701073metaG_FD_139345 | JGI IMG/M metagenome (GOLD analysis project Ga0187892, IMG submission 139345) | Bio-ooze microbial communities from a basaltic lava cave in the Kipuka Kanohina Cave System on the Island of Hawaii, USA - MA170107-3 metaG ... | reverse complement strand
GTGGACTTTCCTCCGGAGTATGGGCAGGCTGCCGAGGAGGTCGGTTGTCTCCTGAGAGAAAAGAAAGTGCCCAGGATTTCTGAAATGTTTCAGGAAGCCCGGCAGGTGGGTCAGTTCCGATTGATCGCCTGCAGCGCCGGCCTTGAATATATGGGAGTGGACCCCGAAGTCGTCGCCAAGAACGTGGACGAGGTGATGGGGCTTCCGGCAATCCTCTCATTGACGGCTGGCGCCGAAACCACGCTCTTCATCTGATTTCGTGCCTCATATCTCGTGAAGCGTATCTCGTGCGAGATGCGAGATACGAACGACGCTTCACGCCGGTCGCTCAGCGTGACTTCGTCACGCCTACCCGATCGCAGTACTTCGCAAGCTTGCACCGACTGCAATAAGGCGAGACCGGTTGGCAGAGGTTCTGGCCAAACGGCACCAGAAGATCATTGAAGGTGATCCAATACTTGCGTGGCAACTTGCGCCGCAGCGCCTGTTCCGTATCCTCAGGAGTTTTCGTCCTGACATAGCCCCAACGGTTGCTGATCCGATGCACATGAGTGTCCACGCAGATCCCCGGCTTCCCGTATCCCACCGTTACCATGAGATTGGCCGTCTTCCGTCCTACGCCCTTGAGCGTCAGTAGTTCCTCAATCGAATCCGGGACTCGGCCGTCGTACTCCGTCAACAGCCGACGACAGATGTCATGAATCTGCTTCGCTTTCGTCCGATAAAAGCCGACGGGGTAGATTGCCCGTTCGATGCGGCGCAGGGAGAGTCTCCGCATGCTGGATGGATCAGAGGCCAGTTTGAACAGGCGGCGGCTCGCGTCAGCCGTCGTTCGGTCCTTGGTCCTGAGGCTGAGCACACAGGCAATCAAGATCAGGAACGGGTCGCTTGATTCCTTGGCAACTACGCCGACGACAGGCTCTTGCCACTGCCTCACTTCCCGTTTAAGGATACGAATGACGGGATGGATGTCTCTCTCGCGCATGGCGGTGCCGAAGGAAAAGAACAGGCAACAGGAAAGTTATGGCCGAGAAAGATAGGCGGGAGCGAAACACAGGCTTAGGCACAAAGCCCCTGCGTGATCGGTCGGCGAGGCGGTCGGGATTCTTGCGGTCAGTCCATCCGACGTTTCGAGAGCCACTTCTGACGGCGCCGCTGGGCCTCACGCATCTTGGCCTTCTTTCTCACGCTGGGCTTCTCGTAGAAGCGTCGCCGTTTGAGCTCACGGAATAGACCTTCCCCAGCCAACTTCTTCTTGGCAACCTTGAGTGCCTTCTCGACGTTGTTGTTAAAAACTTTGATTTCCATCGTCCTTCTCTTTCAGCGCTTCACAATGAAGATCGCGTATCCTAAGTAATAGCGGGGGGAGTGTATCACAGGCTTTTCAGTTCCACAAGACACTGTTCGATCACTCGAGCCCTCCGCGTAAGATCGTTGACAACCGATTGATTTGTCTGCGATTTCAAGTTTGCGTAGACGTTCTCAATCCCTCCTTCGATTGCCGCCCGTGCCATCAGCAACCCAACCTTGAGATCGGGCGCGACTGTCGGTTTGGTTTGAGCCAGCAGGGTACGTAGTAATGTTGCGGCCTCGCTCGCCAGAGTTGCGGTCTCCAGCGGTACTTCGCTGGCAACGCGAAGGCTTGTTGCAATCGCACTCGGCCTCGAGGGATCGGTTTTGGGAAGCCGGTAGGCTGTCACCACACCGGCGTAGGCGTCAGCATCAGCCTGGATGAGACCTCGGAGTCTGTCACTCAGCTCTTGCAACCGACGCTCTGCCGCTTGAAGGTCGCTCGTTTCTCCCGGTTCCTTCACCTTGGCGCTCTGCTGCTTCTTCTGATCAGCGGGAGGTCCAATCCTGCAGGCCATGACGCCCAAGGCCGCCGCAAGAGCGCCGGCTAGGGCGGCGACACTGCCGCCTCCCGGGGTGGGAGTGCCGGCTGCGACTGCGGCTAAAAACCCTGAGACAGACGAAGCCAGATCGGCTGTTTGGCCGCCACGGGCTTTGGCTTCACGAGCCAAGACCAGCTCCAGGCGGGTTTCCAACACCTGGGTTGGATCGAAGCGTTCCAATTTAAGGAAAAACTCCGCTCCCTGAATCAGCGCCCGCTGGGGAACCAGTCCGATCACTTCACTTCCGCAGATCTCGACCGCGTGCTGCGCAGCCTCACGCCTCACTGCCTCAAAGGCCACATGGATCGGGGTCTCTTCAAAGTTGGTCAGGTTCATCGAAACTTGCACGAGATGCCGACTGGTGAGTTCAAGCCCGATCGCCTTCAGATAGGGCAGTCCTCCGCTCGAAAAACGGACTGTCTTCGCAATGGCTTTGGCAACCGCGAGGTCATCTGTTTGCAGATTCACATTGTACGCGATGAGCGGCGGCCGCGCGCCGACAACGGTCGCCCCAGCCGTTGGGTGAAGGTGCCGAGGGCCAAAATCCGGCGCCCAGACAGGCTCTGATGCCATTCTGTTGGCGAGCCCCTCCAGCCCGCCCCGTCGTATCGTTTCCAGGTTCGCGCGATCCGGATGCTCAGTCGCCCGCTCGTACAGGAAGACAGGAATCTTCAATTCGTTGCCGATCCGCTTCCCCACTCGTCTGGCCAAGGAAACGCAATCCTCCATCGTCACGCCCTTGATGGGCACGAAGGGAATGACATCCGTTGCGCCCACGCGCGGATGTCCACCCTGATGCACTCGCAAATCGATCAGACCGGCCGCCGTGCGGGTGGCCTGAAAGGCCGCCTCGGCCACTGCTTCCGGCAGGCCCACAAACGTGAGAACCGACCGGTGATGGTCCTGATCCATTTCTTCATCGAGAAGAAACACTCCCTCCACAGATCGAATCGCCTCCACCAGGGCGCGAACCGTCTCAGCATTGCGCCCCTCACTGAAGTTCGGCACGCACTCCACAAGGCATTCGATCATGCGTTCCCCTTTGAAAACACGACGCGGCCCTTTTTGATCACCGTCTCACAGTGATTCATCCCGAAGAGGTACGGGATCTCACGATAATCGGCTACGTCCATGATCGCCAGATCGGCCTGCTTCCCCACTTCCAGCGATCCCACCAATCCCCCCCGGCCAACCGCATAGGCTCCGTTAATGGTGGAAGCCACGATCGCCTCCGCTGGGCTCATCCGCATCTGCGAGCAGGCCAACGAGAGAATCATCTGCATGTTCAGCGTCGGAGAACTGCCGGGGTTGAAATTAGTGGCAAGCGCGACCGGAACTCCTGCATCAATCAGTTGCCGGGCCGGCGGATATCGGCCTGATCCAAGATGTAGGACCGTGCCTGGGAGAAGGCCAGCAATCGTGCCGCTCCCCCGCAGGCACCGAATATCAGCCTCCGTCACTTGATCCAGGTGATCCACGGAGACCGACTGGAGCCTTACCGCCATCTTGGTCGCTCCTGAATGACGCAACTGCTCCGCATGCAGCTTGAGCTGAAACCCGGCACTGGCTGCCACGTTCATTATGACCTTCGTTTCAGCGATTGAGAAATAGCCGCGGTCGCAAAAGACGTCAAAGAACTCCGCCAATCCCTCTCGAGCGACCTGGGGAATTAGCTCTCTGTTCACTAACTCGATGTACTGCGTGCGCTTCGTCCTGAAGCGAGCAGGGACTTCATGGGCCAACAGGGTGGGGACAAGATCGAAGGTCCCACGAGTGGCCACCGTGCGAATCGCCCGCAACATTTTCAGTTCCTGGGCAATCTCCAGACCGTAGCCGCTTTTTACCTCGGCGGTGGTGGTTCCATACTCCAGGAACAGCTTGACGACTCCCTCAAGGTGATTGACAAGGGCCGGCTCGCTGGCCAAGCGCACCAGCCTGGCACTGGCCCTGATCCCTCCCCCTCGCTTGGCAATCTGTTCATAGGTCGCTCCGCCGATACGAGCCACATAGTCATCAACGCGGGTCGCGGCAAACAGGGCATGAGTGTGAGAATCCACGAATCCGGGCAGCACAACCTTTCCTCTCGCATCCAGACAGACGGCACTACGTGATTCCGGCGACTTGCAGACGAGGTCTTCCGATCCCACGAGCTGCACGGTCCGGTCTCTGAGCAGCAGCGCGCCCTTGCGGACGAGCCCCAGCGCCGTCATCTCTTGACCGGCTCGCGGGCGGCGAGGACCGCGGATCGTCAGCAGTTGCCCGCAATTGACCACCAGGAGGGGCTTTTCCTCGTCGGTCGGCGACATGCTGCTCTGTTCACTTCCGTGGAAGGGTGGTACGGTAACTGCGTTACCAGATCAAGTCAAGGCAGCGGCCTCGGCCAACGGATCGGTCATACAAGTCGGTTCAGCGTTTTCCCGAATCACAACGCACCGCGCGTTTCCACAGTCGCTACTGTCAGCCAAACTGTAAGCCTTGAGGAAAGGGAAAGATTGTGGGGCAAGAACCGCTGCGACACCCGATGCTTTCGCGCCAGGGCGCGTTGTCTCCGGAAGATAGGAAGATAGAGAGAGTGGACCCAGAAATATCAGGCCGCTGAACTAGGGCTCTCTTTCAAGCTGAGACGCGTCGGATCCTCCTCGGTCAGACGCACCACCTGGATCTTCGAAAGGGTCGCCAGGAGCATCACTGGATTCGAGATGGTCGTTCTTCCTGGGACGTACAGAAGAGTTCGGCGCGCCTGCGCATGCATCATCATGCGGCGCACCTGACTGACATCAGCCAAGGTGAGTGCTTCCAGTTCCCGACAAAAGACCGCCACCCGCTCCAAGGGCGTTTCCACTAAGAGCCCGTCCCACTGTCCATTATTTCGGTCAATGATTGGCTCTGTCCTCGACTCGTCAATCCCACCCATCCCCGTCCGTCCAATCCGAGACATCAACTCATCGAAGACAAGGCCACTGACAGCCATGATCTGCCTCCTTGGTTGGGTTGCCTGACTGATGGCTCCTTCCGCGACAGGTATTGAGAGTCCGGCTTGAAAGGGGAGCGCACTGAATGTGCCTGCGTATAACAAAGGGAGTTCTGGAAGTCAATCAAAAAGTACAAGATATTGGAGAGTACTGGTGATGCAATACATATATGTTGTGGATATTGTGTCAATTGCCTATGGAACAAGAGTTAACTCTCTGTGGATAAAAAAAGAGCCGGAGATGCAGGACCGCATCCCCGGCTCATCAGGAGAGAGCGTGATCGCTCTCCTTCGTTACCGCTTAGCTTTCTTCACGAACGCCTTGTATATTCGCCTGGTTCCGTTCCCTTCTTCTTCAAGTCCCACCATCTCGTGGCCGGTCGTTTGACACCAGGCAGGCATGTCCTTCTTGATCCCCTCGTCGTCAGACAGGACCTCCAGCACCTGACCGGGCACCAGTTCCTTGATCTTCTTGGAGGTCATAATGATGGGCATCGGGCAGAAGTACCCCAATGTATCCAACTTCACATCGGCTTGTATCATAAACGAACCTTCACCAAGAGCTGCTAGCATATGGCTTATAGCTTCTTTGCTTCTGCTGCCGACTTGCTACACGCCATGGCTATTGGCTAAATGAACAGATTCACGCTTCCCTGCTTCGCCTCAGCCAAGTAGGTCGTGACCCCAGCCAACTGATCCACACCGTCGATCAAGGTATCCTTGCTAATCCCCATCAGCCCCATCGTGGTGGTACAGGCAATGAAGCGCACGCCGAGATCCCGCGCAGTCTCAAACAATTCCGGAATGTCCGGCATCCGATGTGCCCGCATGACCCGTTTCAACATGCGCGTACCGAGTCCCCAGAAATGGAACCGGGAGAGCGGCAGGCTCGCAGCGCCTCCTTTGTTGAGGAAGCCGAACATTCGACGCAGCCAGTCCTTGGCCGCGCTGGGGGCTCCTTTTCGGCGAATGGCATTCAACCCCCAAAACGTGAAAAACATCGTGACCTGCATGCCCATCGCTGCCGCTCCGGTCGCAATGATGAAGGCAGCCATGACCCGGTCCATATCGCCGCTGAGCACGACGATCGTGACTCTATCAGGCTTCGTTTCCTGCAGCTCGGCCAGCGCAACCGCTGGCTCGACTTGGGTGGTAGTCATAAGTGCACCTCACGACCATCAGCGCATTTCCCTGGTCCTTCCACAAACCGCATTTCCTCGCGAACACAAGACAAACCGCGTGAATTGACTATAGTATGCGATTCTTTTGATTGTCAAGGCAGCCTAGGCTCGGTCCTTGACCCTCCCGAGTCAAGGCGTCTATATTCAAACATGCCTTTCGACGAAGCGACGGCCATCGCAATGCAGATTCCGTGAAAGGTTTCCCATCATATGCCCAGCGATCTTGAGACAGCAGCAAGCCTTTCCAAGAGCCCTCCCCTATTGGGCTTTTGGTATCCAGCCATGTTGGCCTCGAACATCCGGCCCGGAACCGTGAAAGCTCAGCTTCTTCTTGGAATGCCGCTGGCGATTTGCCGGGATTCCCAAAATCGTACTTTCGCCTTTCGTGATATTTGCCCCCACCGAGGAATGCCTCTTTCATTCGGACGGGTCGACGGCGACCGCCTGGAATGCTCCTACCATGGCTGGCAGTTCGACATGAGCGGGCGATGCCGCCATATTCCTGCACTGGTTGACGGTGCGACGCTCCAGACCGAAAAGATCGGAGTCACCACCTATCCCTGTGAAGAACGCGATGGCTATATCTGGGTCTATCTGCCTGATGCCCACGAACCAAATCCCGTTTTGCCTGAGGTCCCGCGCTTACCGCTCCTTTCGGATCACTACCGCCTGTTCCATATTTCCAGCATGTTGCGCTGTACCATTGACGACGGCATCGTGGGCCTGATGGATCCGGCCCACGGCCCTTTCGTCCATCAAAGCCTGTGGTGGCGGAGTCGGAAAAGCATCCACGAGAAAGCCAAAACCTTTGAGCCGATCCCCGGTGGGTTCCGGATGACCGCTCATACTCCCTCGAGAAATAGTGGTCCTTACAAGTTGCTGAATGCCTACGGCAATCAGCTCACCACCACCATCGACTTTGTCTTGCCCAACCTGCGGCACGAATTAGTCCAGTGCGGCTCTTATTGGGTTTCCACCAGGGCCACCGTCACACCCATCACGGAGCATGAATGCCGGATCGACTTCTGTGCAGCCTGGAACTGTTTTCGCTGGGTGCCTTTTTCGAAGACACTGTTCCGGTCCTTCGCCCGACTCTTTCTGAACCAGGACAAGCGCATCATGGAACGTCAAGCCGTCGGGCTCCGTTATAAGCCTCCGCTGATGTTGCTGGATGACGCCGACACCCCCGCGAAATGGTATTACAAATTGAAAGCTGCGCACCTCGCAGCCAGCCAGGGTGGACGCCCGATGGAACATCCCCTGAAGGGGCCGATCACCCTCCGGTGGAGGAGTTGAACGAAGGTTTGCCCGCGGGAAGTTGCGGAAGCGTTGATATGAAGCGCCCTGTCCACTGGCCGTTCACCCTGGCCATCTTCATGGCTAGCGCCATCGCTCCGTTTTATTCCGAGTCCGCCAGCCTTGCCGAGCCTCACCGGTTTGCGACCGTGCCGGCGCTCGCCGTCAGCTTCATTGGAGGCAAAGAAATCGGAGGCGTGCATTACATCGCGATTCAGCTTGACCGAGATCCAGAACGTCGTGGCCCCACGATCCTGTTCAGTGAGATCTCACTCGGAGGCGGATCCGTCGTGGGCAAGGACTGGAAAGAAGGAGTCCGACGAGCGGTCGCCGCGGCAGCAGATGCGCTTGGCGAAGATCAGCGGAACTGGACAGTGACCATCAAGAACCGCTCCTACAGTAGTCTTACCGAAGGCGCGAGCGCGAGCAGCGTGGTCGCGGTCGGGATCATGGCCGCATGGCGCGGCGACACGATCCGTTCCGACGTCGCGTTGACCGGAGTGATCACCGCCGACGGCCGCATCCGCGAGGTCGGCAGCCTGCGGGGCAAACTCGAAGGTGCGGCTCTTGCCAAGATGCATACCTTACTCGTGCCGAAGAGTGAGGCGCGCACCTCGGAGGGGGATCTCTACGAACTGGGCAGGCAGTACAACATCACCGTGATTGAGGTCGGCTCACTCCAAGAGGCCTATGAGCTGATGACCGGCCATCAACCTTGAGGCATAAGCTCAGACCGTCTTGGTATCAGCCAACAGCCCGATGGCCCGTCGGATCTGCTCGCGGGCGCCCAACAAAACCACCACATCGCCCACCTCCAACCGTACCTTGTGAGACGGGCTGGATTCGGTCACTCCGTCGCGCGTCAGAGCGATAACCGAGGCACCCGCCCTCGGTCGGATCGAGAGTTGCTCCAGCGTCTTGCCCACCGCCGGCGAGTCTTCTTCGATCCGGCAGGTTTCCACTTCCACATCCGACAAGGTGCCGCCTCGGAGGTGATGGGCCAGCTCCGGGAGCGCGCTACGCCGGAGGAGCGCATACCCTTCCCGTCGGACTTGCTCCGCCTTATGGACGATCAGCTCTTGCGGCATGTTATAGGTCCGGAGGACGAGCGCAAAGATCTCGATGGAGGTCTCAAACTCCTCCGGCACCACATCATCCGCCCCCAGTTGGTGCAGATCTTCCATTTCCTTGAGATATCTGGTTCTCACCACGATGTGGAGCCTGGGGTTCAGGCCACGGGCGATCTGAACCGCACGCCGAGCGGCAAAGGGATCCGAAATCGCGATGACGAGTACGCGAGCATCCTCGATCCGCATACGACGAAGCACATTCGGATTCGTGGCATCGCCATAGTAAATGGGCACGCTATTCCGCGATTCGCACCTCACCGTATCACCATCCAGATCCAGGACCACATAAGGAATTTCCGTTTCCTCGAGGACTCGGGTCAGGTTGCGGCCGTTCAACCCATAGCCCACCACGATGACGTGGTCCTTCATCCGGAGATGGGGTGACTCCTGCTGGACCACATGGGCCACCGTCCGGCCTTGGAACCAGCGATGCAGCCGCTGAAAGGCTTCGGCCCGCCTCGCCACCTTTGGAGCCCACTGCATGAGAAACGGAGTCACCGCCATCGTCAGGACGGAGACTGCCAGAAACAACTGGTAGGGGTCCCCAGCCAGCAGCCCAGCTTGTTGCCCCTCCTGGGCCAAGATAAAGCTGAACTCTCCGACTTGCGCCAGAGCGACCCCGGCCAGCACCGCCGAGCGCGGAGGATGCCCGATCGCTACCAGCGGCCCGGCTGCCGTGATGAACTTTCCTACGAAGACTGTGCCGACAAGTGTCAGCACGAGGAGTGGATGCGCCAACAGTACTCGGACATCCATCAGCATCCCGATCGACACGAAAAAGAGACTGTTGAAACTGTCACGGAACGGCAACACCTCGGCCAGCGCCTGGTGGCTGTACTCGGATTCAGAGATGACCAGGCCAGCGATGAAAGCGCCGAGGGCGAGCGAGAGCCCAGCGAGCGACGTCAGCCACGCGATGCCGAGGCAGAGCACGATGATCGTCAGAAGAAAGAGCTCGCGACTGCGGCTCCTCACGATATGTTCCAGGAGCCTTGGCACCAGGAACCAGGCCGCCGCGACGATCACTGCGACGAGTCCTGCCGATTTCGCCAGCGCCAGGAGCAGGTCCTGCGTCGCGTCCTCGGCTTCGCCGGCCAGGAGGGGGGTCACCAACATCATCGGCACCACCGCCAAGTCCTGGAAAATCAGGATGCCGATCGTGGAGCGACCATAGACCGAATCACTTTCACCGCGGTCCGTCAGTGCCTTGAGTACGATTGCAGTACTGCTTAGGGACAGCAGACAGCCCCAAAAGATCGCCTGGCCATAGGGAAGCCCGGCGAGCCTTCCTGCGAGTGTGACCAGCAGCAGGACACCGCCGACCTGGAGCGGACCGCTAACCAGAAGGAGGCCACGCGCTGCCGTCAGGTGTGCCAGCGAGAACTCAACCCCGATTGTGAACAGGAGCAGTACCACACCGATCTCGGCCAGCGCCTGAACCTGCTGCAGGTCCGAGACCAAGTTGAGTCCGGAGGGCCCGATCAGCGCGCCGGCCGCCAAGAAGCCTGCGATCGAGGGCAAGCGCAACTTCTGGAACACGAACACCACGGTGATCGAAACCGCGAAGATCACCAGCAGTTGGCTCAGCACATCGTGATCAGGCATGGTCTCCTCGAAACATCCCTTCCCCCACCCTCCGTTCCTGCGTAAAGGCGAGAAATGTCGGTCAAGCGAGCAACGCGAGCAGGATCCTCGGCGCAGAATACCTCACGGAAGCAACGCGAGCAAGCTATGTCGTCTTGTTCCTCTGAACTTTGTCAGGTAAGGTGAGGGCCTGTCAGGCGCTCAAGGAGCATGGCCTGTCGCTGACCAAAGAAGACTACTGTTGCGCGTATCTGGACGGAGTTGTCCGGGAGTGATTGAGTTCGAGCAGCAGGCAGGCGAGCGCTACAGGTCGGCTATCGCGTGGAGAGTGCGGCGGGATCAGATCGAGTCTGCGCTAGGACAGGACATTCGAAGGTGCAATGCCGAAGATTCAAGGCTGAAGGCTAAACGTCGGCTCCTAGCCCTCCATTACTACCGCTTCTACTACCGCTTCTCAAACTTTCCGCTTGTCGGGCTCTGATCCGTTCCAGGTATTCCAGGAAAAAGGCGAGAAAGATCCCCACAAACAAGGCCAGCACCCCAGCAATCATCATGTTCAAACCAATGCGAGGTTTGCTTTTCTTTTCAGCGGGGATGGCCGGATCCAGCACCTGCACCGTCGGCGTGTCCCGGGCCTCGGCCAGCTTGGCCTGCTCCAACTGCGACGTGAGCAGCGCGTAGAGCGTCTCCTGCACCTTCAGATCCCGCAGGCGACGACCATATTCCAATGCCAACCCAGGCACCGTGACCATGGCGGGGTGCAGACGATCGCCGGGCAGCATGCCCTTCCCACCCTTGCCGGATTCCAACAGATAGAGTTGCTTCTTCAGCTCCTCGATGCTGGACCGGACCCGCGACAGTTCCGGGTTATCCGGCGAGAGATAGCCGCTCATCACCTGAAGCTGGACCTCCTGCGCCGTGATCTGCCCCTGGATCATGGCGGCCGCCTCGATCATCGCTTTGGACTGGGCCTCCACCGCCACCGTCTTGTTCTGCGTCTGGAACTCCTTGAGCGCCTCCTCCGCCTTCACCAGGTTCACCTGCGTCTCGCCCAGCCGCCGCTCGATGAAGGCCCGGTTCTGGCTGGCCTTGCTCACGTTCAAGGTCTGGTTCAGATGATCCAGGTTGGAGACATAGAAGTTCGCGATGTCGGCCGCCAGTTGAGGGTTTTTCGCCTCCACCGTGATCTTGATCACCTTTTCCTTCGTGACCGTGATCTTGGTTTCGCCCTCGAGCGCCTTGCGGGTATCCTGCACGGTTTTCGCTTCATACAGGTCCATCAGGTTGAACTTCCGGATGACCTCGTCCGCCATGATGCGCGACTTCAGCATCGCGACGAAAATATCCGTTGGTGTGGCCGGCGCGCCGGGCAACGAGATACCGAGGCTCTGCGCCGCCCCGCCCCCCGTCGCGGCGAGCAGCGCGCCCAGCCCGCCGCCTTCCTTGGAATCCAACGAAGGCAACAGCGAAGCCGTGGACTCATAAATTTTGGGCAGCAAGAAACTGACCACCGTCGCGGTCAGCACAGACGCGGTGAACATCCCGCCGATCAGCCATCGGCGCTTCCAGATCACCCGCCAGTAGTCGAGCAGGTTCACTTCATCGTCCGGGGATTGCGTCTGTTGCGTCGTTGCGTCCATAGCGTCTATCGCGTGACGCGTCTCTCGCGTTGCTTGCGTCTATTGCGTCGATCGCGTGGCGTGTCTCTCGCGTCTATCGCGCCGGACGCAAAGGACGCTATGGACGCGCCCGACGCGGCACGCTACTGACGCTATTAACGCTATAGACGCTATTGACGCGTTACCTGCCTACAACCGCAATCCCCGCCGCCGCCAGGGCCACGCTGCCGATGACGCTGGCGACCGATTGCCAGAGCGCGAGCTGCGGGGTCTTCGCTTCGATCTTCTGAGGCACCACGATGGTATCCCCCGGCTGCATCTCCTTGATCCGCAGATAGGCGGATTCCGTGGTCCCATTGGCTCGCACGACGTACATCTCTTTCGTGTTGGCTTCTTCAGTCGGTCCGCCGGCTTGCCGCAAATAATCTTCCAGGCTGAGGCCTGCGCGATACACCACATTGCTTGGATTCTTGACGGAACCGATGATGCTCACGGTCTGAGGCGGTTGCGGAATCAGGATCCGGTCGCGCGCCTCCAACCGGATATCGTCCTCCGTCCTTTCGAGTTGTTCAATGGACTCCATCCGCACGACCACACGCCCCAGCTCGACGCGTGACGTGATCGCTTCCAACTGTTGCAACCGCAAGGCGAGAACTTGTTGCTCCGCGTTGGACGCCACGGCCGCAGTGCCGGTGATCGTCGTCGTCCCAGCCGCCACGCTGGCGGACTGGGCCGTGAGGCGTTGTCGCTCGGAGGCGATGAACCGGTCGAGCTCAGCCTGTTGCTTCCGCTTGACCGAGTCCCGGACCAATACAATTCCCAGGGGAAAAGCATTCGGCGTGAAGCCGCCGGCCCGTTTGAAGACTGAGCTGAGCCGCTCGCCCACCTCGATCGTGAAGTAGCCGGGCCGTTTGACCTCCCCTTCGACCAAAACCAAATTGGGCGGCCTGAGCTGGCTCGCTACCACAACCTGGTCCAGACGCTGGAGCGAATGGTTCTCCGCCTGAGTCCCCTCGAAGAGCGCCTTCGGGCTGAACTGGATCACCTTCGTCTGATAGGTGACTGGATCGGTGCGAATAACCTCCGCCCGATCTACGTAGGCATCCACGGTCAACTGGTCCGGCGTCAACAGGTCCTTAAGCTTCATGCCGGGACGGTACTCATAGGGGCCTGGACTTTTCACCGCGCCTGCAAGGCTGACCACGTTCGCCACCTGGGTCGGGAGCGACGCGATCCGGACATAGTCGCCGTCCTGAAGCTGTGGATCCGCACTGGAGGAGTCCAGCCGATCCTTGTCGGCCGTTCGGGCGGTGAGCGCGCCCGTCAAATCCACATCTACCAAATAGCGACCCTTCCCGGATTCCAGCCGGAACAGATGGCAGCGCCGCTGGTCTGCCAGAGGGGTGAGCCCGCTGGCAAGCTGGAGCAGGTCGGTCAGGCGCGCGCCCGGCTTCAGTTCATAGATCGCTGGCCGCTTGACCGAGCCGCTGATCGCCGCGACCGGCCCGAGCGGCGGAACCATGACTACATCCCCGGCCTGCAGCCGGCGGTCCTGGCTCCGGTCGCCGCGTAAGAGAAAGTCATAGAAGTCCAGCTCCGCCACCGCCTTGCCCTCCCGCACGACGCGGACCTGCCGGAGGGAGCCGGATCGCGCCGGCCCGCAGGCTGCGTACACGGCGTTCGAGACCGTGGCGAGCGAGCTGAGTTCGTAGGCGCCCGGGCGGACCACTTCCCCGACCACGTAGATCTTGATCGTCCGCAGGCGCGCCATCGAGACATGCACCTCGAAGCGTTTCAGCAGAGAGCTCAGCCGGCCGTGGATGGTCCGTTCCGCCTGTGAGAAGGTGAGGCCGCCGACCGGGATCGCGCCGACCTGCGGAATCACCAGCATCCCGTCACGCTCGACCGGCACGATGTAGCTGCGGTTGAAGGTCTGGTCGGGGACGTTCCAAACATGGACGGCAAGCGAATCCTGCGGTCCGATGACATAATCAGGCCCGACTGGCACGTCCAGCACGGGTGCGAAGCCGGAGGCCTGCACGTCGAAGAAGTCATAGCCGAACTGCTTTAGCCGAGCTTTGACCCCCTGGAGGACCGAGAACTGGGCGAACGCTTCCTCGATCGAGAAATCTTTTAGATGCGTTGGCTCCTTTGGTGTCGGTGTCGTAACTTGGGGGGCCACCCCCGGTGGCACCGCTCCCTGAGAAGGTGCGAGAGTAGAGGTGGCGGCACTCGAAGGCCCGGCCAACGGCGCGGATAGCTTCTCCTGTCGCTCTTCCCGTTCCTGCCGCATCCGCTGCTCGACGGACGACGGAAGTAAGGTGCCGGTCTCGGTTGGCCAGAACTCGCTCAAGGACGGAATGACCGCTCCGGCGGTCTGGGTCGGGGCGGAAGGAGTGGGGCAGGGGGCCTGAGTGGGGACGATCTGCTGGAGCGCGGTGGGATTCGTGATGATCGGCTGGCCTGGCAACGGGGCCGTCATCCCGCCGGGCAGCATCCCGAAGGGAACCGGCGCACCCGCTGACCCACCCATCGTCTGCGCCAGCAGCGTCGGCGGGCTCACTAGTGCGACGCACAGAGACCAGATGACGATTTGGTGTCCCGCCGTCCGTCCCATCTTGAGACATATCTTCATGTGCATGCGACCTCTTTTACGCCGTCTTCGCTAGGGCGTCAGTGGTCCTCAACCCGTTAGGAGTGAGGGGTAAGGTGTTAGGCGGTTAAGCTTCATGCGCTTTCTGATGTTTGATCAACCCGCTGAGCATCTTGTCGATGTGCCTCACCGATCGATGGCTTCGCCTCTCCGTTAGGCGTTAGGCGCGAGTCGTTAGGGGGTAGGAGAGAGTAACTCTTCACACCTCCCTTCCCTTCTGATGACGGATTAACCCACTCAGCATCTTGTCGATGCGCTGAATTTGCCCATCTAGGGTTTCCCAGGTCTCCTCGGACATATAGCCAAGGCGCTTTGCGAGTTCGAGCTGGGTATCTAGTTCGCTCAGAGACCCCTGTGCCATGTGCAAATAATTGATGAATTCTTTTCGTGTATGCCTTGCGGCCCCCTCCGCGATGTTGCTCGGAACACTAACCACAGATCGATGTATTTGATCCGTCAAATGGAAGCGTTCCTCTCTCGGGAAGCCCCCCGTAATCTTGTAGGTTTCGGTTGCTAGTACCATCCCAGCGTTCCAAACATCCAACTTCTTGTGCGGCTTTTCCACCTCTGATCCCCTTACGCCTAACGCCTCACGCCTAACGTCCCTTTAGAATTCCACTGCCAGATTCGTCCACAAAAAATGATTCGACGACGTGACACCGGCCGGAAAGGTTTCGACGAAGGGATTGATGCTGGTGATCTGGCCCGGGCTTTCGATCCGCTGGTAAGT
>Ga0187892_10007783_pt1 | contig 15056 bp, 19 predicted proteins | sample MA1701073metaG_FD_139345 | JGI IMG/M metagenome (GOLD analysis project Ga0187892, IMG submission 139345) | Bio-ooze microbial communities from a basaltic lava cave in the Kipuka Kanohina Cave System on the Island of Hawaii, USA - MA170107-3 metaG ... | reverse complement strand
GGGCTTGATCAGATCACGCATTTTTGCCTCTCTATAAATTACTAATTTAGTACAAGTTAGTAATTATTAGTAGTTATAATTTATACTTAAATTTCAATAATTTATATTTATTTTTATAATTTACAAAATTTTTTATATATTAAACTACTAATGTAGTATTAATTAGTAAATAAGTAGTATTGCGAAACAGAAGGAAGATACAAAAGGCCACGACGTTGTCGTGACCTTGTTCTTTCCGGGGAAACTTCTTCCGGGCGGGTAGGTTAACGCTGTGTATTTTTTATCCGTACTAATTGTCTTGATTATCAGTACAATCTATGGGAGTATATCCTTATGTTGTCGCCATTAAATAAGGACGCGGTATTAAAGCGCCTGGACGAAGAACTCGCAAAGCACGGTGAAAAGAGAACTCTCTTCGTTTGCGGTGGGGTTGCGCTCATTGTAATGAAAACTGTGAATCGGGAGACGCGCGATGTGGATGTCGTGGCTCCCCCTATTGATCCCCTGCTCAGCCAAATCGCCAAGAAGGTGGGCGAAGAGTTTGGTCTTCGGGAAAACTGGCTTAATAACGGGCCTGAGTCCTTAGAGCGCGATCTAAACCCCGGCTGGAGAGACCGAAGCACGCCAATCTTTAAGGGAAAGGCATTGGAACTCCAATCACTGGGACGCGAAGATTTGCTCGCATCAAAACTTTTCGCCTTCTGCGACCGCGAGGACGATCTCGAAGATGTATTACAGCTCAAGCCATCCAAAGACGAACTGGAGAAACTTCTTCCCTGGGTTCTTAAGCGAGACGGATCACCCTATTGGCAAAAACGAGTCGAAGACTGCTTTTCCAGGCTCAGAAAGAAACTGAAATATGAGTAGCGTATTCACGGAAAACCAAGAAAAGCTGCTTTCATTGGGGTTTGGATTTCATGGGAAGCCCCCCAAAAAAAGTGCCGACCCGGAACAGGCCATTGTCGATCTCCTTCCGTCTTTCTTCGAAGACCGGAAGCTATTTCGGATGCTGCTTGTTTGGCTAGACACCGTCTCTGATTTTATTCATATTGAACGTTTAAGGCCGCTTTCGAAGAATCTTTCGCCGAATTTGAAACTCGTTCTAGGTGCCCTTTCCCTGAAGCTGACCCCTAAAGATCGTCGCTGGAAACTGATTTCGGAACGGATCAAATTGGAACTCAAAGACACGAAGCTAGATTTTAACGTTCCCGACGAATACAAAGACCCATTTCTCATGAAAAAGCACGGGCAGGACAAAGAGTTCGCCGAATTTGGGATCAGAGTAGCAACCTTGGCCCCCGAGAATCCGAAAAAGATTATGACCTTGCGCTGGATCTTGCAGTCAAACGCGTGGCTTAGGCTTCGCGCGGTGATGGGACCCAATTTTAGGGCGGATACTGCTTACTTGTTCGTAACTGAAACGGCGAAAGGTCCCGCCGAAGCAGCAAGAATTCTTCAATGCGCGCGCGACACCGCTTATCGAAATTGGCGCGCCCTTGAGGAAGCCGAGGTCCGAAGTATTTTGAAACTGACAGCATAAATTGAAAGGAAGGTGGTTATGAAAATATTCGAATGGCTTGGTGGCGTAATGATGATCATCGCGCTCCTGGAATTCGTTCCGAATCCTAAGAAGGCGATACAGAGTATCCCTGAGGTTCTCGCAACAAATGTTCACATGAATGGGAACCATTTGGTATTACATAAAACGGAGGCCCCTAAGAAACGGAAACAAGTGGACGAAAAGGGTCGGAAACTCATGCAGTATTTGGGACAATTTCAGAATCTCATGCCCACACGTGTAGAAAAATCACATGAGACCAGCCGGATGCACGACAGCGTTCTCCGTCCAAGAATTTGAACGAGAATCCGAGCGATGAGCCTGGGAAATGAAATGTTCCGCACCTTTACTTTTCCCAATCGAAAGTTTCACCAATTGTAGGGCGATCTTAAATCAGATCCAATTAACGCCGTCATGGGAGCCAGCCCGATCAATCGGGTACGATCCCTCGATACTGCCCCTGAACCCACGAATGTTAACAAATCCCTTGCCGTTGTTAAGAATATGATCGACGGTAAACGACGAAACAGAGGGAAAAGAGAGATTTTAGCCCTTACTAACCGGTTTTCTGTAAATGAGCCGAAGGCACCTCTTACTCGATCACGCGGTAACGTCAAGGTCTATTGTCACTGGCTCCCACCATGGCGCAAATTGGCCCCGCTCCGATGGCGCCCTACACCATCAATGGCTTTCTGAAAGCGATAGGTGGAATGGAGGCCCTTGGATACACGGATTAAAGCCTCTCGCTTTACGAAGTTTTAGATGGCAGGCGCGCTAAACACAGTCATAGCGGTAAATACTAGTGCCAGAATCGTATCAAAGATTTTTGTAATATCGACGCTCCTTCTTTGTCCTCGACAAGAAGACATATATGATAAAATATCATCTATTGTCAATATGTCGCCTGTGGACTATAAGACAGTAAAGATTAACAGCAATGAAGCCAGAAAGCGCATTGCGGAAGTTGTAGCAAAGCACCCAAGCCGCGTGCATTTCACCGGACACGCACTTCGGGCTCTGGCTGATGACGGGCTTACGACAACAGATGCATGGAACGTTTTGAAAAGCCCGAGTTCCAAGATTGTCGATGAGGGTGAGTACAAGGATGGGAGTTGGCGTTATCGGCTATCCACCGCGAATATGGTGGCTGTAGTGGCATTCGAGCCGGACGGCTTCGGCCTCAACATCATAACCTGTTGGGATAGAAGAAAACGGGGAACGAGATGAAATATTGCACATGCGAAAATAAGAAGCCCCTGAAAAGGAAGCGCATCACAAAGAAGTACACCGAAGGGGGCCTTGAAGGAGTCACGCTCATCGGTGTCGAATATTACAAGTGTGATGTCTGCGGGGAAGAGTTCTACGGGTACGGTGATATGGAGCAACTCCACCGCGTCATTGCTAACGCGCTAATTACAAAAAAAGGCCTTCTCACTGGAAAGGAGATCCGTTTCCTAAGGAAATATCTAGGCTACAGCGGTCCGGTGTTTGCCAACCTCGTTCAATACGAGAAGGAAACCATTTACCGGATTGAAGGAGGGGGGCAACCAGTGACAGAGAGTTATGACCGCCTTGTACGATTCCTTGTGGCGAGCAAACTGCCTGACCGAGACTATGATCTCCATGACCTCATCCTTAAGAACCAGTTGCGAGATTATCGACGGTTAGAATTGCAGCAGGATCGATCAGGTGAGTGGGGGATAAAGAAGGCGGCATGAAATGCGTCACGGTGGTCCCAAACATCCTCAAGCACTAAGCGGAAAGATTGTATTCCGGGCTGACCTCATTCAAGGAGTTTGAACGAAGAATCGAGAAAAATCCAGGATGAGAAAATCCGTGGCGATGCTTCGACGTATTTGTGGAAGCGTGCTCAGACATGATCGGGGCACGAATTTGGAACGGGTGGCGAACGTTATCCCGCTCTTCCCAGACGGCAGTGTCCAAAAAGTGTCCAAAACGAGGTAATGGATGTTGATCGATTTTTTTCAATTCGATTGTAAATCACGGAAATCATTTAATTTGGAGGGGGGAGGATTCGAACCTCCGAAGGCAGAGCCGTCAGATTTACAGTCTGATCCCTTTGACCGCTCGGGAACCCCTCCGCATTGTTTTCAGCCGGCGATGGGGATCGAACCCGCGACCTACTGATTACAAATCAGTTGCTCTACCACTGAGCTACGCCGGCAAATAATGGAAAAGACCAAGAACTGGTAACAGTTATATCCATCTTGTTGACTGCTAGGCAAGTTGGTCGGCGATTATCCCCGTTTTCGAGAATTCGTGTTTGCTGAAAAAGTTGGATGGTTGCTACTTGAATGTCACTTATTTCGCAGACCAATGGAAAGCGACTCAACTTACATCAATTTCGAGTCTACCTTCCAAAAGGAAACATTCTAAGATCATCCCTTACCCGCAAATAGCGACGGTAGACTTGCGGATAGTCGTAATACGTATCATACAGATAACGCTCGACCGGATACCAACTTCTTCGGACATGGTGGAGATCGAATTCGCAATTTCCAGGAATTAAATCATGATCGTCAGTGATGTGTGGGCCGCCATGGACACAATCGACAAAACGATCCACGTCATAAGCGAAACGAGCGACGGCCTGTTTTACGGCATACCGTAGCGTGGAATAGGAAACCGCGTAATTTAAGTCTCTGGTATCTCGTTCCAGTCGTTCAACAGTTCCTGCTGGCAACTCATGATCGGCATAAGAGAACATGCCTTGAAATGCGACGAAGCATAGAATCCCCATAAAGCTAATATGCCAGTTCATCGATTTTCCTCCGGTAAAAGTTAAGATGTTTACAAATTCTAATACAATGCAGGTAATATGCCATAAAGCGGAGCGCTATTTAAGGCGAGATTTTTTCAGGAGCGCGATGATCTGTAAAAAAGTGCAAGTCAGGGGATAGAATGGCACCACCTACTCATTGCGTCTTAATGTTTCTCGAGAGCGGTAGCCATCGCTGAGGCAGTGAAAAACCTGTTGCTTCGTTATACAATCATCAAATATGCGCAAAGCAAGTCGTGCCATCATCACAGTGGTTCTGTTGTTTCTTTGTTTTTCTTCTTTCGGCACTGCAAGTACGGAAAAAGAAAATAGCCTAAGTTCCCAGTTTGGGGTGCAAGATAGGAAAAGTAAGCATCCATCGTATTTTGAAATGGAAGGCGTGGTGGAAGCCGGCATCACCGAAGGATGGGACCCGCATAGCCTGCGCGGCACGTTCACGGTAGACCAGATCACTCTAAAAACTACTTTCCATGCCAGCAAAAAGGCTCGCCTCGTCTTGGAAAATGCCGCGGCTTATGCTCCCGCTTTTACGATCCGACCCAGCGTTTTCAATGACGGAGCCAATTACCTGTCCCATTTCCGCCTAAGCTTCGGCGAGGGAATGTACTTGGCGAATCAGCAAGCTTTGTTCGAGCATCAGCCATGGGAGCATTTTTATTATCAGGTGGGCCATATCAGGGTTCCTTTCGGCTTGGAATCCATGACGTCACGATTTGATATGACCTCCTATTTTTATTCAACAGGTTACGCCCTCGCTCAAGCCTATGAATGGACCTACGACGTAGGCTTCAAGTTCGTGTTCGATCAGCTTTTTCCAGGGCGACTCGAGTTTTCTATTGTGGACGGATCTCGCAAGAATGAAAACCATCCCCGATCTTATATTCTGCGATATTCTCTGCCTCAAAAAAGCGGCTCTCTTAATTGGATGCCTTCCGCTTCAGTATACGCAGGAAGACTCCACGGCAAAGTGGAGGATTTTGCCTTGAGCGCCGGCTTCCGTCTGGGGTTTGCAAAAACTTGGATCCATGGTGAGTGGATCCACACCCGTCAGGATTTGCAACGCTTCGGGGGCCCTGAGAATCGTCTTTGGAGTGTGTATGTTGAGCCTGGCATCGATCTGGATTTCCTTGAGCTCAGCCTGAAGGGCGAGCTAGTGAGCGCAGATTTTCCCACCATGGGATCGCAAAAAAATCGCTTCAATCTGGGAGTCTCTCTTGCCAGACGGTTTTCGGACCGAGTGCAAATTCGCCTTCTCTACCAGTACGCTGGTCTGCAGTACAATTTGCTCACCAGCAATTTCGCTTTCAACGCCAATGACGTGCGTCTGCTCTTCGGAACGAGCTTTTGAGAAGAACTGTCATGTCTTTGCCATTTGCTCGAAAAATGCCTCGGCTCCATTTGAGGCCCGGGGCGCAAGGGGTCGGAATTGAAGTCTTTTGGCTAACAACTGTTAAAAGCAAGTTGAGCCCATCAGGGATTACTTTCGTTCCTTTGATATTCTGGCGTTAAACACAAAAAATTTGGGAGGGCTTATGAAAGCAAAAGCCGTTTGGTTCCTGATATGGTGCCGAGCCGTTGCGGGATGGGAGGTTGATTCTCGCGTTATTAATGGGACCATAGTTCCGGAAGGGCAGTACCCGGAAATGATTCTCATCACCACCGAAAAGAGCTGGTGCAGCTCCACTCTCATTGGGCCCAGGGTGATCCTTACAGCAGCTCACTGTGCTCGCGTAGGGTCCGAAATCAGTTACACGCATCAGGGAATTACGTACCGCGGGATAGTGGCCCACAGTCCGCGATACGCCATCGATTATTCCCATGACATCGCCGTTGCGGCAATGGACCAGGAAAACCGCGATATCAAACCGGCGACAGTCGGCGGGAAAGCCTTCAGCAATACTCCAGCGCAGCTGTTGGGTTTTGGCTGCACGGCTCAAGGGGGAGGCTACGACAAAAAATTGCGCGTCGGAAACACTCGAATCACAAGCTACAGCGGCTATTACATGTATCTTAGGGGAGGAGGCATTGCCTGTCCCGGTGACTCAGGTGGGGCTGCATTTGTGAGTGATAACGGCGAACGTTATCTCTTGGGCGTCACGTCCCGAACGGATTTTCAAAGCGGATCCTACAGCACGCGGCTTGATGTCGGGGAAAGCGAGAGTTTTTTGCGCTCCTTTGGGGCCAAACATAATGTGGATATCTGCGGCATCAATTCGAACTGCTAGGTCGACTTTTGCGGTAAATGGCCCATACGGCCACTTTGATAGTCCGCGATAGCCTGCTCGATCTCGCTCCCAGTGTTCATCACAAATGGCCCATAGCCAACGATAGGCTCACGGATCGGTTCTCCGCTGAGGAGGAGAATCTTGGAGTCGTTCGTCGCCGCAATAGAAAATTTTTCGTCGCTATTGTCGAGGACGGCAAGTTCAGCGTCGGAGACGGTTTCTCCGCTTCCAAGTTGCACCCCACCGGTTAAGAGAAAAAGGGCAGTCGTGTGTCCGGAAGGAATGCGAAACTCTTCGTGGGCACCTCTTTTTAAGCGAATGTCCCACACATTCATCGGCGTAAAAGTAGACGCCGGACCTTTTTGCTCACCATACGTCCCGGCAATCACTCGAACTGATCCTTTCGATAATTTCACTTGAGGAATTTGCTCGTCGGTGATCGCTTGGTAGCGAGGCTTACTCATCTTATCCTTCTTCGGAAGGTTGATCCAGAGCTGTATCATCTCGAACGGGCCACCCTTTTTTGCGTATTCTCGGCTGTGTTTTTCCTCGTGCACAACACCTGAAGCCGCTGTCATCCATTGCACGTCGCCCGCGCGAATGAGCCCGCCGCCTCCTCCCGAGTCTCGATGCTCTACCTCTCCCGAATAAATAATGGTCACGGTCTCAAAGCCACGGTGAGGGTGCTCACCAACGCCGCGGATATGATCGGAGGGTGGAAATTCTGCGGGGCCGGCGTAGTCCAACAGAAGAAAGGGTGAAATTTCTTTTGCTATGTCGCTGTAACTGAAGATAGTTCGAACGGGAAAACCGTCGCCAACCCAATGGAGTTTGTCGTTTTTTCTTGCGAATAAGAGCTTTTTCATGCGCTAGTTGTGTTAAAATCTTACCATGGGAGGGGAGGCCGATGTTCAAAGAATTTATCGAGTTTCTTAAGAACTACGGAGTGATTGGTCTAGCCATAGCGGTCATTATCGGCGGTAAGTTAAATGAATGGGTCTCGTCCCTGGTGAATGACTTGTTAATGCCGTTAATTTTTCAGCCGGCACTGAGGGCTGCCAATGTGGATAGCATTCGGAGCTTGAATTTCAATGGCATTTTTTATGGCAAAGTAATCGGAGCGACCATTGATTTTTTGATCGTTTCGCTCGTCGTGTTTTGGATTGCAAAGTGGATTTTGAAAGAACAGACAGTCACCAAAAAATAGCGAGAGGGAGTAAAGAGAGATGAGGGCACCACGGATGATAGTTTTGTTATCTTGCTTCGCTTTCGGAGTAGCTCGGGCGGAGGAGAAGAAAGAATGGGAGCATAGCGCTGAGCTCTCTCTACTACTCACCTCGGGAAACACCGAGATCAGCACCTTTGGTGTGGGGGGTGCCTCCGCTTATAAGCCTGATCCATGGGCAGTCAAAGCCAAGGCTAATTATCTTAGAAGTAGCGACAGCGGCTTAAAAAAGGCAGAATCGTTCGAGGCTGAGCTGCGTGGAGAAAGAAAACTTTCGGAGCCATTGAGCATTTTTGTTCTGGCTAACTATCTAAAAAATCAATTCTCCGGTTTCAATGACCGCTTCGGAGCCGAAACGGGTGCGAATTACCTGTTGCTCAAGCAGGAGGCCCACGAATTGAGTACCGAGCTGGGGGTAGGGGTCATTAAAGAGAACCGAACCGACAACACCATCCAAAATTTTGTGACGGGACGCATTGGAGCCCGATATGCATGGAGGTTCTCGGAGAACGGTGAATTTTCCACTCAGACGTCCTTTATTGAAAATTTTCAGACAACGCGGGATTGGCGAATACGGAATGTGAATTCAGTGACGGCCATTCTGACCAGCGTGCTTTCACTCAAGGCATCTTTCGCCGTTGAGCACCTCAATACGCCGGTGATGGGGAAGAAAAAGACAGACACGACGACCACGATTGCATTAGTGGCAAAATTCTAAGACTGGCGCACGCATGAATGTCTCCGCAGCAGCTTTCTCCGTCACAGGGACCGCAGCTGGGTTGCTGGATGTTTAACCCGGAAACGCTAAACGGTCTTGCTGAAGGCTTTAACACCTGCTACCGAGGCTCAATTTGAACCCTAACAATTGTTAACTGCATCTGAGGACAAGCGAGCTCTATTCGTTCTTTATCTATTTATAATTTTTTAAAGGGCAAAAAAACCGGGGGGAGACATGAAGAACTTGAGAGAACTTTTCCTTTGTTTGATTTTAACGCTTCCTACGTTGGCGCTCGAGACACGCGATATATTCACCAATACCACTCAAACGCGACGGCCTGCCGTTAATGAAGATTTCGAGATGGCACTTGGGCTTGGCGGGTGCGCGGGTTTCCTGCTGGGGCCGAATATCGGGGGCAGCGCTGCTCATTGCAAAAAAAGTGGAACCCTAAAGAGCGGCATGGCTTTGCGCGACAGTCTTCCGGATGATGGCCGCATTGGGCGAACCTTGGAAATCGGTTCCGCGGGCACTTACGATTATTGGATTTTTGAGATCCAATGGACTGGGGGAGCCGTCCCGCATGGAATGCACGTTATTCCCTCTATTCATATCGAAAAAGACCAGCTCAAAGTGGGCTCAAATGAAGTTGCCGATAAGATTTTCACGCTGGGTTTTCCCGTCGATATCAGCCATGGAAAACTGATCCATTCGTGGGGTTATGGGAAATCCAACGGGACGGACAACTGGTTAAAGAACAACATTAGCCTCATCAACGGGAACTCGGGCGGAGGGATCTGGCGCTACAGCGACAATATGCTGGTGAGCATCGTGAGCGGAGGGCCTCACGCTTTTGGACAGCCGGGTTGGAACAACAATGACTGGAATGATCCCAAGCATTGGAACGTAGGCTCCGCGATGTGGAAAATCTATCAGAAAAGTCCCGTGTTAAAAGATATTTTCCCGGGTGGCATCAACAAGTTCAAGAATGGCATTTGGGCGATGGAAGCAGTCTCTTTAGCCCACTGGATTAGAAACATCACTCAAGGACGGTAAACCGGTTTTGTGCCGGTTTACCGTGTGTTATTCTGGAAATACCCGCAGATTCGCACGCCCATGACCGATGCTCAAAAAAGAGACCTTGAGAGGGCCGTTGCGTGCTGTTACGCGTGGCGGCTACACGAAGCATATGCCATTTTTCGTCGATATTTTGACCGCCTACCCTTTCACCCGGAGGCGGAGCATGCGGAGTATATCGGCTTATTCACACGAGTATTATCGGAGCTGGGCAAAGAGCGAGAGCTCGAATTTTATCAGAGAGTATTGGAACATTTAACCCAACACTCCCAAGATCCCCGCCTGATTTTTCCATTGGCTGTCGTGTATCGGCAGACCTCGGAGGCATTTCCCGAAAAGAGTCGACAGCTTTTCGAGCTTATTTTGAGAAACGAACAAGCGAAGCCGTATCACGCAAAAGCAAAAATGTTTTTGGCGCAGTATTACCGACAGAAGTTGGACTATGCGGCTTGCCGACAGCTCATCTGGTCCATCGATCCGCCTGAGGATCGTTACATGGCTGCTCTGTTGAAGATTTGGAAGGGGTTTGTCCATTGTTTTGAAAAACAATTCACGGAGGCGGAGAAATTATTTTTAGACGTTCTGAAAGAAACATCTCCCGAATCTGATTGGTACGGTTTTTTCTGCGCACAGCATGGGCTGACGATGCTTTTTCTCGAACAGGGCGATCTGAAGAATGCGCGTCGGTTGGTGGATCAGTTGAAAAAGCTTCTCCGGGATCGTCCCTCACGCATGGCCCAGATTCAGTTGAAGCAGATTGAAGGAGGACTCCAGCAGAAAGAAGCAGTCGGACCGATTCAGTTAACGATCAGCGAGTTCGAGCGAATAGTAGCTTATGCGAACCAGAGCCTGAAAATTGATGCGGACTTGCCGAAAAATCGATTGCTTGTTCAGTTTTTGAAAAAGCGCTCTCTCGACAAAACGATGATCATTCAATCCCTTTTTCGTCGAGTTTATAAAGGGCCGGAGGATGACAACCTGGTCTATCAGTACATCCATTGGATGCGGCAAACATTGAAGAAAATCGGAGTGCCGTCGAAGGCTATTATTCACAAGGGTTTTGCGTATCAATTACTTCCCAGAGTCAATATCACGAGAGGGGAATCATGGACCTAAGAATCGGGCTCCTTTTAATAAGTTTGCTCGTGACGGCATCCTCACAGGCCAAGGAGTGCAGTGGGGGCGCTGATGGGCCTGGTCCCATGGTATTGCAGACGGAGAGTTTGCCTTTGGATACGGGGGAAAGCATCCGTGAATTTACTTTTTGGGAAAAGGGCAATGGTCTTTTTTTCCGCGGAGAGAGTAACCAACTTTTTTCGATGTCCCTGGATTCGGGAAAACCCTTCAGCCTTACCACGTTGAATCGACCGTTATCCCGAGTGATCGATAGTCGGGGCGAATATCTGCTTGCGGATAACGACAGCTGGCTTTTCAGCATCCGTTCGGGAGAATGGGTGAATTACGTCGTTCCGGAGCGTCCGCCGGGAAGTCCGCTCATCCACCTATTTTGGCATCGGGAGCATCTTTATAGCGTGGTATTGGGAGAGGAGGGATACGGGCGTCAGAAAGTGCACCTTTATAAATATCGTCCCGGAGACCGAACGGCACGCATTGTATGTCGCTCCCATACGTTGCCTAAAGACGAGCGCTACGAGATCGCTTCCGGGCACCAGTGGCCGAATGTTGCATTCTATCGCGTCGAAACGAAGCAACGGGGGAAGTCTCTGCTCAAGATTTTTGAAATAGATGCCAGTCGCGACAAGTTTTTGGGCATGGATTGGTTTTGCTCATTCAACGGGGTGGATTGGCATAGCTGGTATGTGGAGGGCCCTGTTGAAAGTGTGCACCGGTTTGGGTATTTGAATGGCCTCGCTGTAAAGATAAAGCATCCGACCAAAAGTCTTCTTTGGGCGGATCGCAAGCGATGTCGCTATTTCGATATTGGGGACGAGAGCACGATGGCTCCCAATTATCTCAAGCCGATCCTCTTTACTTGGTCCGAGACGAAAGGCGCCTCCTTGCTGTTTCTTGATAAGTCCAAGCGGGGAGACATTCTACCTCCCGGGAGTACCATCAAGGGTATTCGGGAGCGCGATTTGTGGCTGACAAGTGATATGAAGCGGCTTTTCATGGCACCCCTGTTGCCGGATAATTCTCGGTTATTGGTTCAGATTGGTTTATTTTAAGGATCACTTTTCAAAACAGGCGTCATTGTATGCGGCCTTCCGTCCAAAATCCCCGAGCGAGCTTTTTACCTATCTCGCCTCGCTGGTGAGTCATAAGGATTTGGCGTGGGATGTCGGGACGGGAAGCGGGCAGGCTGCTATCGAATTGGCACCCCATTTTACGAAAGTCGTCGCGACCGATGCGAGTGCAGAACAGATTCGTCATGCGGTTTCACATCCGAAGGTAATCTATCGAATTGAGCCTGCCGAAAAATCCAGTTTCGGTGTAGGAACGGTCAACCTTGTGACGGCGGCTCAAGCCGTTCATTGGTTTAATTTTGAAAAGTTTTACGCTGAAGTTCAGAGAGTCAGCGCGTCCGATGCTGTGATCGCCGTATGGACTTATGAGCTCTCGGTGATCGCTCCGGACGTCGATCGACTCGTGCGGCGTTATTATGAGGTGGATGTTGGCAGATTTTGGCCTCCCGAGCGGCAATGGGTAAGTGCGCATTATACGACAATTCCTTTCCCATTTCGTGAGATAAAGGCGCCGGCATTTGAGATGATAGCCAAGAGAAATTTCACCGAGTGGTGCGGATATCTTTACACTTGGTCGGCGACCCAAAAGGCAATTTCCGAAGTTGGACCGGAAGTGTTTGATAACTTTGTGACGGAGCTCGGAAAGCTTTGGGGAGATCCCAAATCGCAACGAGCTATTAAATGGCCTTTGTATTTAAGGGTCGGTCATGTTTATTGATTTTTTAATTCATAGTACGTGAGAAGAACGGGTCCCATACCCAAGCGAAATGTCGTTTCCGATGGGATGAATTCGGGATTGGGGTACTCTTCAGGCGGTCTGATGTCATAGTCAAAGAGAATAGATGAGGTAAAGAATACATGGGGAATACAGGCCTCCACGGGACTAAGCTCTTGGATCAATTCGACGGGAGAGCTCCCCTGCCAGTCCACGATTCCGCGTGACCCGAGCGTGTGGCTGGCAAATTGCTCGACGATGGAGCGGAGAAAAAGATCAAATTCGTTTCTTATCTGGTGTTGCAAGGGAGGGTTTTCATTAAAAACGGCCAGAAAAGATTCGAGGCGCTTTTTCATGGGACGCTCCGAGGACGGTAGCGAGTGAAAGCTGCCGAACCACCCTCCGTCGCCGGCAAGGATTTCGAGTTGCGCCCACTCGATGCGGGGAGCACGAGGAAAAACCGTCAGATCGGCAAAGTCATAAGGGTCCAGCTTCCACCGCAGCGTCCGCACACGGTCTTTTTCCTGATATTCTATAGGAAAAATCACTATGAGTTTTTGTTTCAAGGCTTCTATTTTTTTCACGCTTTTCCGAACCTTGTGCAATTGTTCCTCAATTTGCGAAGGCGAGGCGCCCTTAAGAATCTCAAGCAGTTCCGCCAAACGTTCCTGCTCTTGGAATATTTGTTTTAATAAAGCAGAAGCTGCCTGAGTCGCATTAAGGACGCGCTCGCACGCGATTAGTGGTCGACTACTATCGATGGCACTAATTTGAGATGTGGCAAAGAGGGTGGGAATCCTTTGCCAACGGTAGATATCTTTGGAAGTAGCGTAGGTCTCCTGGAGTGAAATTCGTTGAAAAGGCAATTCATCTTGAGCCTGCGATGTTTCCATCACCATAATGACACCTAGAAAAAAAATAAATCGAGTCATAGTTCTCCTTTTAGGTCCGTGATTTCTTCCTTCAGGCGCTGTAATGTTTCTTCTTGAGCTTTCTCGAAGAGTGCTAATTTTTCTTGAACGTCCGCAAGTGTTGTTTCCGCTTTGTGGGCCCAACGCGCATTTTTATTCTTGAAACCTTTGAGTGCCTGTTCGCGCTCCGTCGCGGTTGCCGCTCCAGAATTAAGCTTGTCAATCATTGCCTGTGAAATTTCAACGAATTCCCCTTGCGGCCTTTCAGGGGATCGCATGGGCTCTGTGCCCACAACGGAAGGAACGTGAGGTGCAATATGTTCTGAGATACTTTTTGACCTGCGCGGAATGAGTATTGGAATTGCGGTGGCCAGTGCTGCAGTAATGACGAGCGCGTGCTTATAAGTCACTGAGGATTCCCCTCAACCGTTAATGTGATTGTCGAATGCGCCTCAAAAGAAAGATCTCCTTTTTCCATGACCATGAGCGCATCGGTTAGCTCGGGATCCGAAAAGGTGATTGGAGTGCCAAGTCTGGGTTCGGTGAGTCGTTCTACCAGTAAAAACAGATCGGCTGAGTTTTCAACCTCGATTCCTTGCTTTCCGAGCGACTTGAGAACGATTTGCGTCGCCACAATCCTGTTTCTTCCAAACTCGTTTCGTTCCACTCCTGGGTAGAAGGGCTCGTGAACGTGGCGTAGATCTTCCAGGAGTTTCTTCCCTGACGCCATAGGGACCAGTAATCGTTTTTTTGAGCTGTTCAGTTGATTGCCCCGTAAGCGCACCGTAATCACCGCGTTTCCGTGCGCAAGATCACAGAGCAGATCCAGGGCGGCGAGTTCGCCGGTGGCACTTCCTGTCCGTCGGATGGTCTCGGCAAAAAGCTCGCCCCACATTGCATCCAGCTGTTTTATTCTACCGACCCAGCGGCTAATGGCCTTTTCCGAAAGCTCCAATCCGAACTCGATGTGTTGCCATTCGATCGGATTTTCGAGAGATAGAGTGGTTGGGCTTAATCCTAGTTCGTTGAGTTGTTCCCTTACCGCGGCGAGGATCTGATTGGATTGGAAAGAATGGGCGACCTCTAACTGGATGATCGCAGGATTTGTCATTCGAAGTACTTCCCGTATCCGCTCCTTCGCTAAGGGGGGATAAAGTGGGTCCTGGTATTTTTGCGCGTACGACTCCACGATGCGGCAGGTATCCTTGGAGAGATCTTTAAAAATGCCCACATTACTGAACTGTATGATTGACAAAGAGGAATCCCATTGAAGAGGGTAGGAAAGCACCCGTACTTTTCCTTGCCCATCAATTTCGACCCTTAATGGGTTGCCCCCGAAATAAGATGGAATTTCAAGTGTGCGCTGATTTCCGACCGCGAAATTGAACATGGATAGCATGACAAGAAAAATATTTTTCATGTGCTTCTCAGTGTTTTTCGGGTGCGAAAGTCACGGTAGCGCTACGATCTACCATGCGAACGCCCTCTACCTCTTCGGTCACCCACACATCATTCTGTCGTTTGAAACGAGAGACGGCCTCCGATCGGCCGAAGATCGAGTCTAATACCCCAAAGACGAGGGAGCCGGCCTGACAGTACCAGTAAGGGCAATATAGCAGAGCGACT
>Ga0187892_10007782_pt1 | contig 15057 bp, 7 predicted proteins | sample MA1701073metaG_FD_139345 | JGI IMG/M metagenome (GOLD analysis project Ga0187892, IMG submission 139345) | Bio-ooze microbial communities from a basaltic lava cave in the Kipuka Kanohina Cave System on the Island of Hawaii, USA - MA170107-3 metaG ... | reverse complement strand
CCCCCGCCCGCCGGTGCCGTCTCGACCGGCGGACGGTGCGGGACTTCATCGCCGAGTGCGTTGCGGCGTTCGCCAACGCCGACGGCGGCGATCTCGTTCTGGGCGCCGAGGACGATGGCGAGCCGACGGGCCACGGCTACCCCGAGGAGGCGATCGAGGACTTCCTCCAGGTCTCCACGCGTCGACTCAGACCTCCCGTGTCGGTTCGGACCCAACGGATCACGATGAAGGGACGCGAGCTCCTGCTGCTGCACGTTCCGCCGAGCGAGCGGGCCGTCCTCTTCGAGGGGAACGGCTTCCCGTACCGGGTGGGCGACGCGATCGTCCGCGAGAGCGAAGAGGCGATCAACGCCCGCAAGGAGGCCTACCGTAGGGTCGGCTACGAGCAGATGATCAGGGCCGAAGCGAGCCTGGACGATCTCGATCTCGAGGTCGCACGTTCGTTCCTCGCGAGGACGGTTCGCGGGGACCGCAAGACAGTGGACGCCCTAGTGGCCTACGGCCTGGTCCATCCCGGCCCGGATGGTCTCCGCCTCACCAACGCCGCCCTCCTGCTCTTCGGCAAGCCTCCGCTCTCCCGTTGGCACGCGCACGCTGACATCCGCCTCTTCAAGGTTCAGGGCAAGCAGAGAATCCACGGCGCGCGGCGCAACGTGACCCAGCTCGAGCGGTTCGATCTGGCGATCTCGCGCATCATCCCGGAGGCGCACCGCTTTGCGAAATCACAGATCCGCAAGTCGGAGCGGCTCCACAACCTTTTCTTCCGGGAGCTTCCCGAGTATCCGGAGTTCGCCTGGCAGGAGGCGATCGTCAACGCCGTGGCCCACCGCGATTACGGGAACCAGGCTCTTGGCATCGAGGTCTGGTTCTACGACGACCGGATGGAGGTGACCAGTCCTGGGGGTCTCGTGCCACCCGTGACGATCGAGGCCCTGCGCAGCGGCCGTCCGGTACACGCGAGCCGGAACCCGCTGATCGTCCGCGTCCTGGTGGAAGCCGGCTTCATGCGGGAGGAGGGAGAGGGCATCCCGCGGATGTTCGACGAGACCGAGGCCGTGCTGCTCAAGCCTCCCGCCTTCGAGGAGCGAGAGGGGACGTTTCGCGCGGTGCTGTTCAACACCCCGATCTTCGAGGGCGTCGGGCCCGAATGGCGCCGGATCGTCGAGGAGCTTCCTTTGGGCCCGTCCCAGAAGCGCGTCCTCTTCCTGCGACCGGAGGGGTTCACGAACCAGGACTACCGCGAGGTCAACCGCGATACGGACCGGGACCAGGCCTATCGGGAGATCCAGGAGATGGTCGGCCTGGGGATCGTCGTCCCCCCGCAGAAGGCCGGCCGGGGAGCCCGCTACCACCTCGCCCCGGACGTCTTGCAGGCGAAGCGGTGGCTCGAGGCCAGGATCCCGGGGCTTCGCCGCTTTCTCGCCGGGCACGAGTTCCTCAAGAACGCCGATTACCGGAGGATGTTCGATGTCCCGCGCTACCGGGCCGTCAGCGAGCTTCAGCGACTCGTCGAGGGCCAGTACCTGAGCCGGGAGGGGGAAAGACGGGGCGCCCGGTACAGGCTGGGCCCACGTCTCGGTGGAGGGACGGAATGAGGTTTATGAAGCCTGTTATGCTCTTCATAACTCGACCGTCCTCGCGAGGGTCTCGCGTAAGCACGTCGGTTCAGGGTTGTTGCGTCGCCAGAACGCCCTCGCCGGTTGCCCGCAATTCCAGGCGATTCCGGGGGAGCCCGCGCCTGAGGAAGCGTCTGATCTGCCTTGCAAGCCGTTCGGGAGCTCAAGAATGCGCCGCAGCGATCGCTCCCAATGCGCACTCGGGGCATTCCCGTCCATGTCTCTCCCGGAATGCGCCCGCTGGCGCATTCCGCACCCGGGACCTGGGAGGTTGAGTCCATGACTCCGAACATCCCCCGGGCCGTCCGCGAGCTCGTGGCCGAGTACCGGCGGTTCCTGCGGACCTCGTACCGGTTCCTCGACGAGCGCTTGCGCCGGCAGTTCGAAGAGCACCTCGACCGGACGGACGTCATCGTGCGCGGGCCTTACGTCACGCTCGCCCGGGAGTTCGAGCGCGGGAGGACCCTCGCCGAGATCGTGGCGGCAGGGTCTCTCGATCCAGACCTCGTGAAGGCGCGGTGGCCTTTCGGTGAGGAGCCCCTGTTCCGACACCAGGAGCTGGCGCTCCGGGCAGGGCGCGCGGGCCGCTCGTTCGTCGTGACGACCGGCACCGGCTCCGGAAAGACGGAAGCGTTCCTGCTGCCCGTGCTCGACGGGATCCTGCGCCGGAAGGGGCAGGGGGTGAACGGCCTCCAGGCGGTCCTCCTCTACCCGATGAACGCCCTCGCCAACGACCAGCTCGAGCGGCTGCGCAGGCTCCTGCGGGGAAGCGGCCTCGACCTCTCGTTCGCCCTCTACACCGGCGACAGCGACGCGACGGCCCGGAGCCTCGGGGAGGAGCCTGCGGAATCCGAGCGGCTGACCCGCGCCACGATCCGGAGCCAGCCCCCGGACATCCTCCTCACGAACTACAAGCAGCTCGAGTTCCTGCTCGTCCGCCGCGAGGACCGGCGGCTCTTCGCGAAATCGCTCCACTACCTCGTCCTCGACGAGATCCACAGCTATCGGGGCGCGCTCGCCACCGAGATCGCCTGCCTCATCCGCAGGCTCAAGTCGCACGCGGGCCTTGCGCCCGGCGAGCTCGTCGCCATCGGAACCTCGGCGACCGTCGCTGCGAAGGAGGGGGGCTCCGATGCGCTCGCCCGTTTCGCCACGGCTCTCTTCGGCGAGACGGTCTCTCCGGACGACGCGATCGGCGAGCACTACGCCGAGCGTGCCCTGGAGAACGCGAGCTGGACGCCGGCGCCGCCGGCCCTCGACGCGGCCGTCCTGGCGGATCTCGATCCCGGCGACGACGCCTCCGTCGCCGCTCTCGCCGAGCGGTTGACCGGAAGGCGATGCCCCTCCGGCAGACCCATCGCGGACCGCGTTGCCGCCGTCCTCGACGGGAATCGGGTGGTCCAGGCGCTCGAGGAGATCTTGGCGGAACCCGTGTCGCTCGACCGGGCGGCTGAGATTCTGAAGGCGCGCCTGGAGGAACGGACGGGCGTTCCCAGCGAGGAGGTGCGCCGGGAGATCGAGGCGTATCTCCTGGTCGGCAGCGTCTGCGACGACGAGCGTCCGCCACGGCTGCGACCCAAGCTCCACACGTTCTTCCATGGCGTCTACGACGTGGCGCTCTGCCTCGACCCGGACTGCCGCGCGCTCGTTCCCCAGGGGGGAGCCGAGTGCGCGCGCTGCGGCTCGGTGGCGCGCCCCGCGGCGCTCTGCCGCACCTGCGGGCAGGACTTCGTCAAGGTCCGCTTCGAGCGGGAGGACGACGACCGCCCTGTGGGCACGGGGGACTTCTACAGCGACGAGAGTACGGCCTTCCTGGCTCACGAGATCCGGGAGCTTCCCGAGGGCCCTGGTGCCGAGGACGAGGAGGCGGAGGAGGGAGCGGAGGCCGACCCCGCCTCGCGCTCGCGACGCAGGCGGGACGCTGAGGCGCGCCTGACGCCCACGGGCGCCTGCATGGGCTGCGGAAGGCTGCTCGCCGAGGGGGCCACGTGTCCGACTTGCAACCGGCCGGCGATCCCGATGCTCATGCACCGCGGAAAGCTCAGCACGTGCCCGGCGTGCGGCGACATCTACACGCGGGGCGATATCGTGACGCCGCTCAGGACGGGAACGGCCTCCACGGTCTCGGTGCTCGCGACCCACCACCTCGACCGGCTGGAAGGCGACGACCGAAAGCTCCTCGTCTTCGCCGACAACCGCCAAGACGTGGCCCACCAGGCCGGCTACACCGCCGACAAGCACCGCTCCTTCGCGCTGCGGCATGTCGTGGCCCGCGCCGTGCGGGACGCGGGAGATCGGGGCGTTTACCTCGAGGAGTTGCCCGAGCGGCTCTTCGACCATTACCGCGACGTCGGGATCATCCCGCGCCGGCCCACTCGGCCCGAGCGCGAGCGCTGGCTCGACGCGCTGACCTACGAGATCGCGAACGAGTTCACGCGCTACAGCCGCCAGCGCGCATCGCTCGAGAACCTCGGGCTCGTGGCCGTGGACTACGAGTTCCTCTCCGAGCTGGTGGAAGCGCCCCGATTCCGGGACGCGGCCGGCCAGGCCGGGCTGCAGGTCTCGACGGCTCTCGCCCTCACCCGCGCCGTGCTCGACGCGATGCGGAAGAACCGCGCGGTGGCGCACGACTTCTTCCAGGAGTACATCGACCCTAGCCGGAAGCGGCGCTACCGAGAGCTCGAGGCCGAGCCTTACAGCGTTCGCTTCCCCGACCGGGACCGTTCTCCGCGTGCCTTCGCCCTCGACCGGCCGGACCACATCCGGAAGGCCGGGCGGCTCATGGGATTCGTCCAGGAGAACCCGCGGGCGGGCCAGCTCACGGCGACCCAGAAGATCGCCATGCGGCTGATCGGCGATCGGGGCCGGAGCGAGCAGTTCCTGCGGGCCGTCGTAGCGTTCCTGCTCGAGGAGGAGATCCTGGTCGTCGTCCAGGACTTCCCCATCCCACGCGCCGAGCGGGTTCACGGGCTGCGGTCTTTGCAGCTCACGCCGCGCGTCCTCCGCCTGCACACCCCCGAGCGCGGCTTCCGGTGCAACGCCTGCCAGACCTGGCGCCCCTACGCGCTGCCCACCTGCCCGACCCCGCGGTGCGCGCAAGGGCGGCTCATCGAGAGCCCTCTCGATGAGGACAACTACTACGTCCGCCTCTACCACGACCGGCCGCCGCGGCGCCTCGCCGTCGCCGAGCACAGCGCGCAGATCTCCGGGGAGGAGCGGGCCGGGCGCGAGACGGACTTCAAGGAAGGCCGTCTCGACGTGCTCATGTGCACGCCCACGCTCGAGCTGGGCGTGGACATCGGGCCGCTGCTGACCGTGGTCCTCCGCAACGCGCCTCCGACGCCGGCCAATTACGTCCAGCGCGGCGGCCGGGCGGGCCGGCGGCTGCGCATCGGCTTCGTCTCCACATTCTGCGCGGGCGGGGCCCACGACCGGCACGCGTTCGAGCGTCCGGAGTGGCTGATCGGCGGCCGCTTCGAGCCGCCGCGGCTGCGCCTCGACAACCCCAAGGTGGTCTTGCGCCATCTGCGTTCCTACCTGCTCGAATGCGTCGAGACCGAGCTTCCGGCTCGTCTGGGAGAGCTGCTCGACGACTTGCGCACGCCGACGCGCTGGAAGAGCGAAGAGCTGGCCGAGCTTATCGCCGAGGTTCGCGATCGCAGGCAGGCGCTCGTGGAGCGCCTGGCCGCCGTGATGGAAGAGGATCGGCGCGCGGGACGTACCGATCGCTACGGTGCCGACGATGCCCGGGCGATCGTGGAAGGGTTCGACGGCGAACTCGTCGCGGTGCTCGAGGCCTGGTGGGAGCGGGTCCGGCAGCTCGACCGCGAGTTCCACGAGTACTCCAAGGTGGGCTCCCCGCGGCAGGACGAGAAGAAGGCCGCGGCGCGCAAGCGCGCCTACTACGAGATCACGCAGGACCCCGAGCGCGCATACACGCTGAACTACCTCTCGACCAGGGGGCTCCTTCCCGCCTACCAGTTTCCCCTGGACACGTTCAGCCTCGACCCCGGCGTGACGGACACGCCGACCCTCTACCGCCCCTCGGCGATCGCGCTCGAGGAGTTCGCCCCAGGGAACTTCGTCTATGCCAACGGGCACAAGCTCCGCTCCATCCGCGTCCTCTTCCCCGGAGGTCCCGGCCTGCCCGCCGGCGGCCCGGGGAGGACGGACGCGGAGACCTCCGGGCGGCTCCAGGCCTTCCACTTCTGCGAGCAGTGCGAGGAGGTGACCGAGGCCGGCACGAACCAGTGTCCGCGGTGCAAGGCGTCCCTTCCGGCTGCGATAGACGTCGTATTCGTGGATGCCTTCGAGGCGCAGGAGAACCTCAAGATCAGCTCCGAGGAGGAATCCCGCCAGCGGCAGAGCCACGAGAGGCGCGAGAGCCTGCTCGCCCACACCGGGGCTGGATTCCGGCTCTACCCCTATCCGCTGACCCCGGTCGAGCTCGTGAGCCTCGCCGGGGTGCTGGTCACCAACTGGGGCCGACTCGAAGGCAAGACGGGCAGGGGCTGCAGGTTCTGGCTCTGCCCGGACTGCGGCTGGCATCTGCCCCACGACCCCAACGATCCGGAGCGGTCCAGGCAGGTCCAGGAATGGCGCAACTACCACGCGCGGTTCTGCTCGGGGGAGCCGGCGTCCCTCGTCCTCGCCTACAGGTTCGAGACCGACTGCCTGGTTCTCTCGATGCCGAGCCGCGACGACGTCCAGACGATCGGTCGCTCGTCGCTCTCGCCATCGATGACGACGCTGGCCGAAGCGCTACTGGCGGGGGCGGGGAGCCTCCTCGAGCTCGAGCCCGGGGAGCTCTCCGCCTTTCTGCGCAGACGCCCAGCGGGCGCCGCCGGAGAACAGGTCGTGTTCTACGAGACGGTGCCGGGCGGCGCGGGCTACCTCGAGGAGATGGCGCGCCGACTGCCCGCGGTCGCCGAGGCGGCCATGGAGCGGCTCTTCGGTCACGCGTGCACGAAGGCGTGCTACCTGTGCCTCAAGCGCTATGGAAACCAGCGCTGGCACCCCTTCTTCGACAAGGATGCGGTCCGGGATCTCCTCCTGATTCTCTCGAAGCAGGAGCCGGTGTCTCCGCAGGAAGCAGATCCGGGCAGCGGTCTCGCAAACCTCGCGCGAATGCTGGCCGGCAGGGAGTCGGGCGGGGATCCTGCGGTGAGACGTTACCCGAAGGGCGAGATCGAGGAGCCGCTCCGCGCGGCCCTCGAGGCGATCCCCGGCCTGCCGCCGGCCAAGCGCGACTACGAAGTCCACGACGAACAGGGCCGACTGGTCACGGTCCCGGACTTCGCTTGGCCCGATGTGCGGCTCGCCGTCTATTGCGACGGCTTCGCCGTGCACGGCAATCGCGAAACGCTGGAGCTGGACGCCAGGAAGCGCAACTTCCTGCAGTCCCGCAGCTGGATCGTGCTGACCTACTGGGGCCGCACGATCCTCAAGGATCCCGCCGCTTGTGCGCAGCAAGTGCTAGCGGTGTATTGCCAGCGTGCCACCGTGGCGCGGGGAACGGGTGCGTGACGGTTTTTCTGGATCAACGAGACGAGGAGCTCGTCATGCGGCCCAACAGGAGCATGCAGCGGACGGCGCTGCGCGTCGGGGCTGATACTGCGCGTTAGACAGCTTCGTAATCGGAGAGGTCGAGGGGGCCGCGATCGTGGTTCCCTCGACGGGGCAGCGCTTCCTGCTCGTCGAGGGAGAGTCGGAGGAGGAGCGCCACGGGTAAGCGCGGCTTCTCGAGTGGCTCGACGGTCCCGAGCCCACCGTCGAGGTGTGGGACCGCGTCCATGCCCACGAGGCGGCGCCTCCCGCGCTGACCGTGCGCGGGTACGCGCTCCTCAAATTCCGGGCGTCCGGCCGTTCGGGTTCTGCGGGCTGCGCGCCGCGCGCGTGTCCGCTGGTGGAACAGAACTGGAACAAAGTGCGCCGATCTGTGGTACGCGGTCGTCTGCCACGGTCTCTCATGGTCGTGCGCAAGCTCTGCGCCCGCCGCGGGTTACGTCCATAAGCCCCTACGCAGAAAGTTCTTACGAGAAGGCCCGAGGCCCTTATGAGTCCGCTGCTCTGACCGGCTGAGCTAGGGGCCCGTTCGAACACGGACTCTAGACCGGGGCAGGGCGGCCGTCGACGATGGCTCCCGGTGGCGACGCATGGACAGGACGGGGCGCGCAATCGTCGTGGCGGGTCTGTGCGGGGCGGCGCTCGTCGGGGTCTGGGCGAGGTGTTTCCGGGTCTCGTTCCGCGGCTCGGCGGACGACGAGGGGTCGGCGCCCCGCCCGGAGGTCGTCTTCTTCCGTTCCTCGACGCTCCACGAACAGGAGGTCGATCCACTCGGCGCCCGAAAGGCGATCGTCCGGACTTCGCTCGAACGCGAAGCGATCGAAGTGGGGCCGAGCTCCTCTCCCGCACTGCGTCTGCGAATCGAGGCAGTCTTCTCGATCGCCGGCTATCACGGCACGAGAGAGGCCGCGGGCGTCCACGAGCTTCAGCCCGAGGAGGTCGCCTTCCGGGTCGAGCGGGACGGTGACGTCCTGATCCCCACCAGTCACGAGTTCGTGATCATTCATCACGCGTTGTTCGTCACCGCGCTCCGTGTGGAGGTTCCGCCCGGCTTGGAACTCGTGTTCGAGCAGGTTCCGCGCTCGCGGGGGTGAGCCCTTGGAAGCTCGGTATGCTGCCACCATGCTCCCTCGCATCTCGTTCCCCGTTCTCATCCTCCTCGCCGCTGCCGTTCCCGGAGATCCCGGAGAGAAACCGCGGGCGCGCGACCTGGGCGTCCCGTTCGACGGGACGCCGGGGGCGCTCAACGCGATCACGGACGTGGCGGGCGTCGCGGTGGGGCACTCGACGATCGTGAACGGGGAGGGGGCGCTCGAGGTCGGGAAGGGCCCCGTGCGGACGGGGGTCACGGCGATCCGGCCGCGCGGGGAGGCGAGCGTGGACACGCCCGTCTTCGCCGGGTGGTTCTCCCTGAACGGGAACGGGGAGATGACGGGGACGACCTGGATCGAGGAGTCGGGGTTCCTCGAGGGGCCCGTGATGTTCACGAACACGCACAGCGTCGGCGTCGTGCGCGACGCCGTCGTCGCGTGGCGGGTGAAGCGGGGGGCCGCCGACGCGACCGGGTATTGGTGGTCGCTCCCCGTCGTCGGCGAGACGTGGGACGGCTACCTCAACGACATCAACGGCTTCCACGTGAAGGAGCGCCACGCCTTCGAGGCGATCGAGAGCGCGCGAGGCGGTCCCGTCGCGGAGGGAAACGTCGGCGGCGGCACGGGGATGATCTGCCACGAGTTCAAGGGCGGGATCGGGACCTCCTCGCGGAGACTCTCGGAGAAAGCGGGGGGCTACACCGTCGGCGTCCTCGTCCAGGCGAACTACGGGCTCCGCCACCAGCTCCGGATCGCGGGCGTTCCCGTCGGGGAAGAGATCCGGGACGGGGCGCTCTGGGGGCGCGACGACGGCTCGATCCTCGTCGTCGCGGCGACGGATGCGCCCCTCCTCCCCCACCAGCTGAAACGGATCGCGCGCCGGATTTCGCTCGGGCTCGCGCGGCTCGGGAGCGTCGCGGGGAACGGCTCGGGGGACCTCTTCCTCGCCTTCTCCACGGCGAACCCGGAAGCGGGGAAGACCGAGGGGACGGTCTCCCTCTCCATGCTCCCGAACGATCGGATGAATCCCCTCTTCGAAGCGACGGTGCAGGCGACGGAGGAGGCGATCGTGAACGCCCTCGTCGCGGCCGAGACGATGACGGGCATCGACGGCCGCAAAGTTCTCGCCCTCCCGCCCGATCGGCTGGAGGCGGTCCTTCGCAAGTACGGCCGGATCGCAGGCCGGTAGCGACCCGCGTGATGCGAAATCTCGTGGCGGGAATCGCGCCGAAGGGATACGTTTCCACGATCCCCCGGGCGAAGAGGGAGATCCAGAAGGAGGCTCGCGATGTTCGGTGAACCGGTCCGTCGGTCTATCCTCGGGGGAATCTTCGTCGCGGCAGTTTCACCGAGCGTCGTGGCTCAACCGCAGGCCGCCGTGCCGGGCTTCTCGGTGGCCGAGATCGCGAGCGTCGCAGGCGAGGGGATCGAGAGCGTGGCGCTCGCAACGATCCCCGGATTCGGGACGCACTTGTACTTCGTGGTCGACGACTTCCTCCCGCTGTTTCAAGGGACCCTCTACCGGGTCGCTCCCGAGGGGGGTATGCCCGAGGCGATCCTTCCCCTCGACGAGTTCCCGACCCCGATCGTCTCCATCGAGGCCCTCCCCGACACGAGCCTCTTCGCCGTGGGGCTCTGGGCATCCCATGTGCAGGAGTTCGCGCTCGGCCCGGGAGGGATCGTCACGCCGCAGGATCCCGTCGACTTCACGGGCTTGCACAGCTCTCAGGGGATCGAGTACGTGGAGGCGGGGACGTTCGCAGGGAAGTTCCTGATCAGCGCCGGGCCGATCCATGATCCCGGCATCTTCGAGTTCGACCCGGCCACGGCGACCCTCGACCTCATCCAGGAGTTCTCCCCCTCGATCGGCGAGATCGCCCGCCTCGGAGTCGATACCCCTCCTCCGGGCTCCACGTTCGGGAGCCACATCTACACCGTCGCTTGGAACCTGAACTTCTTCTCGCCGATCGGAGCGACGGTCTATCGACTCCTCTCCCCCGGGCAAGAGGTCTTGGCGACCTTGTCGAAGCCGGCGAAGTCCATCGCCTTTCCTCCGGCGTCGAGCCCGTTCGGGGACTTCCTCTACGTCCTGACGGCCAAGCCGTTCTGCGGCCCCGACGACGCGATCCTCCGGATCGGGAGTGACGGGACCGTCTCCGAGTTCGCGACGGATTTCTGCAACGACCTCGGGGGAAGCGAGATCGAGTTCAGCCCCGACGGGACGGCCCTCTTCGTCGCCCCGGGATGTTCCGGTCCCTGGGGGACTCCGGCGAAGCTCTACCGGATCGACTCGACCGCCACCACCGTGACGAAAGGGATCGGCGGGCCTGGCGACCTGTCGAACTGCGACCCTCCGACGAATCCGCCGACGCTCTGCGACGGAATGACCCCCGCGAGCGCCGCCTTCACGTTCACGTTGCTCGACACGGACAGCGGCCAGACGCTCGCGCTCGAGGTGAACAACACCTCGCCGGTGACGCCTGGCGTCCCGAATCCTCTCCTCACCCGGATCTTCTTCGGATCCCCCCATCTCGCCGTGACGGAGATGTCGCTCTTGTCGGTCGACCCGCCGGACATCGGCGTGGAGTGGGACTGGACGTTTGATCCCGATCTCCAGGACGGCGAGAACCCCAACGTCTCTCCGGGTTTCTGCGCGTTCAACGGGAAGCTCGAGCCCATCGGAGACGGGGTCGGCGGGATCGCGAATCCGAACGCGGACACGATCTCGGCCCCCCCCGGCAGCTTCGTCGTCGGACCCGTGACCTTCCTCTTCGAGATCGGCGGGCCTCCGTCGTCGGGGGTGCAGGCGACCTCCTTCCTCCAAGCCTTCTCCCAGATCCCGCCCGGCGACCTCCGGGTCAACCTCGTCGGCGAGTTCACGGATGGAGGGCTCGTCAGTGCTTCCGGCGCGATGGCGCCGCTGCCGACCTGCGAGCCCGCGGCGTGGATCGTCGGAGCGCCCTGTCTCGGGTGTACGGTGACGCTCGTCATGAGCGGCCAGGTCGGTTGCACCGGATGCCTCGCGGTCTCCCCCACGAGCGGACCCCTCGAGATTCCGACGCCATTCGGAACGGTCGTCATCCCGCTCGGCTTCCCGGCCATCCCCCTCCTCGTCGGGGCGGTGCCGGGCGCCACGTTCCTGACGCAGGATCTCTCCCTCCCGCTTCAGCCGGCCCTCGTCGGTCAGACCGTGCATTTCGCGAACGTGCTCATGGATCCGCAGACGGGAGAGCTCTTCGCATCGAGCGGCGTCCAGGTCGAGCTCGAATCGCAACCGTAGGCGCGCGGAACCCGGCGCCTTGACGGTATCTCCGGCCTGGGAAACAATCCCAGCAGGCCTACCCGAATTCGCTTGGCCCGGACCTCGCCCCGCGCGGGCGAGAGGAAGGTGATCCATGAACCGCCGTGCGATCCTCGCGTCGTTCTTCGCGCTGCCCGTCCTCGCGCTCGCGGCCGAGGCTCAGCCGTGTCCCGTGACGCCCTACGTCCCGAACTACACGGCGAGCCCGATGCCCTCCTCGTTCTCCTCGATCGTGGGGGTCCCCGGCGCGGTGATGGAGTTCGGTTCCGGGACGGACGACGACTCGTCCGCCCCCATCGTCGTTCCCCTCGCCGGTTTCAGTCTCTACGGCGTGCCGAAGACCTTCTTCCAGATCAACAACAACGGGTTCATCGCGTTCGACCAGTTCCTCGGGCCCTGCTGTTTCACGGCGGTCGCGCCCGGAACCCCGGGGACGCCCGAGGACTACATCACGGCGTGGTGGGACGATCTCCACACCGGGCCGCTCGGGACCGGGATGGGATCCGTCTGGTACCAGATCCTCGCCAGCGGGGACGTCATCGTCGAGTGGAACACGATGGAAGCCTTCCCCTCCGGCATGGGCACGGAGAACGTGACCTTCCAGGCGCGGTTCAACGCCTCTCCGGCCGACACGATCGAGCTCCACTACGACCAGGCGTCGTTCGCGCCCGGCGCCGGGATCTGGGCCGCCGTCATCGGCGTGGAGGACGCGTTCGGAAGCGTCGGCTTCGACGTCACCGGGGTCGGATCGGCGAACTCCGCGTTCCCCGCGACGGACTTCGCCCTCACTTTCCAGCCGGCGGGCCTCACGCCCCAGGTCGCCCCCGGATACAACGCGACGGCGACGCCGATCGGCATGACGACGATCGCGGGCGCGCCGGGGGAAGTCGTCGTCTTCAACTCCGCCGTCGCCGCGACCTGCACGACGGGCTGCACGAACATCTTCGACGACGACTTCGCCGGCCCCATCGCGATCCCGTTCCCGTTCGAGTACTTCGGGGAGTCCGTCGCCCAGTTCTGGATCGACACGAACGGGTTCGTCCGGTTCGGGTCGGCGCCGGCCTGCACCGATTTCACGAACGCCGCCGTGGGGACGACCGGCTCGGCCGGCCGCGCGGCTCCCTTCTGGGACGACATGAAGGGCTCGACGACGTCGACCTGCCGGATCTCCTACCGCCTCTCGGGACCGGCCGGCGCGCAGGCGATGACGATCGAGTGGAAGGACCTCGAGACCTGGACCGGCGGGATGGCCTGCGCGGACAACGGCACGCGCCTCAACTTCCAGCTCGTCTTCCACGAGGGCTCGAACGACATCGAGTTCAAGTACGGGGGCATCGTCTTCGGGACCGGGCCGTTCCCCAGCGGGACGATCGGCGTGACGAATCTCGCGGGGACGGTCGGCGTCGACCCCACGACCCTGGGCCCGGGCAACCCGTTCCCCTCGACGCAGAACTACCTGTTCACCCCGTGCTGCGGATACGGCCTCAACTTCGGGACGCCGTGCCCCTCTTCCGCGTCCTCGGGCGGGAGCCCGGCGGCGGGGAACCCCTCCTTCACCGTGACGCAATCGGGCGCGACGCCGTCCGTCGCCGGGTTCTTGATCATCGGTCTCTCGAACACCGTCTGGACGATCCCGCCGCCGATCCCGCTCCCGTTCCCGCTCTCGACCCTGGGGATCTCGGGCGGATGCGCGCTCCTCGTCTCGCCGGACATCCTCATCCCGGTGGTGAACACGCCGGCGGGAACCACGGCCGTCACGATCCCGATCCCGCCTGCGCTCGCCGCCTGCGCCGCGACGGTCTACGTCCAGTGGGCCAACATCGCCGGCGGCGTGCCGTTCTCGATCCTGATGTCGGACGGGCTCAAGGTCGTGACGGGGTAGGACCGCGGGAAAACGAGGACGCCTCGAGCGCCGGGGGCAGGGTCGCCGTGCGGCTCCGGGGAAGTTATGCGCTTCTTATGGAAGTTATCTGTTTCTTGAAAACTCCAAAATATCCGCATAAACTCCCCAGGTGGACCCGGTTCGAAACCCCTTCGCCCCGGGTGCGGGAACCCCGCCTCCCGAACTGGCGGGCCGCGACGAGCTGCTCGCCGCCGCCCGTGTGGCCATGGAGAGGGTTCGCATCGGCCGCCCCGCCAAGAGCCTATTGATGGTAGGACTGCGAGGAGTCGGCAAGACCGTTCTCTTGGATCGCATGGCCTCGGTCGCGGAAGCCGCGGGGATCCAGACGGTGCGTCGCGAAGCGTCCGAGCGTCACTCGCTCCCCGCCCTCCTGTCGCCGCAGCTCCGCATCGCGTTGATTCAGCTGAGCCGGCGCGAGAAGGCGAAGCGCCTCGCCCAGCGCGGGCTGCGGGCGCTCGCGGGGTTCGCGAGCAAGCTCAAAGTCAAGTACGGGGATATCGAGGTCGGCCTCGATTTCAAGCCGGAGGCCGGGCTCGCCGACAGCGGGGACCTCGAGCAAGACCTTACGGCCTTGTTCGAAGCGGCAGGCGCCGCGGCGTGCGAGGCGAAGACGGCTCTGGTGCTCTTCATCGACGAGCTGCAGTACGTGCCCGAAGATCAACTGGCCGCACTGATCACGGCGCTCCATCGCTGCGCGCAACGCCAGCTTCCAATCACGCTGGTCGGCGCGGGACTTCCCCAGCTCCGCGGCAAGACCGGAAAGGCCAAATCCTACGCGGAGCGCCTCTTCGAATTCCCCGAGGTGGGGCCGCTCGACGAGACCGCCGCGAATCGTGCGATCAAAAAGCCTGTCGAGGATCAGCGCGCGAAGATCGAGCCCGAGGCGGTCGAGCGAATCGTCGCCAAGACACACGGCTACCCGTACTTCCTCCAGGAGTGGGGCAAGCATGCCTGGGACTCGGCCGACGATTCGCCCATCACGAAAGCGGACGTCGACCGCGCCTCTCTCCTCGCGGTGGCCACACTCGACGCCAGCTTCTTCCGCGTGCGGCTCGACCGCCTGTCGCCGCTCGAGCGTCGCTACCTGCGCGCCATGTCGGAGCTCGGGCCGGGTCCGCACCGGTCGGGAGACATCGCCACGTGCCTCGGTCGGAAAGTGACCTCCCTGGCACTGACGCGAAGCCAGCTCATCGCGAAAGGCATGATCTGGAGTCCCGCCCACGGCGACACCGCCTTCACCGTCCCGTTGTTCGACGAGTTCATGAGGCGGAACCACCCTGACGAGAGCTGGCGCGGGTGAGGCCGCTCGCCCTGGTCGAGGTCCAGCGGAGGACACCCCCCTCAAGAAAGGTGGAGGCGCTCCGGGTCGAGACCCCGGAGCGCCGCGATCTCCTCGGGAGTGGGAGGCCCGGTCGTCGCGAGCGGATCGGCGACCGCGACGTCCCAACCGAGGTTCTCTCGCACCCGTTCGAGCGTGACGCCAGGATGGGTCGAGACGAGGCGCATCTCCCGGTCCGGCGTCTCGAAGTCGTAGACGCCGAGGTCGGTGATCACCATCCGGGGTCCCGCGCCCGGGACGGT
>Ga0187892_10007781_pt1 | contig 15059 bp, 13 predicted proteins | sample MA1701073metaG_FD_139345 | JGI IMG/M metagenome (GOLD analysis project Ga0187892, IMG submission 139345) | Bio-ooze microbial communities from a basaltic lava cave in the Kipuka Kanohina Cave System on the Island of Hawaii, USA - MA170107-3 metaG ... | reverse complement strand
TCACATAGGCTCTGAAATATTCCGGATAACATTGCGCCATTTCCTCTTGGCTCACCGTTTCCGCCCGGGCAAAGACGAAGCTAAGGGCCTCTTTACGCAAGGCCAGCAACAGCAAACGGGCCGCCACATAGGCGTAGTTAGGCTCTTTTTCGATGAATGACCGGGCACTCATGATCAAGGCCTGATCAACATCCTCTTCCCGCACCCCGTCGAATAAATTGCGCACGCTTTCAGCCACGATGACACCGGGTTCTGTTTCGGACAGTCCTTGGCATGCCTCCGCTACCACACTTTCCAGTCGTGCTCGATCAAGCGGGCGACCTTGTCCGTCCTTGCCTACAACCTGGATCTGCGGTTCCTCGGATATCTTGGGTTGCGCTTTTGCCGCGCGCGCCAAGGCGCGCTGTTCACGGTACAAGACATAAGCGCGCGCCGCTTTATGCTCGCCAGAGCGCATCAGCGCAAGCTCGACCTGGTCCTGAATATCTTCTATGTGGATCGTGCCTCCTCCTGGCAAACGGCGGGTAATGGCGTTGGTGACTTGTTCCGTAAGCCGATCCACCGTCTCGTGAATGCGCCTTGAAGCTACGGCATTTCCTCCTTCGACCGCGAGAAAAGCCTTGGTCATCGCCACTTTTATTTTGTCGCGGCTAAACGGCGTAACCTTGGAGTTACGGCGGATGACGCGGTAACCACCCGGGCTGTGTGCGGCCAATTCGGAAACAGAGGTGCCACGGGTTTCCCGGATCGCGGCCTGGCCGGCGGTGGGTATGTTGTGTGCAGTGGAATTCTCTAAGCCCATCGGGCTCCTCCTCGGCTTGTTCTCTTTCGATATGCTCTGCTACGCCGGCCACCGGGGTGATAGCCTGGGTTAGCGGGCTAGCGTAGGCTCTGGGTTTCTATGACAAAGCTCTTGTAAGTCGCTATTTCGTTAGCTCGCGAAATCTGCCGGTTCTGGCTTCGCTAGGACACAGGCGACTTGCCAATGTCAATGTAGCACAACAAAGTGGGGTGTTAAAGCTCCTAGACCACAATATGATGTATATTGTTTGTTATCAGTCTGTGTGTAGATTGGGGATAATTTGGGGATAATTCAGACAAATCAGTGCCGCTTCAATCTCTTAACAAGAAATCTCTACACCGTGAAGCTATTTCGAAGATTAACGCTTTAGCGCTAAGGTAAGGCCATCGGCCACCGGCAACAGGCTGATCCCCACCCGCGGGTCCCGGTGTAACACGGCGTTGAACTGGCCCAGGGCTAGAGTTTCCGCCTCGCTCGCTGCTGGATCGGCCACTCTACCGGACCACAAGACATTGTCTACCGCGATCAGGCCTCCGGGGCGCAGCAAACGTAACGCCCCCTCGTAATAAGCGAGGTAGCTCTCTTTATCGGCGTCGATAAAGATAAAATCGTAGCTGTGCTCTTCGCCCACGCTGATTAACCAGTTCAGGGTCTCTATGGCCGGTGCCAGCCGCAGCTCGATCTTCTCCGCCACACCCGCCTCTTCCCAATAGCGTTGCGCGACGTTCGTGTAGGATTCATCGATATCACAAGCAACCAACTTGCCTTCGGGTGGTAGCGCCAGGGCCGTCCACAATGCGCTGTATCCCGTGAATACGCCTACTTCCAGGGCGCGGGTGGCGCCCATGAGCTCGATCAGCAGGGCCATAAACTGGCCTTGCTCGGGGGCGATCTGCATGTTGGCCATGGGGTAGTGGCTGGTCTCCTCACGCAGGCGCTGGAGGATCGGCGGCTCTCGAAGCGACACGGATTTAAGATATTCATATAACCCATCGGTTAGCGTGATAGTCTTGTTTGTCATGGAGAATCGTCCGGCAACAGGTTAATCGGCGTTCTATTCGAAAGGTCCCGCGGGGGCAATTCTTTTCTGTCCGTCCGAGTTGGGCCGTGGAATCTTTTCTCAGCCCCCTACTCTATACATGCTCAGGGTAACAGCGGAGCCCCCAGGAAAATGACTCATTTTAGCAGCGACAACCGTTTCTCTGGCTCCCGAGCGACGGCAACAGCGATTATACAAATCACCGACCCCCATATCTTCGCTTCCCCCGAGACGAGCTTGGACGGCGTCAATACCGCCGATTCGCTCGCGCAAGTCTTGTCTTTAATGCGTAAGCGAGATTGGCCCCCGGCAGCCGTCGTGCTGACAGGAGACTTGGTTGAGAAGATATCGCGTGAAGCCTATCAGAATCTGCGCGCCAAGCTACTGGAGTTGAATGTCCCCGTTTACTGCCTGCCGGGCAACCACGACGACCCCGAGCTCATGCAGCGGGTTCTCCCTGGAGAAAACATCTACCTCGTCGACCACGCCTTGTTTGGGGAATGGATATTGATCTTTCTCAACACCCATCTTCCCGGAAACCATGGTGGCCATCTCGACCAAACGGCGCTCGAAGGCTTAGCGCGTTTGCTTCGTCATCCGCAGGCAAGACATGCCTTGGTCTGTCTGCACCACCCCGTAGTGCCGATAGGCAGCCTATGGCTGGATGCAATGAGACTCGATAATCCCGAAGAATTGTTCGCCGTGTTAGACCAGCAACCCAAAGTTAAGGGCGTGATCTGGGGCCATATCCATCAAGAGTTCTCGCTATATCGCAAGGGCGTAGCATTGCTGGGCGCCCCTTCCACCTGCGTCCAGTTTCTACCCGGAAGCGATCGCTTCGCGACGGATCCCCAGGGCCCAGGGTATCGCTGGTTGACCCTGGGTGTCGATGGCCATTTGCAAAGCGGGATCGTCCGAGTACCCGCCTAAGCCGAACTGAAGATAGAGCCCCCGCGTACACCTCTTTTTCGCCTCCATCGTTCACGTGGTGGCATCGAAAAGAAACGACACCACGATGAGCAATGGAATAACCAGGGGTACCTGCATGAACTGAATCAACACGCCGTTGCCAACGCCCACCTGATCGCCGTTTGCGAACGACAACCATTTTCCAACCAAAATCGCGCCCACGGCCACCAGCACAACGGCCGCCAGAATAAGCGCCGTGGTCTGACCGGTCAGTTTGATGAAGCTGAGCGCCGTCAGGACCACCCCACTCGCGGCATACTCGATGGCAACGATCCTGAAAGCCCGGGCATAAGGGACCGGCGCTTCGACCATCATCGCCGTCGCGACGCGCAACACCAACGGATGGAGTGCGAGGGCGATTGACAATGTCACCATCATCTGCCAGCTGATCATGGGCTTGGTATTCTCGTGTTGTTTGTTTAGACTCAACAAGCTACCACGGTATCCTTGGCGGATAAAGCGTTGAGCCGACCGCGGATCGCGCGCGGCGGTTGCTCGCGCCCCGTAACCCTTGGGAGGAGTTGATGTTCGCCATCCTGGCGAAAGAAAGAACAATCGCGAAACCGGGGTTCAACCGCTGGCTCGCACCGCCCGCGGCCCTTGCCATTCATCTCTGTATCGGCATGGCTTACGGCTTCAGCGTCTTCTGGTTGCCGCTCAGCAAGTCCATCGGCATCACAGAATCTGTCACCTGTTCCCCCGATCTGTCCCTGTTCGCGCAGATCATCGCCCGCAACTGCGATTGGAAGATCAGCACGCTGGGCTGGATGTATACGCTGTTCTTTGTGTACCTTGGCTCCTCTGCCGCCATTTTTGGCCGCTGGCTCGAGCACGCCGGGCCCCGCAAGGCCGGGTTCGTGGCGGCACTATGCTGGGCGGGCGGTCTACTGATTTCGGCGCTGGGAGTGTATATCCATGAGATCCGGCTTCTTTGGCTGGGTTCAGGCATCATCGGTGGCTGCGGTCTGGGGCTGGGATACATCTCGCCGGTCTCTACGCTCATCAAATGGTTCCCGGACCGACGTGGGATGGCAACCGGAATGGCGATCATGGGCTTCGGCGGCGGGGCGATGATCGGCTCCCCGCTCGCGGATATTCTTATGAAGCACTACCAGAGCGAGTCCTCGGTGGGGGTTTGGGAAACGTTTGTCACCCTGGGGGTGGTCTATTTCGTTGCCATGATCTGCGGTTCGTTTGGTTACCGCGTCCCGCCACCCGGTTGGAAGCCGGCGCACTGGACTCCTCCCTCGCAGCAGAAGGCGATGATCACCTCAGGTCATGTGCACCTTTATAAGGCGCCGAATACGGCGCAATTCTGGTTGCTTTGGGGTGTTTTGTGCATGAACGTCAGTGCCGGTATCGGCGTCATCGGAATGGCTTCGCCCATGCTGCAAGAGGTCTTCGGCGGTACCCTGATCGATGTGGCGGCAACACTGGCCGAGCTCACCAAGGAGCAGACAGGTCTGGTGGCCGCCATCGCCGCGGGTTTCACCGGTCTGCTCAGTCTCTTCAACATCGCCGGCCGCATCTTCTGGGCATCGCTGTCGGACTTCATCGGCCGCAAACGCACCTATTTCACCTTCTTCACCTTAGGCATGATTCTGTACGCGTCGGTGCCGTACGCTGGCAAGATCGGCAGCATCGCGCTTTTCGTGGGCCTGTTCTGCATCATCCTGACCATGTACGGTGGCGGTTTTGCGACCATCCCGGCCTATCTCGCCGACTTGTTTGGCAACCAGTTCGTCGGTGCCATTCATGGGCGCTTGCTCACGGCCTGGTCGATGGCCGGCATCCTAGGACCGGTGATTGTCAACTATATCCGTGAATTTCAAATCGCCCATGGTGTGCCACCCGCAGAGGCCTACAATACCACGATGTACGTGCTGACGGGCTTGCTGCTTGTTGGTTTTCTGTGCAATCTGGCGCTGAGGCCGGTCGCAGATAGGTTCTACATGACGGACGCAGAATTAGAAGCCGAACGCCGATTAGCCCACGAAACGGCTTCCGGATCGAAATGACGGGCTAACGGAGAGATGATCATGCAGTTACCGAAGGACAACGAGTGGCATCCGAGCAGCGGTAGCTGGGTCTTGGTCGCCATCTCATGGACCTTGGTCGGGATCCCGCTCGCCTGGGGGATCTGGAAGACCTTGCAGAAAGCCAGTGTATTGTTCGAGTGATCGAGCGCGTTCCACGCACCCGATTTCGTTAAGGATCGCGCGACTATTCCACGAGATCGGCGTCTGTCCCTTCCTCGAAGAAGTCTTCGAACTCCTCCGCCGGAGGGTTGCCATCGTAGATCAGGTCTTTGCGGCGTTGGAGAAAGGCCTCCCGCGTGAACGTATAAGAATCCAGCGCGGCTTCATCGCGGATCTCGGTGGCTTCCAGCAGATTAGCGCGCTCGTTTATCACGTTCAAGGCACCGACGCCGTAAATGGCCGCACTCTCGATATAGAAAAGCGGACTCAAGAAGGTCCTGGGTGCAAGATCAGTGACATCGCGCGCCGTGCTTGGCCCCAGTAAAGGGATAACAAGGTAAGGGCCTTGGCCCATGCCCCAGGTGGCGAAGGTCTGTCCCAGGTCTTCTTGGTGGCGCAGCAATCCGGCCGGCGTTGCAGGGTCGAACAAACCGCCGATCCCGATCGTGGTGTTGACGAACAAGCGGGCGAAGTCACGAAATCCTTGCTTGAACTTCGCCTGAAGGAAATCATTTAGGATCACGTTGGGGTAGAAAAGATTATCGAAGAAGTTGGTGACGCTGCTGCGCACGGGCTTCGGAGTGATTTTCTGGTAACCCTGCGCCACCGGTTTCATCAAGTATTTGTCCAAATTTTCATTGACGTTAAAGAAACCCCGATTCATGGGCTCGACGGGGTCTTTCTCTGGGTCCGATCCGGTAGTGGCACAACCGCTTCCGAACATGAGCAGCACGCCAAGCGCAATCGCTTTGAATACAAAAACCCCCCTTTGCTGGTTGCTCATTCGTTGTATCTATCGTTTATTGGGATTTTCGTATTCCTCGATCTTCTCACGCAACTTTGCGAGCAGATGCGGAAAGCCTTCTCTTTTCATGACCGACCCATATTCCGCTTTCTTCAAGGAGAGATCGCTCACCCCATCGGCCACCACGTTGATGATCAGCCACTTCTCCTGTTGCGGTTGTAACACATACAAAAACGGAACGGTTTCCCCATTTTGTTTCACCAACTCTGTTCTTAACATTAAGCGCTCACCCTTAAACGGTTCCTTTGCGACCTGTCGAAAGCTCTCTCCCGAGTAGCTATCGAAGCGCGAGGCATAGGTCGCCGTGCTCAGCTCTCTGAAAATGTTCACGAATTCGGTTTGCTGGTTATTGTCCAAGCGGCGCCAATAACGACCCAATACGATGCGCGAGATCTCCAAAAAATCGAAGCTGTCGTCTACGACGGGTTTAAGCAATTGAAAGCGACCGCTATAGCCAAGTTTGTCCGCGTTTTCCATTACCCGAATCAAGGTGCCGTGCAGCCGTTCGACCACGGTGTCAGGGGATAGTGGCTGGGTGGCGGCCTCCGCTTGCAATCCCCAGCACATCAGGAATAGCGGGAAGTGAAACCAGTGTATTTTCATCGCAGTTAATAACTCCCTGTTACTCGGTTTTTTTCTTTTCCATCGGGTCAAAATAGCATACTCTGGGGCAATGACAAACAAGTGAGGGTCCTAAAGTTTAATGTAGCTTCGTCCTTTCCATATAGCCCCCCTCCCTAGCCAATGCCTGAGTGCCGAGGTCCACGTCATCGGCTGCGCGTTCGAGACGGTATCGTCAATGGAACGATCATCGACAAGGACGATCTGCACGCGCTTTCCTTGCTCTGCCGCAGCGGCTAAGGTTGGTGCGATGACATCGGCCTCGTTTCTAGCCGGAATGAGAATGGTGGTGTCCGAGAACGCGTGTCGCTCATTTAATGCCGGTGCGTCCAAAGATTCCGAGGTTGCCCAAGGCCGCCAGGGAAGCAAGGCGATGATAAGCCACAGAGCGCACGCGGATAAGGCCAGCCCCAACACGTGCGCCGTGTAGCTGGACTAAAAAATCAAGCGACCTGCCGTTTTTTGTCGACCGAGTTCGCCGCCGGATCGGCCGTCCTTACCAGCCGGGGCCGCGCCGGCGTATCGTCCTCATACAAAAACGGCACTTCCGGAGCCATAGGCCCTCGGGTGCCGGGACCAAACAAGGCGACTTTGAGTGCCTTCCAGGGACGCCGGAAGGCATCATCCACCGCCGTGGCCTCGTACCCCGAATGCACCATGCAATCGGCACACTTGGGGTTTCTGCCGGTGCCATATCTATCCCAATCGGTCTCTTCCAGTAAGGATCTGAAGCTCGAAGCATAGCCTTCCCCCACCAGTAAGTAACAGGGTTTCTGCCAGCCAAAATCATTGCGTGTGGGGTTACCCCATGGAGTGCAGTGGTAGGTCTGGTTGCCGGCAAGAAAATCCAGATACAAGGAGGACTGGTTGAATCGCCACTTGCGCCCCCGTGCTTGCCTAAAGACATCGCGGAACAATTGCTTACTGTTCTTGCGCTTCAAAAAAACGTTCTGCCGCGGGGCCCGTTCATAGCTAAAACCCGGCGAGATGGTTACGCCTTCGACCCCCAACTCCATCGCCATGTCCATGAATTCCACGACGTCATTCGCTGTTTCTCCCTGAAAAAGCGTGCAGTTGGCGGTGACGCGAAACCCACGAGACTTGGCAAGCTTGATCACATCAACGCAGCGCTCAAACACCCCTTCCCGACACACGGAAGCGTCATGACGCTCGCGGTTCCCGTCGAGATGAATAGAAAAGGTAAGGTAGGGAGAGGGCCTATAGTCGTCTAACCGTTTTTCAAGCAGCAGCGCATTGGTGCAAAGGTAGACAAACTTTTTGCGCTCGATAAAGCCGCGCACGATCCGCGGCATATCCTTGTGGATCAGCGGTTCTCCCCCTGCAATCGACACGATGGGAGCGCCGCATTCGTCGATGGCTTGCATGCATTCTTCGTAACTCAGGCGCTTGTCCAAGATCGCATCGGGATAATCGATCTTGCCGCAGCCCGCACAAGCGAGGTTGCAACGAAACAGGGGCTCCAACATGAGCACGAGCGAGTATTTTTTGTTTCTCCTTAATTTTTGCTCGATGATATACCGCGCAACGCGGTACTTTTGGATGAGAGGTACGCCCATTACACCCCCTATATACCCTGAAGTGATTGCTTATTTTGCGCCAGAGTTGTATTTTGTTCTGGACTGCTGGCCAGCAAAGATAGCTAAAGTGTTGCGTAAATTCAAGCGCTTTTTTGCAGCAGCCGGGGTCGTCGTGCTAATTGTGCGACAGTTGTTGTTTTTGGCGCGACATATTGACACAAGCCAGCGCGCGGGACGAACCTGCCGCTGCGGGGGTACGAAACGCGAGAAAACGCAGTGCGCGGGGACCTAAGCCTACCAGGGCCGATGTTACAATACCCTTACAAAGATTCAACTTTCGCCCCTAACCTCCCCTGTCAATCGGATGCAAAGTAGACAGCGAAGATTCACGATATGGGTACGAATAAGCGCTTTCCGTTATTAGAAATCATCGATTATCCCGAAGACCTGCGTCAGTTGCCGGAGTCGCAACTGGTTCCGTTAGCGAACGAGCTCAGAGCTTACCTATTGCATTCGGTGAGCCAAAGCGGAGGTCATTTTGGAGCAGGCCTGGGAACAGTGGAGTTGACCGTGGCGCTGCACTATGTGTTCAACACCCCGCGGGATCGCTTGGTGTGGGACGTTGGGCATCAGGCTTATCCGCACAAGATCTTGACCGGGAGGCGGGAGCGCATGCCCACGATTCGAAAATGGGGAGGATTGGCGCCCTTTCCAAAACGGGATGAGAGCCCCTACGACACGTTTGGCGTGGGCCACTCGAGCACCTCCATCAGCGCCGCTATCGGTATGAAGATCGCCGCCGATCGGCTAGGAGAACACAGGAAAGCCGTCGCCATCATAGGCGACGGGGGAATGACCGCCGGTTTGCCGTTTGAAGCGTTGAATCACGCCGGGGATCTGGGCTTAGATATCTTGGTCATTCTGAACGACAACGATATGTCGATCTCGCCCAATGTCGGGGCGCTGTCCAACCATTTTGCGAGGGTGTTGTCTGGCAAGCTCTACGCCACCGTCAAGGAGGGCAGCAAGAAGGTCCTTTCCAAGATGCCGCCCATGTGGGAGCTTGCGCGGCGGGCGGAGGAGCACGTAAAAGGACTTATCGTGCCCGGAACGCTGTTCGAGGAATTGGGGTTTAACTATATCGGTCCGTTGGATGGCCACGATCTCCCCGCTTTGGTCACCACCCTGCGCAATGTCTCGGTGCTCAAAGGCCCGCAGCTTTTGCACGTCATCACCAAGAAGGGCAAGGGATACGCACCGGCGGAGGCCGATCCGGTCAAGTATCATGCGGTGACACCTTTCGAGCCGGCTAAGGGCATGGCTACCGGCGGGAAATCTTCTAAGCCCACCTATAGCGATGTTTTTGGCAATTGGGTGTGTGATATGGCGGCCCAGGACGCGCGCCTGATTGCGATCACGCCTGCTATGCGCGAGGGGTCCGGATTGGTGCGCTTCCAGCAGGAGTTTCCCGATCGTTATTTTGACGTCGGCATCGCGGAGCAACACAGCGTAACCTTGGCGGCCGGAATGGCCTGCGATGGCCTCAAACCGGTGGTGGCGATCTATTCCACGTTCCTGCAGCGCGGCTACGACCAGCTCGTCCATGACGTGGTCAACCAGAACCTGCCGGTCTTGTTCGCCATCGATCGCGCAGGGGCAGTGGGCGGTGATGGGCCCACGCATAACGGAAGCTATGACCTGAGTTACATGCGCTGCTTGCCCAACATGGTGATCATGGCGCCAGCCGATGAGAACGAATGCCGCCAGATGCTCTATACCGGCTTCCTGCTCAATCAACCCGCGGCGGTACGCTACCCGCGCGGTAGTGGCCCCGGCACGCCTATACAGGAAAAAATGACCGCCTTGCCGCTCGGCAAGGCGGAGCTGCGACGCAAAGGCGCGGGCGTTGCGATACTCGCCTTTGGCGTTATGGCGCCAGAATGTGAAGCGACGGCGGAAGAGTTGGGCGCCACTTTGGTCAACATGCGTTTCGTAAAGCCACTGGACGAAAATCTCGTATTCGAAGCAGCGGAAGAGCACGAATGCTTAGTCACCGTGGAGGACAACGTGATTGCCGGTGGCGCGGGATCAGCGGTATCGGAATGCCTTGCGAAGCATGGGGTTCTGGCTCCGGTGTTTCACATCGGATTGCCTGATCGCCTGATTCAGCATGGTTCCCGTGAAGACATGCTGGCGGATGCCGGTTTGGACAAGAAATCTATTCTCGCGTTTATCGCCCATTGCCGCGGCGGCCAGCAACGTGCCTGCCGAGCGGTTCAGAGCGCCTAGGGTTTATCGAGAGGTTCGATTTCTAAGCGCAACAGAGCCGGCAGAGTCGTAAAATGGGAGACGACCAACTCCTGGAGACGACACCAAAACGACGTTTCGCTTGGCTGAAAGCAACAGCCATTTTCTTAACGCCGGTTGTCGTGATCGCGTTGGTCGCTGTTCTGGGCTTTAGGGCCTATTTTCTCCCTTCCGATTTTGTCCCCGTGACCCTCAATGCCAAGGAAGAACACGCCTTGAGTGCCAAGATCGATCGCTTGAGCTTTTTCGGGACCCAGGCTGCGGAGCCGGATCAACCCGCTAAGGATCAAAACGAATCGCCGCCGGCAGAGACGCTTGAGCCAGAGCCTTACAGCGAAGAGGGAGCGGATCGCAGCATCCGTTTCAGCGAAAAGGAGCTCAATGCCCTGCTGGCTAAGAACACCGATATGGCGAGAAAGCTTGCCATCGATCTTTCCGAGGGGCTGGTCAGTGCGAAGCTTCTGGTCCCGCTTGAGGAAGATTTCCCCGTGCTGGGAGGAAAGACGCTAAAAATGCGTGCGGGTTTGGGGCTTGCGTACGAGCAGGGTAAACCGATTGTAGTATTAAAGGGGATCAGCATCATGGGCGTTCCTGTACCCAACGCCTGGCTGGGCGGGATCAAGAACATCGATTTGGTCAAGGAGTTCGGTAGTGGGCAGGGCTTTTGGAAAGCATTCGCGGATGGGGTGGAAAACATCCATGTCGCCGAAGGGGATCTCCTGATCGAGCTCAAGGAATGAGTTAACCAACATCGAAAGCTGGTTTACCGTCGAAGGACCTCGCGCATCGCGTCCAGAAAACGCTCTAGCTCTGTTCGGGAGATTTCCCCCATGACCGAGACCCTAAAGATCGATTCGGCGAGGCTTCCTTGGCCCGCGTAGATAACAAAGCCCTGCTTCTTAAGCCAATCGTGCAGCGTGTCGTAGCTCATTCCAGGCGGCAGCCGGAAGGCGTTGAGCACCACGGAGGACTCCTCTGCGCGAAGCAGGGACTCGATGCCCAGGGCGTTCAGGCCGCGAAGCACCAGGGCCATAGACTCGCGGTATCGCCGGCGTCGAGCCGGTCTCCCTCCTTGATCTTCTAATTCTTTCAGCGCCTCTTCCAGAGCGTAAAAGCACGGTATCGATGGGGTAAAGGGGGTGCTTTCCTGGTCCTGGTGTTGACAATAATTCGCCAAGTCGAAATAGAGGTTACGTTCGGGCGCGTCCGCTAACAATTCACGGCGTAGCACGACGAAGGATACCCCAGGCGCGCCGTGCAGGCATTTGTTCGCTGTGGCTGCCGCAGCGCCGATGTTGGAGCCGGGGAAATCGATGGCCTCCGCGCCGAAACTGCTCACGGCATCGATTAACAGGCACACTCTATCACCACAGATGTCTCCGATGTCGGTCAGACTATTAAGCCGGCCGGTGGTGGTCTCATGGTGCACCAGGGCCATATAAGTGATGCCCCCGTCGCGGCGTAAAGTGTCTCGCAGGGCGGAGAGGTCTATGGAAGCTCCCCAGGCATGGTGCAATAGGGCGTGGTTAATCTGGTATATTTTGGCGATGCGGGTTAGCCTCTCACCGTATACGCCGTTTTCGATGATTAAAACTTTGCCGTCGGTCGGTATCAAGGTGGTTAACATCGCCTCCACCGCCGCTGTGCCAGAACCGGTGATGAGAACAGCGGCGTAGCTGGTCGGTAGCCCGTAGACAGCCAGTATTCTCTCCCGAATACTCGATTGCAGTTGGAAGAACTCGCGCTCTCGGTGGCAGAGATCGGGTTTAGCAAGGGCGCGCCGCACGCGTTGGCTGAGATTGACTGGACCGGGGTTGAGCAGAATCACGTTACTATCGGCGTTTGATACCTATTATCGGATGCGTAGGAGCCTGTCGGACTTAGGATGAATCTACTGCGGCGGTGGGAAATTGGTCCATTTTTCCGATCATTTTCGTTAAATAGAACGCGCTATTCGCCTCAAATGATCGAAAAACTGCCCTCGATTTCTCACTCGCCTCGCTACGATCCCCTAAGTCCGACAGGCTCCTAGAGACAAATTCGGAGAAATCATATTCGATGTTGTTGCTCGGTTGAAGGAAGGAGCGGTACAGGGTGGGTAGTTTTTGATGGTGCTCGTTGATCTCGTGGTGATGCTATTGCTGATCGTGGTGGCAGCGGAAGTCTTTACCAACGCTTTGGAGCATCTTGGAGAGCGCCTGGGGATCTCAGAGGGGGTAACCGGCTCGCTTTTCGCCGCCGTGGGGACGGCGATGCCCGAGAGCCTGGTGCCAATCCTCGCGATCTTTGCGGGCACTGAAAATAAGCAGGTCAACCACGAGATTGGAATCGGGGCGATTCTCGGTGCCCGCTTGATGCTGTACACGCTAACGATGTGCCTTATGGGCATTGTGGTCGTGGGCAAACGGGGATTGGGCGGCGCAATGGCGCCAGAGCCCACAGGGCTAACTCGCGATCTGAACTTTTTTTTGCTGAGCTTCGGGATCGCCTTATTGGCCTTGCTGATCCCTTTTCGCGACGGCTATCTCGCCATTGTGCTCACGACCATGGGTAGTTCGTTAGTTCTGGTCTATTTCATCTATGTGATGTTGACCCTGCGGGTTTCCGCCCAACTGGTGCAGAACGGCCACGGCACAGAAGCCCATAGACCGCTTTTTCTCTGCTATCTGCGCTTGCCGGACAAGATGATCGTGATTTTTTTACAATTGCTGCTGGGGCTGGTTCTGCTGATCGCGGGCGCCGAGGGGTTTATCCACGCGGTGGAGGTGACCTCACGCGAATTTGGCATATCGGCGCTGCTGCTTTCGCTCTTGATCATTCCTATCGCCACCGAGCTTCCGGAGAAAGTCAATAGCATCCTGTGGATCCGCCGGCGCAAAGACACGCTTGCTTTCGGGAACATCACCGGGGCGATGGTCTTTCAGGGGTCTATTCTCCCCGCTATCGGGATCCTGTTCACCCCTTGGGAGCTGCGGGCGGAGGTTTTAGTGGGTGTGCTCGTGACCCTTGCCGCGGCTTTGTGGTTGAGGTACGTCGCGCTACGAGGCCAGCTCCGCGTATGGATGCTATTTGTCAACGGTGGCCTTTATATCGCCTATCTCGCCATCATGCTGCTGTAAACGCCTCAGCGGTGCCGCGCCTGGGTGAGCGTCGCTGGTTGGCGACGCCGACCGGCATTGCTGTGGTCTCTGAAGGGCCGATTTGTTGGGCGTAGAGAGCAGGGTCTGTTTACGGCCCGCTTCCTTGTGCGCTCGGTCACAGTCTAGGAAGAAAACGATCCTACGCTCCTAAAGTTTCCACGGGGCCGAGCCGATAAATTTAGCGCGCATGTGGCCAGGTGGGGGTGTATACACAATATTCTACCTGGCACGAAACCCGCTGACGGTCGGGACTCCACCCACATTTAGGAGGAAGCGATGATAAACGCTGCGCCCGGCGAGGGCACAGATGCCCCCACCCCACCGCTTCCGTTCGACACCGGTCTCGCCTGCCTCGTGCTGATGGCGAGGCTGCATGGTGTGCCGGCCGATCCGGGGCAACTCAGGCATGAGTTCGGGGAATCGGGTAAAGCCTTCGATGCCCGCGACTTGCTGCGTGCGGCTCGCTGGTTGGGGCTGAAGGCGAAGCAGATCAAGAGCCAATGGACGCGGCTCTCCAAGACCCAATTACCGGCGCTCGCGTGTCTGAACGATGGGCAGTTCGTGGTCTTGGCCAAGCTGGCCGAAGACACGGTGCTGGTCCAAGATCCGCGGGCGCAGCGACCGATGGCGATGACCCGCCAGACTTTCGAGACCCATTGGTCCGGTGAATTGATCTTGATGGCTCGGCGCGCCGGCGTAATGTCGGAGATCCGCAAGTTCGATTTCTCCTGGTTTATCCCGGCCATTCTCAAGTACAAGCGATTTTTGGGCGAGGTGTTGCTGGCCTCGTTCTTCATCCAATTGTTTGCCTTGGTCACGCCGCTTTTCTTCCAGGTCGTGATCGACAAGGTGCTCGTGCACAAGGGGCTCACCACCTTGGACGTACTGGCCCGTGGGGCTACTTGTGGTGTCGCTGTTCGATGGGGTTCTGCAGGGCTTGAGAACCTATGTGTTTTCGCATACCACAAACCGCATCGACGTGGCGCTGGGCGCCGATCTCTTCGGGCACCTGCTGAGACTGCCCCTTTCTTACTTCGAATCCCGCAGAGTGGGTGACACCGTGGCGCGGGTACGGGAGCTCGAGAGCATACGCAACTTCGTCACCGGTTCTGCGCTCACGTTGGTGCTCGATCTTTTCTTCACCCTGGTGTTTTTTGCCGTGATGTATCTCTACAGTCCGGTGTTGACCTGGGTGGTGCTGGCGGCGATCCCCTGTTATGGGTTGCTCGGATTCTTGATTACGCCCCCGCTGCGGGCAAGGCTTAACGAAAAATTCAACCGCGGCGCCGACAGTCAGGCGTTTCTGGTCGAGGCGGTGAACGGCATCCAAACCTTGAAAGCCTCGGCCGTCGAGCCGCAGGCGCAACGGCGCTGGGAGGAAAAGCTCGCCGAGTACGTGCGGGCGAGCTTCAAGGCGACCAACCTCAGCAACATCGCCACTCAAGTGGCCGGTTTCATCAACAAGCTCACTGTGCTCGGCATCTTGTGGCTGGGCGCGCGGCTGGTTATCGAGGGGGAACTGTCGGTCGGGCAACTGGTCGCCTTCAACATGTTGGCCAGCCGGATCAGCGGCCCCATCCTGCGTCTGGTGCAGCTGTGGCAGGAGTTCCAGCAAGCGGGGATCTCGGTCGCCCGTTTAG
>Ga0187892_10007780_pt1 | contig 15061 bp, 14 predicted proteins | sample MA1701073metaG_FD_139345 | JGI IMG/M metagenome (GOLD analysis project Ga0187892, IMG submission 139345) | Bio-ooze microbial communities from a basaltic lava cave in the Kipuka Kanohina Cave System on the Island of Hawaii, USA - MA170107-3 metaG ... | reverse complement strand
AGCTGGCTGTACCGGTCGCCCAGATCCACACCGATGGTCAACCCCGATCCCTCTCTGGTATGCTCTTCCATCGTCGGCCTCCGTGTTTGGGCCTTTGAGCCCGTGAGTTGCCTTGGGGATCCTGCTCGGATACCCCACAGCGGAGGCCGACCTTCTCATCCCATCTCGTAATACACGGTCGCTCCCCGTAATCCTCGGAAACGGGAAAGGGCAACGAGTTAGTAAGTTACTGATTTCATTGCCCTTCCCGTTTCGTCTTAAAATCCCCTGCCCCGACAGGGGCGTGTGGGTTCGAATCCCACCCCCGGCACCATGTTTTCAGCAACTTGCGCGAGGGACGCTGCGTACGCTCCTGAAGTGGTGTCCACCTGGGGCCAGAACATCCCCTGCGGACATCCGTCACACGATGTCTTCGAAACCCCTGATGAACTCTTCGTCATACTCGATGGTATGTTCGCGAATCGAGATCGCGTTGTCGCTCGCGGAGTGTGAGCGAGCGTAACCGAGGGCACGGTAAGCTCGTAGCCGCTTCTCGAACATGCGGACCAGCATCGGCACTCCAGAATCGACGTAGTCGAAGATACGCACTTCGGTCTTCCCGGAGTGGAGGCGATGGAGACGCCCCGTGTACTGCGCCAGCGTCCCCTTCCAGGAGACGGGCATAGCGAGGAAGAGCGTGTCGAGGCGAGAGTCATCGAATCCCTCGCCGATGTACCGGCCGGTCGCCAGCACCAAGCGTTCCTCATCTTCCGGGATCTGGGCGAGCGCGGCGGAGATCTCAACTCGCTTCTTCGCGGTCAAGCCTCCCCGAAGCACGACCAAGTGGCGGACGACATTCCTGAGCCGGTCGGCGAAGTACTCGACATGATCTCGACGTTCGGTCAGCAGGATGGGCGAACGTCCGTCCTGGACTGCGCGGATCACGTCGTCGAGGATCATGCTGTTGCGCGCATCATCGGCAGCCAGCGACCGGTAGATGCTTTGAATCCCGACATCAGCCGACGTCTGGAGACTGAAGCCCGTCTCTCGCACAACCAACCGATGCTCGAAGGGCCGCCGCGCCGCCTGGCTCTTCGGGTCAACTGCGAAGCGAACCGGGCCGAGCTGCATCTCGAGGATTGGATGGTGCCCGTCCCGTCGATGAGGAGTCGCCGTGAGCCCGAGGATGTACTTGGCCTTCACCTCCGAAAGCACGCGCTCGAACGAGACCGCCGGAACATGGTGGCACTCGTCCACGATCACATGCCCGTACGACGCGACCCGATCATCCACGCGACCCTTGCGGACCAGGCTCTGGAGCATGGCAACGTCCAGGGAGCCGGTGTCCCTGCGTTTCCCGCCACCGATTCGACCAATCTCAGCTTCATCGATATCGAGAAACATGGATAGCTGCGTGACCCACTGGTCGAGCAGCGGACTGCGGTGGACCAGAATCAGCGTGTTGCGACCACGCTCCGCCAGCAGATGCGTGGCGAGGACAGTCTTACCCAGACCCGGAGGTGCAACGAATACTCCGATGTCGTGCTGCAGGAGGGCTTCGGCAGCGCGTTTCTGAATCGACGTGAGCTCGCCCTGGAACCGGCAGCGAGTCCGCACGCCGACATGGCGCTCGTCCTTGACGGCAAGAGAGATGCCGTGCTCACGGAGCATAGCCACAATCTCCTGCTGGCAGCCGCGCGGCACTGCAACATGCTCGGGGAAGTCTTCCGCGCAGGTGATGACGCGTGGCGTTCCGGCCGTGGAGAGCCTCATCATCTGCTTCTTGTAGAACTCGGGATTCTGGAAGGCGGCAACTCGCTTGATCTGGTTCAGCAGAGCGGATGGAAGGCCGGTCTTCTCGATGAATAGCTTCTGCGATATGACGCCACGCACCTTCTGAGGCAGGGGACCAGAGATGACGACCCGGCGTGGCCTGCCCGACGGAGGCCGTCTCCAAGGTGTTGCCCCCTCCTCCGGCTCCGCGAGACGAACGCCTATGACCAGACCCCTCCGGGTCGCCTCTGTGGCGATGGTCTCCACCGCGGAAGCGGCGGTGCGCCCGACAGCGGCGAGGTAGGCCCACTGGTCCGGGTAGGGCTCGAGGTTGGCATCGAGGAACAGGGTACTCCCCTTCTTTCTGGCCTGGTGCTGGAGAGGCAGCGCGATCAGGTTGCCGAAGCCGCCTCGAGGCATCATGTCCTGGCTCGGAAAGAGGCGATCGTAGGATTCCATGCTCAGTTGATGGCGACGCGTCATGGTCTCCGTGATGAGGAAGCAGGCCATCTTCCTGGCGGTGCTCGCCGGGATCGGCGTGGTGAAGAAGAACCATGCGTGGGCTCCGTTGCCCGACTGGGATCTTTCCACCGAGACCGTGACACCGGCCGCCCCACACGTTTCGGCGAATGCGGTTACGTCCTCTCGCCAGGTGGACTTGTCGAAGTCGGCCGCCAGCAACCAACAGGTGTCGTCCTCCAGGAGAGGGTAGACGCCCATCACGTGGCGCCCCTGAAGGTGATTCAGGATCGCCTGATCGTCCACGATGTGAAACGCCTTATTCGGGCACTCCCCACACCTGATTCTGGGCAGCTCGCATACCCCCGGCACGAACTTGTTGGCGCACGCGGGGGCGTAGCCGAACCGGTTGGTCTTCCTGCTGGCGAATCGTGTCGGATAAACGTCCGGGCGGCCTTGGAAAAGTGATCGAAAGAGGCGCACCTTTTCCGCGGGAGTGATCGGGGTCGCGACACCTCGAACTTCGTCGTCCAGCCTGGCGGTCGCTGTCGGAGACGTGGCGAGGGTCTGCCGGCGAAGAGCTGCGAGGCGCTGCCTTACCTTCTCACGCTCAGCCTCAATCGATGCGAGGCGAGCTTCCTCCTCGGCGATCTTCGAGAGCAACTCATCTCTGGGCATTGTCACGGGGGCTCAGCGGGGGCCAGAGCGTAGAGGCCGCTCCCCTCCGTCTTGGAGACCGTCGCTCGCGCCGTTTCGGGTCGTGGTCGCGCTACCCTGTGTCAGCAGGGGGGCGCACGCGGACCCGTTCGGCTTCGACGGTGATGATCGCGCCGGCCTCGAGTTCGCGGGCGTACTTCGCCAGCACGGCGATTGAAATGCTTGCCTGCTGTCCTGTGGAGAGGCCAACGAGCCGGATGAGGCCGCGATGTGGATGCCCTCGGACGATGGCGAGCTCTCCGAAGTCCTTGTCGAGCGTGATGAGTACCCGGTCCTCCTTGTATGCTCGGTCGAGGATCTCCTCATCGCCCGGGTCCGATGGCCAGTCGCCAGCCGAGACCACTTCGTGCCCAACATCCGACAACGCCTTGCGGACGCCGCCCCAGACGCAAGAGTCCAGGAGGACCTTCAAGCCGCGCTTCCGCCGAGCGCAGGATCGACGCGTTCATGTCCGACCAGTCGGCGGGCGTAGACGAGGCACGCCTGAATATCCTCGGGTTCGAGCCAGGGATAGCCCTCGAGAATGGTCTCGGGGCGATCGCCCGCGGCAAGCATCCCAAGGACATGCTCCACCGCTAGCCGATGCCCGCGGATGATCGGTTTCCCGCCGAAGATCTTCGGATCGACGGTTATGCGTTGGAGGAGCTGATCCTCCTGTAGAATCTGCTTCTTCATGGATCCTCCAGACGGCCTCGAGACGAGCCCGATGGATTCGGATAGTTTGCCACAGACGGCCCACCGCGGTCATCTACGAATGCGCGGAGGTGCGATGGCGCCATCGGCGATCCTACCTCCGGCGCACCCAGCGACGGTACGCCCGGATCCATTCGGCGCCCGCAGGAGGTGGTGTCGGGAGGGGCAGCGCGAGGACGGAGACAGCCTGACGGATCCTGCCCCTGCGGCAGATGGCCACGATCTCCTCCGTCTCGCCGAGGTCGATCCTCTCCACGATCACTGGGACACCGAAAACCACCGTCTCGAACGGGAGCCCCAGATTCTCCTCCAGCATCGTCAGGAAACCGGTTCTCTGCTCATCCTCGCCGTAGGCATCGACCGTTGCATCGGCAATGAGGCGGTCCAGCTGAACCGCTGACGGAGCGCGGCGACGAGGCGATCTCGTCTGTGACCGCGGCCCAAGCCGGCTGCCGTCGCGTCGCGCGGAGACAGCCAGCCATGCAGCGTACCCGAGGGCTTGCTGGATGTCCTCCCGCTCGAGGTCCGGGTACCCTGCCAGCACCTCCTCGAACGTGGCTCCGTTGGCGATCTGCTCTACGATCACCGATACAGGAGTCCGCATGGCGCGGATGAAGCCCTTCCGCCGAGCGTTGAGACTGGGGTTCTGCCCATCGTGCCACGCCAAGCGCGCGGTGGTGTGGGCCGAGTGGCTGGCCACCGAGGTGCTGGCGAAGGTGGAGCACCGTCCTAGCCTTGATAAGCTTCTCTCGGGTGCTCATGGGTTTCTCCGTGTGGTTGGTCCTGCGTTTAGGCAGCCGGAACCTACCACCGGAAACCCTGAGCACCTACGGCCTCATCGGGGCCGAACTGTCCTCCGATCTCCCGCTAAGTTCAGATATCGGTCAGTCGATCCGCCTCGACCCCCTGTTGGCGACGGCGGCCCCGGTCGACGGCCGCGGACAGGAGCTCGCTTCCTAACCCGCCCTACGCTGCATGAGTCCATTGTTTTCATGGACACGAGGAGGGCGATGCGTCGATCTCCCCGTCGCGTGGGCCAACCTGCGACGGCGCGCCAGAATCGTAGCTCCCGCGCCCGACACAATTGGCAGCACGCACCAGGTACATGAAAGCCCCGCCAGGCGCAACGATGTCGTTGACGGCCAGCAAGGTGCCTGGGAAGCCCGCGGCGCTGCACCCGGCCGTAGCCTGGGTGTAGTCCGCTGCCGTCGCCAGCAGGATCGCCAAGTCCACGCGGACGACATCATAGGAGGTGGCGCCCGGTATCGTCTGCCAGGAGAGCAGAGTGGTCGCGCCCTGGAGCGTCAGCGCGACATCGGGGACGCCGGTGGGCAAGGGTGAATCCGCGTCCACGATCCCATCGCAATCGTTGTCCAGGCCGTCGCATACCTCGGGTGAGGTGACCGAGCAGGATCGCGCCCAGCCGGTGAGAGCGAGCCTCGCCACCTGGGGGCTGTTGGAGCCGGGGAAGAAGGCAATGGGCAGCTCCAGCGTCCCGTCCGCGTTGATCGCCCAGGGCTGGTACTGGCTCCCGTAGAGGAGCGCTTCCTGGTTCGCGGCGCTCTTGATGAAGGCGATCGCCTGGCCGTCAGGCGACCAGACCGGATATCCCTCGGGATTCTGATAACCTCCGTGTCTCTTGCTGGCGAGCCTGATGTTCTCCAGATGCGGCGCGGGGGACGCGACGAAATCGGCGACGTGGATCCTGAACTCATTGGGATAGAGCGTGGAGGACAGGGACACCGCCACTTTGCTGCCGTCCGGCGACCAGGCGAGCCGATCGTCGAACTGAGCCCCGGAGCTCTGGTCGGCGAGCAGGATAGGAGAGCCGCTCCCGTCGGACCGGATGACGTAGTGCCGCTTGGTCGCGGGGCCGCCTGCGGTCCAGCCGGCGTTGAAGGCGATCCAGACCCCGTCCGGCGACCAGGAGGGGGCGCTGAGATCGACGTTCTGACCGCCCGACTGTCCGAAGTCCGCGAGGGGTCGCACGTCGCCCCCATCCGCTCTCATCGTGTACAGCTTGAAGCTCCCGGCAGCGTCGCTGGACCTCCCGGTGAAGGCCAGGCGCTGACCGTCGGGCGACCATTCGACGTGCCGAGTCTCCCTGGTGCTGGTGACGACCGGGAAGGGAGCCAAGACGATCTTGTCAGCGCCGTCGGCGTTCATCAGCACGATCGCGGCTACCGGCACGCTATAGGGTCCCGTGACGGAGGTCTCCGGCACGTAGGCGATCCTCGTGCCATCAGCAGACCAGCGGGCATCCCGGCAACCCGACACGGTCACGCCATTGATCAGGTGCTGGTAGGAGGGGGGTCCTGCGAGCTGATCCGTCTCGCCGCTGCCGTTGGCAGCGACCCTGTGCAGATGCGTCCGGCCGCCGCCGCTGGAGTAGGAGGGCTCGTTGGGGTCGAAGGGGCGGCTGAACAAGAGCTGCCCGCCCGCCCGGCTGGGCAGAGGGAGAGGGGGCGCGGGCGCCTGGTCCCACGAGGCGGAGAGGATGTGGCTGGTACCCGGGTTCTGCCAGATCGATTCGGGTACGGAGGCGTGGAGGGGGCTGGTGCCGTCGGAATTGACGCTTACGGTGTGGTCGATGTACGCCCAGGCAATCTTCCGGTCGTCCGGCGACCAGCGTGGGTAGACATAGCTTTGGGTTCCTGGGAACAGGATGGGGCTCGAGCCGGTGCCCGGCTCATAGACGTTCAGCGTGCCGGTGCTCCCCTCGAGGTAGGCGATGCGACCGTCCTTTGAGGCGGCGGGCTTATACACGTACTGGCCGGCGAACACCAAGGTCGGCCGCGAGCCGGGAAAGACTCGATAGATGCCCCTGGGGTCGCCGGCGCCGAAGGGGACCTCGGTGAAGTTGTCGCAGAGGATCCCGTTGGTGCTCCAGAAGGGGTGGTAACACTGAAAATGGGCCGTCGTCGCCCCCTTGAGGAAGGTCAGCTCGCTTAGCTCCGAGCTTGCCAGCGGGTTGATCCTCCCGCTGAAGGGAAGCGTTGGAACGTCGTACGTGAACAGGGTCCCACCCGTCGAGCTGCCCGCGTAGATCACGACAACGCCGCCCCCGGGAGACCACGAGAGGCCCATCACACCGCTTATTCGGAGGGTGCCTGGCACGGTCACGTTGATGTAGTTGGTCATGTCGTCGGCGTCGAACACCGTCAACCCGCACGCGATCTGCCGGCCATTGGGAGAGATCTCGCAGTACTCTCCGCTCCCCAGGAGGGGTCGCTCCTCGAGCCCTGCGATGCTGTTGGACAGGAATTCGAGCGGAGCGCCGGTCGTGGAGGACCATCTGTCGTAGGTGAGGCGGTAATCGCCCCATGGCCTGATCATGACCGTGACCTGCCCAAGGGAGCAGGTCGCCAGCGAGGCGTCGCACGCCCGATAGTGGAACATGTCCTGACCGTTCGCCCCCTTCGCCGGCGTGTACGTGATATGGCCGGTTACAGGATCGACTGCAACTGTTCCCCTCTGCGGATTGATGGCGATCGAGACCGACGAGATCGCGGGCGGGCCGCTGTCGTTCTCCAGCGGATCGAAGGTCACGGGCGCATCCTCGCGTGTGAAGATGCTGTCCGCCCGGATGGCGAACGGCCCTGGAAACGAGGCGAGCACGGGTGAGTGCGCGGCCAGGGTCGTCAAGGTCCACCCTGCCAGATGAGCGGCAAGTGTGACCCGACTCCGATCGATGGACAGGATCATGGCTCTCTCCTCCAGTCAGGCGGCTCGCGCCGTTGATGGAGTGTTCTACTGCCACCGGAGCACGGAGGGAACTGGCCGTTCAGACAGGATCGTGGCGGGAGGAGATGCGGATCAGTCGAGGAGTCGTTCCTTGAGGGCCCTGGCAACCGCCTCGGACTTGGAGTGAACCTGCAGCTTTCGGTAGATCTGCTGGATGTGAAACGCGATCGTCCTGACGGTGACACCTAGCTCGGCAGCGGCGGTCTTGTACTGGTGGCCCTCGACCAGCAGCTTCAGCAGCCTCAGCTCGTGGGGCGTCAGCTTGTAGTCCGCCGCCTCGGGAGGACGCACCTGGCGGAACAGCTCGATCACGCGGCTGGCCACCTCGGGTGACATCGGCGCGCCCCCTTCCGCGGCCTCTCGCAGAGCCTCGAGCAGCCTGGCGGGGGGAGTCTTCTTGAGGAGATAGCCGGACGCACCGGCGCAGAGAGCGTCGAAGATGCGCCGATCGTCCTCGTAGACCGACAGCATCAGGATGACGAGGCTCGGCAGCTTCTCCTTCAGGAGCCTGATGCCCTTGATGCCGCTCATGCCAGGAAGGCCGATGTCGGCCAGCAGCACGTCGGGAGGATCGGCCGGCAGTCGGGAGATCGCCTCCTCCATGGAGGCCCAGGCGCCGGTGCAGCGGTAGCCGTGTGTCCCGCCGATCAGGAGCGCCAGCCCTTCCCGGATGTCGGGAACGTCCTCCACCAGCGCGACGCGAAGCTCGTCGCTCTTCATGCAGACTGAATCTACCACCTCCCCGAGCGCCTGCCCCCTGTCTGTTCGGACAGGTCGAGCCCGCCCGGCCTCCCCGCGAGGGGCACCCTGAGGCTCACGGTGGTGCCGCCGCCGGTCGCCGGGAGGAACTCGAGGAGGCCGCGCAGGAGCTCCGCCCTGCGACGCATGCTGGCCAGCCCATGCCCCTCGCCAACGGCGACCGAGCCGAGACCCGAGCCGTCATCGGTGACCGTCAAGAGCAGGCTCCTCCTGTCCACTCGAAAACCGACGGTGATCCTCGCGCACCCGGAGTGGCGGACGGCGTTGTTGAGGCACTCCTTGAAGACGAGGAGGACCTGACGCCTGGTGTCGGGAGGCAGCACCATCGAGCTGTCATCGCCCGGGAGGTTCATTTCGAGCTGGATCCCCCGCCCCGAGCAGATCTCTCCCGCGAATCGCCGCATCCGGTGTCCGAGATCCGACGCGCGATCCCTCTGCGGATCGATCGACCAGACGATGTCGCTCATCGCGTCGACGGTTTCGCGGGAGATGGCCGCGATCCGGCGGATCACCTGCCCCGCGCCCTCGGCTTCCTGCCCGATCTGTCGCAGCGCCACCTCGCTGAGGATGGTCACCTGCGTCAGCGTCGATCCGACGTCATCGTGGAGATCGGTGGCGATGCGCGCGCGCACGCGCTCCAGCTCGAGCAGCCTGCGGACTCGGTGCCGATGCGCGATCACCGCGACGAGCGCGAGGGCCATCGCCATGAGGCTCATGAACCACCAGCGCCGCCAGACGGAGACGGGGATCCCGAACGACACGCTGGCCGGCAGGGAGCTGATCTGTCCCGCGGAGTTGACGGCCCGGACTTCGAACCGATAACGGCCGGGTGAGAGGCCCGCGTACGTGACGGCCCGCCGCTCCGACGGATCGCTCCACTCGGAGCCGGCTCCTTGCAGCCGGTACTGGTACCGGAGGACCTCCCCGGGGGTGAAATCGAGCCCCGTGAACTCCACCTCCAGCGGACCGCCATCGGTCCCGAGTCGAAGCCCTTCCATCTCGACTTCACCGAGCGGCGAGAGAGCTCGCAGGGCCCCGGCGATCCGCAGGAGGCTGATGAACACGGGAGGGGAGTGTCTTGGGGGATCGGGAACCGGCTCGAGCCGGCAGACTCCCTTGATGGTCGTCAACCAGATGTCCCCCTTCGTGTCACGGGCTCCGACCCCCATGCGGCTGAAAGGCAATCCGTCCTTCACCGTGTAGTGACGGATGCTTCCGGTGGCGGGCTCCAGCCGGTCGACTCCCCTGTCGGAGCCGAGATAGATGCGCCCCCACCGATCCTCCGTGATGGTCGTCACCTGACCGCCGGCGAGACCGGCGGCCGTCCCGTAGAGCCTGAAGGTGGGCTTGTCGGTCGTCGGATCGTCCGCGCTGGCCAGCACCCCGGCATCCGTACCGACCCAGAGGCGGCCTGCTTCATCCACGTGCAGGGAGAGGATCGCTCCATCGGCCATGCCCTCGGCGGGGCCGAAGAGAGTGAAGCGACCCTCGCGATGCCGGACCAGGCCTCCTCCGTAGATCCCGATCCAGATGTTGCCCCCACGGTCCTCGGCGAAGGCGCTCGTCCATCCCCAGTGGTATCCGTCCGCAGGCCCATAGAGCCGGAACCGGCCCGAGGTCTTGTTCCGGCGCACGAGCCTTCCCGCCGACATCCAGAGATCGCCTCGCGAGTCTTCGAAGAGTCTGAAGATCTCGTCGCTGCCGAGACCATCCCGCATCGTGTAGACCGCCTCGGGCGGCGTGCGAGCGAGTCTGGCGAGATCGTCGATCGCAGGAAACTTGTAGAGGCCCGCTCCCGTCGCGACCCACCATTCCCCTGATCGGGCCTGCACGACGATCTGCGACCAGCCCCAGCCGATGTCCGCCGGCTTCATGGCGAGGCGGAACGGCTGGAAGCGCGCCCCGTCGAACCGCTGCAGGATCACCTCACGGCTATCGGTCATGCTGGCTACGAGAAGGTCGCCTCGGCGGCTCTCCAGGACCGCAGCGTGGCGACTCTCTCTCAGGCCATCCTCGCCGCGATAGCTCGTGAAGCCGCCTCGCAGCAGCTTCATGACCCCGCCGCCGACCGTGGCCATCCAGACGTTGCCGTCCCGATCCTCGGCCAGATCGGCGAGGTCGTCCTGGCTGAGGCCGTCGGCCAGTCCGAGGCCTCGCGCCTTCGAGCTCGGCCCGTTGGTCGTCACGAGGCCGAGACCGTGCTCCGTCGCAACAAAGAGCGTCCCATCGGAGGCCAGGAGTGTGTCGCGCGCGAAATCGTCCGGGAGCCCCTGCCGCGTCGTCACCTCTTGCGTTGTCGTGACTTGTCCCGAGGGCCCCTCCTGCGAGAGACGCACGACGCCGATGTTGCGGCCGCTGACCCACAGAGTGCCGTCGCCACCGGCATGCAGCGAGCGGATGTTCCGGCCCAGGAGGTGTCTCGTGGACCTTCCGTCCTTCCAGCGCCGGTAGAGGCCTCCCATCCGTGTCCCAATCCAGACACCTCCCTGCATGTCGGACGACAAGGCGTTGACCTGGATGTCCCTCATCTTCTGCGGCGATTCTCCGAGCCCGATCGCCTCCGCGCGCCACGTGGCGCCGTCCTTCTCCAGCCGGAACGGCCCACCCAGGGTCCCTGCCCAGATCGAGCCGTCCTCACCCTCCAGCAGGCAGCGGACCTGATTCGTCTCGGGCGTGTCCCCCAGCCTGTGGACCGAAAAGAGCCGATCAGGCGTGGGTGCGACGGGATTGAAGCTGGCCAACCCTCCTATCGTGGCGATCCAGTAGACGCCATCGCGGGCCTCGAGCAGATCCAGCACGTGGTCCGAGGGGAGACCATCGGCTTTGCCAAAGGTCTTGAAGCCATACCCGTCGAACCGGGACAGGCCGCCCTGGGTGCAGAACCAGAGATACCCTCTGGAATCCTGCGCGATCCGCTCGACCGCATCGTGCGCGAGGCCGTCGGCGGTGGTGTACGTCTTGATCGGGAGGTGGGCCGCGCTTGTGGAAGCCACAGCGGCGAGCGGCACGATGAGTCGCAGCAGCCATCTCATCTGGGGAACACTCTATCCTGGTTGTTCACCTCATCCTATCATTGGTGCTCGCTGACTTTGGTGTCCGGGGCCAGCTCGCGGCGATCTCCGGGGAGCCGATCCAAGACCCATGCGGCCTGCCCTGAGACGGAAGGCAATGCTTCCAGTCTCGTCGCTGCTCCTGCTACTGGCTTCCTGCTTGAGCGGGGCCGTAAGATGGCCACGCTGGGCCTCCGACCTGTCTACCCGACTTGGGTGCGGCATGAAGATCGATGCCCGCGGGCCCGTGCCATAACACTATCCAAGGTTGTGTTGTACACCAGATTGGCCTACATTGGTGTATCAATTCATGGAGGACTCGTCGAAATGGCACGAACCAACATCGACATCGATGAACAACTTATTGAACAGGCGATGCGGCTCACTGGCGCACGAACGAAGCGGCAGGCGGTGAACATCGCGCTGCGCCGGCTCGTCGACAAGGGTAGTTTGTATCGCTCTCTGCGGCGCCTCCGGGGCAAGCTCGCGTGGGAAGGGAACGTCAGCGCTTGGCGGGCGGATCGGACGAAGCACACGTAATGATGATCATCGATTCGAACACATGGGCGGATTTCTTCAACGGAGTCCAGAGTGCCCATGCGGAGCGCCTCGAGGTTGCTCTTGACGAAGAGGCGGACCTGGCCGTCATTCCCATCATCATCACAGAGGTCCTTCAGGGATTTCGAACTGACACGGGCTTCCAGCGCGCCCAGCGCGTTCTCGTCTCCCTTCCCGTCATCCACCCGACGGTGGAGTGCCACGTGCGAGCCGCTCGTATGTTCCGGTCCCTGCGACGAAAAGGAGTCACCGTTCGTGGCGCGGTGGACTGCGTTATCGCCCAAACGTGTCTCGACACCGAGGCGGAGCTCCTGAGTCCCGACGCGGACTTCAAACATATCGCCCGCCACACCTCTCTTCGGCTGTGGCGCGCCTGACTCGTTAAGGCTACGCCCGACAAGAGTGCACGCAGACGACTGGCACCTCGTCAAACAGGTGAATCTATGAAGCAAGCCCCCTCTCGGGTTAGCCTTCGAGGGCGAATCTGAGAGCTCTCGAAGAGCGAAAGGAGGCTTGCCCATGAGATATGTTGGCCTGGATGTGCACTTTAGGCAATCGACGATTTGTGTCCTGGACGACCACGGGCGAAGAGTCCTCAGCCGGAGGGTCCGAGGCCCCTGGTCCAAGGTCCTCGAGGAGATCGCGGCCATTCCGAAGCCGTTCGCGGTGTGGTTCGAGGCCTCTACAGGCTATGGCCACCTCTTCGAGCTGCTCCAGCGCATCGCTCAGCGCGTGGTGGTTGCTCACCCAGGCCACCTGCGTCTGATCTTCCGCTCCAAGCGCAAGAACGACCGGGTGGACGCCGAGAAACTTGCCAAGCTGCTCTTCCTCGACGAGGTGCCAACTGTCCACGTTCCCCGCGAGGATGTTCGGGCGTGGCGCCGCATGATCGGTCATCGTCTGTTAGCGAACACCCAAATGCGGCCACTGAGGAACACCTGAAATCCGGCCACTTCGAGTAGCGGCTTTGGGTCATCCTTCTTGCTTCCAAGGAAGGGGGGTGATGGTGGCCAACTACTTGAAGACTCATCAACGACAACAAGTTATCGCACTGCTCGAGCTGGGCTGGACGTACCGCCGGATCGAGGCGGAAACCGGTGTGCGTCGCGAGACGGTGTCTCGCTACGACCGGAAGCGGCGTTCAAATGCGGCCAAAGTGTTCCCCGGCTCAGAGCGCCTCGACACCTCGCCGCCAGGGGCGCAACCGCCGCCAGACGATTCAAATGCGGCCAAAGTGTTCCCCGGCTCGGGTCCAAACCCGGCCAAAGTGTTGCCCGGCTCGGTGGTTCCTGCCCGAAGCGCGGCTGCGGCGTACCGCGAAGTCATCGTCGAGAAGATCGACGCACGCCTGAGCGTCCAGCGGATCTGGCAGGACCTGGTGGAGGAATACGGTTACGGGTACAGCTACGAGTCGGTGAAGCGCTATGTGCGCGAGCTGCCCGACGCTGCCCGTCCCGCCGGCGTGATACACGCAGAACCCGGGGCGAAGCAGGACGACGTCATACTTTGGTTCTGGATCGGGTCTCATTCGGAGTATGATCGTCTCGTCTCCAGTCGCGAAGGCGGCTAACTCCACGCTGCCCCGACGGCGGGCGCGGGCGTTAGGGTAGGGAAGGGCAAGGGTGCCGCGCCCGCCGCGGGTGAGCGTGGTCGTTCGGCGACTTAATCCGTAGGAGTAAGGGTATGTCTTCAACAAGCAATTACAAGCTGCGGCCGGTGGGCTTTGTCCGTTCTCAACTCACCGCCAGGGAGCAAGCACCGAAGCAGGGGTCGGAAGGAGCACCCTGGGCATGGGTAGAGATCGATCCGGCTTTCAGCGAAGCTTTGGACGGTATCGCTACGGGAAGTGAGATCATTGTATTGACGTGGCTCCACGCAGGCGATCGCGACACGCTGCAAGTTCATCCCAGAGACGACCCGCGCAATCCGTTAAAGGGCGTTTTTGCCACGCGCTCATCTGACCGTCCCAATCCGATCGGCCTGCACCCCGTTCGCGTATTGGAGATATCGGAATCATTGCGCTTGAAGGTCGAACCAATGGAGGCGATCGACGGCACGCCGGTAATCGACATCAAACCGGCAGCATCGGATTGGCCGCAACCTGAGGAAACGGCCGGAGGCAATCAACGATGACTACTCAACATAAACACGCTCACGGACACGGTCACACCCATGGTACGGTGGACCCTGGCATCGTAGCCACGGAGCGGGGCATCTGGGCGACCAAGTGGTCGTTTTTCGCCCTTTCCGTCACAGCCTTGCTGCAAGTGTTCGTGGTCTGGATTTCCGGCAGCGTCGCCCTTCTTGCCGACACCATCCATAACTTCGGCGATGCCGCCACAGCGTTGCCGCTATGGGTAGCCTTTCTGCTCGCATCGCGGCCCGCGTCACGACGGTTTACTTACGGCTATGGTCGGGTGGAAGACTTAGCGGGTGTTGTAATAGTCGGTGTGATCTTGTTCAGCGCAATGGTCGCCGGCTATCAAGCCGTCAATCGATTGTTGGACCCCCAACCGCTAGCTTATCCCGCACTAGTCGCCGCCGCTGCGATCATTGGATTTATCGGCAACGAAGCGGTGGCGGTGTTGCGTCTCCGGGTTGGCCGACAAATCCACAGTGCCGCGTTGATCGCAGACGGTCATCACGCCCGGGTAGATGGCTGGACCAGTCTGGCCGTTTTAGCGAGCGCGGTCGGCACGTGGTTGGGATATCCCCTTTTGGACCCCATCGTGGGCCTGCTCATCACGGCGGCGATCGGGCGCATCGTCTGGCAGTCCACGACCTTGGTTCTTACTCGTATGCTGGACGGCGTTGATCCTGACATCGTGGATGATATCCGGCACGGTGTGGCGCATACGGACGGAGTCGAACAAATTTCGGAAGTGCGTGCCCGATGGCTCGGCCATCGCCTGCATGCCGAGGTCAATGTCGCTGTGCACCCGGGTCTTTCGATAACAGAAGGCCATGCGGTTGCGGTCGCGGTTCGGCATCAGCTGCTGCATTCCCTGCCGTATCTCGAAAACGCGATCATCCACGTCGACCCGATCCATGCGGCGGGCGAAGACCACCATCGTGTTGTACACCACACACATGACGGACTCCCCGCGCATTCGCATGCGTAGGCAGCTGTGTGATGAACACGAGATCGCCGAACAACCGGTTGCAGCGGACGGTCCGCTGCGCGGCCCGCCGCTGAACCGGAGCGTTAGCCCGAATAATTCGTGAATCCTGAAGACTAAAAAGCCTCCGTGTGGTAGAAAGCAGTTACGACGCCACTTTCAGCCACCCCGGAGGCTTTCACATGAACGGCCAGAGTCTAACACAGTGTT